>Ga0105047_10012028_pt1 | contig 13978 bp, 10 predicted proteins | sample MAT04_FD_78384 | JGI IMG/M metagenome (GOLD analysis project Ga0105047, IMG submission 78384) | Freshwater microbial communities from Lake Fryxell liftoff mats and glacier meltwater in Antarctica - MAT-04 (megahit assembly) | ecosystem: Environmental > Aquatic > Freshwater > Ice > Liftoff...
CCCGGTTTTCATCGGGAAGGCAAATGGAGCAAAGCGACATCCCGGTTTTTTATCGGGATAGGCAATGATAATCAGCCAGTTATGACAAAAATAACCTCGATTAATTTTGCCCGCCTACTTACAGGCGTTTTTTCTGACAAAAATAAGCAAAAAAGCCAAAGGGTCAAAATGCTTTCCTGGCAGCCCTGGCCAATCCGGTCTAATCATTGCGCAGCGAGTAAGTACCGGCGGGTTCAGCCGCCGACATATAGCGTTTCGGCGGCTGAACCCGCCGGTACGGTTAGCCGACCACCTCAAATACCGTCGTCGGTTTAGCCTTGTTTTTCAACAGCACCTCCCCTATTTCGTGGTAATGAAACGTCGGGCCTGCTTTTTCAAAAGTAAGTTGGTTGATCAGAATTTGACCGGGTTTGGCCACCGATTGCAGGCGTTGCGCCGTATTGACCACGTCGCCAATGACCGTAAAATCGAAGCGACGCAGCGTGGCCGAACCGACATTGCCGGAAATAACCTCGCCGCTATTAATACCCGTCGAGACTTTTGGGAAAAAAGTTTGTGCGTCCGACAAAGGGTCTTCCATGCATTGAATACAGGCATTCACCGCCAGTGCGGCCCGAATGGCGCGGGCAAGGTGGTCGGTACCTTTGAAAACGGCCAGCACGGCATCGCCCATGAACTTATCTATGTAGCCGCCCTCCGCGATGATGGCTTTGACGATAATATCGAAATATTTATTGAGCAAATGCACCACGATGTTGGGGGGTTCACGCTCTGAAATGGCGGTAAATCCGCTAATGTCCGTGAAAACAATGGTGGCTTCCACGGTTTCATTAGCCAACAGGGAAGAGGCAAATTCGTGGCCACACATAAAGCGCAGTACGCTATTATCCACGTACATTCTCAGAATGTTATTTTCCTGAACTGCCTGAATAGTGTCTTTTATTTGCTGACAGGATTCCAGTGTTTTCAGGAGCGTACGTTCAAAATCCTGAAAATCAACGGGTTTACAAATAAAGTCGAAGGCTCCGCGATTCATGGCTACGCGGATATTGGCCATATCGCTGTAAGCGGAAATGATCACCGTTTTCATCAATGGACTGGCTTCACCAAGTTTATCCAGCAGGGTCAGGCCATCCATTTCCGGCATATTGATGTCGCTGAAAATCATGTCCATATCGGGATTTTCCAGCAGTTTGGCCAGGGCCTCTATCCCGTTTTGGGCGAAAATAAATTCGTATTCCAGCTCGCGGATCTGGCGGCGGAATTTCTGGCGGATGAGTTGCGCCACGTCGTCTTCATCATCCACGATCATTATTTTGTATTTGGCAGTCATGGCATTTCCATTAATTTTTGTTTTAAGGTGTTGAAATCCAGCGGTTTATTCAAAAAGTCGTTGGCACCGAGGCGCATAGATTCCGACTGCTTTTCGGGATCGCCATAGGCTGTGATCATCACTATAAACGGCGGCGCGGTGGGGGTGGTTTCGCGAATCCTGCGTAATAATTCCAGTCCGCTCATGCCCGGCATATTGATGTCGGACAGGATCAGGACGGCTTCCGAAGGATGATCCTGCAAATATGCCAGCGCCTCCTCGCCCGAATAACAGAACGCGAAAGTAAAGGCTCCTTCCCGGATCTCCCGGCGGAAACGTTGCTCGAATAGCGAGCGGATGTCGTGTTCATCATCTACGACCAGTATTTTCATGTATGTCTATTTTGGCAATTGAATAATAAATTCTGTGCCCTCTAAAAGGGTGGCAAAATCACGGGCCAGGGCCAGCGCAATAGAAACTGGAATGCCCAAGTTGTGTCGTAGTGGTTTAATTTATTTTGGGGGATCACTTCGTTTGAGTAAACACGTCTTCCTTTAAAACAATTTCGCGCTGAGCATACATCGGCAGTTTTATAATAAACTCCGAGCCCGTCTTTGCCTCGCCGCCAGCAGGATCAAGGACCGTACTATGCACCTCCAAAGTTCCGCCATGCCCTTTAGTTACGATATCGTAGGCGAGTGAAAGGCCCAAACCCGTGCCTTGCCCGGTCGGTTTGGTGGTAAAAAACGGCTGAAATATTTTGGCTTTTACGTTCTCCGGTATGCCGGTTCCGTTGTCTTTGATGCGTACTTCTACCCAGCCTGATTTTAGCAGCCGAGAAGATACTATGACGGTGGGTTCGTAGCCTTGGGAATGTTGGTCTTTCTTTATTTTTACTGCATAAAAGGCGTTATTTATTAGATTCAGCAGTACGCGACCCATGTCCTGTGGTACTACCTCGATCTTGCCAATAGCCTTATCGAAATCGGTGACCATTTTAGCGTTAAAAGTTTTGTCTTTGGCCCGCAGCCCGTGGTAACTCAGCCGTAAATACTCGTCGGCCAGGGCATTCAGATCGGTGGGTTCTTTCTTATTCGTACTAGTGCGGGCGTGTTGCAGCATCCCCGTCACGATGCTGGCTGCGCGTTTACCGTGGTGGTTTATTTTTTCCTGATTCTGGCTTAAATCCCGCACTAATTCCTGCACCAATTCTTGGTCAGCGTCGGGTTTGGCGATTTCATCAAGGAGTTCCTGGGCCAGTTCGACGCTGAGTTCCGAGAAGTTATTGACAAAATTCAAAGGATTCTGGATTTCATGCGCAATACCGGCGGTGAGTTCGCCGAGCGAGGCCATTTTTTCCGACTGAATCAGTTGGGTCTGGGTGGATTTCAGTTCGGTGAGGGCGTTTTCCAGCACTTCTTTCTGGCTGGTCAGTTCGGCAGTCCGTTCTACCACCAAATGTTCCAGTTCGGCTTTGCGGGCTTCATCCTGTCGGGTTTTTTCGGCTTCTTTCCGTCTTTGTTTGCGTTCCTTATTGTTTTGACTAAAAGCATAAATACCGAACCCGATGAGCCACAGGTCGGCAAAGGATTCCAGGGAATCAAAGTATTCTTTCTGCGCATTAAAAAAGCTGGGGACTAAAAAAGCCAGTAGTATATGAATAACATAAAGTGCTCCGGCAGGCAATAGTGCCAGTGCCAATAAACGGGCAGCGCGGTGTTCTTTTAATAAATAAACCGTAATAACTAATAGAAGATAAACCAGTTTGGTGTACCAGTCTTGCAGAAATGCCAAAGGCGGAAGGAGGGAAATCAAGAAAAATGCGACGAAGCCCATCCATACTTTGGCCAGTACTTTATCCCATTCGGGTAGCCACACGGAGGTCTCCAGGGTCTTGCGCGTGAAATGAACCACCCCGATGGAGACTATAATAGCGGGTAACAATTCCATAACTGGTTGTTTTATCGGGAGGTAAGGTAAGGCGATTTTTACGCTTACCCAAGATCCTTTGTCCGGTTCCGCGCAACCCTGTCCGAAACTGGACGCGAACAGACGAGTGGTGATTAGTGTAATCATTTAATAGTCAATAATTTATACTTTCGGCATACAATATGACTATTAAAAAGGGAACACCGCTGCCACGCTGGGTCGGCAATGGTGGATGTTTTGTACTGGCGGGTTTAGCCGCCGGGTTAGTTGCGTTTTTAACAGTTAGTTTTCAAAGTTTAAAAGCAGCCCTCACGAATCCGGTACAATCGCTGCGTAATGAGTAACGTATCGGCGGGTTCCGCCTTAACATTTCGGCGGCTGAACCCGCCCGTACTAATAGTTTAAAATACGATTACCATGTTACAAAATTATTTCAAACTCGCGCTGCGCAATCTGACCCGCAACAGTCTTTATTCGCTGCTTAATATCAGCGGATTAGCTATTGGTGTGGCGGCCTGTCTGCTCATTTTATTGTTTGTCGCCCACGAAATGAGTTACGACCGCTGGAATCCGCAGGCCGACCGCATTGTACGCCCGACCTTCGAAATCAGGGTCAGTGGGTTCGACGAGAATCATGGGGCAGTAGATGCCACGGTTGGCCCCGACGCAGCAGCGGTGCTGCCGGAAATAGCGGCCTGGTGCCGCATCCGGCAAGCGGGTACCTGGCAGACCCGGCTCGAAGGGCAGGTGGAACAGCAGGCCAGGTTGGAAAAAGTGCTCGCGGTGGACAGCAGTTTTTTTGCGGTTTTCCCGTTGAAATTGCTGGCGGGTGATCCCCTGCGTTGCCTGAACCAACCCGGTGTGGTGGCTATTTCGCGCAGTCGGGCGGCGCATTATTTTGGTACACCGGACCGGGCGGTGGGGCAGGCCCTGGTCATGGGCGAATTGGCGGAGCACCGGCAAGTAACCGCCGTTTTTGAAGACGTGCCCGATCAGGCGCATTTCCATGCCGACCTGTTGCTGTCCCTGGCCGGCCATGAAGAAGTAAAAAATGCACCGGCTTACTGGGGTTATAACAACAATTTTTTCACCTACTTTTTACTGCGAAAAGCCAGCGACAAGGCGGCTTTTTCCAAAAAATTTGAGGCCTTGGCAGCCGACAAAATAAGCACCCTGCTACAGGATTTGTTCGCTACTACGACTACCGATTTCGAAAAAAAGGGGCAACGCGCGCAGTTTCAACTCCAAAACCTGACCGATATTCACCTGTATTCCGCCAAGCAATCGGAACTGGAGGCCAACGGCAATATCCGCTACGTCTGGATATTTGGGGCCATTGCTTTTTTCATCCTGCTCATCGCCTGCATCAATTTTATGAATCTCTCCACGGCACGTTCCGCCGGACGGGCCCGCGAAGTAGGTGTTCGCAAAGTCTTGGGCAGCACCCGCGCCGCATTGGCCGGGCAGTTTCTGATCGAATCGGTGGCTTTGTCGGCCTTGTCCACAGGACTGGCGGTCGGGTTGGCGGCGCTGGCGATGCCCGCGTTCCGTGCCCTCAGCGGCCGGGCGCTTTCGATGCCCTGGGACAGTCCGTTTTTCTGGGCGTCGCTGCTTGGCGGTGCGGTGGTGGTGGGCCTTCTGGCGGGCAGTTATCCGGCCTTTTACCTGTCGGCTTTTCAGTCGGCGCAGGTGTTGAAGGGGAAAATGGGCGTAAACCCGGCCATCAAAGGCCTGTCTTTCCGCAACGGGTTGGTGGTGTTCCAGTTCGCCATTTCGACGACGCTGATCATTTCTACTTTGCTGGTGTACAGTCAGTTGAAATTCATGCAAAGTAAAAGTCTTGGTTTTGACAAGCACCAGGTATTAGTCGTGGAAAATGCCGAAGCGCTCGGCGAACGGGCCACGGCTTTTAAAGCAGAAATGTTAAAAAATCTGCGGATCGAAAGTGCTACCATCAGCAGTTACCTGCCCTTGCCGGATAGCTACCGGGAAAATTATATTGTCTCTCCCCAGCGTACTACCAGTGGCGCCGACAAAGTGCTACAGCGGTGGAAAGTAGATACGGATTATATCCGCACGCTCGGGATGACTATTACCCGGGGGCGCGACTTCGACCCGGCCCGCGTGACCGACAGTTCCGCTATTATCATCAATGAAACAGCGGCCAGCGAACTGGGTTTCTCCGATCCGTTGGGACAGAAACTATATACTTCCAGGACCAAGGCCGTGGACTCCAAACCGGAGGATTTTGACGAATTGACCATCATTGGCGTCGTCAGGGACTTCCATTTTAAAAGCCTGCACGATCCTATTGGCGGCTTGTTCCTGCAATGCCGGCCCGAAAAAGGCGCGATCAATTTGCGCATCAAAGGAGCCGATGCCGCCCCCGTCATCGCCGCCCTCGAGCAGCAATGGACGCAGTTTCATCCTAACCAGCCACTCATCTATGGTTTTATGGACGAGACGCTGGACCGGCTGTATGCGGCTGAACAGCGCATCGGCAAAATTGCACTGATTTTTGCCTTCTTGTCGGCTTTCGTATCCTGCCTGGGTTTGTTTGGGCTGGCCTCTTATACCACCGAACAACGCACCAAGGAAATCGGCATTCGCAAAGTGCTCGGCGCCAGCGTGGCGGCCATTACCGGATTGCTGACCAAGGATTTTTTGAAACTGGTGGTGGTAGCCATCGTCATCGCTTCGCCGGTGGCTTGGTGGGCCATGACGAAATGGCTGGCTGATTTTGCCTACCGAATGGAGATGCAATGGTGGATGTTTGCGGCGGCGGGCTTGGTCGCTATGCTGATCGCTTTTTTAACCGTTGGTTTTCAAAGCGTAAAAGCGGCCTTGGCGAATCCGGTGGATTCATTGCATAGCGAGTAGAACCGAACTCTGTTCGGTGTAAGATTTTTTGACAGGATTAACAGGATTTTTATGGTAATCTTTCATCCTGTTTCAGCTTGTAAATCCTATTAAAAACGTAATATTCCGGCGGCTGAACCCGCCCGTACTAATACTTTAAAAACAGATACGCATGTTACAAAATTACCTTCGCATTGCCCTTCGCAACCTGGTTAAAAACAAGGTTTATTCGCTGATTAATATTGGTGGTCTGGCCGTGGGTTTGGCGGCTTGTCTGACCATAGGACTATACATTCAGGACGAGTATAGTTACGACCGTTTTCACCGGAATTTCGATCATCTTTACCGCATGGTGGAAACCCAAAAACAGGCGGATGGCTTACACCCGGTGGCGGTCACGCCGGGGCCGCTGGCACCCTCGTTGGAAAAAGATTTTGGAGAAATTGTCCACACCACCCGCATAGGACGCTGGCCCGCTTTATTACAACTAAATGGTATCAGCATAGAACCTAAATCCGCCTTGATCGTGGAAAATACGTTCTTTAAAATGTTTGATTTTAAATTATTAATGGGCGATCCACAAACGGCCCTGATGAACCCGGATGAACTCATTATTACCGAAACTTTGGCGGGACAATTTTTTGGTCAATACTGGCGCGATAGTTCCGTTTTAGGTAGAAATATATTATTGAATAAGGAAATACCGCTCATGGTCGTGGGTGTAGTGGCCAACCCGCCAGCGAACTCCCATCTGGAATTTGATGCACTATTACCATTCAAGTATTTAGAAAAAAATGATGAATGGATTAATAAATGGAACAGTAATAACTACCACACTTATGTACAACTTACACCCGAAACGGACGTAACCGCATTTACGCAAAAAATAGCCCCACAAATAGCCAAATACGATCAGGATAATGCGTCCACCTTGTCTTTGCAGCCTTTGCGGGACATTTATTTATATTCCAAATTCGACTTTGAGACCGACTGGGGCAAACGTGGCGACATTTTTTACGTGCGTATTTTCCTGACGGTGGGACTGATCGTTCTATTGATCGCCATGTTCAATTTTATTAATCTGGCGACTGCCCGTGCCTCGCAACGGGCGCGGGAAGTGGGGGTGCGGAAGGTAGTGGGCGCGCAACGTAAAAGCCTGATCTTCCAGTTTTTAGCGGAGTCGTTATTGATGGCGACGCTGGCGGTGACGGCAGCATTACTTATTACCGATTCTACGCTTACTTTATTGGCTGATCTCACGGATAAACACTTAGTTGTTCCTTTTAAAAATCCTGATTTTTGGCTAATTGTAGCCGGTGCTACGGCACTGCTCGGTTTGTTTACCGGCGCGTATCCGGCCTTTTTCTTATCGGCATTTCGGCCCGCCAAAGTTCTGAAAGGCGTTCTGGATGTACGGTCGGGACTTGCTTTTCGCAAGACGCTGGTGGTGGGGCAGTTTGTGCTCTCTGTGGCGCTGGGTATTGGTACTATTGTTATTTATCAGCAATTAAATTATATCCAAAATAAGAAACTGGGATTTGATCAATCGCAACTGCTTTATCTGCGCCTGAAAGGCGAACATCGGGGTAAATCGGCCATTTTCAAAGACGAACTAGCCAAACTGCCGGGTATATTATCCATAACGGCGACCACTAATAATCTGGTGGATGTATCTAATTCAACCAATAATACCGAATGGGAAGGCCAAACGCCCAAAGACGAGTTTTTAATTACACAGATGAACGTAGATGCCGATTTTCTAAAAACCACGGGCATCAGTCTGGCTTCCGGGCGCAATTTCTCGGCCAGCATCACCGGCGATACGCTGGAAAAATTTGGCCGCTATCTCCTCAATGCAACTGCCGCCAAACGCATGGGTTATACCGATGCTACTGCTTTGGGCAAAAAAGTAAAATTCTGGGGACTGGAAGGCGAGGTAATTGGCGTACTGCAGGATTTCCATTTTCGTGCCTTGGATAAGACCATTGAGCCATTTATATTTCGCTTCCGGCCCCGGGAGTTTTATTTTAATTTACTCATTAAAACCGCCCCTAATAATACTGCCGAAACGATTGCCGCCATAGAAAAAGTCTATAAAAAACTGGATACGGATAATATTATAAAATACGGTTTTGTGGATCAGGACCTGGAAGATCAATACCGTGCGGAGCAACGCACGGGCCGCACCGTATTGTATTTTTCTATTCTGGCGGTGCTGGTCTCTTGTCTGGGCTTGTTTGGCCTCGCTGCCCTGACCGCCGAGCAACGTACCAAGGAAATTGGTATTCGTAAAGTACTGGGTGCCAGTGTAGTGGGCATTACCAGGCTTTTAGCCAGGGACTTTCTGAAACTGGTCGTACTGGCCATCATTATTGCCTCGCCCATCGCTTACTGGGCCATGCAGCACTGGTTGGAAGATTTCGCTTACCGCATTGATTTGCAATGGTGGATGTTTGTGGCGGCGGGCTTGGTCGCGATGGTGATCGCTTTTTTAACCGTGGGTTTTCAGAGCGTAAAAGCGGCCCTAAGGAATCCGGTGGATTCGTTGCATAGCGAGTAAGTACCGGCGGGTTCAGCCGCCGAAACGCTGGCGGCTAAACCCGCCGGTACAAGTCCCTTACTCACTTACTAATTCAAAAGTAACCCGTTTGTAGATATCCTGTAACGTTATATTTTTACCGTTCAAGTCAAAACTACTATTCAGGTTATCAAAGAAAGTTTTGTCCCAACCGCCTTCGGCATTGCGGGTATAGAGATAAACCAGCGGATTGGTGAGTTCAATGTAAAGCAGGTATTGTACCGAAGGAATTTGTTGATAACAGGGTAGTTTTTCTACAAAATCGCGGCGGCGTGTCGAAGGCGATAGTATTTCTACCAGTACCAAGGGTGTCATTTCTGCCGTCATACCGGGGCGATAGGTATAAGTTTCCTTTGGCAATTGCACTACCGAAACATCGGGGTTAAAAACGGCCTGGCAGGTGTACGCATAAACAGGACGATTAGGATTGTGAATCTCAAAAGAAATATCGGAAAAGAGGGTTTCAAACAAGAAAATCATTCTGGAAACCACTTTACTGTGGGGATCGGGTTCGTAGCTCATATCAAGGAGGATTTCGCCATTTTGGTATTCTACCCGACCATCGCTGTGTTCGAGTAAATCCCAAAACTCTGCCCAGGTGCCGGGAAATCGCTCCAGTGTGCCGCCGGTTTTGGCAGCGGAAATCGCTTCTTCGAGGGGGAGAGAAATGAGTGACATCACAGAAAATTTGCTACAAAGATAACTTTTCCAGCGGAGAAAGCAAACCCTACGCTTCTGGCCTGTCTTTCTCCAAAAACAATGCGTTATGCTGGGCAATTATTTAAAACGCTCTATTCGTAACCTGCGTAATAATCGCCTCTATTTGCGTCGCTGAGCGAATCCGGTCGAATCATTGCGCAGCGAGTAAATACCGGCGGGTTCAGCCGCCGAAACGCCAATTATTGTAGGTTTTGACCGGATTTACAAGAAAAAACGGGATAAATATCGGCGGCTGAACCTGCTGGTACTTTATGATTACCGCTCAGTCGCGTAGTACATTTCCAGTTCGCCCTTATTTTTAGCGGCGATTTTACCCCGGTATTCCCACTGAAATTCTGCTTCGACGCTGGCGCGTGCGGCAGCGCTCACGTTCACAAAACCAGGCAGGCAGGCTTCCTCCAGCCGGGCGGCGGTATTCACCGTATCACCCCAGATGTCGTAGGCGAATTTTTTGGTGCCAACTATGCCCGCCACCACCGGGCCAAAATGGATGCCGATGCGGGCTTCAAAATACGGTTTTTCTTCTTTCTGACGCTCTTCCCGCAGTTTTTGCAGGAATTGCTGGATTTGTAAGGCCACTTTGATGATTTCAGCGGGACTTTCATTCCGATCAGAGAGGCCGCTGGCACAGATATAAGCATCGCCTACCGTCTTGATTTTTTCGATCCGTTTGCGGCTGATGAGTTCATCAAAAGCCGAAAAACAGTAATCCAGTTCGGCAACTAATGCTTCCGGGGTAAGGTTTTCGGCCAGTCGGGTGAAGCTGACAAAATCAATGAACATGACCGTGGCGCGTTCGTATCGCCGCGCGGCTACCTTGTTGCGTACCGTTAGTTCGGCAGCCACCGCACGAGGCAGGATATTGAGCAACAATTGTTCACTGCGGCGACGTTTTTCCTCGATCATGGCGTTTTTTTCGGCCATTTCGCCCCGCATACGCCGATTGGTACGTTGCCGGTGGTAAAAAAAGAACAACATCACCAGGGCTACCCCCGACAACACCACAAACAGGATGTAACGCTCTCGTTCTCTTTGCCTTATCCAGGTGGCTTGTGTGGTGGTTTGAACACTGGTTTGTTCATTTATCTGCGCCTGATATTTGCTCTGCATACATAGTAGCCTGCGACGGATCAGAGAAAAGTAGTAATCGGGCCAATTGATAAGTCATTCCCTGTTTCTCCTGATCGCTCGTGGCCGTACGCAGGCGTTGCTCTATTTCCGGGACGGTTTGTGCCGATAAGGTGCCGGTCAGGAGAAGGAGGAACAGCGTAGCCAGCAAACTTTGGCCCGTCATTTTCAAGGAGATAAGCATTGGAATTACCGAAAATTGAAAAGCAGTTTTGCAAAATGACCAAACCCTCTGGCGAAGGTGACGCAAGGAACTCCAAAATCGGGTTATTTACGATAAAAAACCCGCCTTTTTCGACACACAGGGGCCGGAGATGTGCTTTCTGGTATTCGATCCGCAGCAGTTATTATTCGCTATAAATGTCCGTATTTGGGCGTCCGTGTTCAGGTTCGGACACTTGGCACGCATAAATAAAAATATAAAATACTGAATATCAAATAGTTGCAAAATTGGCGCAGGGCTTGCAGCAGGAAGATTAAAAAATATCTTATGTTTGGTAACTACCTCACCATCGCATTCCGCAAACTCAACAAACACCGCGATTATACCTTGCTCAACGTGCTCGGGCTGGGACTGAGTGTCGCTTGCGGCATCCTGATTTTTACGCTGATCCGGCACCACCTTAGTTTTGATACTTATCATCCAAACGCCGACCGCATCGCACGTATCGTCATGGACGTGAAAACGGAGAGTGTAATGCCGTTCCCGGGGACGCCGATGCCGATGGCCAAAACCCTGCGCGAAGAGTGTGCTTTTTTGGAAAAAACGGCCATGCGTTCTGCGGAAGATCAGGTATTAATCACGGTAGATAATGGTGCAGGCGGCAAGGATAAGTACAAGGAAGAGAGCGAGTTCGCCTGGATAGAGCCGGAATTATTAGACATTCTAAATCTGCCGCTGGTGCGCGGCGATGCATCGGCCCTGCGCGAACCCAATACAACTTTGCTGTCTGAAAAACTGGCGCAAAAATATTTCCATAACACCGATCCGCTTGGAAAAACGGTGCGTTTGGATAACAAAACTGACCTGCGAGTGGTGGGCATCCTGCGCGATTTGCCTAAAAATACCGACTATCCGCAGGAAATTCTGGCTTCCTGGGCTACTTTGAAAACCGATTCCCGGCTCGCCCAACAACTGGATTCCTGGGCGGGTGCACGTGGTGATAATTTTTGCTTTGTCCTGTTAGAAAAAGGCCACCAAATCAGCGAATTAGAGCCAGTCATGGCTAATTTTCGCAAAAATCACCCGCACCCGGAGGATGCAGAGTTGTTTCAATACAAGGCTTTGCCGCTGCTGAACATGCACTTCGATACGGACTATGGCCGGGGCATGAACAAGAACTACCTCTGGGCACTCGGCTGTATCGGCCTGTTTCTGCTCATTACGGCCTGCGTCAATTTCATCAACATGGCTACTGCGCTGGCCCTTACCCGCATTCGCGAAGTGGGCGTGCGTAAGGCCCTGGGTAGCACACGCGGGCAGTTGTTTTGGCAGTTCATGGCCGAAACGGGGTTGATCGTAATGACTTCCCTGATCGTCGGTTTTGCGCTGGCCCGATTTGCGCTGCCCCACCTGAATACCTGGCTGCAAGAAGACCTCATTTTCGACACGCCACTGCTCCTGTCTTTGCTGGGTTTCACGGCGGTGCTGGGCGTGGGGCTGACTTTTTTGGCGGGCTTTTATCCCGGCTGGATGCAGGCGCGTTTCAATCCGGTGATTTCCATGAAAGGTGCGACGGAGGTGCCGCGTACCGGCAGTTTCCCTATGCGGCGGGTGCTGGTGACGACGCAATTTGTTATTTCACAAGTACTTATTATCGGCGCGGCGGTGGTAACGGCGCAAATGCAGTATTCGCAGGAGGCCGACTGGGGCTTTCGTCCCGGTGCCATAGTGACCCTGAAATTGCCCGATAATAAAAAAGCGAACCAGTTAAAACAGCAATTGACGCAGATCGCTGGCGTGAAAAATGTGTCGCTTTGCTACGAACCGCCCGCTTCGACCTCCAATAACCACACGGGCGTTCGCTACGATAATCGCCCGAAAGGAGAACCCTGGATTGCGAACACCAAAGTTGCGGATGCTAATTACGTCGAAACCTTTGGACTGCAACTGGTGGCCGGGCGCAACCTGCAACCGAGCGATACGGTGCGCGAATATCTGGTCAATGAAACCTTGGTTAAAAAACTCAACCTCGCTTCGCCGGAGGATATTCTGAATAAAACCATTCAGGTCGGCGACAAGAAGGCCCCGGTGGTAGGGGTGCTCCGTGATTTTCATAACTGGACTTTGTCGGAGCCGATCTCGCCGATTGCCATTAATTCCTACGCGGAGGCTTACTCTACTTGCGCCGTACAGTTACAACCTGGCAATCCGGGTCCCGCGCTGGCCCAAATCCGCCAAGCCTGGGAAAGCACTTACCCGGACGATTATTACGAACAGCAGTTCATGGACGAACGGATGGCGGAATTTATGGAAACAGAGACCACGATTTTGCGGCTGGTGCGCACCTTTGCAGGCATCGCTATATTTATCGGTTGCCTGGGCTTGTACGGTTTGGCGGCCTTCATGGTGGCCCGCAAACGCAAGGAGGTGGGCATCCGCAAAACCCTCGGCGCGAACGTTCCCGGCTTGCTCTGGCTATTTGGAAAAGAATATACCCGCCTGATTATCATTGCTTTCGCGGTGGCGGCTCCGCTCGCCTGGTGGGTGATGCATGCCTGGTTGCAAGACTATACTTATCAGGTATCTATCGGCGCGGGCATTTTCGTGGTGTCGCTTTTGACCACATTCGGCGTGGCCATTTTGACGGTGGGTTTTCAGAGTGTAAGGGCGGCATTGGCGAATCCGGTGAAGTCGTTGCGGAGTGAATAAGTACCGGCGGGTTCAGCCGCAGGAGAAGGTGATTGATTAAATAAAAATGGAACCCTAGGCTTGAAATATTTCACTGACCATCAAGCGGACATTAATGGCTGGATCAAATAGTTCACCTTCGGTAAAATAAGTAAGATCTAATTCCGGGGTGATAATTATTACAGTTTCCAGCGAAGGCAGCACCACCCAGACGGATTTAATGCCATTAGGGAAATACTGTTTACGCGCTTTGGTCGTCACCTCTTCCAAAGCCTGTCGGGGAGAAAGAATTTCAACAGCCGTTAACGGTGGGTTGGGCATCCGAATAACATCGTCATCAGTCTTGAAATTGACCTGCATTTTCGGATAAATACAGAGATCAGGGACAGCATTTTTGGGCAAAAATTCCAATTCCAACTCGGAAGGAATGGAAAACTGGGTATTGTATTTTCGTTTTAGCAGAAAAACCAATTGAGACTGGACAAGGGAATGATTGCGACTGGGCATAGGTTTTCCGCGTTCAATTTCGTAATCAGAAAGGATGATGGGTTCTTCCAATTCTTCGTAAGATTCCATGTGTAGTTAATTTTTAACAAAAGTA
>Ga0105047_10012029_pt1 | contig 13978 bp, 7 predicted proteins | sample MAT04_FD_78384 | JGI IMG/M metagenome (GOLD analysis project Ga0105047, IMG submission 78384) | Freshwater microbial communities from Lake Fryxell liftoff mats and glacier meltwater in Antarctica - MAT-04 (megahit assembly) | ecosystem: Environmental > Aquatic > Freshwater > Ice > Liftoff...
CGAAACTCCCGGTTAGCACCGTGGACTGGCAGCCCCTGGCATCCGTCACCTGGAAGGAGTAGTTATTTCCGCTCGGAATTGGATTGGACGTAAATACGCCATTCACGACCGAGCCGCCAGGCACCGTGTAGGGCGGCGTTCCGTTGGTGATTGGAAAGGAAACCGTGAAATTTTGGTTGGCACCATCGCAGTTGCGGGTGATTGGTCCGGCAATCGGGATATTGGAGAATATGACCGAGACCGAGTCACCGCTGGTGCAAGTATTAAGTTGCTCTTCCCATACAAACCGGTAGGTACCGCTTTGGGTGACCGTCACACTGGTCGCCGCATTATTAGGGTTGCCAAAAGTGACGGGCCCGGGTGCGCCGGGCACCAGGATCCACAGACCGCTGCTGCCAGCTACGCTGGGTGTCGCTTGCAGGTTGAAAGAGCTGCCGCAGACGGTGCCGCCATTGCCGGCATTGGAAACCGGCTGGGTAGACACCGCGACCGGAAAGCAAAACTGTGGTCCAGGGCCACAGGTGCCAGTAGCCAATACGCAAACGTTGCCGCCCGGAGCAGTGAGCCAATTTACGTTGACTTGGGTGGTATTTTGACCGGAAACGATGGTACCGCCGCTCGATATGGACCAGGTATAACCCGTTGCATTAGCGAGCGGAGCAATGGAATATATACCGGTAGTGCCTGCGCAGGTCGCGTTATTGCCGGTAATCAGCGGCTGAACGGGTAAAGCACTCAGCGTGACATTCAGGCAAGCCGGGCCATTGTTGCCGCAGGCATTGGAGACGATTACGCAGACCGAGCCAGTGGTGGCATTGGCATTCCAGTTGACCGATATACTGGTCGTGCCGCTACCACTGGCAATCGTTCCGCCGGTGACCTGCCAACCATAAGTGGCTCCGGTCACTGCTGTAACAGAATACGCAGCATTATTACCGGTACAAGCGGTGTTATTTCCAGTGATAGTGGCCACTGCTGGCGGGGAAGACACGGCGACTGGTAAACAAACCGGCTGGCTGGTACCGCATAAACTGACGGCCCTCACGCAAACTGATCCGGCGGGGTTGTTGCCCCAGTTAACATTAATCACATTGGTGCCCTGCCCGGAAATAATGGTGGCCGGGGCAGTAACCGTCCATATATAATTAGTGATACCGGGATTGGCAGTCGTCTGGTACTGCGTAGTGATCCCGGCGCAGGCAGTGGCCGGACCAGTGGGCTGCGTGGGGACGATCGGCTGCACCACATTAATAGGTATGCAGACAGGATTGCTTGTACCGCAGCTATTGTTATAGGTAGTGCATAGGTTGCCGCCGGTGAGCGTGTTCCAGGTGACATTCAGACTGGTAGTGCCCTGTCCGCTGTTGATCGTCACCCCAGGCGGTACCGTCCAGTTGTAAGTGCCGCCGCTACCCACTCCGGTTACATTGAAAATGGCGTTTTGCCCGATACAAACGGTTTGAGAGCCGGTGATCTGGTTGGGGGCAGCCGGTGGATCATACCTTTCCGTCACCGAAATAACCGCCGTAGTACAACAGGTCATCATAGGCGTATTCAGGCAGACCGTCAGTGCGTAGTCGCCCGCCGTATTGACTATCGTATTCAGGGTATTGGAAGGCCCAATAATGTTACCGCCATTACTGGCCGCCCAGGTATAAGTAACATTACCGGTGGTGGTGCTAATGCCGTTTAAATTGAGTTGCAACTGGGTGCAGGTGAGTTCTCCTGGAAAGGCTATATCGGCTTCCACATTGGTAACTAACAGATTGAGGTTGATTACGCTATCACAACCAAGGTAGTTTGGTAAAGTCAGTTCATACGCACCACTGAAACAAGCAGATTCAAACCCGAAAAGACCGGAGCATTCGCCTTCGCAAATGGTTTGCGTCAGATTGGTAGGCGGCACCGAGACGACGGTCAAATTCAAGGTAGCCGTATAACTGCAACCATTCTGGAACAACGTCCGCGTATAAGTCCCGCTTGAACAGTAACTCTGACCGCTAAAGGCAAAACAGGCAGGTGCGCAAATGGTCTCGGTCACTTCGATATCCTGCGGGCCGGGATTGATGGTCACGTTGGCGCAGTTGGCAGTGATATCGGCGCAAAATGACGACTGGCCGGAAGAGATCAGTGTATTCAATTGATTTACGGTCATCGAGCCGGGCGCAGGCAGGTCACCCACTTGTGCGCTGAAATACGACAGTCCGCAGACCGTGTAGTTGCCCGGTGGGTAGGTACTCAGGTCTGGGCTTGGTGCATAGCCCTGAATAATCCCGCCCGGTCCACCTATAACATAGGTGTAGTCATAGTCCCCGGCGGGTGGAGCGACCGAATTCGGTGGATTGTAGGTAGGGGGCAGGTTGAGGTTCAGGTTAGCCGCGCCTTCACAGCCCGTCACGTTGAGGGCCTGGATATTACCAGCATCGGCCACACAAGAGAAACAGTTGATCCCGGACGGATCACAAAAGATAATTTCATAATTATAGAAATTACCGACATCTACCGCCTGCCCATCGGTCACGGTCAGGCTCCACGTACCGTTTACAGAGCCACTATTGAAATTTTGCAGACAGCCGCTGGCAGGGTAATAAGTACCAGAGTAGGTGTTATTTAAGCCCCAGGGCTGATTGTTTTGCCAGGTACTGTTGAAGGCACCATCGGGAGAAACGGGATTGCCACACGGCACAAAACTGACATCCCATTCGGTGCCGTCCGTAGGGCCGAAAAAACCAATCGGACCAACCAGCGTGACCGATTGACCGCTCGGTGAAGTCAGCACAATGGATAAATCGCCCAGGTATTCGTGGTCGAAGTTCATATTGACCCCGCAAACACCCTGACCGCCCGAGCCAAGGGTGTTATTAGTGGCTCCCTGGACACTGATATTGAAATCACCGACGAAATTGTCGCGCATAAATTGGGGGCAATTGGAACATCCGCAGCCTTGAGCTTGCAGATTAGAAGCAGTGAAAAGGACTAAAAAGGCGGTAAGGAGCGCCAAAAACATCGGAAACCGAACGTTCCGGAAGTGTAAAAAGCAATTAGACATAGGCCAAGAATTTGGCAAAAAGCCAGATTGATTAGTATTTATTCTTTTGTGATCGGAAAATGGGAAAAGAAACAGTATTTCGTTTTGCAACGATGGTTTTGGAAATTTTGGGTAAGATAAAAAAGTAACGGTAGAATTTTTGCCAAAAATGTGCTTTATCGTCGGTTTACCGTTTTGGCCGTTTCGCAGGTTTTAATTTTGCCGCTCATAGAGACCCCAAGGCGACCAGAAGAGAAAAGGAAATCCAATCTTTTCGCCGGTTCTTTGGCGGCTTTCTGCACCATTTCCCTCCTGCCAGGTATAGGGCCATCGCGATGATACCACCAACCCGTTTTTTGCTGCTTTTATGGACTTTTTTATTCTCGGGCCAGCTCGTGTCGGGTCAATCTACTGCTCATTTACCGGGTCAGTTGCTGGTCAGCCTGTTGCCAGACACGGACCCGGAAAGTTTGGTGCAACGGGGTGCTGCGCATTTAACTGCCCCGGTTTTGGTGGAAAAAAAAATTTCGGTATTACTCAATATCTGGCAATTTCAAACCTCGGGAGACGAGGCGACCGAGCTGGCTGCCTTACGTTGGCTCAATCGCCAGCCCGAAGTGCGGGCGGTGCAGTTCAATCACTTGCTCCAGGATCGGAGCGACCCGGTACGATGGACTGCTCCGACTGCCGAAACGACCCGGCGCGACAAAATTCCAGCTCCACCCGATAAGTCTGCCGGCAATAACCTGCTGCCCAACGACCCTTTGCTTGACCAACAATGGCATTATCTGAATACTGGTACCAACGGGGGAATGTTCGATGCCGATCTCGATGCCGAACAGGCCTGGGATTTTACGACTGGCGGCCTGAGTGCAGCGGGCGATACCATCGTGGTCGCGGTAATTGACGGAGGGGTGGATTTTCAGCATCCTGATCTGACCGCCAATGCCTGGATCAATCGGGCAGAAACCCCCAACGACGGCCTGGATAATGACCAAAATGGCTTCATTGATGATTTTCGGGGCTGGAATACCGCTGCCCAAAATGATGACCTGACTGGCCAGACCACCGGGCATGGTACGCCGGTTTGTGGCCTGCTCGGTGCCCGGGGCGATAACGGGATCGGGGTGGCGGGCGTGAATTGGCGGGTAAAAATAATGTTTGTCGCGAGTGGTGGCACCGAAGCCGCTGTGCTGGCTGCTTATGATTACGTGTGGGCCGCCCGCTGTCTTTATAATCAGACCAATGGCGCTCAAGGTGCTTTCGTTACGGCGGTTAATTGTTCCTGGGGCATCAATTATGGCCAGCCCGCCGATGCGCCGCTCTGGTGTGCCGTTTTCGATACGTTAGGCGCGGCAGGTATCCTGAGTGTAGCCGCTACGGCCAATCTGCCCATCAATGTGGATCTGATCGGCGATCTGCCCACGGCCTGCCCCAGTGACTATCTCATCACGGTTACCAGCCTGCAGCGCAACGACCAGCAGGCACTGCTGGCGGGCTGGGGCGCACAAAGTATTGACCTGGGCGCGTATGGACAAAACGTCTTTACGCTGGGCACAGGCAATACCTACGGTAGTTTTTCCGGCACCTCTTACGCGGCACCGCAGGTGACCGGGGCGGTAGCACTGCTGTATGCCATGCCTTGTGCCAACCTGATCGCCGTTGCCAAAAATGACCCCTCCGCTGCCGCTCACTGGGCGAAAGAACTGTTGCTCCATAGTACTACGCCCAATCTCAGCCTGGCTGACCGTACCCTTACGGGCGGACGGCTCAATCTTTTTAATTTGCTGAAAGATTATAATAACTTGTGCGATCCCTGCCCCGCTCCATTTTCGTTGAATGCGGAAATACACGACTCTTTGGTCGCCATTACCTGGGCACAACTAGTGGATTATCAAAGTTTTAACCTGGGTTATCGGCCACTTGGCCAACTCACCTGGATCGTCGAGGATCAGGTCAACGCTCCTTTTATCCTGCCCGTACTGGCTCATTGCCAACCGTATGAATTTTCCCTGCAAGCCTATTGCCAGACCGGGCAAGCCAGCGCCTGGTCCAATCCCGCTCATTTCACCACGCCTGGCTGCTGTGCGCCACCCAGCGAAATAATTGTGCAGGCGGCTACGGAGCACTCGCTGACCCTGGGGTGGAGTGGAGGCATCTCCGCAAGTGGAGGCGTGGTGCGCTACCGTATTGTGGGCAGTAGTAGCACCTGGATGGTCGTAGAGACCAGCAGCAACATGGTCACCTTAAGTGGCCTACTGGCCTGTGCTGCCTACGAGGTGCAGGTACGCAGTAAATGCAATGGCATCTTCACCGATTTTTCCACCCTTTTCAAAGTTACGACGGCTGGTTGTGCCACGTGTACCAACCTGGAATACTGTACGGCCAATGCCAGCCAGGCATCCAACGAATGGATTGCGGCCATTACGATAGGGGGTTGGCTGCATGTATCCGGCACTGGCGGCGGTGGGTATCAAAATTTCACCGGCGAAGAGGCTGGCACGATCGAATTGAACCCGCTGACTACCCCGGGGGTAGCCGTGGTGCCCGGCTTTTATAGTACGCCGAGCAAAGAATACTTTCGTATTTATGTGGATTTTAATGCGGATGGCGATTTTGAAGATGCGAACGAACTGGCCTTTGATCCGGGCTACGCCCACGACGGCACGATGGCCGGCTATTTGCAGGTGCCTTTTTTTGACACCACCAGATACACCCGTCTGCGGGTGCTGATGAAAGCCAAAAATGCCACCAACCAGCCGCCTGCCCCCTGCGAATCGTTTGATTTTGGGCAAATTGAAGATTATTGTGTTTTGCTTTCCGCCGCCATTACTTCTTCGGTAGAAACGGCCAGCACCACCCAAGGCGCGCTGCACATTTTTCCCCAGCCTGCCCAGACCAGCGTTCGGCTGGAATGGCCAGCCAGCACCAGCGGCAATATCCGGCTCCACGTGTGGAATGCCTTTGGCCAAATGATCGTCAGCCGTCCGGTTGTAGAGGCCGCCTCGTTTGTTGATATAAATGTAAATGACTGGAAATCAGGGATTTACATGGTTTGCATTCAAACGGAAAACGAAAAGTGGCAGGGACGGTTGCTGAAATTGTAGGTCAGGATAAGTCGGCAAAGAACTTGCGGACTTCCGTCGCATCTTTGGGTAAAATACGTCCGGCCAGGATAAGCCGCATTTCCCGGCGACGGGCGGCACTTTCGTAGAGCTGCTGCTCCTCGCTCGAAAGTGGCAACACCGGTGGCACCGGAACGGGGGTTTTTTTCTTATCGTCCAGAGCCACGAAAGAGAAATAGGCATGGTTGCAGCGGCGCGGCTGCTGACCTTTAATGTCAGCGGCGAATACTTCCACAAACACTTCCACTGAGGTGGTGAAGGCGCGGGTCACGCAGGCTTCCACGGTGATCACATCGCCCAGGTGGATCGGATTTTGAAACGAAATATGATCCACGGCGGCCGTCACCACGTGCGATTCGCAGTGCCTGCCCGCACATACGGCGCAGGCAATGTCCATCCAGCGCATCAGGTAGCCACCCATCAGGTTGCCCATAGCGTTGGTGTCGTTCGGCATGACGATCTCGGTCATCACGGTGCGGCTTTCAGATACTTTTTTAGCGTCGAGCGGGCGTTTGGACACGGTGTTTTAGTTAAGAGTGATGAGTACCTTGTAAATTAAATTTTTTTGAGTATTTGAAGATTTGAGTATTCGATCAATCACGTGATTATCAGGTGCTTTGGTCAAATACTCAAATACTCGCATCCTCAAGAAATTTAGATTTTTGCCGAGAAATCAGCCCCCTGCCGTTGTTGTGCGTCCTCGCCAACAACAGCGGCGGAGTGAGTAATCAGTAAAAAACCCAATATTTTAATCGCTAAAAAACAACGAATTATCACTTGGTATCCTGCCCTGTCGTGGTGGTTGGCGAGGACGCACAACAACGGCTAATACTCTAATCGCTAAAAAACAACGAATTATCACTTGGTATCCTGCCCTGCCGTGGTGGTTGGCGAGGACGCACAACAACGGCCATGAAAATCAAGTGGCTGAAAAACCTATTAAACTTCTACTTGATCTTTGTATCGTGCTTAATATCAGTTAAGTCATAAGGAAGCACAAGCCAACTCATACCTCATAACGCAGCACTTTTTTAGTTCCCCATGCATACGCGCCGAAAAGCACTGCCGAAAAACATAAATCGCCCAAAATAGTGTTGGTCAAAAATGGCAACCCGGCCGTATAGCAACCCAACAGGCCCGCCATGGTTTTGGAGTACATACCGCTTTCCAGCCATACGCTGAAATTCGTGACCAGAAAGAAAATGCCGGATGCCAACAGGCTGGCCGTCACCACCCGGCCGGGTTTCACCTGATGGCGCAGCATGACCCAGCCCAGCAGCATGACCGAGGCAAAAGCCGCATAAATCCACAGGGAGGTGTACCAGGTGAACTGCGGGTAAAACTCCCGGTAAATCACGTTGTTGAGCACCAGATCGCTGAGAAACAGGCCCGCAAAAGGGACCAATACCATCATCCAGCGGCGCTGAAAATAAGCGGCCCCAAAGAGGCCCATCGCCGCAATCGGGCTGAAATTATCAGGGTGCGGGAGGATGCGGGCAGCAGCGGCGAGCAACACCAGGAGTAATGCGAAACGAATTTTCATCTTGCGTACATTTAAAAAATATGGATTCGGCCCGCAAATATAGGACGAACACCCCTCGCGACGCGTCATTATTCCAAAAAAAGCCTTCTCTTCGCTGCGGTGCCGTAAGATTGCAGTCTGAAAGGCCACCTTTGTGGGTTCTACATGCTCCACCTTCTCAACCGCTCAACTAAAGATGTACACCAAGCCGCTCGCTACTTTTTTGACCTTCTTCCTGGTCGTTACCCTGCTCCCTGCCCAGCCCGAACGCTGGCAGCAGCGGGTCAATTATGAAATGACGGTGGATATGGATGCCCCCGCCCACCAATACCACGGCACCCAGCGCCTCACTTATACCAATAATAGCCCGGATACGCTGACGAAGGTTTTTTACCATTTGTACTTCAATGCCTTCCAGCCCGGTAGCATGATGGATGTGCGCTCCCGCACTATTGCCGATGCCGATGGCCGGGTAGCCGACCGGATTTTTAAATTGAAACCCGAAGAGCAGGGCTGGATCAAACCGAAGTCCTTGTTGCACAATGGAAAACCGGTCGCTTACGAGGTGAACGGTACGCTGTTGGAAGTAACGCTGAACGAACCCATCCTGCCGCTTTCCACCACCATATTGAAAATGGACTGGGATGCGCAGGTGCCGGTGCAAGTCCGCCGCTCCGGGCGCGACAACCGCGAAGGCGTGGAATATTCCATGACCCAATGGTATCCCAAATTATGCGAATATGACTATCAGGGCTGGCACGCCGATCCCTACATTGCCCGCGAATTCTATGGCGTATGGGGCGACTACGATGTGACCATCAAAATGGATAAAAAATACCTGGTGGCTGCCGGAGGTTATTTGCAAAACCCTTTGGAAGTAGGGTATGGCTACGAAAATGCGGGCGAAACCGTGCAGCAACCCACCGGCGACAAACTGACCTGGCATTTCAAAACGCCCAACGTCCATGATTTTGCCTGGGCCGCCGACCCCGAATACACCCACACCAAAATCACCGCCGCCGATGGCAGCATTATGCACTTTGTGTGGCAAAAAGGCAAAGGGTACGACGAGCAATGGGCCAAATTGCCCGCCATCATGGATCGGGCGCGCAGCATAATGAATGCGCATTTTGGAAAATATCAATACCGGGAATACGCCTTTATTCAAGGTGGCGACGGGGGCATGGAGTATCCGTTGGCCACCCTCATTACGGGCAATCGCCCGCTTAACAGCTTAGTCGGGGTGGCCGTCCACGAGCAACTGCACTCCTGGTACCAGATGATGCTCGGCAGCAACGAGAGCCTGTACGCCTGGATGGACGAGGGTTTTACCTCCTACGCCTCCGATATTGTGGAAAATGAGCTGGCCCGCGCAGGACTTCTAGCGGGTCGGGTAGCGGAAGACAATGTTTTTTCCGGTACTTATTCTGCTTATACGGCATTAGCCACCAGTGGCATAGAGGAACCTTTGACCACCCATGCCGATCATTTTGGCACTAATTATGCCTACTCGCTGGCGGCCTATGTGAAAGGCTCGGTTTTTCTCAACCAACTCGAGTACATCATTGGCAAAAAAGACTTTGAGCGTGGCCTGTTGCGTTATTTTGATACCTGGAAATTCAAACATCCCAACGCGAATGATGTCATCCGGGTGTTTGAAAAACAAAGCGGTCTGGAACTGGATTGGTACAAGGAAGATTGGGTCAATACCACCAACACTATAGACTATGCGGTGGACAGTATAACCGCAGAAGGGCGTAAAACAACGCATATTATCATCAAACGGCTGGGAAAAATGGCGATGCCACTCGAGATAATGGTTACTTATACGGATGGCGACCGCGAACTTTTTTATGCGCCCCTCGAAGGGATGCGTGGCGCCAAGCCCGCCGAAGACGGCACCCCCCGGATTGTCCTGCCCGATCATCGTTGGGTGGACCTCACTTACGAGTTTGAGATTCCGGAAAGAGCCAAAAAAATTGCCCAAGTGGAAATAGATCCCAGTCATCGCATGGCCGATATAAATTTTGAAAATAATATTTGGAAGAAAGAATAAGGGGAAGGCTTTGGGGTAAAGTCGTTGACTTAAGTAAACAAGCAAAATTGCAAATGGAGCAAAGCGACATCCCGGTTTTTTATCGGGAAGGCAAATGGAGCAAAGCAACATCCCAGTTTTTTATCGGGATAGGCAATGATAATCAGCTAGTTACGACAAAAATAACCTCAATTAATTTTGCCCGCCCACTTAGAATTGTAAAACATGCTTTATCTCGGAAAGTGCTCCCCTTCGGGGGTTGGGGGGCCGATGAGGAAAATATGGCTACTAAACCGACCTTAAACCTCCAACCTCTGATGGTAGAAGTCCGAAGGCAAAGAACCAATATTAATACAGGCAAACACGAAATACCAACTTGGAAAGGTATTTGCGATGATTTTTTCCCGCAGATGCTTTGAATAAGCCCACAATCCCTATATTTGCGCACTTTTTTCAGAAGGCTGCTTTTGGCCGGTCGGTATCCACTTTTTTAAATCATTTTTTCTACCATTACTCCTTCGAGGTATGCAAAGCAAAGGCGTTGTCAGATTTTTCCTCATTGCACTCACTATAGTATGTGCGTATCAGTTCGCACTCGTGATTCCCACGAACAAAATAGAGAGCGATGCCCGGCGCTACGCCACCGATATGTCGGCACGGGATACGAAAACCACATTTCAAGCGCAATACGCCAACTACCTGGATTCCTTATCCAGCGAAACGGTTTTCAGTATTCCCTACATCAAAAAATTCACCTATGCCGACCTGAAGAAAAGTCAGTTGGCGATGGGGCTTGACCTGAAAGGCGGCATGAGTGTGCTCCTGCAGGTGGATTTGCGCAATTTCATCGAAAACCTTTCCGGCAAATCCACCGACCCCGCTTTCACGGCGGCTTTGGATAAAGCCACCGAGGCCCAACGCACCCAGCAAGCGGATTATATTGCGCTGTTTGCCCAGGCTTGGAAAGAAACGAGTGGCGGCAAATCACTGGCTTCCGTATTCGCCCGGAATGAATCGCTCAAAAACGAGATCAAGTTTGACTCTCCGGATGCCGATGTGTTGCGTACCGTGCGCGAAAAAGCGAATAGTACGGTGGGCGAGACCTACAAGCGCCTCAAGCAACGGATTGACAAACTCGGCGTGGTTCAACCCAACGTCAGCCTGGATGCCAGCCGCGACTTGATCCTGGTGGAACTGCCGGGTATTGACAACCCCGAACTGGCCCGCGAAGTGCTGCAGCGTTCGGCGAAGCTCGAATTCTGGGACACCTACCGCATCACGGATAATGGTGTGCGCGATGCCCTGATCGCTGCCGATACGAAGCTGAAAAATATGCTGTCGAACGACACCACCGCGCAGGCCGCTGCCACGCAAATGGATACGACCTATGCCTATCCAACCAACCCGACTACGGGTTTGCCGGATTCGACGCAACCGCAGGAAATGAAGTTGATGCCCAAAGGCCCGGCGAATGTATCGGCTGGTCCATTGCTTTCGGTACTGGCTTTCAATCTGCAAGGCGGCGGCGCAGTGCTGGGTTATGCGGATAAAAATAAAATGAAGGGCATTGATACGTTATTGACCAAGCCTGAAATCAAACAATTGTTCCCGGCCGACATGGCCTTCCGCTGGAGCCAGAAACCGGTCGCCGATGATGGCCGCGAAGGCGATACCGGCGAAGGGAAATATGAGCTGTATGGCATTAAAAAATTCCGTGGTGCGGATGAAGCGCGCTTGGATGGTGCCATGGTCACCAATGCCAGCGCGCAGCCCGACCAAAATGGTACCATCGCCGTTAGCCTGACGATGAACAACGAAGGGGCCAAAATCTGGGCCGATATGACCCAGAAAGCCGCCGATAACGGTAACCGCGAGATCGCTATTGTCCTCGATGATGAAGTAGTGAGCGCCCCACGCGTGATCAACCCGATCACTGGCGGCAACTCGTCCATTACGGGTAGTTATGCCCTGGAAGAAGCCAAAAACCTGGCCAGTATCCTGGAAGTAGGTAAACTGCCTGCCGGTACGCACATCGTGCAGGAAAGCCAGGTCGGACCTTCGCTGGGAGCCGAAAATATCAATAAGTCCTTGTTTACCATGCTGTTGTCAGTGGGTCTGCTTTGCGCCTTCATGATCGCTTACTACAATAAGGGGGGGATTATCAGCGTGATTGCGCTGCTCGCCAACCTGTTTTTCATCATCGGTACCCTGGCTTCGATGGGTACGGTACTGACGCTGCCCGGTATTGCCGGTATCGTGCTGACGCTGGCTACCGCCGTGGATGCCAACGTTATTATTTATGAACGGATACGGGAGGAGTTGCGCAATGGCCTTGCGATGACCAAAGCCGTCTCTACGGGTTTCACCAAAGCCCTTTCGGCTATTCTGGATGCCAACGTCACCACGCTGCTGACGGCAATGGTGCTGATCTATTTTGGTCTGGGCCCGATTAAAGGCTTCGGTACGGTACTGCTGGTGGGTATTCTGAGTTCGCTGTTCACGGCTATTCTGGTGGGTCGTATGATCACCGAATGGTGGATAGAACGCGGTCACGATCTTTCTTACAGCCGCCCCTGGTCGGAGAACTGGCTGGTGGGCTTCCACTACGACTGGATGAGCAAACGCCGCTACGCCTATATGTTCTCTGCGGTGATCATTGCGATTGGTCTGGTTTCCTTCTTCACGCGCGGTTTCGAGCTGGGGGTGGATTTCAAAGGTGGTTATTCCTACAACGTACAGTTCAACCAGCCAGTGGATGTGGAGCAGGTGCGTACTTCGCTGACGGCGGCCTTTGGCGGCAACCCGATCATCAAGGCGGTCAATACGCAGAACACCTATAACATCACCACTTCTTACCTGATCAACGAAACGGGGACGGGTGTGGCTGACCAAGTGGTAAGCAAACTGTATGACGGTTTGAAAAGTGTGAATAGTGTGGAAAACGACCTGGCGACGTTCAAGAAAACAACCTCTTCGGGTACGCACATCACTTCTTCGAGCCAGGTTGGCCCCACGGTGGCGGACGACATTCGGAATTCTTCGTTCTACTCCGCTTTTGCGGCCCTGTCACTGATCTTCCTGTTCTTGCTGATCCGTTTCCGCCGCTGGCAGTTTTCGCTGGGCGCGGTATTGTCGCTGTTCCACGACGTACTGATTACGCTGACTTTCTTCACGTTACTGCACGGTCTGGTGCCTTTCTCGCTGGAAATTGACCAGGCCATCATTGCCTGTATCCTGACGGTGATTGGTTTCTCGGTGAACGATACGGTGATCGTGTATGACCGTATTCGGGAGTTCATCAATACGTTCAGTGGCCGACCCAAAGAAGAAGTCTTTAACATGGCCATCAATACCACCTTGAGCCGGACGTTGATCACTTCGGGTACGGTGTTCCTGGTAGTGCTGCTGCTGTTCCTCTTTGGCGGTAGCGCGATCAAAGGTTTCTCGTTCGGGATGTTGATGGGTATTTTCTTCGGTACTTATTCTTCCGTGTTCGTCGCTTCCGCACTGGTGGTGGACTTTATCAAGGAAGACGTGATTTCCGGTACCGGCAAAGTAGTGACGGCTACCCCCGTAGGAACCGAGGCCAAACCAGCCAGGGCGAAAAAAGTGCCCACGACGACGACTAAATAAACGATGAACGATGAACTATTCAACCTACTGAATCACTTTGATTCATTTCGGAAAGTGTTTCAATTTCGGAAAGTTTGGTTGCGTAAATAATCGTGTGCAGAACCTTCGGAAAGTGTAACAACTTTCCGAAGGTTTTTTGTTTTTTGGGCATAAGTCAAGCAACGCCGTTCGTTGATCTGAATCAATGTATATGCCCAGCGCAAACGGAACTGCACGCTTTTTAAACCTTTAAACAAAAACAAAATGACCGATAGACAGGATTTGGCCTTACAAGCCCTATTAGAACTCCCTCCAACTAATGGCGGCACTACTACGGACCATGAGATGGTAGAAAAGGCTGGTCACACCTTTGACCTGGAAGAATTGGCCCTTGCCGCCGACTACCTGATATTTCTGGGTTATCTACGGACTGTTCGATCCATGAATGGCTCGGAGTACGAACTTTTGGAGGAGGGCCGGGAGTATAAAAAGAGGCTAGGTCGGTAAGTAAAAGGCTATTGTGGGGTCATTCGGCAGCATTTTACCACTTGTTCCACCATTTCCGCCGCTCGCGTGAGGTTTCAACCCCGCGTGTACTATCAATTTGGGTTTTACCCAAAAAAGGGCAAAGCCCTGCCAATAGTAGTCACGAGGCG
>Ga0105047_10012031_pt1 | contig 13975 bp, 11 predicted proteins | sample MAT04_FD_78384 | JGI IMG/M metagenome (GOLD analysis project Ga0105047, IMG submission 78384) | Freshwater microbial communities from Lake Fryxell liftoff mats and glacier meltwater in Antarctica - MAT-04 (megahit assembly) | ecosystem: Environmental > Aquatic > Freshwater > Ice > Liftoff...
CATTCCACGTTTTTTTAATTCTTCTAAACCAACACGGAATTCGTCATGAGTATTTTCTGCAAAACGGTTAATTTTAATGTACCCCGAGGTTTTAGTAAGCATCAAATAAGTATCGATACTTTTAATTGGAACAACCTCGCGTTTAACGGTTATATTCAATTTTTTGCCACTGTTTTTTCTGTAAATAACCAAATTTACTGGAGATCCTTCGTCGCCCTTTAATTTGTTAAACAAACTATCTGTTGGTAAGTTTCTTCCAAATAATTTTGATTTTCCCGCATACAGAATTCGGTCTCCAGAAAGGATTCCAGCTTTTTCAGCCGGACCATTTGGCAGAGGTTTTACAACGGTAACGGTGTCTTTATACATGTAAAAATTAATGCCAATGCCCACAAAATCACCTTTCATTATTTCGGCTTCCGAAGATTGTTCGCTTGGTGGAAGATAAACAGAATGCGGATCAAGATTTGCCAGAATGCTGTTGACTGTCATCTCAACAATCGAGTCAGAGTTCACATCATCAACATATTCATCGTTAATGAAGTCTATTAGTTTTTCAATTTTGACTTTCTGCGTGTTTTGTTTGGATAAGCTTTTTTTTGGGAAATTTATCAGTCCACCAATGATAATGCCCATCGCAACGCAGGCGAAAAGAAGTATTGGTAAAAATTTTTCCTTTGATTTCATTAGTGCTGTCCTAAATCTTGAATTTGGCTAACAATTACACCAGCTTTTTCTAAAAAAGCTATGCCTGCATCGTCGTGGTACCCATTTTGATATACTACCCGTTTTATTCCGGATTGATGAATCAGTTTGCTGCATTCTTTACAAGGTGAAAGCGTAATATATAATGTAGCATTTTCACAAGTTTGTGTTGAACGTGCCACTTTTGAAATAGCGTTTGCTTCCGCGTGAAGTACATACCATTTTGTCAATCCTTCCGTGTCTTCGCAGCAGTTTTCAAAACCGGAAGGTGTTCCGTTATACCCGTCGGAAATAATCATTCGGTCGCGTACAATGATGGCGCCAACCTGCTTGCGTTTGCAGTACGAAAGTTTGCTCCATTCGGCAGCAATTCTTAAATAGGCAATATCGTATTTGAGTTGTTTACTTTCTATCATTTATTATGAACTTGTTTGCGCTGAATTTATTTGAGTATTTCAGAATCTGCCTTCGAGATTCTACGAATAAGGTCAGCAAATATACCGAAATTAGCATTGCGTACTTTATATTTAATAAAGTTTTAGCACGTCTTTTTTTTCGAATGTTTTTTGTTTTTCGTAAAAAATGTAATAGTATTATTAAACTTAAAGTCTATCGTTAAAACAGTAGGAGTTTTTTATAGGCTGTTACCTTTTTACTTACCGTTTTTTGGTGTTTTGTTAAGCAGAAGGTTGTTGTTAGCCCCGATGGGAGCGAGCTACCATGTAGCGCGGACAGCGGGACTGCTGCTCTTTAATAGTACGAGGGTTGTGCTCCTCAAATTCATATTCGTAGATCAAAATTTGTTGTGCAGAATCATTGGAGTTACGACTCCGGCAACAAAGGCTGAGACAATCAAAATCCAGTCGCGTTTAGAGAATTTCAGTAGGGTTTGAACAACGTAAGCTAGAAGTAAGGCCGCAGTAACGGCAATAATAAGTGCTATTCCGAAACCCAAAGCGGATTCGAAAAGTGGCAGTAATTTATCGGTTGGTTTTCCAGAAGCAACGGTGTTGAAGTAAGATGCAAAACCCAATCCGTGCAAGATTCCGAAAAGCGAAGACACGATGGCGACAAAAGTGATGTTGTCTTTTTTACCGGATTTTCCTGCTGAAATTAGATTGACTACCGCAGCGATAAGGATGAGTATTGGAATAATTAGTGCAATACTAGCAGTTTTAATTGCGACTACGTTAAACACAGAAAGCATCAAAGCCAATGTGTGACCAGCAATAAATAAGGAGACCAGAATTAAGATCTTTTTCCAAGCTTTAAATTCATATGGAACAGTAAGTACCAAAAGAAATAAGACATCTGTGTAGGCTTTGAGGTTCCACAAATGTTTTAATCCGAAGGTAAAGTATATCCAGAAATTTGACATAACATTAGATAATTTAGGTATGTAAACGTACAATTTATTTTGTTTTGTGGTAAAAAATAAGTGCTAAAATCGATTAAAAACATTTTCGATTTGCGTTTACTAAAAATGATAATTTGAATTATGATTGCTGCATTAAATCAAATCAATATGTCATTTCCAGATTTATTTATAGCGAATTTAAAAATAGAAATAAAGGTTATTTCTCAGCAATTGTTCGTGTGGCAATTGCCGACGGAGCTATGAAGTAAAGCAGAAAGGGAATTTCTTGACAAACTGGCGATTGGATTGGAAATATCAGCATCCGAATAGGAAGAGATTTTTGAAAATCCATTGAAATTTCCGATCAGTCCTGCGTATCTACATTCTCAACGTTTAGAGCCTTTGTACGATTTGTCTAGAATGGTTTATGTTAATCATGTACTTGGGCCAAAACAAAAAGAAATCTTAACCAAGTTTGCTTTAGCACTAGGATTTACGCCAGGTAACGTTCCTTATATAGCAGACAAAGCAATGTCTTTATTGGTTATGGGTGTAGATTTAGATGCATTCGTTTACGAGATGACCCACCTGAATAAATAATAAATAGTCGTGATTCAATCGGGACGTTTTTTATTTGTTTTTCGCCATATATTCTTCGGCTTTTTCAACCATATTATAGCTTCCGCAGAAAAACGGAACGCGTTCGTGCAGTTCTTTTGGTTCAATTTCCATTATTCTTCCAAAACCGTTTGAAGCTTTTCCGCCGGCTTGTTCAATAATAAATGCCATTGGATTGCATTCGTATAGCAAACGCAGTTTTCCGTTGGGCGCTTTCGAACTTGTTGGATAAATATAAATGCCGCCTTTAATCATGTTTCTGTGAATGTCAGAGACTAAGCTTCCTATATAACGTGAAGTATAAGGACGGTCGCCTTCTTCTAATTGACAATATTTGAGATAGTCTTTTACGCCTTGTGGAAAATGAACATAGTTCCCTTCGTTAATGGAGTAAATGGTTCCATCTTTTGAAAACTGCATGTTGGGATGTGATAGATAAAAAGTTCCAATTGCCGGATTCAACGTAAATCCATTCACGCCATGACCCGTTGTATAAACCAGCATAGTTGATGTTCCATAAATCACATAACCTGCGGCCACTTGTTGTGTTCCAGGTTGTAAAAAATCTTTTATCGAAACCGGCGTTCCAATTGGCGTAACACGTCTGTAAACAGAAAAAATAGTTCCCACTGAAACATTAACATCAATATTTGACGAACCGTCAAGCGGATCCATCAAAACAACATATTTGTTACTATGGCTTTTGTCAGAACCTGCTACGGTTATAAAATCATCATTTTCTTCGGATGCAATTCCGCAAACAATTTCTCTATTAATTAATGTTTGGATAAAAATTGTGTTGGCATAAACATCCAATTTTTGTTGATCTTCACCTTGAATGTTTTGTTCTCCCGCAGCGCCAACAATATCAACCAAACCCGCTTTGTTTACCTTGTAGCTCACTACTTTAGCGGCTAATCTGATGGAATTGATAATTCGGGAAAGTTCTCCTGAAGAGTATTTAAATTCTTCTTGTTTTTCGATGATGAATTCACCAAGTGTTTTATTGCGTTCTTCCATTACGAAATCGTTGTAGTTGTTTGTGCAAATATCGATAAATTTAGGGAAGAAAAAATCTATTTCATGAAGAAATTAATAATTGTATTTTTACCAAAAAATTGCACTAAATGAACATCCGAAAAGGAGAATTAAAAGATATGGTAGCGGTTCTTGATTTGATTCAGGAATTAGCAACTTTCGAAAAAGAGCCTAATGCAGTTGTATTAACTGTGGCCGATTTAGAACGTGATGGTTTTGGTGAAACCCCATTATTTTATACTTTCGTAGCTGAAATGGATAATGAAATTGTAGGAACAGCGCTATATTACTACCGCTATTCAACTTGGAAAGGAAAAACAATTCATCTCGAAGATCTGATCGTACGCGAAAAAATGCGGGGTTCAGGTTTGGGTTTTGCATTATATTCGAAAATAATAGAACAAGGCAAAATTGACAACGTTCGCAGGGTAGAATGGAATGTATTGGATTGGAACACACCAGCAATTGAATTCTATCTAAAATCGGGAGCAAAAGTTTTGGATACTTGGCGCGTGGCTCAAATGGATGAAATAGGCATTTCAAATTTTTTAAATCTTACTACTTAACACTCTTATCTTAATACTTTTATAATAATGAGAATCTTTAAATTTGGAGGAGCATCAGTAAAAGATGCTAACGGTATAAAAAATGTTTTCAGCGTATTGGAAAAAGTAGGTCACGAAGACACGCTTTTGGTTATTTCCGCAATGGGGAAAACTACCAATGCATTAGAAATAGTAATTAAAAATTACTTCGACAAATCGGGTGAGCTGAATTCTTCTTTGCAGGATGTTAGAAAATACCACAATCAAATTTTATTGGATTTATTCGATGATGAAGAGCAAGAACATGAAGTTTTTTATGCTGTCAACAGTCATTTTTCCGATTTGGAATACTTTTTACGAAGCAACAAATCACCAAATTATAACTTCGTTTACGATCAAGTTGTAAGTTATGGCGAACTTCTTTCGACCACGATAGTAAGTCATTATTTTAATTATGCCGGATTAAAAAATAATTGGATTGATGTTAGAAATTTCATCAAGACGGATAATAATTATCGTGATGCGGATGTAAATTGGGAGATAACCCAACAATTAATTTCCAAAGGCATTAAGAAAAAAGCACTAAATATTACGCAGGGATTTTTAGGTTCGGATGAAAACAATTTTACCACCACTTTAGGTCGTGAAGGTTCCGATTATTCTGCGGCAATTTTTGCCTATTGTTTAAATGCCGAAAGTGTAACCATCTGGAAAGATGTTCCAGGTGTGATGAATGCCGACCCAAGATATTTTGAAAATGCAATTTTGTTGAATCAAATCTCGTATCGCGAAGCAATTGAATTGGCATTTTACGGAGCTTCTGTAATTCACCCAAAAACGTTGCAACCTTTACAGAAAAAGGAAATTCCGTTGTTTGTTAAATCATTTTTGAATCCGCTTTTGCTAGGAACAAGTGTTTCAAAAGGTGCCGATTTAATACCGCAAATTCCTTGCTTTATTGTTAAAAAAGACCAATTGTTACTTTCGTTATCATCCATAGATTTCTCTTTCATTATGGAAGAAAACATCAGCGAGATATTCGCATTGTTGCATCAGTACAAATTAAAAACAAGCTTGATTCAAAATTCTGCGATAAGTTTTTCGGTTTGCATTGAAGATAAATTTAGCAATTTTAAAGAAGTTAAAAACATACTTTCCAAAAAGTTCAAAGTTTCTTACAATGAAAACGTGTCGCTTTTTACCATCAGACATTTTGATGAAAAGGCAGCAAAAATGGTTGAAGAAGGCAAAATTGTTTTACTCAAACAAGTCTCAAGAGAAACCATGCAAATTGTGACGAAAGAGTAACTATTTAAAAAAACTAACTTTATTCAAAAAGATATGGAATTAAAAAATTTATTTAAGCACACAAGTGCAAAAAAAAATTATTCTGGCTGAACAGCTTTGGGATAGTGTTTCAAAGAATGAGATTAGCATTTCAAAAGAAGTAGAGAATGAATTAGATCGCAGGATTCAAGTTTTGGAAGAAGGCAAAACCGAATTATACACGCTTGAAGAAGTTAAAGCTCGTTTGGATAAATTAAGATATTTCTAAAGTTATTTTACGCAAGAAGCACTATTTGATATTGAAGCTATTGTTATTTGGTATGAAAAGCAGCGAAAAGGACTTTCCTTTGAATTTGAACTGTGTACTGAAGCATAAATTGCTAAAATTATTAGATCTTCAGAAAGTTTTAAAAGAGATACAAGCAAGTAAAAATTTGATTTATTTTAAGATTTCCTTTCGGAATTCATTGCTTAATTATAGATGATGAAATAGTTGTTGTTGGTGTGTTTCATACTTCACAATCCCCAAAAAAATGGAGTAAAAGACTGTAAATTAAGCTCTGCCTAAATAACCGTGCAGATTGTCACTAAAGAGTAACTATTTATACTCAAATTCCCTTTTTAACGTTACTATTATGTATGCTGAAAAAACTCTTTTTATTGTTGGTGCTTTTTGGTTTTCCTAAGCTTTCTGCTCAGGAAATCAAATCGTTGTATCAAAATAAAAAAGTTGCAGTTTCAAATGATACGATTGCGCTTGAAAAAGTAAGCATAAGCCCAAGTTACTTCAAGCTGCAAACGGCTGCAGGAAAAGAAATTGATACAAGTTTCTATAAAATTGATTACAAAAAAGGAATATTGTTTTTCAAAAACGGTTATACTTCACAAGATAGTTTGACTGTACGCTATTTCAAATACCCAGAACAGCTCACAAAAACCTATAGTATTTACGACCAAGATCGTGTTGTGGCAAACGACGGAAATTTATACAAGGTCAATCGTTCAGTCAAGAAATTTGTTCCGTTTGACGGATTGAACACTTCCGGAAGCATCACGCGTGGGGTTACCATTGGGAACAACCAAAACGCTTCAGTAAGCTCGAATTTAGATTTGCAGATTACCGGAAAAATTTCAGATAAAGTTTCGCTTCGCGCCTCAATTCAAGATTCTAATATTCCGCTGCAAGACGGCGGTTATTCTCAGAAATTAGATGAATTTGATCAGATTTTTATCGAATTGTTTACGGATAAATGGAGTATTCGCGCTGGAGATTTATTCCTTGAAAACCGACAATCCCGATTTCTGAATTTTAATAAAAAAGTACAAGGATTAGCAACGCGTTTTACTTTCGGTGGCGAAGAAAATAAGACTGATATTTTTGCTTCGGCAGCTTTGGTTCGGGGACAATACGCCAAAAGTGCATTTACTGGACAAGAAGGAAATCAAGGTCCATATAAACTTCGAGGAAATAATGGCGAATTGTATGTTTTGGTAATCTCAGGTTCAGAACGTGTCTATGTAAATGGAATTCTGAAAAAGCGCGGCGAAAACAACGACTATATTATCGATTATAATGCGGGGGAAATTACATTTACTTCTTTATTCCCAATAAATTCTGAAATGCGGATTGTTATCGAATATCAATATTCCGATAGAAATTATACGCGTTTTGTGACATATGCTGGAGCCAATCATGAAGCTAAAAAGTGGAGTTTGGGCGGTTACTTATATTCTGAAAATGATGTAAAAAACCAGCCATTGCAACAAAATTTAACAGCAGAACAAGTTGCGATATTGGCTGCGGCTGGTGATAATCTGAATTTGATGAATGCGCCATCAGCCTATTTGGATTCGTTTTCTGAGAATAAGGTTCTGTACAAAAAAATCACTGTTGCAACTGGAGAAGCTTTTCAGTATTCTAATAATCCCGATGACGAATTATTTAATGTGCGGTTTACTTTGGTGGGCAGTTTTACAGGAAATTATATCCTGACTAATTTGTCAGCAATTGGTAAAATTTATCAATATGTAGATCCCATTGCTGGAATACCACAAGGAAATTACGAACCTATTACGCGCTTGATTGCGCCTACAAAAATTCAGATTGCAACTGTTTTAGGAAAATACAATCCGAGCGAAAAAACAGCAGTCGATTTTGAAGTTGGCGTTAGCAATAACGATTTAAACTTATTTTCTTCGTTTGATGACAGTAACAATAAGGGCATTGCCGGAAAGCTGAATTTCAAACAAAGAATGCTAACCAAAAAATGGCAAATTGATGCTTTTGGAAATTATCAGTACGTTCAAGAAAACTTCAAAACTATAGAGCGTTTGTTCAATATTGAATTCAATCGCGATTGGAATTTAACCGCGTTTGAAGGAAATCAGAGCTTGTTGACTACTGGGGTTGATTTTATTTTGCCCGAAAAAGGAAAACTGACTTATCAGTTTGAAAAATTGGATTTCTCTAAAAGTTTCTCCGGAAGTCGTCACATTGTAAATGGAGTCTTCAAGCTAAAAAATTGGGATATTCTGCAAAGTGGCAGCTATCTAAAAAGTAACGGAACGTTTGCCAATTCAACCTTTATCAGAAACCAATCACAAGTGCGTTACAACTTTAAAAAAAACTGGATTGGAAGTGCTTTACGATTAGAAAACAACAAGGAAAAACTTGTAGCTCCCGAACCTTCGGGACAACAATTATCGGCTTTAAGCCAAAGATTTACAGAATATGGCGCTTTTGTTGGAAGAGGCGATAGTACCAAAGTTTTCGTTGAATTGGGATATTTACATCGTGTGAATGACAGTTTGCAGAATGGTGTGCTACAAAGGGTAAATACATCGCAATCGTATTATATGAAATCAAAATTAGTCCAAAACAAAAAAAGCGATTTGTCACTATTTATCAATTATAGAACTCTGAACTACGTTGATGCAAACATACAAAATGAACCTTCTTTGAATTCAAGGTTGTTATTTAATGATCAATATTTTAATCAACTACTTCTAGTTACAACGGCTTATGAAACCACTTCCGGATCAATAGCACAACAAGAATTCACCTATCTTGAAGTTGAGGCAGGGCAAGGTATTTATACTTGGATCGATTATAACAGCAACGGAATTCAAGAATTGCAAGAGTTTGAAATTGCTCCATTTCCAGATCAGGCGAAATATGTCCGAGTATTTTTACCAAATCAGATTTTTGTGAAGACGCATCAGAATAAATTCTCGCAAGCACTGACGCTCAACATGAGTCAATGGCAAAATGCAAAAGGGTTCAGAAAATTCCTGTCGCATTTCTATAATCAGACGTCCTTTTTAATAGAACGAAAAATAAGGAGAAATGGTGATAATTTCGATCTAAATCCATTCTCCACTACTGATCAAAATCAACTAGGGTTAAATACCAGTATTCGAAATAGCTTATTTTATAATAGAGGAAAACAAAAACATTCGCTCACAGCAACTTACATTAGCAATCAATTGAAAAGTCTTCTTTCTGTTGGTTCTCAGGAAAGTAAAAACAAAACTTTTCAAGTACAGTACATTCATTTATTAAAAAAAACGTGGCTCTTTTCAATGGCAACAGACGTGACAGCAACCGATTTGATTTCGGAAAATTATAGTGCTAAAAATTTCGAAGTCGATTCGTATCAAATTAATCCTAAGATTTCCTATCTGTTCAATAAAAATGCAAGCTGGGATATTTTTTATGAGTATCAAAACAAACTAAACCAAATCGGCAATGCAGAAAAGTTACTCCAAAATCGGGTTGGAACGTCATTTTCATATGCCAGCGACAAGAAGTTTACTGTGAATGGGGAATTTTCGTTGTATCAAAATACCTTTACAGGCGATCCGCAATCACCAGTGGCTTTTCAAATGCTGGAAGGCTTGCAGCCTGGAAGAAACACAACCTGGCGCTTACTTTTGCAAAAGAATCTTACACAGTTTTTGGATATCAATGTCAATTATCAAGGACGAAAAACAGAAACGAGCCAAACTATTCACACCGGTAATGTGCAGCTGCGCGCTTATTTTTAAGTGCATTATTTTTTATATTAGAAAAATTACTAATTTTAAGTTCAATTAAAAAACCAAAAAACCATGAAGAAAGTACTGTTATTATGCATGTTTTTTATTTTTTCAACAACATTTTACGCCCAGACTGCAAAAGAAAAAGCGGCAAAGGCTAAAACAGAAGCTGCAGCAAAAGCAAAAAAAGAGGCAGCTGAAGCTAAGAACGAAGTAAAAAAAGAAGCCTCTAAACTTAAAAAAGACGGAACTCCTGACAAACGTTTTAAAGAAGTTGCAAAAGAGGCGCCTAAACTTAAAAAAGACGGAACCGTAGACAAACGTTACAAAGACGCAGAAAAAGAGGTAAAAGTAACAACAACTAAAGCGAAAACCAAAGTTCAAAAAACAGTTGCTGAAGAAAAAGAAGACATGAAAGAAACTGCTGTTTCAAAAGCAGCCGAAAAAAAAGTCGCTGATAAAGCAACAGGATCCTATAAAGGAAAAAAAGTATTTACCGGACCAAGAGGTGGTAAATATTATATTAACAAAAACGGAAATAAAACCTATGTTGATAGAGACGAGTAAAATGCACAAATAGCTGAATTTTAAGAACGCAGTTTTCGACAATGAAAACTGCGTTTTTTTATGCTTTGAAAACTCATTTTTAGAATGTTTTAAATGTTAAAATTTTAGCGAAAGAAATTTCTTAACACCCTTTGTTTTAGGGCTTTTTGAATATTTTTACATTTTTAAATAACTGTAAATCAATGCTATATGCAAATTTCAAAAATCAGGCAAAAGCATTGAAAATGTTAAAAACTACAGCGTATTGTGAATAAGTTTGGCTTTCATTTTACGTTTCGATTGACAATCTTTGTAACATACAGAATAAGAAAAATTTCACCCTAAATATAATCTCAAATGGCCAACGTAGAACCAATTTTACAAGAAAACAAAAATCGTTTCGTGATATTTCCAATAAAGCATCATGACATTTGGGATTGGTACAAAAAAATGGAAGCTAGTTTTTGGACGGCAGAAGAAATTGATTTACACCAAGATTTGACTGACTGGAATAACAAACTGAGCGATGACGAGAAGTATTTTGTAAAACATATTTTGGCATTTTTCGCAGCTTCAGACGGAATCGTAAATGAGAATTTAGCTGAGAATTTTGTAAACGAAGTGCAATATCCAGAAGCCAAGTTTTTTTATGGTTTTCAAATCATGATGGAAAACATTCACAGTGAAACCTATTCGCTTTTGATTGATACTTATGTGAAAGATGAAGCCGAAAAAGCACAGCTTTTCAATGCATTAGAAGTATTTCCTGCAATTAAAAAGAAAGCTGATTGGGCTTTGAAATGGATTGGTTCCGATTCATTTGCTGAAAGATTAATTGCTTTTGCGGCGGTGGAAGGAATCTTTTTCTCTGGGGCATTTTGTTCTATTTACTGGTTAAAAAAACGTGGTTTAATGCCAGGATTGACCTTTTCGAACGAATTAATTTCGCGTGATGAAGGTGTTCATTGCGATTTTGCCGTGCATTTGCACAACCACCATTTGGTAAACAAAGTTTCAAAAACTAGAATAACAGAAATCATTACAGACGCTTTAGACATTGAGCGTGAGTTTATTACCGAGTCGCTTCCGGTGAGTTTGATTGGAATGAATGCTACGTTAATGACGAACTATTTAGAATTTGTGGCAGATAGATTATTAGTAGAATTAGGCTGTAAAAGAGTCTACAATTCAGCAAATCCATTTGATTTTATGGATATGATTTCGCTGCAAGGGAAAACGAATTTTTTCGAAAAACGTGTTGCCGAATATCAAAAGGCAGGTGTTATGAATACCGATGCTGAAGCTAGTAAAATTACTTTCGACGCCGATTTCTAGAAAAAAATTGAACCTGTAAGAAATTAAGCTTCATTAAGTTCTAGCTTAACTTTTCTTAGTGCTTAATGGTTTAAGAAAGGTTTTTTCGAAAACTATTGCTCTAGCCCAGATTGAAGAGAAAATCCTTTTTATTTTTTTCTTTAAAAAATAAAAAGATTGCAACGGAAAGCTGGAAATAGCTCCTAAAAAAGAAACTGAACTTTTTAATAAATCAGTAAAATGTTGAAACGTATCAATAAATAAGATTGCTTCGTTCCTCGCAATGACTAACAAATAACCAAAAGCAGCGAAGGGATTTTCTGTTTTTAAAACCCACAAGAATATGTATGTAGTTAAAAGAGACGGCCACAAAGAGCCTGTAATGTTCGACAAGATCACGGACAGAATTAAAAAATTGTGTTACGGATTGAACGATTTGGTCGACGCTGTGAAAGTGACCATGCGTGTTATCGAAGGATTATATGACGGTGTAACTACTTCAGAACTTGACAATTTAGCTGCAGAAACTGCCGCTTCTATGACGATTGCTCACCCAGACTATGCGCAATTAGCAGCACGTATTGCTATTTCTAACTTGCATAAGAACACTAATAAATCGTTCTCGGAAACCATGAAAGAAATGTACTTTTATGTGAATCCAAGAAACAATCAAAAAGCACCCTTATTGTCTGACGAAGTGCATGAAGCAATTCAGGCAAATGCGGAGTATTTAAACTCACACATCATTTACAACCGTGATTTCAACTATGATTACTTTGGTTTCAAAACCTTAGAGCGTTCGTATTTGCTAAAAATTAACGGGAAAATCGTTGAGCGTCCGCAGCACATGTTGATGCGTGTTTCCGTTGGAATTCACTTAAACGATATGGAATCGGTAATAGAAACCTACGATTTGATGTCGAAAAAATTCTTTACGCACGCAACACCAACCTTGTTCAATGCTGGAACGCCAAAACCTCAGATGTCTTCTTGTTTCTTGTTGACTATGAAAGACGACAGTATTGACGGAATTTACGATACACTAAAACAAACCGCTAAAATCTCGCAATCGGCAGGTGGAATAGGATTGGCAATTCACAACGTTCGTGCGACTGGTTCGTACATTCGTGGTACCAACGGAACTTCAAACGGAATTGTTCCAATGTTAAGAGTTTTTAATGATACGGCACGTTACGTAGATCAAGGTGGCGGAAAACGTAAAGGAAGTTTCGCTATTTATTTAGAAACTTGGCATGCTGATATTTTTGAATTTCTAGATTTGAAAAAGAATACAGGAAAAGAAGAAATGCGTGCGCGTGACTTATTTTTCGCAATGTGGACCTCTGATTTATTCATGAAACGCGTTCAGGAAGATGCAATGTGGACGTTAATGTGTCCAAACGAGTGTCCAGGATTAGATGATGTTTACGGAGAAAAATTCGAAGAATTATATACTTCTTACGAAGCACAAAATAAGGGACGAAAAACGGTTAAAGCGCGCGAGCTTTGGGAAAAAATTCTCGAATCACAAATCGAAACGGGAACGCCATACATGTTGTATAAAGATGCAGCAAACAGAAAATCGAATCAAAAGAATTTAGGAACTATTCGTTCATCAAATTTGTGCACCGAAATCATGGAGTATACATCTGCAGATGAAATTGCAGTGTGTAACCTGGCTTCGATTTCGTTACCAATGTTTGTTGAAAACGGCGAATTTAACCACCAATTATTATACAACGTAACCAAACGTGTAACCAGAAACTTGAATAAAGTAATCGACAGAAATTACTATCCGGTAAAAGAAGCCGAAAATTCTAACCTACGTCACCGTCCAGTGGGTCTTGGCGTACAAGGGTTAGCTGATGCTTTTATCCTGTTGAGAATGCCCTTTACCAGCGATGAAGCTAAAAAATTAAACCAGGAGATTTTCGAAACGCTTTACTTCGCTGCAGTAACCGCTTCAATGGAAGAAGCTAAAGTTGATGGGCCGTATTCCACGTTCAAAGGTTCGCCAATTTCAGAAGGAGAATTCCAACACAATCTTTGGAACATTAAAGACGAAGAGCTTTCTGGTCGTTGGGACTGGGCTGCTTTGAGAAAAGAAGTGATGCAACATGGTGTTAGAAACTCGTTACTGGTCGCACCAATGCCAACAGCTTCTACCTCACAAATATTAGGAAATAACGAAGCATTTGAGCCGTATACTTCCAATATTTATACACGTCGTGTTTTGTCTGGAGAATTCATCGTGGTAAACAAACATTTACTAGAAGATTTAGTGAAACGTGGCCTTTGGACCGAAGATTTGAAACAACAATTGATGCGTAATAATGGTTCTGTTCAAAACCTGGATATTCCAGAAGATTTGAAAGAATTGTACAAAACGGTATGGGAAATGTCTATGAAAGATATCATCGATATGTCGCGCCACAGAGGCTATTTTATTGACCAATCGCAGTCGTTGAACTTGTTTATGCAAGATGCCAATTATGCCAAACTAACGTCGATGCACTTCTATGCTTGG
>Ga0105047_10012033_pt1 | contig 13972 bp, 14 predicted proteins | sample MAT04_FD_78384 | JGI IMG/M metagenome (GOLD analysis project Ga0105047, IMG submission 78384) | Freshwater microbial communities from Lake Fryxell liftoff mats and glacier meltwater in Antarctica - MAT-04 (megahit assembly) | ecosystem: Environmental > Aquatic > Freshwater > Ice > Liftoff...
CCGGTCCGAGCGCATCCGCGTCCATCAAGATGGCTCCCTTGACGTTTGGAACAAAAAAGGAACATCAGCGACTTGTTAATCCAATACCGGCGAAACTGCAAGTTCGCATTGTTAAAAGCGCTCCCCGCACCTGCCCACTCCCCGCATCCGCTGACTGCCCTCCACGTCCGACCTGATTTGTCGCGTCATGTGGCATGCCGTTGGCGCGGGCGGTCAGCTGCGTGCATCGGCGGCGAAATGCGCCCTGATCAACCGCTCAGCCTCCGGCCAGCTGTCCGTGATCGCGATACCTTCCCCGGGATCAGGGGCGAGCGCGCGAAATGTCTGATTGGCCATCAGATTGATCAGCAGCGCCTGCGGCGCATGTTTCTTCACCGAATGCAGATTGGTGAAGATATCGTCCACAAATGCGAGCGGCAGCGGCCGGTCGCCATGGATCGCCCTGACCAGCGGCCCTTTGGACTGTTCGGAGGCAATCATCGGATGCTGCATGCCGAGAACGTCCAGAAGGGCGCGGCGAATGCCGTGATGACGCGGCGGCATGGCTGTCAGAAACACCACGTCAGCCTCCCGCGCCAGCCGTTCAAGCGCGTCGGCAGCATCGGCCACCGGCGTCTGCCAGTCGTGCTGCACCACGAAGAAGTCCTGCACGAAGGCTTCCACCGCCTCCTGCGCAGTTTCCGTACCGTCGATGCGCGAAAACACATTGCCGGTCAGCCGGAAGGATGCCGGGCGCAGTTCATGATCGCGGCTTTCCAGATAGGTCTGGAAGGGGGAGATGAATTCGAGCACCACTTCGTCGATATCGCAGACCACCAGCGGCCGGTCTTTGAGGCGGATCGAGCTCAGGTCGGTCATGGATTTTCTCGCAAGCTGTGTTCATCAGTGCCGCCGAGCGCATTAAACGCGCGTGCGACGGTCTCGGGGCGGGTGCCGGTGGCAGCTGAAAAGGCCATCAGCGTCGGCTCATGGTTCATCAGAAATGCGAGCACCCCCGGCAGGAAGCCCGGGTCGGAGGCTGCAGTGCGCAGCTGCGCCAGTTCGAGACCCGACAGGGCCAGAAACCGGTTGAGAAGCTGCGGCTCGCTTGCAAGCCATCCGAGCACGGCGATCGCCGTATTTTCGGCGTCATGCATGGAACAATCTCCTTGTCTGGGCCATCGGGCGAATTCGACGGGTCCGATTGAGAGTTTTTTTATACAATGAACTTATGATCTGGCGAATGGGTCTCTCAATCCTGCTCCGCCTGTTATGCAGAAACGCGCGCAGATTGACAGTCCTTCCTTGAGGCCGACAGCTTGGGGTGCATAAACAGGGATGCCACTCGGGTGGACTTGGACCACCAGGTGGACTTGGGTAAGCGAGCAGACTTGGGTAAACAGGTGGACTGGGGCAATCAGGCCCTTGCTGCCGAGGGATGGACAACGACATGGTAAAGCAGGTGATGATTGTTGAGGACAACGAACTCAACATGAAGCTGTTCCGGGACCTCATCGAAGCCTCCGGTTACAAGACCATCCAGACCCGCAACGGCATGGAAGCGATGGACCTGGCGCGCAAGCACCGCCCCGATCTCATCCTGATGGACATCCAGTTGCCGGAGGTCTCCGGGTTGGAGATCACCAAATGGCTCAAGCAGGATGACGACCTGCACATGATCCCGGTGATCGCGGTTACCGCCTTCGCCATGAAGGGAGACGAGGAGCGTATCCGCCAAGGCGGCTGCGAGGCCTACATCTCCAAGCCAATCTCGGTTCCGAAGTTCATCGAAACCATAAAGACCTATCTCGGCGACGCCTGAGAAGAGGACCAAGGCATGACCGCGCGTATCCTTGTGGTGGACGACATACCGGCCAATGTGAAGCTGTTGGAAGCCCGGCTGCTGGCCGAGTATTTCGAAGTCCTGACCGCAGCCGATGGCATGACCGCACTGTCGATCTGCAACCAGACACCGGTGGATCTCATTCTGCTCGACATCATGATGCCGGGCATCGATGGCTTTGAAGTCTGCGGCAGGCTCAAGGCCAATCCCCGCACCTCCCACATTCCCGTCGTCATGGTCACAGCCCTTGACCAACCGTCCGACCGGGTGCGCGGACTGAAAGCAGGCGCCGACGATTTCCTGACCAAGCCCGTCAATGACCTGCAACTGATGACCCGGGTGAAAAGCCTGGTCCGGTTCAAGGCGTTGACCGACGAATTGCGTCTGCGGGCCGAATCAGCCCAGTCGATCGGCTCGGAGGACCCGGGCTCAGTCATCAACACCCACCTTGAAGAGCCGGGTCTTGTGCTGATGGTGGAGCCGCGCGCCAATACCCAGGATCGGATGATCCGGGCGCTGCGCGGCGTGGCCAACGTCACCGCCATCGCTGACCCGCAGGCGGCTCTTTTCGAAGCGGCCGACAAGCCTTACGAGTTGGTGGTGGTCTCCTCCGTCCAGCAGGATTACGATCCGCTGCGTTTGTGCTCGCAACTTCGCTCGCTCGAGCGGACTCGGTTCATCCCCATGCTGGTGGTGGCCGAGCAGGGCGAGGACGATCTGGTGATCCGCGCGCTTGAACTGGGCGTCAACGACTATCTCGTTCGTCCACTCGACCCCAACGAGCTTGTCGCCCGCTGCATCACCCAGATCCGCCGCAAGCGCTACACCGAGAAACTGCGCCAGAGCCTGACCCGGTCGGTCGAACTGGCAGTCACCGATGCGTTGACCGGGCTCAACAACCGCCGTTATCTCGACACGCATCTCTCTGCGCTGGTCGAACGCTCGGCGCGTCGGGAGCGGCCGCTCTCGGTGCTGATCACCGACATCGATCATTTCAAGGCCATCAACGACGTTCATGGACATGAGGGCGGCGATGATGTGCTGCGCGAGTTCGCCCGCCGCATCCGGGGCGCTGTCCGCGGCGCCGATCTCGCCTGTCGGTTCGGCGGGGAGGAATTCGTGGTCGTCATGCCCGATACGCCCGCTGAAGTCGCCGTGCAGGTCGCCGAGCGGCTCCGCGCGGCCATAGAGGCCGATCCATTCTGCATCGCCGCCACCGACGTGAGGGCGTCGGTTACCACCTCTGTCGGCATCGCCACACTCGACGGACAGGGCGATACTGCCATGGCATTGCTGCGCCGCGCTGACCAGGCGCTCTACCAGGCCAAGCATGCCGGCCGGAACCGGGTCGTCGCCCGGGCGGCCTGATCGGTCATTCAGGGCCACGGCTGGATCAGGAACTTTGCTCGATCAGGGACTTTGCCCGATCGCTTGGCGGACACGTTCGGCACCAACCCGAAGGCGACGGGCTTGAACCCGAAAAACCGTCCCGGCTCCAGCCGCTTCAGCGATTGCATACCGGCATCCAATCGGATGCGCAAAGGCCGCTGTAAAACATTGAATGAATGCATGTAGGTAAGCGCACAAATGAACTCATTTGTGAGAGACATGCATCGGCTGCACGTCCACCGCGTCCTTACTTGATCTTGGCTTACTTGATCTCGGCTTACTTGATCTTGGCTTCCTTGAAGTCGACGTGCTTCCTGGCGACCGGATCGTACTTGGTCTTGACCATCTTTTCGGTATAGGTGCGGCTGTTCTTCGTCGTCACGTAGAAAAAGCCGGTGTCAGCCGTCGACAGGAGCTTGATCTTGATGGTGGTCGCCTTGGCCATGGGTATTTGCCTTTGTTCAAAACTATCTTCGCGGTCGGCGAGATGCCCCACGACGAAACGTGGCCGGAAATTACAAAACGCGAACTGAATGTCAAGTCCGGTTTGGGCCCAAGACGATCCGACCGAAGCTGAGAGCGACATAAAGCGCGAAAAAGAAGGCAAGCGACCAGGCAAAGCCGTCATTGCTCCAGACGTCCATGGCGACACCGATTGTCTGCGGTCCGATCAGCATGCCGAGTGCGTAGCAGAAGACGAAGGCGGCATTTGCCGAGGCGAGGTCGGCACCGTGCAGGCGGTCGCCCAGATGGGCGAGACCAACGGTGTAGAGGCCAGCGACACTGCCGCCCCAGACCAGAAGGACGGCTGCGGCCATCCGCCAGTCGTGGATCAGGAAGGGCAGGGCCAGCGAACCGATGAGCCCGATGACGGCGAACAGAGACAGCAGCACGCGTCGGTCGCCGATCCGGTCGGCGACCAGGCCGATCGGAATCTGGAACAGCACATTGCCAAGACCGATCGAAGTCAGCAGCAGCGCTGCCTGCGATTCGGTGAATCCGGTGCGGCTCGCATAGACCACGAAAAACGAAAGTCCTCCCGATTCCACCGCGCCGAAGACGAAGACCGCCGCTGTGGCCGTGGGCACGAGGAAGATGTAGCGCATGAAAGGATGGTTGGGCGAGGACGAGATCGGGGGGTTCTCGTGCCGCGCGATCAGTATCGGGATGGCTGCGGCGAGAATGGCAGCCGAACCGATGGCGAAAGGCAGGATGCCCTCGCTGCCGACGGCGGCAAAGATCAACGGACCGGCTGCGAAGCCGAGTGACAGGACCGTGGCATAGATGCCGAGCACGAATCCCCGTCGGGAGGGCGGGGCTGCCGTGTTGATCCAGAATTCCGACAGCACGAACAAGATGGTGATGGCGCCGTAAAAGACGACCCGCAGCGGAAACCACATCCAGAGTTGGTCGGCAAAATAAAACCCGAAAGCGCTGATGGCGGCCACCAGGATGGCAAGCAACATCGTGGTGACGACCGTCAGTCGCCGGGCGAGCCAGGTTGCTGCGGGTGCCGCCGCCATGGCCGCCACGCCCGCCATGGCGGAGTTCAGGCCGATCATCGTTGACGACACGCCGCGCTTCTCGAGGATCACGCTCAACAGCGGCAGCCCAAGCCCGATGGCGATCCCGACTGCGGTAATCGCCGAAATGGCAGCAATCAGCGCGGGCCAATGGATCGTCTCGCGAATCTCAAAGCCCTCGGCAGACCCGTTATCCATCAATCCTGCCTCAGATGAGCGCGCGGGCAAACTGACCGCGGCGATAGAAATAGAAGGGAACCGGCCTCTCGTAGGGCAAGGTCCCGTCTTCGTCGAGGGCCTCGGCAAGATCGGCCAGGATGACCTGTGTAATTCGCGGCAGCGCCACCTGGTCAGGCGCATTGACCGGCAACCAGGTCAGGTCGTGCAGTTCGTCGCTGTCGCGCGCGCTGGCCGGATCCGCTCCGATCTCATCGGTGAAGCAGGTGAAGAACCGCGTGTCGAACCGCCGCGACCGGCCGGGCGGCGTGATCGCACGTGCGAGAAAGCGAAACCGCGAGACATCGGGCATCAGCGGCACGGTCAGACCGGGCGGTGTGAGCGACACTGATGCTTCCTCCATCATCTCGCGGGCTGCGGTGACGGCGAGCGCCCGGGCGGTGGCAGTGCGGAAGCGGGCAGGGGTGTTGCGGATCAGCCGCGCCTCGACCTCGGGCAGAAGCGGAGCAGCCAATGGCACGCGCCAGTCGGTTGCGTCGCGTCGTCCGCCCGGGAAGACGTACATGTCCGGCATGAAGGCGTGGCGCTTGCCGCGCTTTCCGACCAGCACCTTCGGCACCGAACCGCTGCGGTCAATCAGAAGCAGCGCCGCAGCATCCAGCGGCCTGCGGGGCGGAAACCTGCATTCGTCCTCCGTCAACTCCCGTTCGAGATGCCGAAGCCGTTCGATGTCGCCTGAGATCATGCGGAATTTTTGTCCAGCGGAAAGTCGAAAGCGGCCTCGTCCGGGGTGCCGCCGAAGCCATGCATACGCAGCGCCCATTGCAACCCGATGACGCCACCCTTGAGCGGTTGCAGAAGAACGAGTGACATGACGATCGTGAGCGGGATCCAGATCATCAGGTGCTGCCAGCTTTCAAGCACCAGCCATGTGTCGGTTGCCAGGTATCCCGCCACCACAATATGGCCGACGATGAAGATGGTCAGGTAGGGCGGCAGATCATCAGCGCGATGGTGGTGGATTTCTTCGCCGCAGGCAGCGCAAGCATCCACTGGTTTCAGGAAAGCACCAAACAGCTTGCCCTCGCCGCAGTTAGGGCATCTGTTTGCAAGGCCTCGTCGTATCGCCGGCCAGACGGGTCGGGCGCTCCGGGCGGCCTCGATATCCTTGGGCTTTGTTCCGAACTGTTCCATCTCATCGTCCTCTTGTCGTGCCCGCAGGATATCCGATCCGCACCAACATCGAGCGGATCGGTCGCGCGGGCGCGTCGTTGTGCGAAGAAGCTCAGTCAGCGCCGACCACGAGGTGGCCTGGTTCCGGGTTTATGCGCTCCTGCGCGACGGCTTTGGCCGGATTTGTGAAAAGACCGCGTGCCAGCGGGCATTTTGCGCCCTTCTCCGAGAATTTCAAAGCGCAAAGCGCCCGCCAGCGGGACCGCTTCAACAAGCCGCACTTCTACGCTGTCTCCGAGGCGGAAGCCCAGCCCGGTCTTGTCGCCCACCAGCGCCTGGTGCGCTTCGTCATAATGAAAATAGTCCGAGCCCAAGGTCGAGATTGGCACGAAACCATCCGCGCCAAACCGGGGCAGGCTGATGAACAGGCCGGACTTGGTCACGCCCGAGACTTGACCGTCAAAGAATTCGCCGATGCGGGACACAAGATGGTGGGCAATCAGGCGGTCGACGGTCTCCCGCTCGGCCGCCATGGCGCGCCGCTCGGCGGTGGATATCTCGGAGGCGATGGCTTCGAGCACAGCTTCTTCCGCTGGCGTGATTGCGCCCTCGCCAAGACCAAGTGCACCCACCAGGGCGCGATGGACGATGAGGTCCGCATACCGGCGGATCGGCGAGGTGAAATGGGCGTACTTGATCAGGTTCAGACCGAAATGGCCGATATTGTCGGGCGCGTAGATCGCCTGGCTTTGGGTCCTGAGCACCATCTGGTTGACCATGATCTGGAACGGCTGGTCGACCGCGCGGGCGAGGATGCCGTTGAAAGCGTTGGCGCGCATCGCCCCGCCCCTGGCGAGGGACAAGCCGAGGGTGGCGAGAAACTCGCGCAGCACTTCCTGCTTGGCCAGTGTCGGCGCATCGTGAATCCGGTAGATCAGCGGCTGCTTGCGCGTCTCCAGCGTTTCTGCGGCCGCCACATTGGCCTGGATCATGAATTCCTCGATCAGCTTGTGGGCGTCGAGCCGGTCCGGGATGATGACCTTGGCAACCTTGCCTTCGCTGTCGAGGATGATCTTGCGCTCGGGCATGTCCAGCTCAAGCGGCTGGCGCCGGTCACGACCGTGCTTGACCACCTGATAGGCGTTCCAGAGCGGTCTGAGCACGGGTTCAAGCAACGGGCCCGCCTTGTCGTCGGGCTGCCCGTCAATGGCGGCCTGCGCCTGCTGGTAGGAGAGCTTGGCAGCACTCTTCATCATGATGCGGTGAAAGCGGTGGCCGGTCTTGCGCCCGTCCGGCGCAAAAGTCATCTGCACCGCAATGGCTGGCCGGTCTTCGCCTTCGCGCAGGGAACACAGGTCGTTGGAGATCCGCTCGGGCAGCATCGGCACCACCCGGTCGGGGAAATAGGCCGAGTTGCCGCGCTTGAGCGCCTCGCGGTCGAGCGCCGAAGCCGACCGCACATAGAAGGACACGTCGGCAATGGCGACCGTCACGATGACACCACCGGCATTGGCGGGCGAAGGGTCGGGTTGCGCATGGACCGCATCATCGTGGTCCTTGGCGTCGGCCGGATCGATGGTGATCAGTGGCAGGCTGCGCCAGTCTTCCCTGCCCTTGAGCGGCGCGGGCCGTGCCGCCTCAGCGGCGGCGATCACGTCTGCGGGAAAGATGTGCGGGATCCCGTGGGCATGGATTGCGATCATCGAGATCGCTTTCTCACCTGCCACGTTGCCGATCACCTGCAGCACGCGCGCGCGCGGGAGGCCGATGCGCGAAATCCGGCTGACCTCCACCTCGACAAGATCGCCGTCCCTGGCTTCGCCGCGACCATCAAGATCAATCGCGAATTCCTCGCCACGCTTCTCGATCGGCATCAACCGCGCCGCACCGTCCTGCATGTCGCGGAACACGCCGAGAACCGCCCCGGCGCGCCGGTCGAGGATCTTCATGATCCGCGCACTGTAAGCGGGACCCTTGCCGGGATTTTTTCCAGCGTGCTGGATCGGAAAGATCCGGGCGAGCACCCTGTCGCCGATGGCGGCGGCCTGGGATGGCGTCCTCACCTTCGGCCGGCCGGACTCGCGCCCCGTGTTGGCCTGCCTGACAATCACCGCCGGTGCCACCCCGTGGGCTTCAAGCCATTCTGCAGGCCGGGCGACCAGATCGCCATCAGCCCCACGCATGGTGATTTCCAGAACCGTCACGGCGGGCAGGGCACCGGGCCGCCGAAGGTCCTTGCGATGCCGCTCGATCAGGCCTTCCTGCTCCAGGTCCTGAAGCAACTGCTTGAGACCGATGCGGCTGTCACCCTTGAGCCCGAAGGCTTTGGCGATGTCCCGCTTTGTGGCGCGGTCGGGGTTTTCCGACAGAAACGCCAAAACCGCCGCGCGGTCGGGCAGGTCCCCGCGCCGAATGGATGGCCCGGCGCTGTCGGGGGCCTGGTCCTTGCCGCTTCGGGGTGGCTTGGGCGGTTTGGCCAAGGGTCAGCCCTTCTTCGCCTTGGCCACGGCGGCAGGAGATTTGGCGGGCTTCCTGGTGGCGGCCTTAGCACCTGCCGCCTTGGCAGGTTTCTTGGCGGACTTCGTGGCGGCCCCGGCAACCTTGGGCTTGGCGGCCTTTGTGGTCTTGGCTTTCTTGCCTGTGCCGCCCTTTGCCGCAATCAGTTCGATGGCTTTCTCGAGCGTGACTGAGGCCGGGTCGACATCCTTGGCCAGCGTGGCGTTGACTTTGCCCCAATTGACATAAGGTCCATATTTTCCGTCGCGCACGGTGATGGCACCGCCGTCGGGATGGGCACCAAGCTCCTTGAGAGCCGCCGGTGTGCCGCGACCGCGACCAGGACCTTTGGCGACTTTCTCGGCAATCACCGCGACTGCGCGGTTGAGCCCGATGGAAAACACATCCTCCACCGATTCCAGATTGGCGTAGCCGCCGTCATGGAGCAGAAACGGGCCATAGCGGCCAATCCCGCTTGAGATCATCTTGCTGGTTTCGGGATGCTGACCAACGTCCCGAGGCAACGAAAGCAGCGCGAGCGCCTTCTCGTGGTCGATGGAAGCTGGCGTCCACCCCTTCGGAAGACTTGCGCGCTTGGCGTCCTTGCCGTCTCCCCGTTGCACGTAAGGACCAAACCGGCCGTTGCGCAGGGTGATGGGCTCGCTGGTGAGCGGATCCTTGCCCAGGTCCACCGGTTCGTTGGACATGGCCGAATCACCATCAGCCTGGTTTTCTGCCGAGAGTTGTCGGGTAAAATTGCAGTCGGGATAGTTCGAGCAGCCAACGAAAGCACCGTATTTGCCGAGCTTCAGCGACAGGTTGCCGGTGCCGCAGGTGGGGCAGATGCGCGGGTTGGAGCCATCCTCGCGCTTGGGGAAGACGAGCGGTGCCAGCGCTTCGTTGAGTGCATCGAGAACTTCGGTCACGCGCAATTCGCGCGTATCCTCGATATGGGCGGTGAATTCCTTCCAGAAGTCACGCAGGACATCCTTCCAGGCGAGTTCGCCGGCGGAAATCTTGTCGAGCTTCTCCTCAAGATCGGCGGTGAAATCAAATTCCACATAGCGCTCGAAGAAGCTTTCGAGGAAAGCGGTCACGAGCCGACCCTTGGGCTCGGGGATCAGTTTGCGTTTGTCGATGACCACATACTCCCGGTCGCGCAAGGTCGCCAGTGTCGAAGCGTAGGTGGATGGCCTGCCGATGCCGAGCTCTTCCATCTTCTTGATCAGCGTCGCTTCCGAATAGCGCGGTGGCGGTTCGGTGAAATGCTGCGTGGCGTTGACCTTCTGGCGACCGAGCTTCTCCTGCGGATTGATCTCGGGCAGCCGGGTGGTCTCGTCGTCGTCGCCGTCGGGCTGCTCGCCGTCTTCCTTGGCGTCGGTGTAGGCAGCGATGAAGCCGTCAAAACGGATGACCGAGCCGGTCGCCCGCAGGCTTGCGCGGGTCGCGCCGTTGATCGCCGTAATCTCGACGGTCGTCCGTTCGATCTCCGCCGAGGCCATCTGGCTCGCCGTTGCCCGCTTCCAGACAAGGTCATAGAGCTTCAACTGGTCGGCATCGAGAAAGCGCCGGACGTCCTCAGGCGCCCTGTCAAAGCCGGTCGGGCGGATTGCCTCATGGGCTTCCTGGGCATTCTTGGCCTTGGTCGAATAGAAGCGCGGCTTTTCCGGCAGGTAGCGCGCCCCGAAACGGTCGCCGATGGCAGCCCTTGCCGCGTCGATCGCCTCAGGTGCCATCTGCACGCCGTCGGTCCGCATGTAGGTAATGAGGCCGAGCGTCTCCCCGCCGATGTCGATGCCCTCATAGAGCCGTTGTGCAACCTGCATCGTGCGCGACGCGCTGAAGCCGAGCTTGGAGGACGCTGCCTGCTGCAACGTCGAGGTGGTAAAGGGCGGCAAAGGGTTGCGCCGCATCGGCTTGGCTTCAACGCTGTCGACCGAATAGGACGCACCTTCAAGCATCTGCCGGATCGTGCCGGCGGTTCCGCCATCTGTCACGGTCATCTTCTGGATCCGCTTGCCCTCGTGGCCGGTCAGCCGGGCGTTGAAGACATCTCCGCGCGGCGTCTTGAGATCTGCCGAGATGTTCCAGTATTCCTCACTGAGGAAGCGCTCGATCTCGCTTTCCCGGTCACAGACCAGGCGCAATGCCACCGACTGGACGCGGCCTGCCGAGCGGGCTCCGGGCAGCTTGCGCCAGAGCACGGGCGAAAGGTTGAACCCCACCAGATAGTCGAGCGCCCGGCGGGCGAGATAAGCGTCTACCAGCGGCGTGTCGATCTCGCGAGGCGAGTTCATCGCGTCCAGAACAGACTTCCGGGTGATCGCGTTGAAGACCACACGCGAGACCGTCTTGCCGGTAAGCGCCTTCTTTTTCTGCAGCACTTCAAGCACATGCCAGGAAATGGCCTCGCCCTCGCGATCCGGGTCGGTGGCAAGGATCAGGCCGTCGGCGCCCTTCAAGGCATCGGAAATGTCCTTGAGCCGCTTGCTGGAGGCCGCGTCCACTTCCCAGGACATGGAGAAGTCGTCGTCGGGCAGCACCGATCCGTCCTTGGCGGGAAGATCGCGAACATGGCCGAACGAGGCCAGAACCTTGTAGCCCGAGCCGAGGTATTTGTTAATGGTCTTGGCCTTTGCAGGCGATTCCACAACTACGACTTCCATTCCATCACTCGCGCTCCGGAGCGCCGCGCATTCGAAAGGAACACGCCAAGGACACTCCGATTGTCTGTCTTACAGGAAACTCGCCAGTGCGGATCGATCTGTCCGGTAGAGCGTGGTTTCCCGGCATAGAGGCGCTGTTCAGGCCCATGGGGCATGTGCGCATGTCGGGGCAACGAAATGGACAGGGAAAACGGGTTGGTCAAGTGGCAGTTGACAAAAGGAAGCATTTCACACCCGAATACAACCCAAAGCTGTTTGCAACTGTATTGCAATTCTAGATGAATGCGCTATCGTGATCTGCAGTGCGAAATTGCCTGCGGCGATGCCTGCCGCCACGAGTTTGAGCGAGGAACCAAAAATGGCCATCCGTCCCACAGCCGGTTCTTTGGAAAGCGCCAAGACAGAGCAGAACATAACATATATCCGGCAAATGCTCGGCGAACTTCGGTTCGTGGCGGAATCGGAAAACGCCGATATGCTGTGTTATCTCATCGAGATGGCCTATCTCGAGGCCGGTGACGTGCTCACCGGGCTCCGGTCCCCGTCAGTCCGGAAAACCGATTGAGACCATCCCGCCCGGGTGCCGGTGCAGCCGACCCGCAAGATCAAGCTCGAGCAGAACCACATAGACAGTCGGCGGTGCAACACCGGTGTGCCGGATGATGTCGTCGATCTCGACTGGTGAAGGCCCCAATGCCTCGATGATGGCTGCCCGGTCGCCGTCTTCGGGCGGCAGGTAAGGCTGTCGATCGTCACCCGGCGGCTCCTCCATGATCGGGTCATCGTCGGCGACGATCCGGCTCAGGGGTGCCAAAGCGTCCAGAACATCGCGTGATTCGGTCGTCAGGATTGCGCCTTCCTTGATGAGCGCGTTTGTGCCGGCTGCGCGCGGATCGAGCGGGGAACCCGGCACGGCGAAGACCAGGCGGCCGAAGTCCGCCGCCCGTCGTGCGGTGATCAGCGATCCGGATCGCTCCGCCGCCTCAATGACGACAAGGCCAAGCGCCACGCCCGCGATCAGACGGTTGCGCCTCGGAAAATCCCGCGCCCTGGGCTCCCAGCCCATCGGCATCTCGCTGATTGCGAGCCCTTGGCCGTTCTTTATCTCGGTGTAGAGGGCCTGGTTTTCGGGGGGATATGGCTGATCGAGCCCACCGGCCAGGGCTGCGATCGTCCCGGTCTCGAGGCTCGCGCGGTGGGCGGCCGCATCGATGCCGCGGGCGAGCCCTGAAACGATCGCATAACCAGCCGCGCCGAGTTCACGTGCAAGCCGGGCGGCCATCTTGGCACCGGAGACCGAAGCGTTGCGCGATCCGACGATTCCCACAGCATGCTGTGTGGCGAGTGCGAGGTCCCCGGCGGCTGCGATGATTGGCGGTGCGCCGTCGATCCGCCTGAGCGCAGGTGGATAGTCCGGCTCGCCGATTCCCACGAACACCGCCCCGAACCGCCGTGCCGATTCCAGTTCCGCTTCCGCCTCTGAAACCGTGGCGATGCGGATGTCGCGCCCCGCCCCGCCCCGTCGCGACAGTTCGGGCAGATGGTCGATGGCAGCTTCCGCAGAGCCGAAATGGTTGATCAGATCGCGGAACGTGGATGGCCCGACATTGTCGCTGCGGATGAGGCGAAGCCAGGCCAGCCGCTGGCGATCGGTGAGCGCAACCCCGCGTCTTCCGGCGCCCGACGCCATCAGCTCTTGTCTCCGATCCGGCTCTCCGTTCCCGACAAAAGGCGACGGATGTTTTGATGATGCTTGACGATGAGAATGGCTGAGAGAACCGCAAACAGGTGAGCAATCTGGACATGGCCCGACAGGTACAGCGCCGGAGGAACCACGGCTGCCGCCGTCAGCGCAGCCAGCGACGAGTAGCGCAGGAGTTTGGCCATGCCGAGCCAGACCGCGGCGAAGATGAGTGCAAACAGCGGTGCCAGACCAAGAAGCACGCCGAGAAAGGTTGCCACGCCCTTGCCGCCTTTAAAGCCGAGCCAGACCGGAAACAGATGGCCGATGAACGCGCCCAGTCCCGCTGTCACCGCCGCGTCAGGACTGTGGAGCGCGGCGAGACCGACCGCTGCCGTCCCCTTCAAGGCGTCAAGCATCAGCGTGGCGGCAGCCAGCTTGCGGTTGCCGGTCCTGAGCACATTGGTCGCCCCGATATTGCCCGAGCCGATCTTGCGCACGTCGCCGAGCCCGGCCATGCGGGTCAGGATCAGGCCAAAGGGAATGGAACCGAGCAGATAGCCGAAGGCGAGGGCGGCACCGAGCCAGGGCAGCGATTGGGACCAGCTTGTGGGGTCGGGCACGGCGCAACTTTCTCCTCGGTCAAACGCGCAAAGGTTGTGCAAACGGGTCGTTCATGCGCGATAGACTGTTACACCTGCAACCATGGTTTGCAAGACCTTTCCGCTGAAGCGGGCGCCTTCGAACGCGCTGTTCTTTGATTTCGACACGATGTCGTCCTTGGACAGGACCCACGGATACTCGGGATCGACAACAGCCAGATCCGCCCGCGCTCCGACCCGCAAGCTGCCGGCGTCGAGCCCGAAAATCCGTGCCGGTCGTGTCGACATCGCATCCACAAGCCGTCCGAGCGACACGTCGCCGGAATGGTAGAGGCGCAGGGCGGCGGCCAGCATCGTTTCAAGCCCGATGGCACCGTTCTCTGCGTCTTCGAACGGCAGGCGTTTGGTGTCGACATCCTGCGGGTCATGGGACGACACGATGA
>Ga0105047_10012034_pt1 | contig 13970 bp, 9 predicted proteins | sample MAT04_FD_78384 | JGI IMG/M metagenome (GOLD analysis project Ga0105047, IMG submission 78384) | Freshwater microbial communities from Lake Fryxell liftoff mats and glacier meltwater in Antarctica - MAT-04 (megahit assembly) | ecosystem: Environmental > Aquatic > Freshwater > Ice > Liftoff...
AATCCTCTGATCTCTCGATCCCTTGCTTACTTCACCCCGTCCTTGTTCGCCATCAGGCGGATCATGTCTACGCACCGCGCCGCGTAACCGGCCTCGTTGTCGTACCAGCTCACAACCTTGAAGAACCGCTTGTTCAGCTCGATCCCCGCGCCGGCGTCGTAGATGCTGCTGCGGCGGTCGCCGATAAAGTCGCTGCTGACAACCTCCTCCTCGGTGTAGCCCAGCACGCCCTTCATCGCGCCCTCAGCCGCGGCCTTCATCGCCGCGTGGATCTCCTTGAGGCTCGTGTCCTTGCCCGTCTTGAACGTCAGGTCCACGCACGAAACGTCCGCCGTCGGCACGCGGAACGCCATGCCCGTCAGCCTGCCCTTGAGCGCCGGGATCGCCAACGTCACGGCCTTCGCCGCGCCCGTGCTCGCCGGGATGATGTTCTGATACGCGTTGCGCCCGCCGCGCCAGTCCTTCTTGCTCGGGCCGTCCTGCGTCGGCTGCGTCGCCGTCACCGCGTGCACCGTCGTCATCAGGCCCTCTTCAAACCCGAAGCTGTCGTTGATGACCTTCGCCACCGGCGCAAGGCAGTTGGTCGTGCAGCTCGCGTTGGAGACCACCGTGTGCCTGGCTGGCTCGTAGCTCTCGTGGTTCACGCCCATCACCAGCGTGGGCACCTGCGCCGGCTCGCTCTTGGTCGGAGCGCTGACGATCACGCGCTTGCACCCGCCGCCCGAGATGTGCAGGCTCGCCTTCTCAAAGTCGGTGAACAGCCCGGTGCTCTCGAGCACGTAGTCGACGCCCAGGTCCTTCCACGGCAGCTTCGCAGGGTCGCGCTCGGCCATCGTCTTGGTCTGCCGCCCGTTGACGGTAAAGCTCGTCTCGGTCGCCGTCACTTCAGCCAAACGACCGCCGAGCATGAACTGGCGGTGCATCGTGTCAAACTGCAGCAGGTACGCCAGGTTGTCCGCCGGCACCAAGTCGTTGACCGCGACAATCTGAACCGAAGGGTCTTCGCTTGCGATGCGGCAGAACAGACGCCCGATACGACCGAAACCGTTAATGCCGATGCGGATGGCCATGTTGAAGTCTCCTGCAAAGGCCGTTGACGCGGGCCTGGCCCGAGCGTTACCGGCGTGGATGCGTGCTGAAGCTTCCAGCATAGAACGCCCGGGCACGACGGGAAAGCGCCCCGCCCTCGGGCCCCCGCCGCGAGCGCTAGAGCCAGAACACCAACGCTTTGCGCACGAGCCCGCAGGTAAGCAAACGCTCACCTGCGAGCGGTTCTGTATGGGCCTCTACGGCGGGCGTGAGAGGGTCTGCCAGCCTCGCGCCGCGGACCCGACCACAGGGTGGACCGGGCGCTCAGGATTGATCCTGGGCGATCGTGGCGGGTCGATCTGATCTGCGCATTTGAGCGCACTTCTTCGTCGATCGCGCTCACACCGCGCGCGGTCGCAGCACCCACAAGTAGTATCCCAGGATCGCCTGCGGCCTGGGCGTGCCCTCGGCGTTGAAGATGCCAAGGCAATCCCAGCCGGCGCGGTCGAGCACAGCCGTCCACTCTTGGTGGGTGTAGGTGCGGAGCTGGTAGACGCTGTCGGTGTGGCGTGCGGGCTGGCCGGGCGTGCTGATGACAAGGTGGCTGATGACCTGCTCGACGCGCGCGGCGCGGCCCTTGGCACCAAGCTCGGGCGGGATGAACGAGACCATCTGATGGACCTTCATTCGCGGGGTGGCCCGGCTGGTGCCGACCCAGACGTCTTCACTGGCCTGGGCCAGCTCGGGGCGCGAGGTCTCTATGCCGACGATGTAGACCCCGCCCGAACGCAGGCACGCGCGGACGCAGGCAAGGTGGTCGAGCATCGCGCGGTCGGTCATCAGGTGGCGGATCGAGTTGATCGTGCAGAAGGCGACGTCGGCAAGCGGCGCGGGCGCGGGCTTGCCGGGCGCGAAGTCGGCGGGGCCGAAGCGGGTCATGTCGGCGGTGATGAAGGTTGTTCGTTGCTTGAGGGCGAGCGTGGTGGCGGCGGCGCGGGCGTAGGCCGTCATCGCGTCGGAGAGGTCGAGCCCTCGAACGGCGTGCCCGCGGCGTGCGAGGTCAAGCAGGTAGCGCCCGCTGCCGCTGGCGGGCTCAAGGAACGTCAGCTTCTGTCGCGGTGCGGCGGGCAGAGTGGCGCGGGCCAGGCGCAGCAGGTTGCTGACCTCGGCGCGGGTGCCCGGGGCGTGCAGCACGTCATAGACGCGCGGGTCGGCGTAGAGGTGCTGGTGGTCTGGCTGAAGTTGGGGCAGGGGCTTGGGCATGAAGCGCCCCGGGAGGGATTCGAACCCCCAACCCTTGGTTCCGAAGACCAATGCTCTATCCATTGAGCTACCGAGGCGAGCGCGCGTGAGCGTAGCGGTGATGGCGGCACGCGCCCATGCGGAGGCTGGTACGCAAGGAGTGCTTTGGTGGGGTGTTGGTGGGGTCTACTCGGGTGGTTTTTGGCGAAACTTGCGCGTCAGCGGGCGTAGTGCGGGGCCGCCGCGGGTGTGAAGCTGGGCGATTGTGCGGGGTGGTGGGTCTGAGGGCGAAAGTCGGGTGCCGCGCGGTTCGAGGAAACCTACGGCGCCGGCTTGTGTGAGCGGGCGTGAAGTGATATGTGCCCGTCCGTCGCCGCACGAGCCGCGCCGGGTGGCAAGTGCAGTGATCCGGACCAGACCCCCCCACCGGCCCCGTGCGCGTTGCGTGACGCGTGGAGGGGCCCTCAAAGAGCGGAGACCTCGATGAACCAGCCCCGCGCGTACGCCCCGTCGTTTGTGACCGTTGTGGCGCTGATGTCTTTGGCGGGGCTTGCCACGCCGTTGGCGTCGGCGCAGCCCGGCGTGTCGGTCAAGAGCGCGGGGAACGTGCGTTTGGCCAGCGCGCCGGTGCCGAGCCGGCTCGAGGCGGAGGCGGCGGCGAACGCCGACGCGCCGAAGGTCAAGATGAGCGACCAGAACATGGTCGAGCTGCACGTAAAGAACGAGGAGATCGCCAGTGTGCTGCAGCTGCTGGGGCTTGAGAGCAAGAAGAACATCATCGTGACCAAGAACGTCTCGGGCAAGGTCTCGGCCGACTTGTACTCGGCGAGCTTCTACGAGGCGCTCGACGCGATCTTGCACCCCAACGGGTTCGCGTACGTGGAGAAGGGCAACTTCATCTACGTGTACACCATCGAGGAGCTGGAGCGGATCGAGAAGACCCTCAAGCGCCGCGTGGCCAAGAAGATCACGCTGAACTACCTGAACGGCCCTGACGCGGCGGAATTTGTCAAGGGAATGCTGAGCAAGGAGGGCGAGATCAAGACCACGCCCAAGATCGAGGCGTTCGCCATCGCGAGCAACTCGCCGGTGGGCAAGGACGACTTCGCGCTGTCGGCATCGATCGTCGTGACCGACTACGAGGAGAACCTCTCGGCGATCGAGGCGCTGCTGCGCGAGCTGGACACCAAGCCCCAGCAGGTGCTGATCGAGGCGACGGTCTTGCAGACCAAGCTCTCTGAGAACAACGCCTTCGGCGTGGACATCTCGATCCTCGACGACGTGAGCTTCACCGACTTTGCGGCCCTGGCGGGCGGGCCCCGCGCGGCGGCCGACGCGCTGATCCGCGGCGGGCCGGCGGCGGCGACGGGCTTTGTGCCCAGCGACAACCGCGCAATCGCCATCGGCAGCACGCCGGGCAGCACGAGCGGGCCCGGGACGTTCAAGTTCGGGCTGGTCAGCTCGAACGTGGGCGCGTTCGTGCGTCTGCTGGACGAGGTGACGGACACGACGGTGCTTGCGAACCCGAAGATCCTGACGCTGAACCGTCAGCCCTCGCGTGTGCTGGTCGGGCGTCGCGTCGCCTACTTGAGCACCACGGCGACCGAGACGAGCACGACGCAGACGGTTGAGTATCTCGACACCGGTGTGCAGCTACGAGTGCGCCCGTTTGTCTCCAGCAGCGGCGACATCCGCCTTGAGATCAACCCCAGCGTGTCGAGCGCCGAGCCGCAGGAGCTGCTGGCGGCGGGCGGCGGTCGTGTGACGGTGCCCGACGAGGTGACGCAGGAAGTGACGACGAACATCATCGTTCCTGACGGGATGACGGTGGTGATTGGCGGGTTGTTCACGGAGACGACGACGATCGGGCGGACGCAGGTGCCGGTGCTGGGCGACTTGCCGATCATCGGCTCGGCGTTCAAGGGCAACAACGATAAGCTGACGCGTGACGAGATCATCTTCCTGGTGACGCCGTCGATTGTCAGCGACAAGACGCTGATTGATCAGGGCGAGCAGGCGACGGCGATGGGCGAGCGTCTGCGTGCGGGAGCGCGTCAAAGCCTGCTTCCGTTCAGCCGTGAGCGGATGACGACCCAGCTGAACCTTCAGGCTGAGGTGGCCGCTCGTGCGGGCAAGTTTGACGAGTCGCTGTGGAAGATCAACCGCTCGCTGAGCATGAAGCCCAACCAGGAGCAGGCGCTGCGTCTGCGTGAGCGTGTGCTGGGTCAGCGTGAGATCTGGCCGAGCAACAGCATGCTGGACGGGGTGGTTGGCGACAAGGTTCGCGACAAGATGCGTGGCATCACCCCGCCGGCGGATATGCCCAAGTACAGCGTGCCGTGGAACCACTCCAACATCCCGCTGACGCCGTTTAGTAATGATAATAGGAACGCGGTGGTGCCTTCGCCGGTGCTGGACATGACCGGCTTCCCGGTGCGGAAGCCGGGCATTGCGGCTTCGGGCCAAAGCACTGGTGGGGCTTCGGGCCAGACGAAGGAAGGCGCGGGCGCTGAGCTTCAGGGCACGGACCTGTGGCTAGGCATGCCGGCGACGGCGCAGGGCGCCGCGGTGAACCCGACGCAGAATCAGGCTCAGAACGCGGTCGAGAGCGACCCCGCGCTGATGCCGGGCTGGGACAAGGTCGCGCCGCTGTTCGAGCGGCCCGAGGTGGCGGGCAAGCCCGCGCTGCCGAAGCTGAAGTTCGTGATCGATCCGTCGCTGAACGCACCGTTGAACGGTGCGGTGGCGATCACGCCGATCGGCACGCAGCCGGCGGTACAGACGCCCGCGCAGTTCCCGGTGCAGATGCCCGTGCAGCTTGCGACGCAGCCAACGTTGAATGGCGGCGTGCAGATGGTGGCCACCGGGATTGTGCCTGCGACGGCGCCGGTGCATACCGACCTGAGCGCCCTGCTGGCGAAGCTGCCGAAGGTGCAGTTTGGTGCCCCGGTGATCACGCCTGCGACAGCGCCCGTGCAGCCGACGGTGGCGAGCACGGAGGCGGTCAAGGCGCCCGAGGCAACGACGCCGGAGGCTGCGGCCCCGGTGCAGACGACGAACGTTGATCCGGCGGCTCAGGGTGAGCCGCAGAGCAACCCGTGATGAGAGCGTCCGCAGGCCGCGGACGTTGACGGACCAGGGATGGGCCAGGGACGGTGGGGACGTGCCGGGGCCGCGGGAGTGGGATTCCTTCCGCGGCTCTGGACTCCTCGAGGTAGTTGTGTTCTGAGTGATGCTTGAGCGCGGGCTGGGCCGCGGGCTGGACTAGTTGTTGGGGATAGGTGCTGGGGATGGGTGTTTGGAGTGGATGTTTGCGCGAGCACGTTCCCACCGGGCATGCAGCGCGGGCAGGGCCTCGACGCCGCGGGGTGTTGACGCGATCGGAACATGCAAGATTATTTTAAGGAGTCGACCATGAAGATTTGCACGCAACGGGTGTCGGTTCTCGGTCTGTTGGCGCTGGCCGGGCTTACGGGCCTGGGCGGCTGCCAGGGTCAGAGCGGGTACACCAAGGAGGCGCGGACCAACGCCGAGGACCGGCTGATGCAGCTGAAGAGCGGCGTCGAGTGGCAGGCGGCGGAGCGTCAGTTCTTGGCCGGCGATCTGAACAAGGCGCAGAAGACCGTCGAGCGTTCGATCATGATCAACCCGCGTGTGGCCAAGAGCCACGTGCTGCGTGGTCGGATCATGATGGAGAAGGCGTTGTACGAGGACGCGCGTGCGTCGCTGCTGACGGCCGAGGAGCTTGCGCCCGGGAACGTTGACGCGCAGTACTTCCTGGGGATCATCGCGGAGCGGACGAGCCAGTTTGCCGAGGCGATGGAGCGGTACTCGCGGTGCGCGAAGATGGACAAGAACAACGCGCAGTACGTGATTGCGGCGGCGGAGATGATGGTGCAGATCGGGCAGGTGGACGCGGGCGAGAAGCTGCTGGCGGACCACATGGCGTCGTTCCCGACCAGCGCGGCGCTGCGGCACACGATGGGTCAGATCGGGCTGATGCGCAGCCGCCTGGACACCGCGGAGCGGTACTTTACTGAAGCGCGGATGCTGGCGCCCGACGACCTGGTGATCCTTGAGGACCTAACGCGGACGCAGATGTCGTTGCGGAACTTCGCGGACGCGGAGATGAACCTGCGCGTGCTGCTGGCGGCGCCCGCGAACGTGGAGCGGACAGACCTGCAGATGCTGCGGGTGCGGAGCCTGGCCGCGATGGACCGCCTGGGCGATGCGCGCGTGCTGCTAAGCCGCGTGCTGGACAACCCGGGAACGCAGAACGACGTGCAGGCGTGGGTGCTGATGGGCAACCTGGCGGCGCGGCTGGACGACGTGCCGCGCCTGCGGCAGAGCGTGGTGCGGATCACGTCGATGGCGCCCGACCGGCCCGAGGGGCACGCGCTGAAGGCGATGCTGCTGCGGCTGCTGAACCGCCCGCAGGATGCGAAGAGCGCGATCGACACGGCCATTGGTCTGCAGCCCAACGACCCGGAGCAGTGGGTGCTGCGTGGGTTGATCTTGGCGGAGATGGGCGAGTTTGACGACGCGCGGCGGTCGCTGAGTAACGCGGCTCGGCTGGACCCCAAGAACCACAACGCACAGGTGCTGTTGGCGGCGGTCAATGAGCTGACGAGCGGCCACCCGGTGCAGACGGCACAGGTGCCCGGCGAGCAGCCCTGAGCGCGCGGCGCGCTGAGCGGGACAAAGACATCAAGCACTGCGGCGTGCGTGGGCACGGCGGTGCGCAAGGTAGAGGTGGGTGATCACCCCGAGGCGTGCAAGCGTCTCGGGGTTTATTTGTTGTGAAGGCGTGGGGGTTGGGGCAGGCGGGTATGCGGCCAGGGGCGTGAGATCAGGGAAACAAGGCTGTCCGGGCGGGATATAACGCAAATTTGTAAAAACCCTTGCGTAAGGCTGATTGCATCTTGCTCATATCCCTTCCGTCTCGCATGCGCTTACCACCTGCCCTGCTGACTTTGTCGGTGGGAAGGACCTTGAACGCGACTGTCCTGCCGCACGCGAAGCAGGAGGCAGGTGGAAAACCCGCGTTCCGGAAAGCAAGGATAACGTAATGCGGGGCGACTGGGACCCGCCATCCACGAGCAATAAAGGTGGGTGGAGCATCCGTCCCCCAGAGGGCGATGGCGGGCTCAGCGCCACCAATGGGCGATGCTGGTGGCCAGGTCGCGCGGGTCGCCGGTGACGGTGAGCGGCGGCTGCTGCTCGGTGAACAGGACGGTTTGGGCCGCGGAGGGGCCGGCGGGGCCGAGGTAGTCGAAGCGGACGTTGTAGCGGCCGGGGGGCAATTCAACGAGGGCGACGTGGGCGCGTCCGGGCAGGAACGTCCAGCAGCGGATGTCGGCACGTTCGGTGGCGACCATGGCGGCGAGCCCGCCGAGGACGACAAGGATGGCCTCGCCTTCGCTGCGGCCGCGCGAGCCGCCCTGCCCGCGGCGGACGGCCCCGGCGGCGACGGCGGTGGCGGCGCTCTTGACGGCGGCGCGGACGAGCGTGCGCGTGTAGATCAGCGGTAGCTGGCGGCGGTGGTTCTCGCTGGCGACGCGGCCCATGTCCTCGATGAGGTTCAAGGTGACTTCACGCGGGGGCGAGTCGCCGGACTCGGGCGTGAGTGTCGCGCGGACACTGCGGGCCTGGGAGGGGAAGGTCCGAAGCTGCGGCAGCTCGAAGTAGACGGGGAAGTCAAAGAGCGGGATCGGGCCGACGCGCTGGGCGAACTTGACGGGCCCGCGTCCGCTGAGGGCGACCAGCAGGACGCTGGCGTTCGAGGGCGAGAGCTGAGCGAGACCTGAGAAGTTGGCGGGGTCAACGTCGCCGATGAGCAGGCCTTGGGCGTCGATGGCGGAGCGGAGGCGGCGCGCGGCGACGCTTTGCTGCTCGGGCTCGTTGGTCTTCATGAAGGTGACGGCGGCGAGATAGGCACCGAGTGGTGAGTCGATGAACTGGCCGTCGGTGATGGCGCGCGGGCGCGGCTCGGGGTCGGTAGGTGGAGTGGGCGCGTCGGTGGTGGGCGATGTGTTTGCGACCGGGGTAGAGGTTGGCTTGGCGGCTTCGAGCGCGAGCTTGGCGGTGGGGTTGGTCGAGCGCTCGGCGCCGCGGCGGGTCGAGGCGGTCGCGGCGGTGAAGCGGTCGCGCAGGAGTGAGGTTTTGGCGGCGACGCGGCGGGCCTCAACGCTTGCGCCGCCCTCGATGCGCCCGGCGCGCAGGTGCCCGAGGAGCTTGAAGACGTTGACGTAGACGTCTTCGTAAGGCTCGCCGGCGTAGGTGGCGAAGGTGTCGTTGAGCAGCCACTGGACGGCGGTGTCGCCTGTTGACTGCTGGGTGGCGGTGAGGTCCATGAAGCGTTCGGCGCTCTCGAAGTATTCGAAGGCCTGGCGGTCGAGGCCGAGGTAGAAGCTGAGCGCGCCGCGGTCAAGGTCGAGCAGTAGCTGGTCTTGGCTGTCGTAGAGGGACTGGGTTTCGGGGTCGTCGAGTTCGGCGAGTGCTTCAGTGAATTTGCCGTTGGCGTGGAGGAGGGCGAGGTGCTCTCGGTGCTGCTGGAAGCCGCAGGCGGTGAGCAGGAGCGGCGCGAGGAGTATGAGGGCGAGCTTGGCGAGCACACGCTGGGTGAGGGGGAGCTTGGTGAGGGCGGGCTTGGCGAGTTTGGCGCAACGCGCCACCGCGGTTGGGCTTGGCGGACAGGTCGGGGTGGTCGGGGGGCGGTGCATGCCTGGCTGAGGGTACGGTGCATTCGGCGGCGCTCTGGACGGGGATTCGCGCGAATGATGGGCCATGGCGAGCACCCCAGCGCAGGTCCCACCAGCAGCACTCCCCGGCCCGCTGACGGTGGCGGCGTTGCAGGGGCTGATCCGTGAGCGGTACTTTGCGACCGATGCGGCCCGCGGGACGCCGGCGACGTTTATGTGGTTCATTGAGGAGGTCGGCGAGCTCTCGACGGCGCTGGCGAACAACGCGCCGGGCAAGAGCCCGACGCCCGAGCAGCGTGCGAACCTGGACGAGGAGTTCGCGGATGTGATCGCCTGGCTGTGCACACTGGCGAACGTCAACGGCGTGGACCTTGAGCGGGCACTGGGGAAGTACACGGTCAAGGGCGTGGAAGGTGTGAAGAGTTGACATAGATCGTGCGGGCGTGGGTGCGCGTGGGAGTTGGGGTGGGTGTGGATGTTGGAGTTGTCGGCGCGCACGCGGTAGACTGCGGCAGAGCTGGCGAGTGCGGGGCTTGTGCGAGACGCGGGGCGCGAGGGCCCGGCAACATCGGCCGCGCGTGCGAGCATGAAGGAGCGTTTGATGGCGAAGAAAGCCGCCCGAGTTGCGCGTGGAATCAAGAGCAAGGGCACGGCGGTGGTGAGGGCCACCGGCAAGAAGGTGGCCAAGAAGGTGGCCAAGAAGGTGGTCAGGAAGGTCGCCAAGAGGCCGACCCAGAAGCCGGTGGCGAAGCGTGCCGGGGCGGGCGGCTCTGGCGGCGGGCTGGCGATGTTCGTGGTCGATGCGTTTACGTCGCGGGCGTTTCATGGGAACCCGGCGGCGGTGGTGCTGTGCCCGGGCAAGTTTCCGAGCGATAGGTTCATGCAAGCGCTGGCGGCTGAGAACAACCTTTCGGAGACGGGGTTTGTTGTGCCCGGCGCGGGCGCAATCAAGCTGCGGTGGTTCAGCCCGTGCGTCGAGGTTGATTTGTGTGGGCACGCGACGCTGGCGGCAGCGCACGTGCTTTGGCAGCACGTGGGGCTGACGGCGACGCGGCTGATGTTCGCCACACGGAGCGGAAAGCTGCCGGTGACGCGGGCGGACGATCTCTACGAGTTGGACCTGCCGGCAAAGCCGGGCAAGCATGTAGCGGTGACGCGTGAGATGACGGGCGCCATCGGCGGGCCGGTGGCGGAGGCGCTGCTGGCGGAGGACCTGATGCTGGTGGTGGACAACAAGCGTCTGGTGCACGAGTGCCGCCCGGACTTTGCGGCGCTCAAGAAGCTGGCGGGTCGCGGGGTGATTGTGACAGCGCCGGGGAGCGGGCACGACATGGTGAGCCGGTGCTTTTATCCGAAGCTGGGCGTGAATGAGGACCCGGTGACGGGCAGCGCGCACTGCACGCTGGTGCCGTATTGGAGCAGCGTGCTTGGCAAGGCGCGGCTATGGAGTCACCAGGTATCGTGGCGCGGCGGCGAGCTGTGGTGCGAGCTTGCGGGGAACCGGGTGAAGCTGGGTGGTCACGCGGTGACGATCAGCGAGGGGCGAGTGATGGTGGGGTGAGGAGCCGAGAAAACGAGGGATTTAGGGTCGGGCCTGCGGGCCCGAGAGCGAGTTGGAAGCCCGCGCCCCGGAAGGCACAGACACGGCAGGATGAAATCGTGACCCGCGCGATGCAAGAAGGCAGAGGCAGATTGCGCCGCGGTCAGGCTGAGGGCGGGAAGGGGAGGTTAGAGACTTCTACGCCGGGGTTGCGCTGGGTGAAGTGGCGCATGGCCCATTCGTCGGCGAAGAGGGCGACGGGGTTGTTGTCGCGGTCGTAGGCGATGGTTGAATCGCCGGGCATGTCGGGGAGCCAGTCGTGGGCCGCTGGGTCGGCGGCGGATGCAGGGGTGGGGCTGGGCGTCTTGCGGAACCAGCGGGCGAAGTTCCAGCGGGCGGTCTCGACGCGGGCCTCGGCCCCGTACTCGGCCTTCATGCGGTAGCTGAAGACCTCAAACTGCAGCGGGCCGACGGCGGCGAGCATGGGCGTTTTGACCTGGCCGGTGCCGATGTTGAGCACGGCGACGACGCCCTCTTGCAAGAGCTGTTCGAGGCCGAGGCGGAACTTTTTGCTGTTGGCGGGGCTGGGGTTGTGGACGTAGGCGAAGCACTCGGGCGGGAAGCGTGGGATCTCGTCGAAGGCGATGGTGCGGTCGTCAGCGAGTGTGTCGCCGATGCGAAGGTTGTCGTGCCCGACGATGCCGACGACGTCGCCGGCGCGGCCGTCCTCGACGGTCTCGCGCGCCTGGCCGAAGAGCTTTTGCGCGTTGGAGAGGCGGATCTTCTTGCCTGACTGCGCGTGGACGACGGTCATCTCGCGTGTGAAGCTGCCCGAGACGATGCGGATGAAGGCGATGCGGTCGCGGTGGCGCGGGTCCATGTTGGCCTGGATCTTGAAGACGAACCCGCTGAAGAGCTCGTCGGTGGGCTCGATGGTGCGGGTTGCGCCGGGGACGGGCAGGCCGGTGACGGGGTCGAGCAGGCGTGCGTCGCGCGGGCCCGGGGCGGCGGAGTGGGCGAGGAAGCCGTCGAGCAAAAGCTGGACGCCGAAGTTGTTCATCGCGCTGCCGAAGTAGACGGGGGTGACCTGTCCGGCGAGGACGCGCCGGCTGTCGAAGCTTTCGCCTGCGCCCTGGAGCATCTCGATCTCGTCGCGTGACTGGGCGTAGACGCCGGGCTCGAGACGAGCGGCGAGGGCGGGGTCGTCTATGCCCATGACCTGAACGGGCGCGACGTGTGCGCCGTGCTCGACGCGGTCAAAGAGGTGGACGTGGCGTTCGAGGCGGTCGTAGACGCCGGCGAACGTCGGCCCACTGCCCAGCGGCCAGTTGACGGGGAACGCGCCGATGCCCAGAACCTTTTCGAGCTCGTCGAGCAGCTCAAGCGGCTCGCGCGTTGGGCGGTCGCACTTGTTCATGAAGGTGAAGATCGGTACGCCGCGGCGGCGGCAGACCTCGAAGAGCTTGCGGGTCTGCGGCTCGATGCCCTTGGCGGCGTCGATGACCATGACGGCGGCGTCGACGGCGGTGAGGACGCGGTAGGTGTCCTCGCTGAAGTCTTTATGACCGGGGGTGTCGAGCAGGTTGATGCGATAGGGCTCGTGGCCTTGTGGTGCGTAGTCGAACTGCAGGACGGTGGAGGAGATGGAGATGCCGCGCTGCTTTTCAAGCTCCATCCAGTCGCTGGTGGTGGCGCGCTGGTTTTTGCGTGCGGTGACGGAGCCGGCGAGCTGAACGGCCCCGCCGTAGAGCAACAGCTTCTCGGTGAGGGTGGTCTTGCCTGCGTCAGGGTGCGAGATGATGGCGAAGGTGCGCCTGGGGAGGTTGCCCGCGTCGATGGTCATGAGGGGTCTCGTGGTGCGGCGGGGCTGGCGGGTTGTGGGGCGGGGCCGGGCGCGCGCGGGGTGAGTGTGAACCAGCGTGTGGCGAGGCGGCCACGCTCGGCGGTGAAGTCTGGCGGCGCGGGCGGCAGCGCGAGCCAGGTGGCGGTGGCGCGAGCGGCCTTGACGCCGGCGCTGATGGCTTTTTCGAGCGCGCGTGGGCGGCAGAGCGCCAAGGTGTTGGTGCTGGCGAAGATCGAGCCGCCGGGCGTGAGCAGGTTGCAGGCGGCGCGGACGAGCTGTGGGTAGTCGCGCTCGCTGCTGAAAGCCTCGGCGGCGCCTTTGCCACGCTTGCCGCCAGCGGCAAAGCTGGGCGGATCAAGGATGATTAGGTCGTACTTCAGACCTTTGCGACGGGCGTAGGTGAAGAACTCGATGGTGCCCATGCGCGCGAAGCGGTGCTGGCTGGCGTCAAGACCGCTGAGCTCGAAGTTGCGCTGGCCCCACTGCAGGTACCGCGGTGAGACGTCAACGCTGGTGGTGATGGCCCCAGCGCGGGCGGCGGCGACGCTGAAGGCGCAGGTGTAGGCGAAGGTGTTGAGGACCTGCGGGGGCGGGAGGCCGGAGCTGGCTTGAGCGCGGGCCTTGCGGCCGAGTGCGAGCCCGAGGGTGACGCGGTGGTCGCGCTGGTCAAGGAAAATGCCGGTGGAGAGCCCGTCGTAAAGGCGGACCTCAAGGTTCCAGGCCAGCTCGCGGATGGTGATGGCCTCGGGCAGAGCTTCGCCGGCGGCGGGAACGGGGCTGCGCGCGATCTCTGGCAGTTGCCCGCCCAGGCGTGAGCGGTCACGCGCGAAGGGTTTGTGATACACGGCGCGGACGCCCAGGGGGCGGAGGATGCTGAGGACTTTGGCCGCGGCCTCGCGCACGGCGCGAAGGTCAAGCAGCGCGGTGGGTGCGGCGCCTTCGTGGACGATGAGGGTTGCGCCGGGGCCGTAGACATCGATGAAGACGCCGGGCACGCCGTCGGCCTCAGCGCCGAGGACACGGAAGGCCTCGGTCTGGTGTGAGTCGATCAGTGTGCGGCGGTGTTCGAGGGCGCGCTCGATGGCGGGGACGAAGCCCTTGAGGTCATCGGTGACGGCTGGGCGGCGCGTTGTGCGGGTGGGGCGCGTGGTGCGGTCGGCGGGCGTGTCGCGCGGGGAGGGGCGGGAGGATGGGCGCGAGGAAGGGCGGGAAGGTGGGCGCGCGGAGGGGCGCGCGGTTTGTTGATCGCTTGGGCGCGCTGTTGGGCGCGCTGCGGACCGGGCCCGATCGGGTGCGCGGCCGGAGGGGCGGCTGATGGGGCGCGCGGAAGAGCGCGAAGACGCTCGCGCAGATGAGCGACCAGAGGGCCGTTCGGCAGTTTGGTCTTGCTGGGGCGGGCGCGAGCTAGGGCGCGAGGCCCCGGTACTACGCAATGCGGAAGAGCGCGGCGCAGAAGATCGCGGCGCAGAAGAGCGCGGTGCTGAAGGGCGCGGCCCGCTGGTGCGGGGGCCATCAGAACGGGGCGCGATAGGGCGCTGGCCCCTTGGGCGTTTGGAACGCTGTGGTTTGGGGCGCTGGGCGGAACGGGCGGGATGGTCAGGGCGCTGGGCCTTTG
>Ga0105047_10012036_pt1 | contig 13969 bp, 13 predicted proteins | sample MAT04_FD_78384 | JGI IMG/M metagenome (GOLD analysis project Ga0105047, IMG submission 78384) | Freshwater microbial communities from Lake Fryxell liftoff mats and glacier meltwater in Antarctica - MAT-04 (megahit assembly) | ecosystem: Environmental > Aquatic > Freshwater > Ice > Liftoff...
ATTACGATCAATATTTCGCATGTGGAGTATGAGACGAAGAACCGTCACTACGCGCATGTGGATATGCCGGGTCACGCGGATTACATCAAGAACATGATTACGGGTGCGGCGCAGGTTGATGGTGCGATCTTGGTGGTGGCGGCCACGGATGGTCCGATGCCTCAGACCCGTGAGCATGTGCTTCTTGCTCGCCAGGTGGGTGTGCCGTCGATCGTGGTTGCGTTGAACAAGTGCGACATGGTCGATGATGAGGAGCTGTTGGAGCTGGTCGAGATGGAGGTGCGTGAGCTTCTGTCGGAGTACGAGTTCCCTGGTGATGACACGCCGGTGGTGCGGATTTCGGCGTTGAAGGCGCTTGAGGGTGACGCGGATGCGGCGGCTCAGGTGTTGGATCTGATGGCGCAGGTTGATGCGTTCGTGCCGGAGCCGGTGCGTGACATCGACAAGCCGTTCTTGATGCCGATCGAGGATGTGTTTTCGATCACGGGTCGGGGCACGGTGGTGACGGGCAAGGTGGAGCAGGGTCAGGTCCACACCGGTGATGAGGTGGAGATCGTTGGTCTGAAGGACACGCAGAAGACGACGTGTACGGGTGTGGAGATGTTCCGTAAGTTGCTTGATGAGGGCATGGCGGGCGACAACATCGGTGCGCTTCTTCGTGGCACGAAGAAGGAGGAGGTTGAGCGCGGTCAGGTGTTGTGCAAGCCGGGCAGCATCACGCCGCACACCGATTTTGTGGGTGAGGTGTATGTGCTCACGAAGGAGGAGGGTGGTCGTCACAAGCCGTTCTTTGCGAACTATCGGCCGCAGTTCTTCTTCCGGACGACTGATGTGACCGGCACGATCACGTTGCCTGAGGGCACCGAGATGTGCATGCCGGGTGACAACACGTCGATGACCGTCGAGTTGATTGCGCCGATCGCCATGGATGAGGGCCTTCGGTTCGCCATCCGTGAGGGTGGTCGTACCGTGGGCGCCGGCCGCGTCATCGAGATCCTCAAGTAAGGAAAACGCCTCGGTTCCCCGGACTGGCTTGGCTAGCCGGCGAGGGGGAGGCGGCCCTTGCGCCCGCGGGTGACCAACACGATGGCTGCGCCCGCTCCCGCCGCAGTGGCGGCCGCGGCGATCCCGCCGAGGTACGCGACCTTCCGGCCTGTCAGCGCCGCCCGCACGGCGCTCCGCTCGCCTGCGGCCTCGAGGTGAGCCAACACGTCGGTGACCAGGGTGGTGGGGCGCGACGCGTGCGACGTGCGCAGCGACTGCATCGCCCGCAGCAGCTTGCGGTACGTCGCAAGCTCAGCTTGGCAGCGGAGGCACCGCTCGACGTGGCGCCGGTCGGATCGGTCGAGCTTCGAGGTGCCATCGATGACTCCAGGGAGCAGGTCGGCCACCGACTCGCACGAGGCGTTCGTGGCGCCAGAACGATCTCGAATCCGCTCAGACAGCATCGGCGTGCTCCTCGGGATCGAGGCAGGGGGACTCCCCGGCCAGGGGAAAGACCTGGACGCGCAGTCGCCGACGGGCCCGATGGAGCCGGACCTTGGCCGCGGACTCCGAGATCCCCAGATGGTTGGCGATCTCGGCGTGGTTCAGGTCGTAGATGTCGCGCAACACAACCACGGCTCGTAGCCGGGGCGGGAGTTCGGCGATGGCGACCTCGAGCTGTTCGCGCAGGAGCGATCCGTCGGTGGCGAGGGCCGGATCGTGCTCGGGTTTCGGGTCGGCCACGTCGATTTCGTCATCGAGATTTTCGTGTCGGTGACGACGGCGTCGGCCCAGGTGGGTCGAGGCGCAGTTGGCGGTGATGCGATAGAGCCAGGTCGTGAACTGGGCATCGCCCCGGAACGAACCCATCGAGCGGTAAGCGCGGAGGTAGGCCTCTTGGACCACGTCTCGCGCGTCGTCTTCATCGGTCACGAGCCGACGCGCCAACGTGAAGGTGTCGGTGCTGGTGCGACGAACGAGCTCTTCGAACGCCGAGTGCTCGCCGGCCTGCGCTGCCGATACGAGCGCGGCCATGTCGGCCGAGGCAGGAGCGAGCAGGTGCATCGGGCGCTCAGACCTTCGAGGGGCGCACGGCGTTACCTCGTCTTCGGTGGCTGCATCGTCGGCACCTTGGTCGTGGTTGCGCACGGCCACAGCCTGCCACGAAGCAGGTTCCGACCCCGGAGTGGCGTCGCTCGAACGCGAGTTGGCCCCCCTCTGGCCAGAGCCTAAGGTGGTCAGCCGAGCGTGAACCCCTAGGGCAGTAGCTCAATTGGTAGAGCACCGGTCTCCAAAACCGGCGGTTGCGGGTTCGAGTCCCTCCTGCCCTGCTTGTACGACACCCGATCAACGATGCGCCGAGGCCATTCATGGCGATGAACCGAGAGACCAAGCGACGGCTCCAGCGTCAAGGCGAGCTGGCCGAAGATGGCACCCCGAAGTCCACCCGTCGGGCGGCGCCCTCTGCCACCGCGCCCCGCGAACCGCGTACCAAGCCGCGCCAGTTCGTCCGCGAGGTCAATGCCGAACTCCGCAAGGTGGCGTGGCCCACCCGTCGCGAGACGCTCAACCTCTCGCTGATCGTGTTCATCTTCTTGGTCATCATGACCCTCTTGATTTCCGCGATGGACTTCGGCTTCTCCGAGGCCGTCCTCTGGATCATCGACCAGTGACCCCCTCCGGGTTCCCTCTCCGACTGCCAACGGTGCCAACCACATGAGCTTCGACGACAACAACGACCCCATCGAGCAAGGTGCGAGCGCACCTGGCATTCCCGATACTGCGACGGCGGTCGACCCTGAGACCGGCGAGATCTTGTCGGCGGACGCGACGGCGGGAGCCATCGACGTCGAGGAACTCATCTCCGAGCCGGTCGTGAACGACAATCCGGCAGACCGTCCGGGCAAGTGGTTCGTCGTCCACACCCAGTCGGGCTACGAGAAGAAGGTCAAGCAAAACCTTGAGGCCCGCACCTCGTCCATGAACATGGAGGGCCGCATCCACGAGGTGGTCATCCCGATGGAAGAGGTGACCGAGTTCAAGAACGGCAAGAAGGTCATCGTCCAAAAGAAGATGTTCCCCGGCTATTTGTTGGTGCGGTGCTTCCTCGACGACGACTCCTGGTACGTGATCCGCAACACGCCCGGCGTCACGGGGTTCGTCGGGCAGGGCACCAAGCCTTCGCCGCTTCGTCGTCGTGAGGTCGAGACGTTCCTCACCACCAAAGACGAGGGCGATCCCGGCCAGACCACCGGCACCAAGACCCGGACCCGCCTCGAGTGGGAGCCCAGCGAAACCGTTCGGGTCAAAGAAGGGCCCTTTGCCGACTTCAGCGGCGAGATCGTCGAGATCAACGAGGATCAGCTCAAGGTCAAGGTGCTGGTCAACATCTTCGGGCGCGAGACGCCCGTCGAGCTCGACTTCAGCCAGATAGCGAAGCTCTAGGCCCGCCGCCTAGGCTCACCCGTCCCCAAGTTTTCGTAGGAGCAAGTACCTCATGGCCAAGAAAAAGGTCAAGGCCGTCGTCAAGATCCAAATCCCCGCGGGCCAGGCCACGCCCGCGCCACCCGTCGGCACCGCACTCGGTCCCCACGGCGTGGCCATCATGGACTTCTGCAAGGCGTACAACGCGCAGACCGAGGCCAGCCGCGGCACCATCATCCCGGTCGAGATCACGATCTTCGAGGATCGCTCGTTCACCTTCATCACCAAAACGCCGCCGGCGCCGGTCCTGTTGCGTGAGGCCGCCGGTGTCGCCAAGGCATCGTCCAACCCTGGCAAAGAGACCGCTGGGTCGGTGACCGCCGCCCAGATCGAGGAGATCGCCAAGACGAAGCTCCCCGACCTCAACGCCAACGACCTCGATGCGGCCAAGAAGATCATCGAGGGCACCGCCCGCTCGATGGGCCTGACCGTCGTCTGATCACCTCGCCTGCAATCGCAGGCGAGCCACCACGGCTCGATCGGGATTACCTCGCCCGGCGGCCATACCACTGAGGGAGCCATCATGGCGAAGGGCAAGAAGTACTCCGACGCAACCAAGCGATACGACAACGACGCTCTGCACGGCATCGCCGAGGCGCTCGGCCACGTGAAGGCGCTGGCACCGGCCACCTTCGACGAGACCGTCGAGCTCGTCGTGCGTCTGGGGGTAGACCCCCGCAAGGCCGATCAGATGGTGCGCGGCACCGTGGCGCTTCCGGCCGGTACGGGCAAAGACGTGCGCATCGCGGTGTTCGCCACCGGCGATGCCGCGGCAGCCGCTCGTGAAGCGGGCGCCGAGTTCGTCGGCTCCGAAGACTTGGCCGCCGAGGTCGAGGGCGGCATGCTCGACTTCGACCTGGCCATCGCCACTCCCGACCAGATGCCGATCGTCGGTCGTCTCGGTCGCGTGCTCGGCCCCCGCGGCCTTATGCCCAATCCTAAGACCGGGACCGTGACCATCGACGTTGCCAAGGCCGTCGGCGAGTTCAAGGGTGGAAAGGTCGAGTACCGCACCGATCGCTACGGCAACGTGCACGTGCCGCTCGGCAAGGTGAGCTTTGCCCCCGAGGCACTCGAAGAGAACTTCCGGGCCGTGCTCGACGAGATCCAGCGAGTCAAGCCAGCCTCGGCCAAGGGCCGCTACCTCAAGAAGATCTCAGTCAGCTCCACCATGGGTCCCGGCATCAAGATCGACAGCAACCGCCTCAAGCCCGACGTGGTCGTCTAGGACCTTCCGTTGGTCACCAGCTACGGTGACCAACGCACAACCTGCAGTACGCCGAAGACCTCCGGTGCGCCCTCGTGGCGCTGAAAGGGCCCCCGGGCCCGCCAGATGAGGCGGACGAATCCAGTTCTCGTCTGTTTCATGGGTGTTCGCGTAACGCGGACACCCATTTCGCTTTTCGAACCGAACAGAACATCAGGAGAGGAGGTGCCCATGGAGAACCCGAGACCCGAAAAGGTCGCCGTGGTCGACGAGGTCCGAGCCAAGCTCGAGGAGTCGTCTGCCGCAGTGCTCACCGAGTACCGGGGCCTCAACGTGTCGGCCACGGCCGACCTGCGTCGTGCCCTGCGTGACGCCGGAGGCGAGTACAAGATCTACAAGAACACCCTGGTCCGCATCGCGGCACGGGATCTGGGCTTGGAGCTCGACGACCTACTGACCGGACCCACGGCCATCGCGTTCGTGACCGGTGACGCCGTTGGCGTCGCCAAGGCCCTGCAGGATTTCGCCAAGACCAACCCGGCCCTCGTGGTCAAGGGTGGTCTCCTCGGAGACCAGATCCTCGACGAAGCAGGTGTCAAGGCGCTCGCGGACCTCGAACCCCGTGAGGTGCTTCTCGCCAAGTTCGCCGGCCTGCTCGCTGCTCCGATGCAGCAGTTCGCTGGTCTGCTCGAGGCGTTGCCCCGCAACTTTGCCTACGGGCTCAAGGCCCTCATCGACCAGGGTGGCGCTCCCGGCGCTCCGGCCGATGCCCCGGCGCCCGCAGCGGAGGAAGCCCTCGAGGCTGACGCCCCCGAGGCTGACGCCCCCGCTGAAGACGCCCCCAATGAAGACACCGCCGCAGTCGCCGCCGAGGCGCCCGCTGCAGAAACCGATACCGACACCGACCCAGCCGCGGAGTCGGCTGATACCGAGAAGGAGAGCTGACCCATGGCTACCCAAGAAGAGATCCTTGATTCCATCGCCAACCTGTCCGTCCTGGAGCTCTCTGAGCTCCTGAAGGCGTTCGAGGAGAAGTTCGGCGTGACCGCCGCTGCTCCCGCCGCCGCGGCCGCTGCCCCCGCCGCAGGTGGCGGCGCCGCCGCTGCTGAGGAAGAGCAGGACGAGTTCGACGTGATCCTCACCGCCGCTGGCGAGAAGAAGATCAACGTCATCAAGGAGGTGCGCTCGCTCACCAACCTCGGTCTCAAGGAGGCCAAGGAACTGGTCGACGGCGCCCCCAAGGCCATCCTCGAGAAGGCCAGCAAGGAAGACGCCAACAAGGCGAAGGAGGCCCTCGAGGCCGCCGGCGCCAGCGTCGAACTGAAGTAGCACCTCTCACGGGGGCTCTGCCCCCGTGAACCCCCGGGGCACGCCTCGGTTCCATCGGTCAACGGCCGCTGCTCTTCGGGGTGGCGGCCGTTGCGCGTTCACGATGGGGCGCGTGCACCAAAGCCGGGGTGGGCGATCTTGGGACCGAGTTGGGACCGGGGGCGGCTGACACCGAACCAGCGTGGGTGGACACTTGCAACCTGAACGCTCTAGCTCCTGAAGGACTCCCCATGCCCATCCGAACCCGCCGGTCCACTCTCGTGCTCGCGGCGTTCGTCACGGGCACGCTCGCCGTCGGTGTAGCCGCCACCCCGGTCGCAGCGGTCACCGACTGCAACAGCGAACTACCCAGCAGTCCGTACAACGACAACCGGGCGAGCGCCGGCACCTTGAGTTCCGGGTACTTTTCGGCCAACGGTCGGAACTGCTACGCCACCAAGGAGGTGGGCGAGGCGAACCACGCGGGTCAGGCTGCGGCGAAGTCCGTCTGGTTCGACTTCGACACGCTGAACGGATACACGTCTCGGATCGACGTATACACGTCCGGCAGCGACTTCGACACCCGGCTCGCTGTCTACAACGACGAGGACGGCACCCTGGTGGCCGAGAACGACGACGCCAGCGGGGGAACCAAGACGAGCAAGGTCTCATTCCTGCGGGCACCGGGTGGGGCGAAACCCCACATCGACTACAAGGTCGTCGTCGACGGGTTCACCTCGGGCAACACGACCGCCAAGGGCACCTACATCGTGACCTGGCGCCAGCCGCTCGTGGCCTTCACCTCGACGACGCACCTGACCAGGTCGGTCGCCAAGGTCTATCTCGACCGGACCCCACGGTCGGCGGAGTACGCCAACACGGTGACCCGCTACCAGAGCGGGCGCAACTACCAGCCAGGTTCCATTGCCGCGGACTACGTCTACGACGACGGCATCGCCCCCGCGCTGCCGGTGGCCCGGCTCTACACCGCGGTGTTCAACCGCCTTCCCGACCCGAGCGGTCTCACCTACTGGATCAAGAAGCGTAAAGCCGGGGCGACCCTGAACAGGATTGCCGCCAGCATGACCGCCTCCAGCGAGTTCAAGAACACGTACGGCACGCTGAACAACGCGCAGTTCGTCGAACTCGTCTACCAGAACGTCCTCCAGCGCGCGCCGGACAGCGCTGGGCGGAGCTATTGGATCAGCAAGCTGAGCGGCGGCTTCAAGCGTTCGGCGATGATGGCCCAGTTCTCCGAGAGCAACGAGTTCGTCACCAAGTCCTCCAGGCTGATGACCGCGGCGATCATCTGGCGGCTCGGGCATGGTTCCAAGACCGATGCCCAGCTCAAGACCATGGTGACGAAGTACCTCTACGCCGGTGACTACTTCACCTTCATGCTCGAGGATGCCCAGTTCAAGTCCTACATCGCCGGCTTCTGATGGGGTTCGCCGAGGTTCATCCCACTGGTCCTCAGCGCCGCATCCTCAGGCTTTGGACACCGAGAAGGTGACCTCGACGCCGTCGAGCATGCAGCCGCCGGCCCGGGGGCCGTCGACGTAGGTCACCGAGGTGGCCAGCACGCTGTCGGCGAGGTGCTGCTGGTTGGCCGCGACCATTGCCTGCAGCTCGGCGGGAAGCTGCAGCGCGAGCGCGATGCGGTCCGTCACCTCGAACCCTGCTTCCTTTCGCGCCGACTGCACGGCGCGCACGAGGTCTCGAGTGATGCCCTCGGCGTGCAATTCCGGCGTCACCGTGGTGTCGAGGGCGACCACCAAGCCGGTGTCGACGGTGCGGCCCTCGGGGTCGACGTAGCGGACCGGTGCGGCGGCAACGCCGTCTGCGGTCTGGAGCACCAGTTCGTACTCGCCATCGTGGAGCGCATGGCCGCCGACCACGACCTCGCCGGATTCGGATCGCGACCAGTCGCCGGCCTTGGCTGCCTTGATGACGTCTTGGACCTGCTTGCCGAGGCGCGGGCCAAGGGCGCGCGGGTTGGGGCGCACGACCTCGGTTCCGTAGGCGGTGCGATCGGCCAACGTCTCCACGGCCTTGACGTTCAGCTCACCCGAGATGAGGTGCGAGAACGGTTCGAGCGCGCTGGCGCGCTCACCGGCAATGGTCAACGAGGGGAGAGGGAGTCGGCTGCGGAGCTTGCGTTCCTCGCGCAGGCCAAGGGCGGTGGAGCACACGGCACGAACCTCATCCATCGCCCGAACCAGGTCGGGGTCGGCTGGCAGGGCGGAGGCGTCGGGCCAATCGGCCAGGTGGACCGATCGCTCGCCGGTGAGACCGGTGTGGATCTCCTCGGCGAGCATGGGCAGCAAGGGCGCCACCACCTTCGAGAGGGTGACCAGCACCGTGTAGAGGGTGTCGAAGGCGTCGACCTTGTCGGCCGACGCCGCGTCAGCACCACCGGGAGCCCAGAAGCGCTCGCGGCTCGACCGGATGTACCAGTTGTTGAGCGCATCGAGGTAGGCCGTGATCTGGTTGCAGGCGCCCGCCAGGTCATAGGCGTCCATGGCGGTGGTGACGGCCTCCACCAGGGTGCGGGTCTTGGCCAGCAGGTACCGGTCGAGCTCACCGGTGGCATCGGTGCGGAACTGCGCCTTGTAGCCATCAGCGTTCGCGTAGAGGGTGAAGAAGTGGAAGGCGTTCCAGATCGGGTTGAGCACCAGGCGCACCTGGTCGGCGATGCCCGAACCGTCGGTAGCGATCTTGAGGTCGCCACCGCGCAAGATGGGCGATGCCATCAGGTACCAGCGCAGCGCGTCAGAGCCGATCTGCTCCATCACCTCTTCGGGGTCGGGGTAGTTGCGAAGCTTCTTGGAGAGCTTGCGCCCTTCGTGATCGAGGACCACGCCGTGGCAGCTCACGTTGCGGAATGCAGGGCGGTCGAACAGCGCGACCGACAAGACGTGCATCGTGTAGAACCAGCCGCGCGTCTGGGCGATGTACTCCACGATGAAGTCCGCGGGTGAGTGCTCGTCGAACCAGTCCTTGTTCTCGAACGGGTAGTGCACTTGGGCGTAGGGCATCGAGCCGGACTCGAACCAGCAATCGAGGACCTCGGTGACGCGCCGCATGGTGCTCTGGCCGGTGGGGTCGTCGGGGTTCGGTCGGGTGAGGTCGTCGATGAACGGGCGGTGCAGATCATCGGGTCTCACGCCGAAGTCGGCCTCGATCTCGTCGAGCGAGCCGTAGACGTCGCGGCGAGGGTAGGCCGGGTCGTCGCTCTCCCAGACGGGGATGGGCGCGCCCCAGAAGCGGTTCCGGCTGATGGACCAGTCGCGAGCCCCGGCGAGCCATTTGCCGAAGGCGCCATCTTGCACGTGCTCGGGGATCCAGTTGATCTCCTGGTTGGTTTCGAGGAGCCGGTCGGTGAGCCGGGTGACCTCGACGTACCAGGACTGCATGGCGCGGTAGATGATGGGCGTGTCGGTTCGCCAGCAGTGCGGGTAGTTGTGGTCGTAGGTCTCGTGGCGCAGCACCCGCCCCTGCGCCTTGAGGTGGCGAATGATGTCGGGGTTGGCCTCGAAGACGTTGACGCCTTCCCAGTCGGGGACTTCGGCGGTGAACTGACCCTTCTCGTCGACAGGGACCACCAGGGTGATGCCCACGGCCTCGCACACCCGCTGGTCGTCCTCGCCGAATCCAGGCGCCAGGTGCACAACACCCGTGCCCTCGTCGGTCTCGATGAAGTCGCCGGCAAGCACCCGAAAGGATTCGGGGTTGTCGGAGAAGTAGTCGAACAGTGGGGTATAGGCGCGCCCCACCAGGTCGGCACCCTTCACGGTGGCGATGGTGGTGGCGTCGGCGAGCTCAGTGGCGTAACGATCGAGCGTGGCCACGCCGAGCACGTAGTGGGTGCCGTGGAGTTCGACGATGGCGTAGTCGAGGTCAGGTCCGACCGCGAGGGCGAGGTTGGACGGCAAGGTCCACGGCGTCGTGGTCCAGGCCAGGATCTTGAGTGGCGCTGGGTCTCCGTCGACGGAAACGAGGTCGAACGCGACCGTGATGGCCGGGTCTTGGCGGGGTCGGGTGGCGTCGTCGAGGCGGATCTCGAAGTTCGACAGCGGGGTCTCGGCTCCCCAGCTGTAGGGCATGACCCGATAGGCCTGGTAGATCAAGCCCTTGTCCCAGAGTTGCTTGAACGCCCACATGACGCTCTCCATGTAGGGGAGGTCCATCGTCTTGTAGTCGTCGGTGAAGTCGACCCATCGCGCCTGGCGGTTGACGTAGCGCTCCCACTCCGAGGTGTAGCGAAGCACCGAGGTCCGGCAGTACTCGTTGAATCGATCGATGCCGAATTCGGTGATGGCCTTGTGCCCGGCGATGCCGAGCTCCTTCTCCGCCGCCATTTCCGCGGGCAAGCCGTGGCAGTCCCAGCCGAAGCGACGCGCCACGCGGTGGCCGCGCATGGTCTGGTAGCGGGGAACGACGTCTTTCACGTAGCCGGTGAGGAGATGCCCGTAGTGGGGGAGCCCGTTGGCGAACGGCGGGCCGTCGTAGAACACGTACTCGTCGTCGGTGGGGCGCTGGTCCACCGAGGCCTCGAAGGTGCCGTCTGCCGCCCAGAACTCGAGGATCCGTCGCTCGATGGCCGGATAGTCGGCGCGGCTCGGAACCTTGGGATAGGGGGACTGGCCGTCGGTGCTCACGGTCGAGGAGCCTACCGACCGCCCCCGTCACCTCCCGAAGCCGTTCCGGGTGATGATGGGGTCATGCGCCAGGCCCGCTTCGCCGTCGCCACGCTGGTCGTCGACCTGCGCTGAACCTGGCGGGTTGGCCCTGACGGTCTGGCTCAGCGTGCCTGGATGGCCAGGCTGAAGAACGCGAGTGAGGCGACCACCACCGAGATCAGCCACGCCCACAGTCCCACCAAGATGGCCAGCCAGAGAAACTTGAGCCGATCTGGTCGGAACGGGATCAGGTAGCGGTGGTCCTCCGGATCGGGCGAGGCCAAGCCGATCACGCTGCTGATGAGCTTTCCGGTGGTGAAGGCCCTGCGCATCCTCCCCAGGCCGGCGGCCTTCGCCGCCTTGTGGGTTCGGACCTTGCCGGCGAGCTTGTGGAGCTCGGGGCTGCCCTTCGCGCGGCGCACGAGGTCCTGGGCCTGGGCGAGCGTGTCGGTGGGGTGTTGGATCGCGGCTGCCATCGCCCGGACCCGGATGAGCACGTAGACAGCGACTGCGATCGTGATGCTGCCCCCGAGAGCGGCGGTCACCGAACCTGGCAGCGAGTCGTGCCACGCCCAGATCCCGAGCAGCAGGGCAACTGCCCCGGTGGACGCCGCCGCAACGCAGATCAACTCGATCATCCGGCGCACGATGCCGATCGTGACCGTCAGGCCCTTCGCCCCGCCTCGGGACAGCACCGCCAGCACCGTCGAGGCATCGTCGTCGCCGACGGGCTGATTGGAGACCGGTCCGTCGCTCACCGGCTCACCTTGGGGCTGGCTCATGGTCGGCCCTTGCCGAGCACGTAACAAGCGATTGCTGCGGCGGCGCCGACGTTGAGCGAGTCGACGCCGCCGTGGAGGGGAATGCGCACCCGTCGACCGATCCGATCCATGGTCTCGGTGGTCAGGCCGGGTCCCTCGGCTCCGAGCACCAGGGCGACCTTCTGGTCCGGGTCGAGGTGCACTTGGTCGATGGGATCGGCATCGGGGTCGGGGGTGAGCGCCAGGAGCGAGAAGCCCGCGTCGATCACGGGGTCGAGCCCAGCGGGGAAGTGCGTCGTTCGGGCCCAGGGCATCGCGAACACCTCACCCATCGCCACGCGGCTGGCCCGGCGGTAGAGGGGATCGCAACACAAGGGGTCAAGGAGCAGCGCGTCCGCGCCCAAGCCCATTGCGCTGCGAGCGATCACGCCAAGGTTCGTGGGGTTGCTCACGTTCTCCAGCACCACGGCACGGGTGGCAGCGGCGAGCACGTCGCTGAGCGGGCGTTCGGGTCCCCGGTCGAGTGAGGCGATCAGCCCTCGATGCATCGCCATGCCGGTGATGGCCAACACGACGTCGGGTCCAGCGGCAAAGACCGTGACGTCCGAGCCCAGTGCAGCAGGCAGTGGTTGGGTGCGGGTGGCGTCGACGAGGACCGACCGCAGCTGGTAGCCGGCCCGCACGGCGCGTTCCACCACGATGTCGCCCTCGGCGATGAAGACGCCGGCCAGGTCGCCTCCAGGCGACTCGCGACGCCGCCGAAGCTCGTGGTCGCGCAAGCCGAGGAATTCTTCGATCTGCGGGTCGTTCGGGTCGTCGACCAGCACGCGCTTCATCTGCGGTCAGCTGCCGATGGCGATGGTCTGCTCGTCTCCGTCAGGGCTGACGGCGGTGATGGCCACCGATGTGAAGTTCGCCAAGTAGAGGGTTCCATCGGGTGCGAACGCGAGGTTGTCGAAAGGTGCTCCGGTGACGATGGTGCGAGCCACCTTTGAGGTACCGGCCTCCAGATCGACCGCGATGAGCTCGCCCGTCGCGTTGGCCAGGAGGAAAGGCTGGCCATCGGGATCGACCGTGGCGGCGGCAACGCCGGGTAGGCCGTCGGCCACCGTGGTGACCTCGCCATTGGCCGGGTCGATGAGGACGCCCGAGCCCGGACCAGCGATGCCGCCGGCAGGGGAGAAGATGGTGCCGTCATCGAGCACCTCGAACCCGTTGATGTCGGGCAGTCCGGTGGCGAGGAGTTCGAACCCGCCGTCATCGATGATTCGGTAGAGCGACCCGTTCGGACCGAAGGTGCCGATGTAGACGGTGCCATCGTCGGCCACGTCGATGGGATTGATGCCCGCGGCGATGTTGGTGACGACCTCGTAGGTGCCATCGGCGATGCGGCCGACCTCGCCATTGCCGAAGCCTGTGACCCATACGCTGCCATCGGGCGCCACGGCGACATCGTCGGGTCCGGCGCCATTGGCTGCGAACCGGGCCAGGATGGCGCCGGTGGCACGGTCGACCTGGAGCACCTCGTCGCCGGCGATGCTGGCGATCCAGATGGTGTCGCCCTGGACCGTGATGCCGTTGATCGACGGCGGGGGCGTCTGATCGTCGAGAGGATCGGGCGCCTCTGGCTGCGTGCCCGTGGTCGAGGTCGGCTGCGTGGCTGCGGCCGGCGCGGTCGTGCTGGAGTCTCCGTCACTGCTGGCGGAGGAGCAACCGCCGAGAGCAACGGCCCCGACGGCCAAGGTCAGGAGGACGGCTCGGCGGATCATCGACTCAACCTAGGCCGCAGCGGGCGAAACGGGGAGGTTGAACCCCTTGACCGCAGAGGGCATGCGGTTTACCTTCACCCCAACCAAACCCGCTCGACCCGGCCCGCCGCAGGCCCGGGTTGTGTTCGCGTTGCGATCCTGGGTAGTATCGCCGTCCGCCGTGGTGCAGCGCGTGGGCTCTCAGAAATGGTTGATCGAAGCAACGCGCCCTCTGCCATCGGTTTCACGCGTGATCACCACCATCTGCTGAGGAGCCTGCGTTGTCCTCTCGTGCCACCATCCGAGATCGTTACTCGTTCGCGAACCTGACCGACGTCCTTCCGCTCCCGGACCTCATCGCCATCCAGCGAGAGTCGTTCGACTGGTTCTTGGACCAAGGCCTGGCCGACACCTTCCGCGATATCTCGCCCATCAAGGACTTCACGGAGACCTTGCAGCTGGAGTTGGACTTCGATCCGAACGACGAGGACCTGCGCCCCACGCCCAAGTTCACGGTGGAGGAGTGCAAGGAGCGGGACATGACCTACTCCGCACCGATCTTCGTGCGGGCCCGGTTCATCAACGCCAACACCGGTGAGATCAAGGAGCAGACGGTCTTCATGGGGGATTTCCCCAAGATGACCACCAAGGGCACCTTCGTGATCAACGGCACCGAGCGCGTGGTCGTCTCGCAGCTGGTCCGTTCTCCCGGCGTCATCTTCCAGCCCGGCGAGCGCTTCCGCCTCCGGAACCTGGCCAAGCACCAGCTGGTCACCGGCACCATCCACCCCTACC
>Ga0105047_10012038_pt1 | contig 13968 bp, 10 predicted proteins | sample MAT04_FD_78384 | JGI IMG/M metagenome (GOLD analysis project Ga0105047, IMG submission 78384) | Freshwater microbial communities from Lake Fryxell liftoff mats and glacier meltwater in Antarctica - MAT-04 (megahit assembly) | ecosystem: Environmental > Aquatic > Freshwater > Ice > Liftoff...
AGTGGACAGGGCGGGGGTTGAACCCGCGACACCTGGATTTTCAGTCCAGTGCTCTACCAACTGAGCTACCTGTCCCCAACACGCGTATCAGACACCCTAGCTCGCCCGTTAAGGCGATGTGGAGCGAAACGAGCGTGAAGCAATCGTAACTGGCGCTATCAGGCATTGTCAATCGACCCTCTTACTCGGCCGAAATGGTCATTTCTCGCCACCGCGAATGGGGCGCGCGGAGAACGACCAACGCTTTTTCCCGCGGGGATTCCACGGCTCGCCCTTGCGAGTCGGCTACGCGACGCCGCTTAGATCTGCGCCAGTTGGCATAGATCGTCCAGCCAACACTCCAATAGCGCCGCCTGGTGGGCGTTGCGGTCGACGTGCTCCAAGGCGTCCAGGCTGCGGTCAATCATCTGGCCGATATTTTCCGGATCGAACCGGCCGGTGGCCAGGGCGCGATCGATTGTGTCTGCTGAGAAGTTCTCGCTGACTTCCACCCCGGACATCGTTCGCAATAGTTCACGATGAAACTGAATGGCCATGGCGATCACCTGCCGCATCCGAGCCCGGCGCGGGGGCGCCTCCTTGCCGGCCTCCTCGACCAGCGCAATCAGCAGCTTGGCGAACGCCACGTTGTCGAACGCGCCTTGCGATAGCTGGTCGACCAGCTCCTCGCGGAAGCGCGTCAGGGCCGGATCGGCCATCTCAATCGCCTGAGTCAAACTGCCACCAGACTGCGCGGCGACCCGCTCGGCCTCGGCCGGCTCGCTCACCACCCCCTGCGTTTGCAGCAGGCTGGCGACCAGCGAAGCATCCAGCGGTTTGAAGCGGATCAACTGGGCGCGAGAGCGGATGGTGGGCAACTGCCGGTCAGGGCTCGTGCCGATCAAGATCATCACCGATCGCGGCGGTGGCTCTTCCAGTGTCTTGAGCAGGGCGTTGGCGCCTTCTTCGTTCAGGTCGTCCGCGTCTTCGATGATCGCCACGCGGCGGCCGCCCATGAATGGCTTGAGCGAGATGTCGTGGCAGAGCCCCTCCTGCATCCGTTTTTCCTTGGGGCCAATGATCCGCTCGACCGGAATCGCGCTGCGGTCGGCCGGCTTGGCCACTCGCAGGATGTCAGGATGCGTGCCGGCGAGGACTTGAGTGCAGGAGTCGCATTCGCCGCAGGGCGACATCTCGGCAGGAGTTTGCGCGGAGCAGAGGAGCGTTTGGGCCAGGCGGAGCGCGAACATTCGCTTCCCCACACCCGAAGGTCCGACAAACAGATACGTATTAGCCAACCGGCCACTTGCCAGCATTGCGCGGAACTTTGTCACAACGTCGTCGTGACCTTCGATGCCTTGCCAGCTCATAGATTTCTACGCCACGCGATATCGCAGTGCTGGGCTATCCTGTTGCTCGACTTCGTCCAGGTTCGCCACGCGCAGTTGCCCGTGCTGATAGAGATACTCAACGTGCGCGCCGACTTCTTCCAGGGCTAGTAGCGTGTTAAAGCCAATAACCCTGGGATACATCGCTTTGGTAATATCGCTGATAGTGATCGGTTCGACCGAGTCCGCGATGGCCGTGGCGATTCGCTCCAACTTGCGCTCGTGGCTAATGCGGATGTCGTCGATGCGCTTGTAAACTTCTTCGATCGGCTGTTCGTGACCGCCGAGCGCCAGGCGAAAGCCAGGAATGCGGCGGACTTTTTCCAGCGCCTCCAGATAGTGTCCCAGCCCGGTGTACGCCGTGATGCTCTCGGGCGCCTGGTGGGGTGTGATGTGATTCAGGATGTGGTCCGCGCTGATCAGCACGTCGCCAATCTCAATGCAGACCTGCCCAGGGCAGTGCCCCGGCGTATGAATGAATCGCATGCCATCCAGCGTCTGATCGTCGCGAAGCACCATATCCACCTTGGTGCTGCTGACGTGCTTTTTCGAAAAGCCGTACATCTCCATCAGGATGGGCTGCATGTCTGGCTCCACGCCCGACCTTTGCAAATAGGTGCGCAAGCCCTTGGTTGCCACGACGACGCGTTCCTCATACGCGGTCAGTACCCAGCGATCTAACCCATGGATGCCAACCTCGGCGTTTGTCAGGCTTTGCAAATGGGACAAGCCACCAAAGTGGTCAATGTGCCCGTGCGTGATCAAGATCCGGTCGATGTCCGCCACTTGGAACGGCTCATGGAACTCGTCCCGCACTACCTCAAGCCCGGCAAGGACTTGCTTGTTGCAGTTGCCATAGCCGCTGCCGGTATCAATCAGCGTGAGAGGGCCGCCGTCGAACATCAGATAGACGTAGGCGATGAAGTTCGGAAACGCCTCGCAGGGAATGCGGTAAATCCGCTGCCCAGTGCTGGCCTTAAACCGCTCGATAGCCGGAAGATCGCTCATGCGCTGTCGCGCTCCCCAAGGGGCGCCAAGATCTCACCTCCTGAGATGCGCAAGCGCGCAGAAGAATTGGGAGGGCTTAAGAGTTTGTACCACCTGCCCGGCGGTGGGGCAACCGACCGAGGCCGGGCGTGTTAGCGCGCGCCTAGCCAAAAATCGGCTTTACCGGCAGGCCCTGGGCTTTCCGCTAGGCGAATAATTCGTCCACCGGTTTGCCGCCATCCACGATCTTGATGGGCCGGCCGATGCCGCTCATGTTTTCCTTGGCGGAGTCGATTGCCAGACTCTTGCAAAACGATTGGAACAAGTCCTGCGCGCTCACGGGCCGCTCGACCACTTCGTTTCCGCCTGGATCCGTGGCGCCAATCACCTGGCCGCCGCGCACGCCGCCACCGGCCATCACCAGATTGAACGCTTTGGGGAAGTGATCGCGTCCGCCACGTGGATTAATCTTGGGGGTGCGGCCGAACTCGCCCATCCACACGACCAGCGTCTTTTCTAACATCCCACGCTGCTTGAGATCGGCAATTAATTGAGCGGCAGGCTGATCAACCTGGCCACACAATTTGCCAACGCGTTCGAAGTTGTTGTCGTGCGTGTCCCAGCCGTTGACTGAGACTTCGACGAATGTGACACCTGCCTCGACCAGCCGGCGAGCTAACAAGCAGCCGGCGCCGAACTCCGAGCGTCCGTACGCGTCGCGCATGCTGTCCGGTTCGCGTTCGAGTTGAAACGCTTCCATCTTGGCGCTGGTGATCATCTTGGCGGCCTTGGCGTACAGCTTTTGATGTTCCGCCACTTCCTGGCTTGAGCCTTGCGCCGCGTACGAGGATTCCAAGCGGCTTAGCAGGCCCAGCCGACGATCGTAGCGATCCGCGCCGCTGGGCAAGTTTGTATTGGCGGGAGCGGCGGCGTTGCTCATGCTAAACGCGTCGTACTCCACCCCCAACATCCCCCCGCCACCATCGGCCGCGCGATCGCCAATCCGCACAAACGATGGCAGGTCGGTCGTCTTATCGCCAATCTCCTTGGCGACCAGCGCCCCCAGGGTGGGATACTTTACGCTCGCCGTGGGGGCGTATCCAGTGTGCATCAGATACGTCGCCCGGACATGGTTTCCCTCTTTCATGGTCATGGACCGAATGACCGCTAGCTCATTGGCGATCTTGGCCATGTGGGGCACGTTGTCCGCGAACTGAATGCCCGGCGCCGCGGTATCGATCACCTTGGTGTCGCCGCCGTGTTCATGCCCTGGCTTGGGGCTGAAGGTCTCGAACTGACTTGGTCCGCCGCGCATAAACAGCAGAATGCAGGCCATCCCACGCGAACGGAGATCATCGGCTCGAACGCTCATCAGATCCGTCCAACTGAGCGTCCCGGCCGCCAGGCTGGCCGCTGAGACGCCGCGGACGAAGTCTCGCCGCCCAATAACGCCATCGCGATTTACTTGAACGCCGGTTTGCCGCTGCCAGAGATTCATGGCGATTGTTCCTTTACTCGCTTGCCGCTATACGGTCGCGTTTCCGCGGGACGTAGTGATTGCTTCGCTGCGTTAATTGCGTTGCATTATTTTCATTTTCGCTGAGAGAACTCGGTGGAATTCAACAACGCCCACAACACGTCTTCCAGTGCTTCGGAGCGATTTTTATTCGTGCTGATATGGGACACGCAGGCGTGCAACTCGTCTGGTTTGGGTTCACGCGCCAAGCAGCGGAGATACAATTCCGCCACAATTTCGTCGTCGTTTAACTTTTCGGACGACAGGCGACCCAGCAGCGTGCTCCCCGCGTTAGCGCTGATCGCCCGCTGCAGAATGGGGGAGTTCATCAGAACCAGAGCTTGTGGAATCGAGGCGGCGACTTCGTCACGCGGCAGGCTGGGATCGAAGCCAAACGTGCGGTTGAATTCACCACGCGCTCCCTGTTGGCCGCCACGATACCCTTTGATGCGTTCCGGCTTGGCACTATCAAAGTCGTCGACTCCCAAGGCAGTGGTCAAAGCGTCATAGATTTGGTCCGCGCGAAGCGGTTGTGGGATGTTGGCGGCAAAGGGCGAACTGCTGGCCGTTCCGCGAGAGACGCTCTCGTGCTGATAGGCGTTGGTAGCGGCGATCGCGCGCATCAGCCATTTGACGTCGTAATCGTGATTGGCAAATGCGATTGCCAGAATGTCCAATGTCTTGGGCGCCGTGGCCTCGCGGTCTGGTCCTAGATCGTCGATAGGTTCATAGAACCCACTCCCGACCATCTCGAACCAGATTCGATTCACAAACGCTTTGGCGAACCAAGGGTTCCCCTTGGCGGTGAACCAATCGGCCAGCGTACTGCGACGTTTGACGTCCGGTGTCCCTAACTCCAACTTCTTGCCGGTGAGGAAAAAGACTGGCGTCATTTCGGTCCCCTTCGCGCTCGGATCGTTGAGATCCGGCATGAAGTGCTCAGGACTGCCGCGGTACTTGCCATCCTTTGGCGCCTTGCGTGGCTGCGCGTCTTGAGAGACCACCGCAAAGCTCCGCTTCTCACCATCCCTTACTGGTCGGACAGTGAGTCTTGGAAAAAACGCGACCAGCTCATGGAACTGGGAACGCTTCCATCGATCGGTCGGATGATCGTGACACTGGGCGCATTGGATCTGAATGCCAAGGAATATCCGGGCCATCTCGGCCGCGACTTCTGGCGGCTGTCCCATTTGCGCCATGATGACGCCGGTGTTGCCGGCCTCGCGGACATCACCGCGAGCAGTGATAAAATCGCGCGCGATTGCGTCCCAGCCGGCGCCGCCATTGAATTGATCGGCAAAGTACTTCTGGATGGTCGGTCCTGCCAGCAATGCCCGCTCGTCGCTACGGCGGTAGAGGATCACGTCACGAAAGTAGTTGCCCCAATTCTCACCGTAACGCTTGTCAGCCAGCAACCGATCGACGGCCATGGCGCGCTTGTTGGGAGAGGAATCCAGAACGAAGGCGATCACCTCCTCCGGAGTCGGAAGATCGCCAATCAAATCGAGCGTAACGCGGCGAAGAAAGGTTTCGTCGTCTGCTAGCGGTGTCTTGTCCGCCGCGGCGCCCAATTCGGCGGCCAAAGAGGCGTCAATTCTCTTGGCGACGTCTGTCGCCGGGGACTTTTGCGCTTGGGCCAATTGCGGGGCCAGGGCAAATATCAGTAGCAATAACAGGCACAATCCGGAGAATTTCTGTCGAAGCGAGCTCGATTTCACGTTCATTCTCCCTTGCGATCGTCGGAGCAAGTGCAAGCTATCCCTGGAGTTTGCGCCAAAACACGGGAAACGGCAATCCAGGCTCTGACTATTCAACACCATTACCCGGGAGATGTGTCGCGACGCCCGGAAATACCACTGCCAAGCCGGCCGCTCCCGGACTGGCCGATTGACCTCTTGCTCGACTCGCTTTGCTCTCGATACTGAAGGCGATCGGGCGGTTGTTTCCAGGAACGGCCCCCGCCAGCGGTAAGCACGGAACCTCGGGAAAGCGTTGGTTATGTCGTTAGTGTCTCCACGGGTGCGGGTTGGGCTGATCGGTTGTGGGTTTGTTGGGCGACTACACGCCCAGCGGTTGGTCGCGGACCCCCGTGTGGAATTGGCGCTGGTCTGCGATCCGAATCGCGAAGCCGCTGTTTTGCTGGCGGCGCAATATGCGCCCAACGCTGCGATCGAAGTCGACGCCATGTCGTCACTAGGGCGGCGCCAACTGGACGCCGTGGTAATCTGCTCCCCAACGTTATTGCATTATGAGCAGATTGGCGCGGCCTTCGATTACGGTCTTGACGTGCTGTGTGAAAAGCCGCTGGTCACCGGCCGACAGCAGATCTGTGATTTGATCGAACGACAGGAGCAATTAGGCCGTGTGCTTTCTGTCTCTTATCAGCGGCGGTACAAATCTCCGTTTCTGACCGCGCGGTGCGAGCTGACGGAGAATGCGGACTTCTATGGCCCATTGCGGCAAGTTCACGTTTTTGTGTGCGAGCGTTGGCGGCAGACGATTCCTGGCACCTGGCGCGATGATCCCAACGTTGGCGCCGGTTACTTCGGAGACGCCGGCAGTCACCAGATCGACATCGTCAATTACCTATCTGGTCAGCAAGTGGAGTCTGTCTACGCGATCAGCGACAAACGCGAAAGCCGCGTGGAGATTGTCACGCAGGTCATGGCCCGGCTCAGCGGCGGCGAGGGCCTGGCATGTCATTTTGTTGGCGACGCCAACCACTGGCGAGAAGATATCCACTTCCATTGCGAGCGCGCAGACCTGTTGCTGCGGAGCGAAGAAGTCTGGCGCGCAAAGGACAATCAACTGGAGCGCGTGACCGATCTCGTGCCGGATAAGTCGCCGGACGAGGCGTTCATCGACGCAGTGCTCAGCCGCCAGCCAACGATTTCGCCAGCGTCTTGTGCGCTGCCGATGTACGACTGGACCGCGACGGTGCTGGAATCCATCCGCGAAAATCGCTGGGTGAACCTGCCCAAGGCCTAGTCTCAATCGCGATGGCGATCACGGCCGCCCAGTCCGAGTTTGGGAGTTTTCCCCACTGAAGTGCGTACTTCGCTCCTTTGCCGATTTCTCCGGCAGTTAGCAGTTCACCGACCACACCGCGCCGCTGGCCCCCATTGAATGCCCGTCGGACGCGGAAATCCTGCGTCATTCCGGCTTCGGAACGGCAATTGCATTGATCCCCTTCGGTTTCGTCGAACGCGCAAGCGATGGTCGAATCCTACGGGAATTAGCTACAGCCAGTGTTTCGAGCGGGCGTACTTGCGACGGCGTTCGCTCTGTATCGGACGGAAAGGTGGTGTGCGATGTCTTGGAAGGTAACCAGTTGGTTAGCGGTGGCTATTGCGGCCGCGGTTTTGTGTGTCCCTGACGTTAGCTTTGCACAGCGTGGAGGACGCGGCGGCGGTGGACGTGGAGGTGGTGGTGGAGGCGCCCGCGCCGGTGGTGGCGCACGGTCCGGTGGCGGCGCGCGGTCCGGTGGCGGCGCGAACGTTAGCCGTGGGGGCGGAGGCGGACCGCGCGCTAGCGGCGGCGCGAATTTAAGCCGAAGTGGCGGTGGGGCGCCACGCACCAATGGTGGCGCCGCAGCCCGAGTCGGTGGGGCGCCTAGTTTCTCGCGTGGTGGTACGGGCGCGACGAACAACGCGGCGCGTGCTGCAACGCCTCGCGGCGGCGCCAATTTCTCCACTCGCAATGGCGCGAATACAAGTGCCGCTGGCACACCAAGCGGAAATCGTGGCGCGATCAATAGCGCGGTGCGCAGCGGAAAGAATCAGGCTGCCTTCTCAACTCGAAATGGCGCTCCGGGGCGTAATAGTCTATCGGGCAACGCAAACCTGAACGCCGGCGTCGGTCGCGGGAAAAGCGGCAACCCGGATCGGTCGTTCGCTGCTCGCTATGGCACGAATGGAAATCCAACTAGAGGTCCCGGACGCAACGGCAACGTGAACGCGAACATCGCTGCGAGCAGCCAGAGAAACACGAGCTTCTATCGTGGCGGCGTTGGCGCCAATGGAGTTCCCTATCGCAACGGTGGTTATGGCGGCTACGGCCGAAATAATAACTTCGGAATGGGGCTGCTGTATGGCGCCGGATCGGGCATTGGCCTCGGATACGGTGGCCTTGGTGGTTACGGCCTTGGTGGTTATGGCGGCTATGGTCGATACGGCTACGGCGGATTCGGCTATCCGTATGGTTCGTTCGGATTGGGCGCACTATTGGGTTACGGCTTAGGTGGCGCCGGGTACGGGCTGGGTGGCTACGGGATGGGGTACGGGAACTACGGCTATGGCGGCGGCGGATACGGTTATAGTCCGTCGTACACGACGAACTATGCCACAACCACTGCTCCGTTAGCTACCGAAACGCCAGCGGAAAGTGCGACAGTGGAGGCTCCGCCCGAAGGCTTTGAGCAAGCGGGAGAAGACGCCTTTAAAGCCGGGCGATATCAGGAGGCGGCATATGACTGGCGTCACGCCATAGTCGATGATCCTCAAAACGGCACGTTGGTCATGTTGCTTGCCCAGGCGCTGTTCGCGCTTGGCAACTTCGACGAAGCCGCTGGCGTCACACAGGCTGGCATGACCTCGCTCCCGCAGGATAAATGGGGCGTTGTCGTTGAGAACTACCGTGAGCTCTATCCGCAAATCGGCGACTACACAACGCAATTGAGAGCAGCGGAGAAAGTACGTGACGAAAATCCGATGGATCCAGCCCTGCGATTCTTACTAGGTTTCCACTACAAGTATCTAGGCTATGACAAGCAGGCAGCTCGCGAACTGGACAAAGCTTTGGAGTTCGCCCCCAAGGACGAACTGACAAAGCAGTTGCGAGCGTCGATTACCGGCCATGCTCCGGCCGATTCCGCCTCGTCGCCAGTCTCGGCAACGTCGCTTCCCACGACGTTGGATTGAGAGAGTGAGAAGAGACATCACCAAGGGTGTGTTGACCCCCGCGACGCGGTAACGCGACGTGGGGGTCTCTTTTTTTGCAGAGTGGTGCATCGAAACGCACTATCCCACAGATTGACCGGTCCGCGCCAGCCCGTTGTAATGGGGAACGTCCAATCCGTCGCTCCAATCAACTGCCGACCTCTAGTAAAGTGCTATGCCCACTGAAGTCGAGCACGAATTCTTACCCTTCATCATCGCAGGGATTTCACGTATGTCCGCCACTGCTACGTCCAGCGCTTCGGCATCGATGAAAAACGCTCCGCCCGCCTCGGCGCATTTCTTGTTCGAGCCAGAACATGACGCCTTTCGGGCTGAGGTGCGCCGCTTTGTCGAGAACGAGCTAGACCCGTACTCGGACGACTGGGACCAGGCGGGGCGAATTCCGCGCAGCGTCTTCGCGCGGGCGGGCGCGGCGGGCCTATTTGGCCTGTCCGTTCCCAAGGCCTACGGCGGGATCGACGCGGATTGCCGCACCAGTCTTGTGATGGCTGAAGAAACGTCGCGTTGCCGCAGCCGCGGCGTTGCGATGGGATTTGGCGCGCATGCCGGGATCGCCATGCCTCATCTCGTTCGATTCGGCACGGACGAACAAAAACAGCGCTATCTGCCGGACTTGGTCTCTGGAGTGTGGATCGCGGCGCTGGCTGTCACGGAGCCGCTGGCGGGGAGTAACGTTGCCGGAATGATGACTTCGGCCACGCGGAACGATCGAGGCTGGCTCCTCAACGGGGAGAAGATGTATATCACCAACTCGCTCAACGCGGACTTATTCTTCGTCGCCGCTAAGTCAGATCCGACAGCTGGGCATCGCGGCATCAGCATGTTCCTGGTGGAGCGCAAGACCCCTGGATTTCAGGTGGAGGAACTCCGAGGCAAGCTTGGTAGACGCGCCAGCGATACCGGACATCTCACGTTCACCAACTGCCAGATCCCGGCGGACAGACTGTTGGGCGCAGAGAATCAGGGTTTTTATCAGATCATGCAGTGCTTTGAGAACGAGCGTCTGATGATCGCAGGCGGTTGCATCGGCGCCACAGACATGGTGCTGGAGGAGACGCAGCGCTACGTCAAGCAGCGCGTGATGGGCGCCGGCACGCTGTCGGACATGCAAGTCACCAAGCAGCGCTTGGGTAAGAACGCGATGGAATTGGAAGCTGCCCGCCAGTTGATGTACCACTGCGCTTGGCGCGTGATGCGCGGCATTCCCAGCCTGAAAGAAGTGGCAATGGCCAAGGCGCTGGCGTCCGAGACGGCGTTCCGCGTCATCGACGACTGCCTGCAATTGCATGGCGGATCGGGCTACTTTGACTCGGTGGTCGAAAGGGCATTCCGCGATATTCGACTAGACCGCATCGGCGGCGGCGCAACCGAAGTGATGTACGAGATCATCGCCAAGCAGATGGGCCTATAAACCGTTTGCCGCTGCATCGACGCCCGTTGCATTGACGCGAAATGCGATCGGCCGTCCGTTGACTGTTGTCAAACGGGCGGCCGATCACGTCTTACATTTAGGCGATTCTTACTGAGGAAAAACGCCACGACGGCTTTTCCGACAGAAAATTACAGTTCCCGAATCCAGATGTTGCGAAACCGCACCGGGTTGCCGTGGAACTGCAGACTGAGCGGAAGCTTGGCCAGATGCGAGGTATAGACTGGCGCGGCGTCCCACGACGTACCGCCTTCGCACTTGAAGTTGTTCTGCACTAGCACGCCGTTTTGCAGCACCGTGACGTAGGCGGCCGATTCCAGCTTTCCGTCGCTCGCAAAACGGGGAGCGGTGAAGACAATGTCGTATGACTGCCACTCGCCCGGCTTGCGGCAGGCGTTTACCAGCGGCGGCGACTGCTTGTAGATCGAAGCGCATTGTCCGTCGAAGTAGGTTTTGTTTTCGTACGAATCGAGAATTTGCACTTCGTAGTAGCCTTGCAGATAGACGCCGCTATTTCCGCGCCCTTGCCCTTCACCCTTCACTTCGTCAGGCGTGGCAAATTCTACGTGCAGTTGGCAGCTACCAAACGGTTGCTTGGTGGTGACGCCGCCGCCGCGCGCCGTCGCGATTCCATCGGCGATCTTCCACTTGTCGCCCCCTTCCCAGGCGGACATGTCCTTGCCGTCGAATAGCACAATGGCGTCCGATGGCGCCTTGGTCGCGGAACCTGGATCAATCACCTTCGGCTCTGGCCAGACTTTGCCGCTGAGGTATTCCTTGGACGCCAGCGCGACGCCAGCGACAATTGCAAATGAGAACGCCAATGTGGCGGCGGTGATCGTTGCTCGACGAATCGTCTTGCGGCAAAGCATGGCGAGTTTTCCTCTAGGTGGAATATTGGTGTGGCGCGTTCTGCGATTGGTTAGAGCGGGTGCTGCAATTCTGGACAGTGGGGAATGCCGTCGTCAAGTGTTATCGCGACGCCTGCTGATAATGTACCTTGCAAAAAAAAAGACGCCGCGTCCCGCATAATTGGGACGCGGCGTCTCGAATGTGCCTGCGAACGGATGACCATGCCTGGAAAGGCAAAGTCCCAGATCGTTACTCGGCGCTTGGCAGCTTGCCTTCCTTGATAAGCTCGCCGAAGGTCTTCGACGATGCGTCATCCGCATTCGACTTTTCCTTGGCGACCGTATCGAGGGCTTCTTGAATCTTCGGGATGTCCTTGGCGTCGGTCTTCTTGTCGAGCAACTTATCGAGCGCTTGGCCGTAGGCGTTGCGCTTCTTGGGATCGTTCTTGCCGGTTGCGTCTTTGCCGTGGCAAATCTGGCAATTGGCCTTGCTGGCCGCTTCGGCAAAAGCCTTGACGGTTGCGTCCGGCGAGTCCTTGACGACGTACTTGGCGTCGAATTCCTTCTTGAACGCTGGCACCGCGTGAGCGGAGCTGATCATCAGTCCGCCAACTACTGCCGCTGCGGACAACACACAAAATGCCTTCTTCATACACACGTCTCCGGAAAAACTGGGGTTCAACGGCGCTCGACAACAAACGAACCCCGGCGAAGGCGGCACAACCGAGTGACGACAGCGCAGTGAGCTCGTGCAACTAAAGTTAGGTCAGGGCTAGCGGCCGCAGGTCTCTCGGCGGGTTCCCTATCCGTTCGTAATACGAACGCGAGACCAGTTCGGGCGGGTTTTTCCATGGCCACTATGCCCATCAGTAAAACCGCGTCTGGGGGGGCTGTCAAGTAAGTTCGGTTTGACGGAATTTCCGGGCCAAATTGCCGTTCGGACGCGAAAGGTGGAAACGCCGGTTCGCATTGCCCACTCAGTCGGTTGCCGCCTGTTTGGACATTGGCGGCAAGTTTTACCGATCACGTCGACTGTTGCGCCCTCTCCTACGCGGAAGCGGGTAGCGGCGATGTGCCGTTCCATTGGCAGCCATTGACGCCGCGCCCTAAGATATTCGTAGCGCGACTGCGGCGCCGTCGGAGCCAGCGCATCACTTCTCGTTACGGATCAGATCCGTCCGGTCCGCGTTCGAAACGCAATCGCTGCGTACAAAAAGATTTCAGGCAGGATGTCCATGGTGCCAACGGCAATTACTATCTTGGCCAGTTGTTGGTTAGCCGCGCAAGCTCCGCCCGTAGAAGGGCCCTCTACGAACGCGGTCGGCGCCCAGACAAAGAACGCAGCGGACGAACTGGCGCCGGCGGTGAACAGGCTGATCCGCCAGCTTGACGCCGCGGAGAAATCCAAGCGAGATGGCGCCGAGGCGGACTTGTTGAAACTTGGCACGCCAATCTTGCCGCTGCTACCAGAGCATGAGGGGAACAACGCGGCGGTCAACGAATCAACATTGCGACTAACGAGAGTGCGCACGGCTCTCGAGAAACTGCGTGCTGAAGAGCAAGCGAGTGCCAGCAAGATTACACTCAAAGGAGATTCGCTGCTGCTTGAGGACGTGCTGGCGGCGTTCGAAAAGCAAAGCGGCAACAAAATCACGGACTATCGCGAACAGTTCGGTCAGCCACTGGAGAGCCAGCCGCTGAAGCTTGATTTCGAGAAGACCTCATTCTGGCCGGCGCTGGATCGGACGCTCGACGAGGCCGGCATGACCCTCTATCCATCCTCAGGCGAGCCCGGGCTTGCGATGGTGAGCCGTGGCCAATCGCAATTGCCTCGCTACAAACGTGGGTATTACGCCGGCGCGTTTCGGATCGAACTGACTGAGATCACTGCCCGCCGCGATCTACGCGACCCCACTGCGGATTCCCTGCGAGTCTCACTTGAAGCGGCTTGGGAGCCCCGGCTGGCGCCGATAGCTCTTTCGCTCCCAGGCGCGTCACTCACGGCAATTGGAGATGACGGAAAAACACTGGCGATCAACGCCGACACGGAATTGGAAGTCTCGATCAACCCAGGCGAGTTCATCACAACGATCCCACTAGTCCTGCCACTTCCGCCGCGCACGGTCTCGACGATTGCCACGCTCCGCGGTGAGTTGATGGTGCTGCTGCCTGGGCCGATCGAGAAGTTCCGCTTCGAAAAACTGCAGGCGAACGCCAAAGGGGAGCAACGTAGGGCTGGCGTGAAGGTAGTGCTGGACCAGGTCCGGCAAAACAACTTGGTGTGGGAAGTCCGCATGCGGCTGGTCTTCGACAATCCGGGAAAATCGCTCGAATCCCACCGGACATGGGTCTTGCACAATGAGGCGTACTTAGTCGACGCCGATGGAAAGCGGGTTTCGAACGTTGGGCTGGAAACCACGCGTCAGACCGAGAACGAGGTCGGCGTGGCCTATCTTTTTGATATCGGCGACGTGGCAGGGCACACCTTTGTGTACGAGACGCCAGCCGCGATCACTCCGGCCACCGTCGAGTACGAACTCAAAGACATCAAGCTCCCTTAATGAACGACCAAGGACCTGAGATGAACCGTGGATGGATAATGGCCGTGCTAGTGGGAATGTTTCTAGCCGGTGGCCTTGCGCCTCTGGGGGGACTGCGGAGCGCCCACGCCCAGGCAGCAGCGGACCTGCTGAGGGAGGAAGTTCGGTACGTTGGCAAGCAAAAACCGCCGGAGACCGTAGTCGCGCGGATTGGCGGCGAACCGGTAACTGCCGCCGAAGTAAACCGACTAATGAAGCAGGCAATGCGCGGCCGCAGGATTGTTGAAGCCGCCATGCCGCTGCTCGAAGCAAATACGCTC
>Ga0105047_10012040_pt1 | contig 13968 bp, 6 predicted proteins | sample MAT04_FD_78384 | JGI IMG/M metagenome (GOLD analysis project Ga0105047, IMG submission 78384) | Freshwater microbial communities from Lake Fryxell liftoff mats and glacier meltwater in Antarctica - MAT-04 (megahit assembly) | ecosystem: Environmental > Aquatic > Freshwater > Ice > Liftoff...
AGCCGCGGCAGGGTGTGGATGGCTTCTAATTATTTTAGAGTAGCAGAATATTTACCAAAACAGAATTCTATTGTTACATTTAAAAGTGATGCCTTTAATCCTTTTGGTTTTGACGGCAATGCTGCTATTTGCTTGTATGAAGATAGGCAGCATAATTTATGGGTAGGCACCGCTTCAAAAGGTGTATATCGGTTTAACCCGGATGATAACAATGTGAAATTTCACGCCGACCTTGACCGAGGATCTGTTTTCAGTTTAAATAATTGGGATGATAATACCTTATTTATTGGCTCCGAAAAAGGTCCTGCATTTTATAACTATAAGACCAGTGCTGCCACGGCATTCAACGGTGTTACAACTATGGGAAGAGATGCTCCTTTGGAACATGTTCTATCTGGCATACCTGATAGAAATGGAAATTATTTTTGGATGGGTACAGCACGTTTAGGGCTCATGCGTTTTGACAGAACTAGCGGTCTGTTTAAATGCTTCAGTAGAATTTCCACACCCAAGTTAGAGGATGACGGAATAAACAATTTATTGCAACTCCCTAATGGAAATTTGTTTTTAATAGGCTTTGGAAAACCTGGCATTTTTAATACAACAACTTTTGTAAGTACTACTAATCAAAATGACAGTAGTGCGGTGTTCAAACTCACAGGAGTCACATCTCTGTGCTACGATAATCAAAATCATATCTGGCTCTCTGCCGCAGGAGGAAAGCTTTATGAATATGAACCGCTGACGAATTTACTTACTGACAGATCTGCATTGTTATCAGCATTTACTGACCTTAAAGCTATTTATAAAATTGTTTTTACCGATAAATTTTACCTCGCTACCAATGCCGGCCTTATCATTTTAAACCCAGGCAACAAGCCAGCCATTTTTTTAACTGAAAAACCAGACAATACACTTCTTGGTATTAGGGGCATATTACCGGATGGCGAGTATGTATGGTTTGCAAACAGCAGGAGGATAGGGCGCCTGCATCCTGCAACTGGCAAAGTTTTATATATAGGCGAGCGGGAAGGAGTTTACCGTATGTTGCTCTACCCACGTACATTAATGAAGTCGCCACAAGGCAACATACTCATTGGCAGCAATAAGGGATATTTTGAAATATACCCTAACAAAATAAAAGATCATCTTACAACTGAAGTGCCTTTGCTTACCGCTTTCCGAATATACGATAAGCCGCTGCAAAGTCCTATCGCTGTATCAGGATTGAAAGAAATAAATTTAAAATACAGTGAGAACTTTTTTTCATTTGACATGAGCTCGTTTAGCTATGACGTAGCCGAGGATGTTCAATATGCATATAAGCTTGAAGGTTTTGATAAGGACTGGCAATACATAGGTAAATCCAGGAAAGGCTCTTACACAAATGTGCCCGGTGGCAATTATATTTTAAGATTGAAGGCAGGTAATTCATCAGGGCAATGGATTGAAAATCCTCAAACAATAAATATTCACATTAGCCGTCATTTTTTAAATACCTGGTGGTTTTGGACGTTATTGGGATTAATCTTAATAGGATTAGCATTTGTGATTTATAGAAGAAGAATAGCAGGTATAAATAAGGAAGCACGATTGCGCAGCGATTACGAAATTAAATTAAATGAGCTGGAGAATAGTGCCTTGCGAACGCAAATGAATCCACACTTTATTTTTAATTCGCTTAATACCATTAATTCTTTTATAAGTCGTAATGAAACAATGCAGGCTCATCAGTATATTTCCAAATTTTCTAAGTTGATCCGTTTTATTCTTGATCACTCCAGGCAACGAAAAATTTTATTGTCAGATGAGTTGGAAGTATTGAAGCTGTACATTCAGATTGAACTGATACGCTTTGAAAACAAATTTAAATTCGAACTAATAATAGATGAAGGGATAGATACCACGACTATTGAATTACCGCCACTCGTAATACAACCTTTTGTAGAGAATGCGATTCTGCATGGCTTGTTGCCACTTGAAAAAAATGGTATGCTTACCATCAAAATAGAACATAAAGGTGATTTACTTTGGTGCACCGTAGAAGATAACGGGATAGGGCGTGAGAAAGCAAAAGAGTTGAAAAAATCTTACCTCACTAAACACAAATCTCATGGCATAGAAATAACTTTAAAGCGTATTGAACTTTTTAATAAAGAACATGGTAAAGACTTAAATGTACAAATTACAGATATTCCCGAAGGCGGCACCAGGGTGGAAATACCGGTCGCTTGGGAGGAGTCATTTTAGTAGGGCTGATTTTTTAAAAGAGGCATATCAATTTGTAAAAGTGGGTAAACAAACCTGATACACGATAACATCATTGGAAAAGTTAGGAACAAAAAAAGCGGCTATCTCATTTAAATAAAATAGCCGCTTGTTTTTTGCTTTAACTCAATGTTAGGTTTATATTTTTTTTCTAATACCTGTTATGCGTTAGTTTATATTTTATTTCTTCTTCGGGTTCGTCATCTACTTTTCGGCTGGTTACTGCACCTTCAAAAACTTCCGGTATAAAAACCCTTTCTATAGCCAGGTATCCGTTTCCCTTTTCAAGAAAATGCACTTTCATATTTTCTATGCTTATTGGGCAACCATCAGGAATATCGGCAATGTTGCTGTGGCGAATGTCATGTCCATCTAAAATTACTACAAGCCCGCTCCCAATCGCTTCCATTTTATTACCGTCAATTATTAGGAAACCGGTATCTTCTCCCAAGCCAATGCCTATGCAAGATGGGTTTGCAGAAACTGCCTGAGCTAATCTTCCAAAACGACCACGTTTTTCAAAATGTGAATCAAAAATCACATCATCCATAAAACCTAAACCGGTAGTAATTTTCACTTCTCCTTTTAAATGCGCTTTTGCTGCGTTCCCTTCATAAATCATGGTATTGCTCATGGCCATAGCACCTGCAGATGTACCTGCTACCAAAAATGTTTCTTCTTCGTGGTATCTTTTTAAAACTATTTGTAAAAATTCTGTCCCACCAAATGTACTTGTAAGCCTCAGCTGGTTACCGCCGCTAAACATAATAGCATCGCAGTTTTTTAACCTCTCAATATAATTCTCTTTCATAGCGTCTGCACGGTTACGAATGTGCATCAGCCCAATATCTTTACAACCAATTTTACCAAAAGCGTTTGTGTAATTGTCTCCTACTTCGAGTGGTATCATGCTGGCTGTAGTTACCACTTCTATACGTTTGTGGTGCCCTCCTATTTCTTCTACAATTCTGCGAAGAATACCCAGTTCAAAAAAATTGAGGTTGTTGCGGTTTATCTGCCCTGTTTCCAGATCTGTACCTTTATCTTCTGCTCCGCCTATAGCTAGTAGTTTTCCTTTAGCAAATTGCATGCATGCTTATATTGTGGTTAATACAAAACTAACGCAATCTCTTGCATATTATTTTATTGTTATCAACCTAATGTGAATATTTATGAAAACTTTTTTATAAAATTTCAAGAACTAGGCTTATGAGAAAAAAATAAGGAGGCATTTATATTGAAAAAGTTCCGTTATTTAATTTTTGATTTTATCTCTTGTAATTTCAGCAACGCTTCAACTGGGGTAAGCCTGTTAATATCTACTGTTTCTAAAATATTCCTTATTTCTTCAAACGTAAGGGAGTGTGCATCAAAAATGTTCAATTGCATTTTGGGCATAGCAAGTTCTTTTATCTTTTGTTTCATGTCAGGCGAATGCACCGTTCCCTTTTCAGGCTCGCTTTCATTCTTTTTTTCGAGCTGTAGCAATATTTCGTTGGCTCTGTCAATAAGTACTGGCGGCATACCCGCCATACGTGCTACATGAATACCAAAACTGTGCACACTGCCGCCAGGCGCAAGTTTGCGAAGAAAAATAATTTTATTGCCTACTTCTTTATTAGTGATATGGTAATTTTTAATCCTATCAAATTTATTCTCCAGTTCATTTAACTCATGGTAATGCGTGGCAAACAAAGTTTTAGGTGCGTGAGGAGAATTATGAATAAATTCTGCAATGCTCCATGCAATCGAAATTCCATCGTAAGTAGATGTTCCTCTGCCAATTTCATCTAATAAAATCAAACTTCTTGCAGTAAGATTATTGATAATACTGGCGGTTTCATTCATTTCCACCATAAAAGTACTTTCGCCACCGGTTATGTTGTCAGATGCTCCTACCCTTGTAAATATTTTATCTGTCAATGGTACTTTTGCAAACGATGCAGGTACAAAACTGCCCATATGTGCCATTAAAGTAATCAGTGCGGTTTGCCTCAGTATGGCACTTTTACCACTCATGTTTGGCCCTGTGAGAATAATAAGTTGGTTAGAAGTATTATCTAAAAAAATATCATTGCTTATATAAGATTCTCCCTGTGGAATGTTTCTTTCTATAACCGGATGCCGGCTATCTTTCAATTCCATCTCGAAGCCTTCATGCAAAACAGGTTTTTTATAATTATACTGCAAGGCATTATTAGCAAAACAACCCAAGCAATCCAGCACCGCCATTACATGCCCATTTACCTGCATGGGAGCAATATAATCCTGCAGTTCGTTTAACAAATCCTGAAACAATTGTTGCTCTATCTGATAAATTTTATCTTCGGCACCTATTATTTTTTCTTCATATATTTTTAATTCAGGTGTTATATAACGTTCTGCATTTGCCAGTGTTTGTTTGCGTATCCATGTATCTGGAACTTTTGGTTTATGCAAATTGGTTACTTCTAAATAATAGCCAAAAACATTATTAAAACTAATTTTAAGAGAAGAAATACCCGTTGCAATGGCTTCCTTTTGCTGCAACTCCAGCAAATAATTTTTACCACCGCTGGCTATTTTTCTAAGTTCATCCAATTCTTCATTTATGCCCGCAGCAATTAATCCTCCTTTGTTTGCCGCTGCAGGTGGGTTCTCCAAAATTTCTTTTACAATTTTTTGTAAGATGTAATTGCAACTGTTTAACGAATCGCCCAGCCTTTTTAAATATTCGTTGCTCGATGCTTCACATATTTTCTTTATCTCTTCCGTTTGCTGTAATCCTTTTGCCACCTGTAAAACTTCCCGTGGATTTATTTTTTTTAACGGCACTTTTGCTGCCAGCCTTTCCACATCACCCGCAAGTTTTATATGCTTAATTATTTGTAACCGTACATCAGTCTCTTTTATAAAAAATTCAACGGCATTTAATCTTTCGTTTATTCGTCCAATATCATTCAACGGCATCAACATCCAGCGTTTTATTAGCCTTGCACCCATCGGAGAAACGGTATTGTTAAGCGTTTTAAACAGACTACTGCTTTCATTGTTGCTTATCAATTCTAAATTTCTTATGGTAAAACGATCCATCCACAAATGCTCTTCTTTGTTTATTCGTTGCAAAGAAGTTATGTGCTGAAGGTTTGGATGTTCTGTATCTTTTAAATAATGCAGAATAGCACCGGCAGCAATAATACCTGCGTGCATTCCCTCTGCCCCGAAACCTTTCAAACTATGCGTGCCAAAGTGTTTCAGTAAAATTTCTGTTGCATATACATCAGCAAAAATCCATTCATCTAATGTGTATGTAAAAAAAGAAATGCCGTATGTTTCTTTAAAAAATTTCTGTTTGTTTCGCTGAAAAATAACTTCTGCCGGTTGTAAACTCTGGAGCAGTTTATCAGTATATTCTTTATCTCCTTCGGCTATAAAAAACTCACCTGTAGAAATATCTAAAAAAGAAATACCTGTTACATCATCTGTAATATGTAAAGCCGCTAAAAAATTATTGTTATTGTGTTCCAGCAATTTATCGCTCGTAGCTACGCCGGGTGTTACCAGTTCTGTTACGCCACGCTTTACAATTCCTTTGGCCATTTTTGGGTCTTCCAACTGGTCGCAAATAGCCACACGATAACCGGCTTTTACCAGCTTATGCAAATAGGTATCCAATGCATGATAAGGAAAACCTGCAAGCTCTGCCGACGCTGAATTTGCCCCGTTGCGTTTGGTAAGTGTTATGCCCAATACCTGAGAAGTAACCACCGCATCTTGCCCAAATGTTTCATAAAAATCTCCTACCCGAAACAGCAATATCGCATCAGGGTATTTAGCCTTGATGGCATTGTGTTGAATCATTAACGGTGTTTCAGATGCAGCTTTGGCCATGGGCGACAAAAATATTGATTTTGTATTTGTTTAACGATTAGTTTTTAAACTGTTTATCATCAATTTACATTAACATTTTATTGCCAAACAAGGGTTAAACGCTTTTACTCAGGCAATGTCTATTACATATCTTTACATTTCTAAAAAAATAAAATTTAATAATGAAGAAAGTATCTACCCTATTGATGTTAATGGCATTTGGAATTTTAAGTATGAATGCTCAAACTCCCAAAGGAATGGGAAAAAGTGACCCGGACGCTAAAAAAATATTGGATGCTGTAAGTGCTAAATTTAAAACATTTAAAACTGTACAGGGAAAATTTTCTTTAAAAGTTGAAAATGCTGTAGGTAAAGTACTCGGCACTAAAACAGGTACTGTATTTATGAAGGGAACTAAATACAGAATAAGTGTAACCGGGCAGGAGATTTTTTCTGATGGCAGCAACATTTGGACCTTAGATAAAGCATCTAAAGAAGTTACCATAAGTAAAATTGATCCGTCGGCAAATAGTCTTACGCCACAAAAATTATTTACTAATTTTTATGATAAAGATTTTTTATATAAACTAAACGGAACCACAAAAAAAGTAAACGAAATAGAATTAACCCCTACTGATAAAACGAAACCATTTTTTAAAATTCTTTTGTATGTAGATAAAAATTCAATAACATCTACCAAGCTTTTCGAAAAAACAGGTAATAAATATACTTACAGCACTACAAGCCTAACATCCAATGCAAATGTTCCCGATGCTACATTTGTATACGATGCAAAATTGTACCCTGGTGTAGAAGTGGTAGATTTGAGATAAATAATTGTTTAAAAACATTTAACGAGTAACAAAAAAAAGGTATCTGTATAGATGCCTTTTTTTTGTTTAGTATTTTGCTTTTAAAGATGTCTGATTTAAGAAATTATGTTGCTGCTCATCATTGCTTTAATATGAAGATTTGATATCTTTAACAACAAACATTTTCACCATTATAGCTTGTTATGAAAAAAAATTTACTCACTTTTTTAATCCTATTTGTAGGATTAACTTCCGGTGCACAAAGATTACTCAACTGGACACCAGAATTTCCACAGGAAAACAATAATCTCTCCTTTACCATTGATTGCGCAAAAGGCAACCAGGGGCTTTTTAATTTTGAAGGAGGAAATTCTCCAAACGTGTATGTGCATGTGGGTGTAATAACAAATTTAAGTACCGGACCATCTGACTGGAGGTATGTAAAATTTGTGTACGGATCTACAAATCCGCAAGCCAATGCAACATCATTGGGGGCTAACAAATACCTGTATACTTTAAAAGATTTAGCCAATAACCCTGTAAATGTTCGTACTTTTTTTGCAGTACCTGCAAGCGAAACAATAATTAAGGTAAATGTAATTTTTAGGAATGGTGCAGGCACATTAAAAGGAGTAAATTCTGATGTTAGTGACATGTACATTCCTGTTTATACGGCAGGTCAATTTAATGTAAGACTTAACCTACCTCCGTTTGAGCCACGTTATGTTCCTTATGCAGAGCCAATATCTGTATCATTGGGCGGTTCGGTAAATATTACGGGAGTAGCTTCCAATAATGCAGCGCTTACTGTAAAATTAAATGGGAATACGATCAATACCGCTGCTTCTGCCTCCACTCTATCAGCAAATCCAACTATAAATACAACCTGTGAACAGAAAATAATGTTTGAAGGTAATGATGGTACTGGATTGAAAAAAGATTCGTTTTCTTTTTATGTGCCCCCTACGCAAACGATTGCGCCTTTGCCCGCAGGAGCTGTGGAAGGAATAAATTATTTACCAGGCAACACCTCTGCAACCCTTGTATTATTTGCCCCAAATAAAACAAGTGTAAACATTATTGGCGATTTTAATAACTGGGCTACAACCTGTGCTGGACAAATGAACAAAACCCCCGATGGTAATTATTATTGGACAACCATTACCGGTCTTACACCCGGCATAGAATATGGCTTCCAATACCTTGTAGATAACAATATAAAAATTGCTGATCCTTACACGCAGAAAGTTTTAGACCAGGATAATGATCCATTTATTAATAGTATAACATATCCTAACTTAAAGCCTTACCCAACGGGACTTACCACAGGATTAGTAGGTATATTACAAACGGCAGAAGCTCCATACCCATGGGTGGTTACCAACTTTACAAAACCCGACAAACGAAATTTAATTACCTACGAATTATTAATAAGAGATTTTACTTCGCAACACAGTTATCAATCTCTGATAGATTCACTCCAGTATTTAAAAAATATCGGTATTAATTCTATTGAACTGATGCCAATAAATGAATTTGATGGCAACGAAAGTTGGGGTTATAATCCTGCCTTTTATTTTGCGCCTGATAAGTACTACGGTACAAAAAACAAGTTAAAAGAGTTTATAGATAAGTGTCACCAAAACGGTATTGCGGTAATTTTAGATGTTGTGTACAACCATTGCACAGGCAATGCGCCACAGGCAAAACTTTATTGGAACAGTGCTACCAACAGTCCTACATCAAACAATCCTTGGTTGAATGTTACTGCAACACATCCTTACAACGTATTCAATGATTTTAATCACAATTCTGCAGCTACAAAATATCTCGTAACACGATCATTAAATTTCTGGTTAGATGAATATAAGGTAGATGGCTTTAGGTTTGATTTGGCAAAAGGGTTTTCTCAAACCATCACAAACACCACTACCGTAGAAAACTATGATGCATTACGTGTTGCAAACCTCAAATACTATTACGACAATGTGGTACCTGCACACCCTAACACCTATATGATTTTAGAATTTTTAGGTTCGCTTCCAAACCAGGAAGAACAGGAATATGTAGCACATGGCTTTATGCCGTGGGGTAATATAAATACACGTTACAGTCAATGTACAATGGGTTTTGCAAGCAATTCAGATATTTCTTCAGTGGTACATAATTCTTCTCAACGACTATTTTCCGCACCATTTTTAATGGGATACATGCAAAGCCACGATGAAGAAAGAACAATGTATAGAAATCTACAGTTTGGTAACATAGCAGGCACATACGATGTAAAAAATTTAAATACAGCATTAGCAAGAGAAGAAGCAGCAGCTGCGGTTTTCTTTACTGTACCTGGTCCTAAAATGATATGGCAGTTTGAAGAAAGAGGGTATGATGAAACAATTAATTTCGGTGGTTCTAATGTTGCCAACAAACCTCCACGCTGGGAGTATATGAATAATCCAAATAGGAGACGTTTATATGATGCTTACAAAAGCATGATTGATTTAAGAGTAAACAATGCAGCCATTTTTAATAATACCGCATTTACTTATGATTTCTTTAATGGCGGTGGGCTAGTTAAATTATTTCAGATTGCTGATCCAAACGCTGCCGGCAAAAAAGTTACTGTAATAGCAAATATGGATGTGGTTACGCAAACAAGATCGGTAATATTTCAGGCAACCGGCAACTGGACTAATTATATAAGCAATGGCACCGGCACCGGTTTAAACGGTGCAACCGGAGCTGCTATTAATTTAACTGCAACTGCACAAAGCATTACGCTGGCGCCGGGAGAGTATCACATTTACTTAAGTGTTCCTCCGTGTGCAACAGTTGCGCCAATCGTTTCTTCACCCGTTACTTATTGCCAGAATGCAACAGCAGTACCACTTACTGCAACGGGTACAGGTTTGCTTTGGTATACAACTGCTACAGGAGGTTCAAGTAATGCTTCAGCACCTACTCCCCCAACAACAACTATTGGAAGTACAAATTATTACGTTAGCCAAACTGCAAGTGGCTGCGAAGGACCCCGTTCTTTAATTACTGTTACCATCACAGCAACTACGGCTGCACCAACAGTAAATTCATCAGTTACTTATTGCCAGAATGCAACGGCAACAATGCTTGCAGCAACGGGCACAAATTTATTGTGGTACGCAACTGCAACCGGCGGTGTAGGTTCTTCAACTGCTCCAACACCTTCTACCACAACAGTAGGTACTTTTACATTTTATGTGAGCCAAACGCAGAGTTGTGGTGAAAGCCCAAGAGCATCAATAACCGTTATTGTAAACGCTGTTCCACCTGCTCCAATGGTAACATCACCCATTAATTATTGCCAAAATGCAACAGCAGCTGCACTTACAGCAACCGGTACAAACTTATTATGGTATACCGTTGCCACCGGAGGCACAGGCACAGCTACATTAACACCTAGTACAGCAAATGTGGGTAGCGCAACTTATTTTGTTAGTTCAACTGTAAATGGATGTGAAGGACCGAGGGCATCTGTTGTTGTAATAATCAATCCAGTGCCTACAGCACCTAGTGTTTCTACTCCGTTAAATTTTTGTCAAAATAATACTGCACTTCCGCTTACTGCAATAGGTACAAATTTATTATGGTACACAACATTAACGGGCGGCACCGGTACCACAATTGCACCAACGCCTTCTACAACAACAGTAGGTACCACAAATTATTATGTTAGCCAGTCATCAAACGGTTGTGAAAGCCCTAGAGCTAACGTTACCGTAAATGTAACAGCAGCTACCGTAGCACCAACAGTTGTTTCGCCGGTTAATTATTGCCAGAATGCAACATCATCGGCACTTACTGCAACGGGTAATAACTTATTGTGGTATATAACAGCAACTGGAGGAACCGGTTCAGCATCTGCTCCAACACCACCAACTACAATTGTAGGTAGTGCAAATTATCATGTAAGCCAAACAGGCGCTTGCGGCGAAGGCCCAAGAGCAATGATAACGGTAACTATTTTAGCAAGACCCACAGCGCCGGTTGTTGTATCGCCTGTTATTTACTGCCAAAATACAACAGCAAATGCATTAAGTGCTACAGGAACAAATTTATTATGGTACACAACTGCAACTGGTGGAACAGGCTCTACAACTGCCCCTACTCCAGTTACAAATACTGTGGGATCAGTAACGTTTTACGTAAGCCAGACAATGAACACCTGTGAAGGACCAAGAGCCGCAATAGTAGTGAATACAAATATTACTCCTGGTGCACCTGTTGTAAATGCTGCAGCAAATTATTGTCAGAACGCAACAGCAACGACACTTACAGCAACAGGCACCAATTTATTGTGGTACACTAACGCAACTGGTGGTACTGCAAGTTCTAGTGCGCCAACACCGTCTACTACAATTGCAGGTAGCACAAATTATTATGTGAGTCAGACCACCGGTGCATGTGAAGGGCCAAGAGCAGTTATTGCCGTAACTGTAACTGCATTACCTACAATACCAACAGTAACATCGCCGATTGTATATTGCCAAAATGCAACAGCTACTGCACTTAGCGCAACAGGCAACGGATTAATCTGGTATACAACTGCAACAGGCGGTACAGGTTCAGCAATTGCTCCCACGCCTTCTACTGCATTAGTGACCAACACAAATTATTATGTGGTGCAAACGAATACATGTGGCGAAGGTGCAAGGGCATTGATTACAGTAAATGTGACAGCCACACCCACGGCGCCTACAAACTTAACGAGTACAAATATTACATTAAACAGTGCTACTTTAAACTGGAGCGGCGCAGCAAATAGTTTTTATACGGTTGAGTATAAATTAAGTTCAGCCCCTTCTTACACGGTTGCCGCCACTGCAATACAGGCTACCACTTTTAATTTAACAGGGTTAACAATTGGTTCAAGTTATCAATGGAGAGTAAGTGCAAATTGTGCAGCTACCGGTACAGGTAATCTTTCAACCGTACAAACTTTTAGCACAACATCACGCAATAATACCGTTACAAATATTAAAGAAGGGCTTGGTATAAAATTATCGCCAATCCCGGTAAGTACCACAGCCATTATAGATTATTTAGTACCGGCTTCGGGCGAAGTAACGTTTAGTATTGTTGACCAGCATGGCAGAGAAGTAAAAACTTTTTCTGATGGTTTAAAATTACCGGGGCAATATCAAAAAAATATCTTAACCGAATTTAATACTATGGCTAAGGGTGGCTACTTCATCAAAATCCAGCAGAATGGTAAAACTAATAGTCTGCATTTCATAAAATATTAAAAAGACAGTATCATTAAAAAAGCCGGCAAACAAAAATGTTTGCCGGCTTTTTTTTATAGTGGTAATTCTATTGCCCCCATCTAAAACTATTTTGTTGCAAACCTGCAAGGTCAATAATTCTGTCAACTACGGTGGCAGCAACTTCTTCAATCGTTTTTGGTAAGCTGTAAAAAGATGGTGTGGCAGGGCAAATAATTCCGCCTGCCAGCGTGATGGTCTCCATATTTTTTATGTGAATTAAATTGTAGGGTGTATCTCGTGCCACACAAATTAATTTTCTTCTTTCTTTTAAAATTACATCTGCCGCACGGCTAATTAAATCATTGGAAACACCAGTTGCTATTCTGCCCAGTGTACCCATACTGCATGGCACAATGATCATCGTTTTATATTGCCCAGATCCTGAGGCAAATGGTGCGTAAAAATCTTGCTGACCAAAATATTTTACATCAAAATTTTTGTAACTATCATCCCCGAGTTCAGTCTTCCAAACATCCTTTGCATTCTCCGTCATTACCACACCCAACTCCTCAATTTGATCCCTTAACTGAGATAATTTTGTTAATAATACTTTTGCATAAACGGAACCACTTGCACCGGTGATTGCCACCACAATTTTTTGTCTTAATTTCTCACTCATTTTACAAAGCTAAAGAATTTAAAGATGAAGAAATTTGGTGCCGCCATTGTTTTACTTATTGCGATAACATTCCTGATGTCGTTTGAAAAACGAGATAAGGAAAAGATAAACTGGATAACCATTGCACAGTTAAATGAGCTGTATGTTAAAAATCCAAAACCTGTATTGATAGATATTTATACTGATTGGTGTGGATGGTGCAAGCAGATGGATAAAACTACTTACCAGCACGAAAAATTATCCAGTTATGTAAATGAAAAATACTATGCGGTAAAGTTTAATGCAGAGCAAAAAGAGGCAATTACTTTTAACAACAAGGTTTATAGATACAATAGTCAATACCGCACAAACGAGCTGGCAATTTATTTAACCGGTGGTCAGCTCTCATACCCAACAACGGTTTTTATGAGCGGTACCGATGCACAGCCTGCGCCTTTGCCGGGTTACATGAAACCAAAGCAAATGGAAGGCCCATTAAAGTTTTTTGGCGAACGTGCAGATAAAACGCAAACCTTTGTAGCCTTCAATAAAAAATTGCACAACGAATGGTAATTGGGGCTGTCAACTAACAAACTTTTTTCAGCATTTGTCAGGGCTGTCCGTAGTAATCCTCGTCATTTAGCTTCGCTCATTCCTGTGGGGTACTACTTCCCATCCCTCACGTGTCCTAATATTTATGTTGGGAGTCCTTCGGCATAATATCTTTTTTCATCATTTATTATGTAATAGATTGAGGGAAGATTTAATTTATTTTATAATCAATCGACAAAAACATTTCGCTCCTACGGAGCTTTACCAAATTTATAATGTAAAATTCTACTGGCATGACGCTCCTACGGAGCTAAGGCCAACCTTCCTGTTAAACATTCTTGCTGGCAATTCACTCCTACGTGCTTGGGCCAATTTTCTTGTTAAACAATCCTACTGGCATTTCGCTCTTACGGAGCTGAGGGCCAATTTAAATATTAGTACCGCTATTCTGCTTCTACTGAGATTTGAAAATCTGCTTAATTAATTCCGAATTGATATTGTTTCATAATTCTAGAACAAGTTTTTGAAATACTAAAAAACTTTCGCTCTTCAGCTCCATCGGACCGCCATACCAGTAGCATAATAT
>Ga0105047_10012041_pt1 | contig 13967 bp, 12 predicted proteins | sample MAT04_FD_78384 | JGI IMG/M metagenome (GOLD analysis project Ga0105047, IMG submission 78384) | Freshwater microbial communities from Lake Fryxell liftoff mats and glacier meltwater in Antarctica - MAT-04 (megahit assembly) | ecosystem: Environmental > Aquatic > Freshwater > Ice > Liftoff...
CACCGTGTCCGCTTCGACCGTAATGGTGGAGTCCTCGTGGATGACGAACCGAACCCGGTCGCCCGCGTAGACGGCAAGCACCTCCCGCACGGCTTTCGGTACGGTAATTTGCCCCTTGCTTGTGATTTTGCTCTTCATCCTTACCTCATAGATGTATCCTTACTAAGGGTAAGGGTGCTATTACATTGTGGCTAACACATCAACGACTCTTTTCTCCCACCGCCACATCAAAAGCGGCCGTCTCTACCACGCCGTTGCGCCGCACCTGTACAAACACGCGGTAGGCGCCGGCGGTGGGGAACGCGAACGGAAACGACAACGCGCTTGCACCCGCCGTGTGCATCGCGTGCGCACTGTCCGACATGGCCGAACTGGTCGCTTCGGCGCTGGCCATCACGCCGGCGATCTTCGCGCTGTCGAGCAACGCGGTATCGCCACGCTCGCGCCGCATCAACTGCGCTTGCGCCGTCATACTCGCGGTGCCCATGGGATGCAGATGCATGAACACGCCGGCATCACGACGGAGTACCATCGCGTGTCCGCCCATACCCATGTAGGGCGCCAGCTGTGATGGCGAACCGTCGGCATTGGTCACCGTCGCGACCAGTCGCAGATCACGCCCGACGTCGGTACGCGCATCGGCCGTGAGCACCATCCTCCCTCCGCTCGCCAATGGGTACGCCGCGCCGAGCGGGACGGATGTTACGGCGCTCCACGCGTCGTCGATGTCGAGCGCCGGCACGACGGACGAACTCACCGCGGCCTGTCCCGAGCCTTCTTCGCCAGGCACGACCGGCGCCACCGGTATGTCGATCGTATCCACCAGCGTGCGCTGCGCGCCGTTCTGCAACAAGAGGTCAGCGAACAGGTAGTAGCGGCCCGCGGGCACCGCCGGCACGCGCGTCACGAACGTGTCGGCATGCACGCGCAGCGGATGCAAATGCGCGAGCGCACTTGCCGTTTCCGCGCCGTCGGCGCGGATCAGGAACAGGTGCATCAGTTTGCCGTGATCAGGCATCAGTGGCGCGAAGCGATTCGTGAGCCACAGCGAGTCGGTGATCGCCATGGTCAGGACGCGCTCGGCGTTTACCAATCGCACCGCAGCCTGCATGGCAATCGGTTTCAGCAAACGACGCTGGTATGCGCGCTCCTCCACGTCCCACCACTTCGATCCACCAAGTATCGCGAGGGCAAGCAGCGCCGCTCCCGATGCCATGGCGATCCGAGCGCCGCGCACGCGCGCCGGTGTCGGAGATTGGCCGGGTGGGACCGGTCCTTCGCGCACCGAGGCGCCAATGATCGTGAGCATTCCGGCCACCAAGAGCGTGCCGAGTGCGGCGAGCACCGCGCCCATGCCGCGCTCCATACCCAATGTCCGGGTCGCACTCGTTTGCAGTGGCACCACCACCGTGCCGCTGCCCGCCGGTCCCTCTACCGCGACATACACCGAGTAGACACTGGCGGTCATGATCCACAGGTCGTGCGCCCACACCCCGGGATCGCCCGGAACCAGCGCGGCGTCTTCAGCTGGCGGTGCGCCCTTGGTACCCACGTTCCACTGGGCTGCACGCACCGTGACCCGAGACGGTGTTCCGCTCAGCACGCGCACCGTGATCGGCACTTGCGCCGGCACGACGCCTGGCGGATTGATCAGCACACGCACGGGATAGCCCCCCGCCTGCCCCTCGAACACCACCTGATTGGTGCCGATGTGTGCCGACAACAGCACGACTGCCAGCAGGCAACTGCCGAGTAGTGTGAGGCGCGTACCAATGCACGACAGCAGCGCCCCGAGAGGCCGCACAGCGGGCGTATGAACGCCGGTCACCGACGCACCGAACGAAGCCAGTTGCCCCAGGCGAGCCCGGTGCGCGCCGACAACACCGCCAGTACAGCAGCGACACCGAAGGCGCGCACCGTCTGCATGGTCGGCTCGTCTGCAAACTGGCGCATAGGCCGCAGCCAGTCGGGCGGTATCTGGTACGGAATATTGTCCGTGTTGAAGAACCAGTTGCGCGACGCATCGCTCACGAGAAAGTCGGCGAACGGCCATTGCGTGGCCGCATGCACGGCAAGAAACACCACACCAAGCGCCACAGCCTGAACCCAGGCACTGCGCTGCCGAATGCGCGGCATCAGCAGGTCGATGCACAGCGCCGGTGCCAGTAGCAACAACGGAAAGTCCAGTGACACCATGTGCGTGACCGCCGTGCGGATCGGTCCGAGCTTGGGCGATCCTTCGAACAGCGGCAGCACCCACACCTGCACGCACATCACCAGCGTGTACACGACCGCCGTGGCGGTGGCACCAAAGCGGAGGCTCGTGCTGCGGGCCGCCGCGATCAAGGCGAACGGAAACACGATCGAAGACACCAAGTAGAAGATGCCCAGATGCATCAATTCGCGACTATGATATTCGGTCGTGAAGACGGACAGCATGGAGAGCACGAGTCCGCCCGTGTACACCACCACATAGGGCGCCACGCCGGCGGAAGTAGCCGACGCTCCAGCATTTGCTCCCACGCGATCAGCCGCACGCCCCTGCTCCGCGACCGCCATGACCAGCGCGCCACCAAGAATCGTGATGAAGCCCAAGGCCAGCAGTGCGTGCGGTGGACTGATGATTTTGACATCGAGGCCGTAGGCGGCATGCCACCAGTCATCGAAGGGCGCGGAGGTGACCATCGCGATCGCGCCCCAGATGCACAGCCATCCGCCGAGTGGACCGTTGAACAGGCGCCACACCGTCACGCCGTCGACCGGTGTTGGCGTCGAGAAGAACGAGCGACGTAACACCTCGAACCCGCAGGCCAACCCGGCCACAGCGCCGCCGGTGTAGATCGCCAAGTGCGCCGGTGTCCAGAACGTGTCACGACCGATCGTCATGTGCCACGAGATGTCCCAGATCAGCCCCACGATCACACTCGTCGCCGCGAACACCACCGCCGCCAACTGCCAAGGTATCGAGGAAGCACGCGCGTGCGTCGCAACCGTCGCGCGGTCGCCGGTCGCCATGAGGAGAGGAGCTGTATCCATGTTCGTATTTATTATCGAGGGGCGCGAATCCCGCGCGTTTCGAGCAGCACGCGCACGGAGTCACGCGGCAACGGGTTCACACGGCTCGCGCGCGTGGAGACCGGTGTGGCCATCAGTAGTGCGTCGTACAGGGCTTCCTCCGTGGCTTCCGTGACCGCTTGAAACAGCGCCGACATGGCGTCGTTCCCAAGTTCGTCGTTGGTCGAGAGGGCCGCATCGGGCGAACGGCGCACGCGCGGCGACGTGGAGAAGCTGATCACGTAGTCGCCGGAGCCGTTCGAGGCGCTCGATCCCGTACGCGCGAGTCCCATGACCGCACGGGCCCCGAGTCGTTCCAGATTGCGCGACAACAACGGCGCGTCGGTGGCGATCACGATCATGCACGAGCCGTCGCCGCGCTCCGCGCTCAAGTCTCCGGGTGGAGTGCCCGCCGCGCGCTCCACGTCGCGCTGAAAGGCGTAGCGCCCCAGCAACTGTCCGATCGGCACGCCGGCCATCTGCAATACCCCGCCGTAATTGCCCTGGACGATCACCCCGACCGTGTATCCGCCAAGGGAGGCCGGCAGTTTTCGCGACGACGTCCCGATGCCGCCCTTCCAGCCGAACATCACGGTGCCGTGTCCTGCCCCCACACTGCCTTCGGTCACCCGGCCCGTGTCGGCGGTAGCCAGCGCGCGGTTCACGGCGGCGGCGATCCCGGGCCGCGCGCGCGTCGCGTTCAGCTGGCCGTCGTTCGTTTCGCCCACCACTGGATTGATCGACCGCACGTTCGCGTTCTCCGGCTTGGCCAGCATGTACTGCGCGAGCGCGTCACCCGCCTGCCAGATGCAGAGCGTACAGGTGAGCAACACCGGCGTTTCGAGTTCGCCGAGTTCTCGCAGCTGTGTCACGCCCAGCAGCTTGCCGAACCCGTTGCCCACGTACACCGCGGCCGGTACGCGATCGCGATACAGGTCGCCCCCGTGCGGGATGATCGCGGTGACGCCGGTACGGATCGAGTCGCCGAACGTGACCGTTTCATGCCCCACGCGCACCCCTGTCACATCGGTGATCGCGTTGTTGGCGCCCGGTGGGAAGACGCCTGGAGCCAGCCCCATCGCGCGGGCTCGCATGGGCGGAGGCGCCTGGGCTGCCAGGGGAGTCGTCGCGGCCAGCGCGAAGAGGCTGATCGTGAGGGCGCGGGAGCGCAAACCAGAAGGCAGCATGAGAGGAGTCATGGAGGCGGACTGACGGGGAGGACCGTGATCCCTGCATATTGCGCCGATGTCTCTTCGCCCGCTCTATGGACATGCCGCGCTGCGGCATCGGCTCACGGCGGCGGCCGCCGATGACCGGCTGCCTGCCAGCCTCATGTTGCAAGGGCGCCGCGGTGTCGGCAAGCAGCGCCTCGGTCTTTGGCTTGGGCAATACCTGCTCTGTGAGCGGGCCATGACCGAGCGCCTGGACGAACCGTGCGGCGAGTGCCTGCAGTGCCGGTACGCCGTTCGCGGCGTGCACCCCGATCTCCACTGGTTCTTTCCGCGTCCGCGCCTGAAAGATGGCGACGCGTCTCCCGAAGAGATCAAGGCCGACTACGACGAGGTGATCGCCGAACGCATGGAGGCGGAAGGCCTCTGGGTGCCGTCGCTGGGTACCGACGGCCTGCATGTGGCCACGATGCGCGCGCTGGTGCGTCAGGCCTCTCTGCGGCCCGCGATGGCGCGCCGGGCGGTATTCGTAGTGGGCGACGCCGAACGGATGGTCACGCAAGCTGGCGGCGAACACGGAGCCAATGCCTTTCTCAAGTTGCTCGAGGAGCCGCCGCCGGGCACCACGATCATCCTGACCACCAGCGAGCCTGGCAACCTCCTGCCCACCATCACGTCGCGCGTTTCCTCCATTCGCGTCCCGAATCTCGATCGCGCCGACCTCGAGGCGTTCCTCAGTGACGCGGTTGTGGAACGGAAGCTCGCCCGCGTGCCGCGCGACGAAGCCTTGGCGCGAATGAACGGCGCACCCGGTGAGGTGTTCGCTGGCGAATCGATGGCGGCGGCGTTCACCGCGGCCAAACGCATGCTCGACGCCGCCCTGCAGCCGTCCACAGCGGACGGTGTCGCCGAACGGATCAAGGCCGCGGCCCGTCAGGGCGTGGCCGGTGCTCGTGGTGCGTTCACCGATTCCCTCGAGGCGCTCACGCATCTTTTGCATGCACGCGCCAAGCAGATGGTCGATGGCGGACGTGAAGCCGACGCGCGACGCAGCGCATCGGCGGTGGTGCTCGTCGAACTCGCGAAGGCCAAAGCGCAGGGCAATATCAGCCCGCAGCTGCTCGCCGCCTCGCTCCTCTTCTCCCTTCATCGGACCCTTCGCCCGTGACTCCAGACAAGCCGGAACTGCCCGGGCGCGAGTTGTCGCACCTGGATGCGGCAGGCAATTTCACCATGGTGGACGTTGCCGAGAAGCCGATTTCAGTCCGTTCGGCCCTCGCCAGCGGCTCGATTTCAATGGAGGTGAGCACACTCAAAGCCATACGGGACAACACATTGAAGAAAGGCGATGTGATTCCAGTTGCACGGATGGCCGGGATTCAGGCGGCCAAGCGTACCGCTGACCTCATCCCGCTCTGTCACCCGCTCCCTTTGTCTGGAATCGACATTCGGGTTAAAATTGATGAATCCCTCCCTGGCCTTCGGGTCGAGGGATTCGTCAGAACCACCGCTCAGACCGGGGTGGAGATGGAAGCGTTGACTGCAGTCTCCGTGTCGTTGTTGACGATTTACGACATGGCGAAGGCAATCGACCGGACAATGGTGATCTCCGAGATCGTGCTGCGCGAAAAGCGCGGCGGCACGAAGGGGGACTTCACCAGAGATCCGTAAGTGGCCTGCTGATCAAGAGGTGTCATGACCGATTCGACCGATAAAGTCCCAAATCGCGACGCAGTAGCACGACGACGACGGATGCACCGTCGTCACGCCAAACGACGTTTGACGAATGTGTTCGTAGCGGCAGCGGTCGTGTTCACGCTGGCCGTGATGGTGACGCCCGAGGCGTCCACGCGGACGGCGGCGCCGACGACCTCCGGCATGGGGATCAACGCAACGACCGCGGCGGTCTCCAACGCAGCCAGCCTGCCGATCCATCCGCTTTGGCGGCCGGCGGGTGAGGTGCTCAAGCGCTCGAAGACCGCCGCGGCTCCCGCGCTGCCTTTTGGCCTCGATCCGAAGGAGCGCGCGCGGCGTGAGTCGCTCGGTCGCTTGCATCGCATCCATACCTACAGCGCGAAATATCGGATCAAGCCTGAACTCGCCCGCCGTATCTACGATGCGGCCACGACCGCGGGCATCGAGCCGGAGCTGGGCTTCCGACTGGTGCGCGTGGAAAGTGTCTTCGACACGCGCGCCGTCAGCCCGGCCGGGGCCTTGGGCCTTACCCAACTCATGCTCGGGACTGCTCGCGAGTTTCAGCCCAACGTGACCCGAGAGCAGTTGCTCGACCCCGACATCAACCTTCGGATCGGCTTCAAGTACCTGCGCGGCCTGATTCGGGAGAACAAGGGAGATCTGAAGCTGGCGCTTCTCGTCTACAACCGCGGTCCCGTGGCGGTACAGCGGGCGCTCAGCATGGGGCTCAGCCCGGCCAATGGCTACGAAAGCATCATTACGAAGGGGTACCGTGGTCGCGGAATTCTTGACTGACGGCGAAGTTGAGAGTGGGGAGTAAGGGGTAGGGAGTACGAAACGCTACTTCTTGGACGGCGCCTTTTTGACACTCGACTTCTTCGAGACGGTGGCGGTCCCGCTGCGCACCCGCAGCGTCTGCCCGGCAATCACGCGCGAGCCCTTGATGCCATTGAGCGACTTGAGTCGGCTTACCGTGGTACCGTAGCGCTTGGCTATGGTGCCGAGCGACTCACCGCGCTTGACCACGTGAATGCCGCGCGACGTCAGCGTGGTGGGTGACGAGCCGCCGTAGCGTTCGATGCCCGGATCGGGAATCTCGCGGGCGAAGTCGATGGCCAGATCGCTCGGAATGCGCATCGACTGGCCGCCCACGAGCCGCCCCTTCTTCGTGGTCTTGATGGTCGGGTTGAACCAGCGAAGCTGCTTGACCGTCACGCCGTGCGTGCTGGCAAAGCTCGATGGCGTGGTGGTGCTCCCGCTGACCGACGCCGTGCGATACCCAAGCCGGGCGTCGACGGGGATGCTGTCGAGGGCGAGACGCGTACGGTCGGCCAAGCCCACCGGTACCCGCGCCCAGATGCTGGCGTCGGGCGGGGTGATGCCACGCAGCACCGCCGGGTTGAGATCGCGCACCTCCGCCTTCGTGGCGCCGCTGGCGGCGGCGATGTGCGCGAGGCTCGTGCCGGGGGTGACGAGCACCGAGTCGTAGCCATACACCGGCAGCGAATCGATCACGAGGCCGTAGCGCGCCGGCATCTTGGCCACGAGCGCTGCCGCGATGATCTGCGGCACATAGTTCTTGGTCTCGTCGCGCAGATAATCCTGCTCGGCCAGCGCGAAGAAACGGTCCTCGCCCTCGGCGCCATCCATCTCGCTCGCGAAGCGGGTGAGCCCGCGCGCCACTCGGCCGGGGCCACCGTTGTACGCCGCGGCCGCCAGATAGAGCGAGCCGAATTGCCTTTGGAGAGCGCTCAGGAATCGGATGGCGCCGTCGGTGGAGCGGGCCGGGTCACGGCGTTCGTCCATCCACCAATCCACCCGCATCCCGACGTCGCGGGCCGTACCGCTCATGAACTGCCACATACCTACCGCCGCCGCTCGCGAGTACGCATGAGGATCGTAGCCGCTTTCGACGAGCGCGAGATACATGAGGTCTTCCGGCATCCTGCTGGCCCGAAGCTTGGACCGGATCATCGGCTCGTAGCGCGTCCCTCTCGACAATCGAGCCAGGAACCGTTCCTTCGCGCTGTTCGAGAAAAGCCCGACGTAGTGTTCGACCCGATCGTGCGTCTCGTACGACCGCACGTCGATGTCCCAGATCGGATCGTCCGCCGCGCCGGCGGCATCGACCGGACGCAGCACCGCACTGTCGCCAAATACGGCGACTACGGTGCTCACCACCTCATCGGGTGTCGCGCGGTCGGCGATCGGTGGAGCAACCGGCGCCGCGACCGTCGTGGCCGTGGAGGTTGCGGGCTTGGGCGTCGAGACCGGGGCGACCGATCCTGCACGGGCGCACGCTCCGGTCGCGAGCAACAACAGGATCGGTGCGGCGGAGAAAGAAAGTGTCACGCGGGGAACCTGACGAGAGGCGGGTCTGATGGGTGGCCGATCGAACCCCTCGCCCCTCGTGACGTTCCGTCAGCTTGGTGACGTGCTGGCCACGGACGGCACCAGTTCGAGCAGAGGCGACGCCAAACGGTTGGCCGCATGCAGCGCAGCACGCACCGTGGCCACCAGTTGATCGTCCTCGACGATCGCTGCTCCAACGATACGCGTCATCGCGCCTTCGTGCTGCGCGAAAACGGCCACCATCATCACGGTGGTGTCGAACGCGCGCACCGGCTTCACGCCGATCAACTCGAACGTCAGCGCGCCACCAGTCGCCTGCGTGATGGCATGCAGCGTCGCGAGCGCCGCCAGGCGGAGATCACCGCCAGGACAGGCCGAGCCCTCTTGGCGACTGACGATCCGTTGCGCCTCAGCGGGTCCCTCGAACTCCACCGAGACACGCGACGTGGCGATCGGGCCACGCTCGAGACGGCAGCTCAACAGCCGCAGGCGCTGGGCCGTCGCGCTGGTGCTCGGTTGCGTCGTCGTGAGGCTGCTGGCGAGCAGCTCGGGGAGGAACATGTTGTGTGGTCGGGGCGGAGGAAGGGCGTCAGAAGGCTGACGATCCATCTCGAGCGCTGTCACGGCGTGACGTGACGTACGTCGCAGATGGGGCCTATCGTTGGCCGCGACCCGCCAACCGACTCGCTACCCCAGGATTGGATACGCTGACATCAGGGCGATCGCCTGACCCATCAGCACGTCGCCGGGATAGTGCACGCCCAACATCACGCGCGAGAACCCCACCAGCAGCGCGAGGATCAACAGCGGCACGGTCAGCGAGGGCAGCACACTCGCGAGGCCCACCGCGATCGCCATCGCCGCGCAGGCGTGCCCCGAGGGAAACGAGAAGTGATCGGGGATCAGCACCAAGGCCGCCGACGCTTCACCAGCCGTGGGTCTCGGCCGCCCGACCGATCGCTTGATCAGCTGGACCACGAGGTGCGAGAGCGCCAGCAAGCACAACGTGCGCGACGTGACCGCGATCGACCCGCGAGACAAGATCAGCTGCATGACTGCCAGCGCGATACTGACACGTGCACCGCCGAGATGCGTGAGCATGACCCAGAATCGGCGGAGCGAGAGCGCCGTATGCGAGGTCAGGGCAAGGCGGGCGAACAAGGCGCGATCTCGCGCATCGAGATGGTTCAACCATTGGCTCATGGACAGACAGATTCGTCATCGCACGTGACGGAGCGCCGACGGGTCGATCACCATCACGTTACGTCGACGTAACGCCTCACTACGCGACACGTCAGGCGTCGGACACCAGACCAGCTTCGAGCGCGAAGCGCGTGAGCCCGGCCACACTGTGGATCTCGAGCTTGCGCATCAGGCTTTCGCGATGCGCTTCCACGGTGCGCCGACTGATGCCCAGCTCCGCTGCGATGGCCTTGTTGGAGAGACCGCGCGCGACGCCTTCCAGCACATCGCGCTCGCGCGGCGTGAGTTGCTCCAGTTGCAGCTGCGGCGCCGAGACGGGCGCGGCTTCGCTGGCGGCAAGCCGTTTTACCACGGCGGGACTGAAGAACGTACCCCCCGCGTACACGGCGTGAATCGCCGCGCGCAGTTCTTCACCAGCAGAATCTTTCAGGAGATAGCCGTGCGTGCCGATGCGCATGCCTTCGCGGACGTACTCACTCTGGTCGTGCATACTCAGCATCAGGATGCGCGCCGAAGGCAACGTGTCGCGTATGCGGGCTGCCGCCTGCAGTCCGGTCTCTTCGGGCATCGTGATATCGAGCACGACGACATCCGGCTCGAACTGCTGCGCGAGCTCCACTGCGATGCGTCCGTTGGCCGCTTCGGCGACCACTTCAATACCCGGATCGGCATCGAGCACGTAGCGCAGGCCTTCGCGCACGAGCGCATGATCATCGGCGATGAGCACGCGAATGCGCACGCGCACGAGCTCGCTCGCGACGTCAGGGGGTCGGTTCACGACAGTCTCACGAAAGAGTCCCTCGATGTGGTGCGCTGATTCGCACGTCGGCGCCTTTGTGGCGATTGGCGATCACCACCTGGCCGCCGATGGCGAAGATCCGCTCGCGCATGCCCGTGAGGCCCATCCGATTCTCGGCGTCCAGAATCCGACCGTTGCGCCCGACCGGGAATCCGTTGCCGTCATCGCGCACGCGCAGCACGAGGCCGCTGTCGTCGACAGTCACCAGCACGTCGACGTGCGTCGCGTGGGCGTGGCGCACGACGTTCGACAGCGCCTCCTGCAGCGCACGGAAGAGCGCCAGATCGGCGTCAGGATGCAGCGGCGGAAACGCGATCGGCGCGTCGAACGTGGCGCGAATCCCGCTGCGCTCGGTGAAGTCGGTGACCAGCGAATGCAGCGCCGGTCGCAGCCCCAGATCATCCAGCAACGTGGGGCGCAGAGCGCTGGTGACCTGTCGGATACTGGCAATACCGGTATCCACCAGCGACAACAGACGATCGAGGCGCGGCGAGGCCCCCTCGGCCAACAGCGGGCGCAACGCCTCGAGCTGCATCTTCACCGCGGAGAAGACCTGAGCCGTTTCATCGTGTAATTCTCGCGAGAGGCGGCGGCGCTCGTCCTCGTGCTGGCGGACCATGCGGGCGGAGAGTTGCTCGAGCGCCTTGGTTCGCGCGGCGAGCTGCCGGTCGAGCGCCGACTGCTCGAGCGCCGCACCCACCTGCTGGCCGAGTGTCAGCAGGAAGTCGTCGTCGAGCGCGGTGAACGGATTGCGCACGTCGCCCGCCATGACCAGCGCGCCCACCAGTCGCGAGCCCGTTCCAACCGGCAACGCAGCGATGAACGGCTGCTGGCCTTCCGCCGCCACCACCTGCGGGCGCCGCGAGATGCGCATCCGGGTGAGCGCATCGAGCACCGCGTTGTCGGGGCGCGCGTTGCCCCACGACGCACAGGTACCGGCACCGCGCACGAAACGTCCACGGGTGGCCGGTGCAGCGGTCGCCGGCGCGGAAGCACCCATCGCCACGGCGTCGAGCGTGTAGTCGGCACACTCGTCATCGCGCCATGCGATCAGTTCGTCAGAGGCAGGGGAGTCGTCGCCCTCAGCTTCGAAGAAATACATCGCGGTACCGCGTACGCCGGGCAACTCGAGGGGACGCGACAACAGCGCATCGAGCGGATCGGTGCTGCGATCACGGCGCTGCAGGTCGCCCGACAGCGCCGAGAGCGCGCGCACCCCACGTCCGAGATCATCGAGCACAAGGATCACCAGGCCGAACCCGACCAGCAACTCGAATGAGATATCGAGGTAGTAGCCCCACGGCGTCCAGGCGCCTTGAGCGCGCAGGAACGGATAGTCGAGGTGGTGCAGTCCCCACAGGAAGAACGAAATCGCCAGCAGGCGCGCGCCGGTCGAACTCGCGATCCGGTGATGGCGCCAGAACACCCAACCGGTCCACATCGTCGCACCGCTCAGAAACAGCACCGCCGGGAGCGCGGCCCACAGGAAATTATCCAGCTGATAGATCGCGACGTACGACCAGAGCGCCGGAAAGAGCGCCAGCAGCAGATATACCGGTCGTGCTCTGGGCTGGCGCAGGAACACGATGGCCGACCAGAGCAGTGCCAGTGCGGTCCAACCGGTAGTGACTTGATGCCAGTACAGCCAGACGCGCTCGCCCGTGAGCAGGAAGCTCAGAATGCAGAGTAAGCGCGCGACGTACACGCTCCACGCCACCGCGAACCAGCCGAACCACGGACGGCGATAGCGTACATATAAATGCGCACACAGTGCGGCGAGCCCGGTGGTGATCGCGCCCTGCAGCAGCGTCGCCGCCAGCTCGGTGGCGAGCATAGGCGGCGGTGTCTGGATCATGTCGCTCTGGGCGAGCGCGAGCGCGAGCAGTGGCTGGGCGTGCACTGATGTGATCACGACGGACGTGTCTGGCTAGACATCGGTGGCCGGCGCGCCGGAGCCGGTGATTGGTACCGGCCGCGTGCTATCCTGCTGCACGTGATACACGGTGCGCGACGGGAACGCAAAGCTCGAGCCGTTGTCGCCGATGATGCGCATGAACGTGATCAACATCTCATGACGGATGCGCAGAAACGCTTCCCAGTTGGTGGTCAGAAACCATGCGACCACGTTGATGCGAATCGCCGAGTCGGTGAAGCCGACGACGTTGATACGCATGACATCGGTGTACACCAGCGGATGCGCACGGAGCGCAGCTTCGAGTGCATCACGGATGCGCTCCAGCTGCTCCGGCGTGGTCGCGTACGTGAGGTCGATATCCGTGCGCAGCAGAATGCGATCGCGTTCCCCGAAGGTTTCGATACGCTCGTCAGCCAATCGTCCGTTCGGAATACGCACCACGGTACGATCTACGGTGCGGAGACTCGTGGACCGCAGCCCGATGCGCTCCACGGCGCCTTCCGACCCGCCGGCGCGGACCCAGTCGCCCACGCGAAACGCGTTGTCGGCAGCCAGCGATACACTACCGAAGAGATGCTCTACGGTCTTCTGCGCGGCGAGGGCGACGGCGATACCACCGATGCCGAGACCGGCCAGCAGCGTGCCCACGGGATACCCGAACTGCGCCAGCGCGACCAGCAGCGCGACGATGGCCAGCGTGACGCGCAAGAAGTTGCCGAGCAGAGGCACCAAGGTGCGCGCCTGCGTGCCCTGCCCCGTGGCCCACGCGGCGTTGGCCACCCGATCCTGCGCCAGGCGCACGATACTCAGCAGCCCCCAGAAAATCGACGTGAGCACGAGCCCGCGCGTGAGCGAGGTGAAGAAGCCTGCCACGCGCGTGTTGAGGTCGAGCAACGAGAGCAGCGGACCGATCGCCAACGACGCCGCCCACAATCGGAACGGTCCGCGCAGATGCTCGAGCAGCAGATCGTCCCAGTCGGTCACGGTACGCTGCGCAATGCGACCCAGCAGATTGCGCAAGACGGCACCGAGCCCCCACGCCACCAACAACACAATGGGAATCGCCAACGCGATTCCGATCCACTGCCAGTAATACACGTTCAGCGGTCCTTCACGCATCAACGTTTTCGGGAGACGCTCGCGCAGCCACGGCGCACCCGAATTGTCGAACCATCCATCGATGAATCCGACGGTGGCCTGCGAGAACACCCAGCGCATCGGTCCGCCCGACGACGGGGCAGACAGCCGCACCATGCGGACCGGATCTTCATGGCCGTTCGGCGATGCAATGACGCCGATCCGGTCGCCACCCACGTCGCCATCGGTGGTATCACCGGTGACTGCGCCCGACACCGTGCGCACATCGATCGCCAAACGTTGATCGAAGATGGTCTTGAGTCGCTTGGCCAGCTGGGCGGACCGCCCACGCTCGACCGTGGGCACCGAGAGGTATTCCGCAGCGCCGACCCAGTCGCTGGCCTCGGCAAGTCGCAGGTACGCCTGCAGCGCCGCCCGGGGTGAGGCCGCGGAAACAGTTGCAGCACTGTCCGCACTGGACGCCCGCGAGGGGAGTCCGAACTGTGCCCGCGCCTGACGCGGGAGAGAGAGGCCGACGGCGAGGAAGCCCATCGCCGCTGAAATGAGGATGCGAGCGCGCATACGCAAAGATAGCCGGGTACCCAGCGAGTGCCCCGGGTGGGACTCGAACCCACGACCTATGGCTTAAAAGGCCACTGCTCTACCAACTGAGCTACCGGAGCGCCGACCCGCCGTGAAGCGG
>Ga0105047_10012042_pt1 | contig 13965 bp, 10 predicted proteins | sample MAT04_FD_78384 | JGI IMG/M metagenome (GOLD analysis project Ga0105047, IMG submission 78384) | Freshwater microbial communities from Lake Fryxell liftoff mats and glacier meltwater in Antarctica - MAT-04 (megahit assembly) | ecosystem: Environmental > Aquatic > Freshwater > Ice > Liftoff...
AAATCGTTGCCATTGGTTCGATTTTTGGCATGCCCTTTGAGCCGACTTTAGGTTTTAGCTTTCAGTCATTCTGCATACCCCCCCTGCTGAAAGCAGCGAAAGCAGCGAAAGCAGCGAAAGCAGCGAAAGCAGCGAAAGCAGCGAAAGCTAAACCGCATGGCCGATGGTTGTGCTGGCTCACAAAGGGTTTAGGAAGGATTCTTGGAGTTTCTTCGCGATGTGCTGTTTTCGTAGTTCACTCTCGGCGTGACGCCGGTGTGAATCCTTTAAGCGAGTGGCATCACGCCGAGCGTGACCGACAAAACTTCAAGAATCGTAGCTACACCCTTCCGAACGGGGTGCAGCAACGACTCTTGGAGCATCTTCGTAGGGCGGGTGGAGTCTTCGGAACGCGCCACGTACAGAATTAGCTTTGTGATATTGTGCAGTGGCCTCCTTCACTTGCACCCCGACGCTTGACCGCTGTGGCGGGTCAACTAGGGTAATCCCATTATCTTTTCCGTACTCGCAGCATCGGGTTCCGCATGAAAATTTCCGCCCCTACGGCCGTGCCGGATGCGTTGGCGCCCGCCGCGGTCGATCCCCTCGCTCCGCCCATCGCGGAAGCACTTCCCGGCGAAGAGGTTGCGCCTCCCCTCGTGGTGATGGCCAAATGGCCCGACTGGTTCAAGCCGGTCGATACCGCGCTGGCCATCCTCGCGGTGCTGTTGGCGTTTCTACTCGCGTCGTACACCGCCCGCAACGCGGACATCTGGCGGCATCTCGGCACCGGCCGGCTGATTCTCCAAGGGAATCACCCGATCGGTGGCGATCCGCTGAGCTACACGGGCGCCGACCGAGCCTGGGTGAATTCGAACTGGATCTTCGACATCATCCTGTATGTCGCCTACAGCGTGGACGACACCGGTGCGACAGCGGTAGCGTTGAAAGCGTTGGCCTTCGCCGCCGCTTTCGCCGTGCTTTTCCTGCTTCGGCGGCCCGAGCAATCGCTGTGGCCGTGGGCGATGGTCGCCGGCTGCGGGGCCGTGGCGTGCGGTTCGCTCGCCTCGCTGCGGCCGTTCGTCTTCGGCATTTTGCTCCAGTCGGTCGTGCTCGTGCTGCTCTACCGCGGGAACTGGAATGGCAACAAGTGGCGCATGCCCGCGATTCTCGGCGGCGTCTGTTGGCTGTGGGCCTGCACCGATGCTTTCTTTTTCTTGGGGCCGCTGACGGTGCTGCTGGTCTGGGGCGGCGAGAAGATCCACAATTCCCTGACGGCGGGCCAAGAGGCACCGGAGCCGGCGGACGATCCGTTCTGGTCGGCGCCGGCCGAACTCCCGCTGCTAAGGGCGTTGGCGTTGTGCATTGCGGGCGTATTGCTGAACCCGATGTTCCTCGGTGCGCTCGTGCGGAGCCCGATCGACGCCATCGAGCAACTCGTCCCCTTCGAACTGACCTTCGGTTGGGGCGATGTGTTCTCCGGCGACAAAGCCCTCACGTCGTTGATTCTGTCGCCGATGAGCGAACCGTATTACGAGGCGCCGGAGCGTGCGTACAACATCACCGGCATCGCCACGCTGGTCGTGGTCGTTGGTTCCGGGCTTTTGCTCGGGGGCGGATTTTCCCGATTGCGAGCCACGCACGTCTTGCTCTGGTTCGCCCTCGTCGCCTTGGCCGTCCTCCACTACCGGTTTATCCCGTTCGCCGTCATCGCGGGCATCCCGCTCGCGGCGGCCCACCTCAACGGACTGTCCCGCTACCGTTTGCAAGGCGTCTACGATTCCACGACCAAACTGATATTGAATTCCAGCGGCGTCGGGCGGATCGTTTCCATCGCGTTGCTCGTGGCCTCGGTCGCCGCGACGATTCCCGGTTACTTGCACGCGCCGATCACGACTACGCTGGTCGCCTACAACCGCCGGGTGAGTTGGGGCATCGAAGAAGAAGTCGGCTTGTCGCGCGGGGCGAAACTCATCCAAGAATGGCGTGCGGAAGGCGGCTTACCACCGGAATCGCGCGGCTTGCTCTCCTTCTACGACACGGGCGATTACTGCGCTTGGTTCGCACCGAGCGAGAAGGTCTTCTTGAACTCCCGGTTCCGCTTCCACGGGCCGGAATTGGTCGATCTGGCCGCGATCCGCGACGAATTCCGACCGAGGGGAACGGAAGAGGAAACGCAGGCGAGGCTGGACGAACACCGGATCAAGACGATCGCCGACAAATACCGCGCCGATTACTTCGTGCTGGGCCAGTGGAACCAACGCGTGCGCTGGGAGCAGATTTTCCGGGTCATCGGCGAATTCGAAGTGCCGGGGAAAGGCTCGGAGACCGCGCTGTTACACTTGGACGGCCGCGTTTCGATCTTATGTCGCACCGACACGCCCACGGGCCGGGCGACGCGCGACAATCTCCCGTATACCCCCGAGCGCGAAGCGTTCGCCGCGAGCGCCCCGGCGATCCCGTCGGGCAAGTCGATCCCGCCGCTCGTCCCGGTCGACAGTTGGCTCGCCGACTTCACCGCCCGCTACGACCCCAGTTCCGTCGCCACGGACGACGCGATGCTCTTCTTGGACTTGGCCCGGAAATCATCCGCCGGGGCCCAAAATAACTGGCTCCAACGCCGCCAAGTCGCGGATGTTGCCGGGATCGGCGCCGGACCGGTCATGCAGTGGGCGTTCGACCCAGGCCCGCGTTTGCCGAATCCGGACGAACTGGCCTACGCGCTATTGGCGCAGCGGGCCGCGCGTCGGGCGATCTTCGAAACGCCGGACGATCCCGAACCGCACGCGGTGCTCGCCGATACCTACACGCTGAGTTTCTTGGGGGCACTCGACAATTCGGAAACGAAGCGGCAGCAGATCACGGGGCGGCGGCGTTTCTTGGATCGCGCGGCCGTCTCCCCCAACGGCAAAGACGGCCTGTACCAAAAGATTATCGAGAACGAGCTCGCGCTGTTCCTGCTCCATATCGAATCGGGTCAGTTGGACTTGGCGCTCGACGTCCTCGCCAAAACGAACGCCGCGATCAAAAACGCCCCGGACGATATGGTTCCCCCCGCCCCGCGGCTGCGTCAAGTCCGCGATGCTTACCGCCGCATCACCGCCGAAACCATCATCTCGAAGTACCTCCAGGGGTTGGAGTTCGAAGGCCGGCCGCAGCCCTCGCAACGAGACCTCGAAAACATGTACTCCAAGCTGACGAGCGAGGTGCTCGACCCGGATCTCGATCCGGGCGAAACCCGCGAGAAGATGAAACCCAAGGATGCGGCTTGGGTCAAAGCCCGCACGCAGACCTTGGAAGACCGGCTGCGGCGCGACATCGGCAAACGGAGCGAGGCTTTCAACACGGAAACGAAGAACGCCGGCATCACGCAGAAATTCATGGCGTGCGTCGAGCGCAACCTCATCGGCCGGGCGATGGATCTGATTTTCTCGGAGTCGGATTGGGAAAGCGTGCCGCAAAGCGGACTCGATATCCGGTTGCCCGGGCGTCTCGCCCAAGTGCTGATCCAGCGGTTCGGATACTTGCTTTCCACCGCCGAGATCCGCGAGACCAACGACGGCTTCGTGATCTTCCGCACGTCCGCGATCGGCTTGAACCTCCAAGCGATCTCGCTCCAATTGGAAAGCGGCCAACTCGACAAAGCCGCGCAGCAATTGGCGAACGTTTCGAAAGTCCTCGAGAAGGCCGAACAGGACAACACGAACGACGCTCGCTTGGCGCCGAGCCGGGCGGCGTACAATCAACTCCGCACGATCCAAGCCCGCCTCGAAGGGGACTTCGACAAAGTGGCCGAGGATACCCGCGAGAAACTCCGGCAGCTGCCGAAGGTCGACCCGGAGATGCTCGAGCACCTCAAGAAACCGCCGGTAGATCGGCGTGTCTCCATTGCGGCCGTGGCCGGCGGGCCGATGCAATTCGTCGATCCGGTCATCCAATACCGCGTCAATTTGGTGCGCGAATCGCTGCTCCATTACGACCTGGGCCTGACGGCGCTGCAAGCCGGCGATAACCGGGAGGCCCGCAAACGATTCGCCGAAGCCTTGAAACCGCAGGGCGTGCCCGTCGCGTATTTGAATGTCGGCCCCGACGACCCTATGTCGGTGTACGCGACCCGCTATTTGGCATTGCTGGACAAATTCGCCGTCGAAAAACCGGCCAAGTGATCCGCCGAACCCCGCAGGGAACCACCATGCCAACTTGGAAACTGGCCGGCGTGCAAATGGATTGCACCCTCGGCAACATCGCAGGCAACCGCGCGAACGTCCGACGCCACCTTGCGGCGGCCGCGGGGAATGGCGCCAAGGTCGTCGTCTTTCCCGAGTGCAGCCTCGCCGGTTACGGATTCGGTAGCCGAGCCGAAATCGCCGCGCACGCCGAGCCGTTCGCCGGCCCCAGCGCGGCGATCCTCGCCGACGATTGCGCCCGCCTCGGCGTCTGGTGCGTCTACGGATTCTTCGAGACCGCCGGCGACAAACTCTTCAACTCGGCCGCGCTCATCGGGCCGAATGGCCCCATCGCCTGCTATCGGAAGTTGCACCTGCCCTGCGTCGGGGCGGATCGCTTCACCGATCCCGGCGACCGACCGATGGCCGTCCACGACCTCGGCGGGTTGAAAATCGGTTTGCACATCTGCTTCGACGGCGGCTTCCCGGAGACCACCCGAGTGCTCACGCTGCTGGGGGCCGACCTCGCGATCCTGCCGACGAACTGGGCCGACAAAGCGATGAAATCGGCCACCCTCACACCACCCGTGAGGGCGCTCGAAAACAAAATCTACTTCGCGGCGGTCAACCGGATCGGCGTCGAATCGGGTTTCCATTACATCGGCCACAGTTCGATCACCGATCCGTTCGGCGAGTCGATCGATAAAGCCTTTCACGACCGCGAAGCGATCTTGTACGCCGACATCGACCCGGCCGCGGCGCGGGACAAACTCGTCGTGAACATCCCGGGCGATTACGAAATCGACCGCGTAAACTGGCGCCGCCCCGATATGTACGGGCCGCTCTTGGAAGGCCGAGTATTCACCGGGCACCGCAACGGGTGAAAGCGGCGGTGGTTCCCCGATTGCTCCTCGGGCGCTCCTCAGACGCGCTCCGCTACGATTGCGACTTGCTGCGACGCGGCCCGGGTGAACAGCACGAAGCGGTGCTTCGCCCCGGACAATTTCCATTTGCTTTGCAGTTCGTCGGTATCGGCGAGCGAGCCGCGCTTCACCGCCGTGATCCGGCCGATGTCGTTCGAGCGCAACCACGCCGAAATCTTCTTCGCATCCAACGGCAACAGCGCATCGACGCGGTAGACGGTGGCGAAGGGCGTCTCCCGGTGACAATCGGCTGTCAGCAACTGCACGACGGCGTCCACGGGCGAAGCGTCCAGCGCCGTCGCCAAGTTCGGCACCAGTCCGGCCCGGTTCACCGCCGCTTCGGGGTCGTACAAATAAGCACCGACTTCCACCTGATCGCGGCGCTCGTCCACAGTCTCCGCTTCCATCGTCAACCGGCTTCCCGCCGAAGTCAACAGCGTCGCCCGGCGGGCCGTCGTCCGCAAGTCGCCGAGCCAGAGCACCGCTTCTTTCAGCTCGCCATCGAGCGCGATGAACTCGACTTCGCCGGGGAACAAACCGAGGTCTTCCCACGAAGCGCCCGGCGCCAGCTTGAAGCCGATGGGGAAGTTCTTGGGCAGTCGGGCGATCACCTCCCCCGGCGGAGGTGCGTAATCTTGCAGCGAAAGGAACCGTTTCCCCTCGGAGCGCCGGCCGGGATCGGCGAACGCAGCCGGCACCAACGGCAGCGGTTCGGTCAGCAGATCGGCCGCGATGAAATTGCCCGGGTGCCCGTAGGCTTTCAGATTCTCCTCGGCCATTCGCAGCCGAACGGGATCGCTGTCGATGGCGACCACCGTGCGGTTCGCAGTCGCCAAGCCGATGGTGTCGCCGCCGATGCCGCAGCCGAAATCGCCGACGCAATCGTACTTCGCGAAGCGCTCGGCCCGGTAGCGGGCGATGATTTCGCTCGACGACACTTCGAGCGATTCTTTCAGGAAGTACATGTCGGCTGCGCGGCTAAACTTCACCGTCGCTTTCCGGCGAAGCAGCACCGTTTCAATGGCGGCGCGGGCGAGGTCGGCCGGGAAGTGCTTCCGCAGGGCCGTGAGGACGTGCAGGTACTTCGCCTCGTTCGGCTCGGCATCCGTCGCCGCGGCGAGCGCCGATCGCCCCGTCGGGCCGAGCAGTTGGTGGAGGGTGGTGAGGTTCAAGCCGATCAACCGAAGGTGTTGCTGAGGCGGAGGTGTTGCTCCAAGTCGAGGGCTTCGGCGCGAATTCCGCCGTCGATGCCGAGGTCCTTCAGTTTGGAATCGACTTCGTCTTTATCGCGCCGGCCGCTCGGCCAACCGATCAGTGCGGCCCGCAGGTTTTTGCGGCGGTGGCAGTACAGATCCCGGAGAAAGACGCGGAAGCGGACGACGTCGCCGACCTTCGCCCGCTTCTCCGGGTTCGGCTTGATCATCACAATGCCGGAATCGACCTGCGGCCGGGGGAAGAAGTTGCTCGGGCCGACTTTGCGGATCGTCTCGACATCGGCGACGCTTTGAACGAGCACGCTCAGCGAGTTGTAATCTTTGGTGCCGACGGTCGCCCGCAACCGCTCGGCGATCTCCCACTGCACCATCACGACCATGCGGTCGATGGGCAGGTCGGGGAGCAGCAGCAGATTCGTGATGATCGGCGTCGCCACGGCGTAGGGCAAGTTCGAAATGAGCTTCAGCTTCTTGGCGTGGAATTTCGCCGTCAGCTCGGCCCAACCCGCGAGCATGTCGGGGTTCAGTTCGTTCTTGCGTTCGAGTGCATCGCCCAAGTGAGATACGACGTTGAGCCGATGGCCGATGAACGTCTGGGCCATTCGGTGGAACGATTTATCGACTTCGACGGTGAAGACGCACGCGGCCCAATCGGCGAGCTTGTTCGTGAGCGAGCCGGTGCCGGTGCCGACTTCGAGGATCGAATCGGCCGAGGTGATATCGCCGGCCCGCACGATCAGATCGATGAGGTTGAGGTCGATGAGGAAGTTCTGGCCGAGCTTGCTTTTGGGCTCCAGCCGGAAGTTCTCCATCAGCCCGCGCAGGTACGACACCGTCTGCCGGGGATCCGGGGCGTTGGACTTCGGAAGGGGGGTCTGCGCGGGGGGGGGCGGCGGCTTCGGTTTCGGGGCCGAAACCTTCTCCGGCATCATCGCGATTTCTTCGGGTGGGCGTGCCATATCGTGTATTGTAGGGAATCGGCAGTCGGCGAGCCGGCCGCGTCAGCGGTCGGAGGTTGGAAAACGCAACTCCGACCGGCCTGCGTTCAAGCTCGCTCAACCCTCACACCGTGACCGTCAGTGCCTGAAACAGCTTCTGCACATGCTTCGCCAGCAGGTCGAACTCCAGATTCACCCGGTCGCCGACGGTTTTGTTCCCGAGCGTCGTGTGGGCGAGGGTGTGGGGGATGAGCATGACGCTGAGTTGGGCCGGCTCGACGTTCGCCAGCGTCAGGCTGACGCCGTCGATGGCGATGGAGCCTTTCAGCACGAGCAGTTCATTGAACTTGGCAGGGTGACCGAAGCGCACGGTCTCCCATTCGCCGGAAGTGGCGCGTTCGAGGATCGTTCCGGTGCAATCGACGTGCCCCGTCACGAAGTGTCCGCCGATGGGGTCGCCGACGCGCAAGGCCCGTTCTAAATTCACCTCGGCCCCGGCGTGGATTGCGCCGAGGACGGTCGCCTGCACCGTTTCGGGGCCGACTTGGAAATCGAAAGTGTCCGCATCGAACGCCACGACCGTGAGGCAGACGCCGTTGACGGCGACGCTTTCCCCGAGCACGAGGTGTGGGGCGATGCCCGCTTCGCGCACGGTGAGCCGGCGCCCGCCGGAGCCATCGTCGGTAGCGGTGGTGACGGTGCCTTTGGCTTGGATCAATCCGGTGAACATGGGGCACGAGCCGTTCTTCTTAGGGCGGGTGGAGTCTTCGTAACCCGCCGGTTGCCCGAACGTAGCGCGGCGGGTCACGAAGACTCCGCCCGCCCTATAAACGGAATCCGCAAAGCCGGCATCGCGGAAAGTCGATAAACTTACCGTGTCTCATCATACGGCAACAAGGTTCACGGCCCTATGGGCATGCTCGACCATTGGCACCCGATCTTGCCGAGCCAGAAACTCAAGCGCGGCAAAACTGCGGGCCTGCAACTCGCCGGCAGCTTGATCTGCCTATACCGTACCGCTGAGGGGGCCGTAGCTGCGGTCAACGACGTCTGCCCGCACCGGCGGTTGAAACTGAGTTACGGCCGGGTCGTCGGCGACCGCATCGAATGCAAATATCACGGCTGGACGTTCGACGCCTGCGGCAACGGCGAAAGCCCGAGCACGCCGAAACTGCACACCTGCACCGACGCCTACGACACCCGGGAAGAGCACGGCTACATCTGGGTGAAATCGAAGGCGAGCACACCCGAATTCCCCGAGATCAACACCGACAATTATTACCACCTCGGCAACTTCCACCACGTCGTCCCGGCACCGCTCGAACTAACGGTGGACAACTTCAACGAGATCGAACACAGCGGCACCGTCCACGACACCTTCGGCTACGACCTCGCCCGCATGCACGAGGTGAAAGTGAACTTCGAACCGACCGATGCCACCGTGAAGGTCACGAACGTCGGCCCGACGAAGACGCTGTTCAAACCGCTGGCGTGGATTTTGGGCATCCGCAAAGGCGACCTTTTCCACGACCATTGGACGACGCACTTCTCCCCGGTTTACAGCGTCTACGATCACTGGTGGACCTCGCCCGACGGCAGCCGGGAATCGATGATGCGCTGGCGGCTGTACATGTTTTTCTGGCCCATCGATGGCGACCGCACGGCGGTCACGTCGTTCGTCTACGCCAAAAGCCGCTTCCCCGGCCCCGCCGGCGGGCTTAGAATTTCGAAGTGGATCTTCCGGCGCGAAGTCGACCGCGAAGTCCGGCAGGACATCGCCATGCTGGAGCATATGGCCGACAAGAACCCGAGCATCGACGGTATGAAGCTGAGCCGGTTCGACCGCGTGTTGGGCCTGACGCGCGAGCGCATCCAACGGATTTACCGCGGCATCCCCGCGGGCCGCATTCCCCTCACGGCGTGAGATTCGCGTGATCTTTTCCCCCCGGTTACCGCTGAGCGCGATCGTGTCGTGGTGCCGGGCGCTGCGCCACGGTATCAACATCGGCCTGTCGCCTGTGAAGATTTTCAAACAACAAGCGAAGTCTGGCCCGAGTGCGGCGCGCGGATTGGCGACGGCCTTCGCCGAGCGACTAGCCCAAGGGAGTTCGCTCGAAAATGCGATGAAGCCGGACCGATCGAAGTTCCCGCCGCTGATGATCGAGTTGGTTGCCGTTGGAGAGAAGACCGGTCGACTGACCGAGACGTTCGAAGAACTCGAGCGATATTTCGAGCAGGAACTCTCGTCGCGGAAGCTCTTCCTCGGCTCGCTGGTTTGGCCGGGGTTTATGTACGTCTCGGGCGTCTGCGTCATCGCGATCATGCTGCTCGTCCTCGACATGCTCACACCGTCGGGGAGCACCGGGTTCAACCCACTCGGTAAATTTTTGAGCGGCGTGCGCGGCGCGGCCATCGTCCTGTTCGTCGGCTTCGGTTTCTTGGCGTTCGTCGTGACGGCGTACCTCTTCCTGCGCGACAATGACCCCCTGCGGGCCAAGTTCGAGGCGCTCGCGCTGAACATCCCGGGCTTGAACAGTTGCTTCCGGGCATTCGCTCTCCAGCGATTCAGCATGGCTCTGCACATGACGAGCGAAGCCGGGATGAACGCCGACGAGGCCCTGCTCTACAGCTTCCGCGCGACCACGAATGCGGCGTATTTGGCCGAGTCCGCGAGCTGCGTGAAGCAGGCCCAAGCCGGTCGGGCCATCGATAAGATCCTCGCGGGCTGCCCGAAGAAATTGTTCCCCGAAGAGTTCCTCGATTCCGTCGGAGTCGGCGTCATCACCGGGTCGCTCGCCGAGGTGATGGCGAAGCGATCCGAGCAGTACCGCGACGAGGCCGGGCGGAAGTTGAAGTGGCTGACGATGCTCGCCGGCGGTTCGGTCTACGCGATGGTCGGGCTGATGATCATCGTCGTCATCATCCGCATGGTGATGAGCATTGGCGCCGTCTACGACGACGCGCTGAAGGGCGTGTAACCAAGGGTGCGCCGGTCATTTGAATCGCCGACGGGCTACCTTGGAACCGATCTCCCAGATCCTCGACGCCGTCTACCGAACCGAGTCCCGGCGCGTCTTCGCCACGCTCGTGCGGATACTCGGCGATTTCGACCTCGCCGGGGAAGCCCTGCACGAAGCCTTTGCCAGCGCTTTGGAGCAATGGCCGCGCGATGGCGTCCCGGAGAATCCGCGGGCTTGGCTCGTGTCGACCGGGCGGTTCCGCGGCGTCAATGTCTTCGGCACCTCGAATCGGTGCTCGACGTGGTCTACCTCGTCTTCAACGAGGGCTACTCCGCATCGTCGGGAGACTCGCTGACGCGGGTCGAACTTTTCCGCCGAAGCGATCCGCCTCGGCCGGCTCGTCGTCGAACTCCTCCCCGACCCCGACGCGTTCGGGTTGCTCGCGCTGATGCTCCTGCACGAATCTCGGAGACCGGCGCGGGCTTCTGCGGACGGCGAGTTGATCTTGTTGGACAAGCAAGATCGGACGCACTGGGATCGGGCGATGATCGCCGAAGGGCGGAGCGTGACCGAGCGTGCCTTGGAGGTTCCGAGCGTCGGGACGTTCGCCATCCAAGCGGCCATTGCGGCGGTGCATGCGGACGCCGATAACCCGGTCGCGACCGATTGGCGCCGCATCGCCGCGTGGTACGACCTGCAATTGCGGGCCGACCCGTCCCCGGTCGTCGAGTTGAACCGCGCCGTCGCCGTGGCCCTGCGCGACGGCCCGGAAGCGGGGCTGGCCCAACCCTACCTCTTCTTCGGCGGCCGCTGCGAAGAAGCCCTCGAACACTACCGCACCGCCATCGGCGCCCAAGTCGAGATGGTCCTGCGCTTCTCGGAAAGCCCCGAACAGCCGCCCCCCGGCATGCCGGCGCCCGGCTTCGAGAGCAAAATCATGCACTGCAGCTTTAAAGTGGGCGGCAGCACCATTATGGCGTCCGACGGCTGCGGACCGGGTGCGACCTACTCCGGTTTCTCGTTGGCGCTGAGCTTGGCGACGGAGGCCGAAGCCGAGAAGGCCTTCGCGGCGCTCGCCGACGGAGGCGCCGTGAAGATGCCGCTGGTCAAAACCTTTTGGTCCCCGCTCTACGGGCAACTGGTCGACCGCTTCGGCATCGAGTGGATGGTCATGGTCGCTTTGGAACCGCCGAAGTGACATCCACGGAACAGACCGGCTATCGGGCCGGGTCCGAGCGTGTTCGAACAGACCGGGGAGCCACTCGAAAAGTCTGGCAATCGGCGGCCTGGGCTGGGGGTCATTGAGACCCGCAAACCCATAAGCTGAATCGGAACCGCTCCCAGAGAGTTGCCTGTGAAAGCCATCGTCTTCGATCGTTTCGGACCGCCCGACGAAGTTTTGCAAGTTCGCGATGTCCCCGAACCGAGCCCGGAACCGGGCGAGGTGAAGGTGCGGATGCTCGCTAGCCCGATCAATCCGTCCGACTTGTTGTACATCGCCGGGCAGTACGGGTTGAAGCCGCCGGCGTTCCCCGCGACGCCCGGATTCGAGGGCGTCGGGATCGTCGTCGAAAACGGCGGCGGCCTCATCGGCTGGCTCCGCAAGGGCAAGCGCGTCGCCGTGCTGAACAGCCGCGTCGGCAACTGGGGCGAATTCACCGTCGCGTCGTCGAAGCAAGTCATCCCGATCCCGGATGATATTTCGGATGAGCAAGCCGCGAGTTTCTTCGTGAACCCGGCCACAGTCATCGCCATGACCGAAGGCGTACTGAACGTCGCCGACGGTGATTGGCTGCTGCAATCCGCCGCGGGGAGTTCGTTGGGGAAGATGGTCATCGCGTTCGCCAAGCATCGCGGTTTCCGCACGATCAACGTCGTCCGGCGGGCGGAACAAATCGACGAGTTGAAGAAACTCGGGGCCGACGAAGTGATCCTCGAGAAGGACGGCATCGCGGATCAAGTGCAGCGCATCACCGGGGGCGCTGGGGTGAAGTTCGCTCTCGATCCGGTCGGCGGCGCGACGGGAACCCAAGTGATTCAATCGCTCGGCCACGACGGGACTTGCATCCTGTACGGCCTGCTCTCCGGGGAACCGGTATCGGTCGATCCGCGGTTGTTGATCACCGGGAGCAAGGCCGTCTGGGGCTTCTGGCTCGCCGACTGGATGAAGTCCCTCGGCCTCGTCGGCAAGCTGAAGTTGATCCGGCAGATCCGCGGCCTGATGGCGTCTGGTATTCTCCGCACCGAGACCGGCACCGCCTACCCGTTGGATCGCGTGCAGGACGCCGTCCGCGAAGCCGCGGCGACCGGCAAAGCCGGCAAGGTTTTGCTGCGGATCGCGCAGTAAACACGAGTTCGTGTTTCCCGCCGGGCCGCGTTCTATAAACCGATGGTGCCCGAGTTCCACCCGCATCCCGCCGCGTTGCCCGCCCACGAGACCACCATGAGCGACTTGGTGAAGTTCCGCCCCGGCTTGGAAAATATCGAAGCCGCGAAGTCCGCGATCAGCGAGATCGACGGGAAGCGCGCCGTCCTGGAGTACCGGGGCATCGCGGTGGAGACCTTGGCGAAGGAGAGCTGCTTCGAAGAGACGAGCTGGCTGCTGATGAAGGGCGAACTGCCCACGCAACGCCAACTCGCCGAGTTCGACCACGGCCTGCGCGGGGCCCGCTCGCTGCATTACCGCCTCAAAGATTTGATCAAATGTCTGCCCGCCACCGGCCACCCGATGGACGCACTGCAATGCACCGTCGCCGCGCTCGGGGCCTTCTACCCGTGCCGGACCGTCTCCGACCCTGCCAAAAACTGGGACGCGTGCATCCGCCTGACCGCGGCGTTGCCGACGCTCGTCGCCGCCTTCGCGCGCACCCGCCGCGGGGAAGAGATGATCGAGCCGCGCGACGACCTCGATCACGCCGCCAACTTCTACTACATGACCTTCGGCCGGGAACCGACTCCCGCCATTCGCAAAGTGCTCGACGCCTGCTTGATTCTGCACGCCGAGCACAACATGAACGCGAGCACCTTCACCGCCCGCGTCGTCGGCTCCTCGCTCGCCAATCCGTACGCCTCGATCTCGTCCGCCATCGGATCGCTCTCGGGCCCCCTCCATGGCGGGGCCAACGAAGAAGTGCTGATCCAACTCGAACAAATCGGTTCGCCCGAGAACGTCAAACCGTGGCTCGATGCGAAGCTCGCCAAAGATCCGAAGCATAAAGTCATGGGCTTTGGCCATCGGATTTACAAAGTCAAAGATCCGCGGGCGACGGTGCTCCAAGAGCTCGCCGAGCACGTCTTCGCGGAAACGAACCGGCCGAAGAACTACGAGATCGCGCTCGAACTGGAGCGTGTCTGCGCCGGGGTCTACGGGCCGAAGGGCGTCTTCCCGAACGTCGATTTCTACTCGGGTACCGTCTACCAAGCCCTCGGCATCCCGACCGATGTCTTCACGCCGATCTTCGCCATCGGCCGAGTCGCCGGCTGGTTGGCCCATTGGCTCGAGCAACTCAACGGCAACCGGATCTACCGGCCCGAGCAAGAGTACGTCGGCAAGGCGAATGCCCCGTACACGCCGTTGGAAAAGCGGCCGTAGGCTTCGCTGGCGCACACAATTTTGATCCGCAAGTTCGGATCGCGGCCCAGCTCCCACAAGACGCGCAGACAGACCTGCGTCGTCTTCCCGTGGTCCCGCGGCAGCTCCACCAAAGCCAGCCGATGCGCGCTCAGATGGTTCTGCAACTGGGTGTGGATCGCCGGCATCGGGTCGGCCGGCGCCGCCGGGTCCA
>Ga0105047_10012046_pt1 | contig 13962 bp, 11 predicted proteins | sample MAT04_FD_78384 | JGI IMG/M metagenome (GOLD analysis project Ga0105047, IMG submission 78384) | Freshwater microbial communities from Lake Fryxell liftoff mats and glacier meltwater in Antarctica - MAT-04 (megahit assembly) | ecosystem: Environmental > Aquatic > Freshwater > Ice > Liftoff...
CTGCGCCACGGCGATCCCGGCGACAAGAGCGTGGCGCGTGATCTGTTGGTGCGCGCCGATCATGCGGACGCGAACCCAACGCTGCGCCGGATCGCAGCCTCCGAGACGGGCCCGGTACGACAAGAACTCGATCGGATCCTCCGCGCGCGCGGCGGTTGATCACGTGACGTCGGCTCAGGGGCAGACGGTGCTGAGATCGGCGTCCATCGTGCGGCACGCGCTCGGCACGGCGGGCGCCTCAGCGCTGCGCTCCATGTACTGGATCCAGCCCTCCTCCGCGTCGGCGGATCGCCTGTCGCCTGCGGCGATCTCGGGGGCGAGAACGGACGCGCAGCGCCGGTAGTGATCGAGGTACGCCGCGCACTCGGGTGAGCCAGGTTGGTTCGGAGGCGGGTCGCTCGACACCGGCTCACTCGCCGCAGTCCTAATCGTCGTCTCGCCGCCGCCGGAGGTCGGCTCGGGATGCGGCGCAGCGGGCGCACTGCAGGCGATCGACAGCGCGAGGGAGAGGAGGCAGGCGTGACGCATCGAGCGCGATGCTACACGACGGGCCTCAGCGCGCCGATCGCTCCGGCACGGCGACGCGCACGCTCTTGGATGATGATGTGACGCGCCGGAAGAGCTCAGTCGCCTTCGGCGATGTGCGCCTCGACGCGGGCGTTGATCTCCTCGAGCGTTGGCGGGCTCTCGGGCACGGGAGGAATCTCCATGATCTCCACCCGCGTCGCCGTGCCCGAGCTGGTCGAGATGGTCACGTCCATGTGAATCGCCGCGCGGGTATCGACACCACTAGGGACCGCATCGCGATAGGTCGCTCGCCCGCCGACGCCGCGCTCGACGTTCCCCGTGAGCAGGCGGGTGCCGAAATACCGAAGCACCAGCGGCATGGGCTGGGCGCTCCGGTACACCCGGGTTCCGCCGATGTGACTGACCTCCTCGAGACCGCGCGGGAGCACCAAGCCTGCGACGCGTACGTCGGACTCGAGCAGCTCGCCATCGGCCCCTCGCACCGGCGGCGGCTCGTCGCGCACCACCTCGGCGCGGGTCGGCAGCGGCGCCAAGATCTCGGGGGTCTCCCCCTCGACGTCGATGGCCGCCGTCCCGCAGCCCACCACGAACATCAGCACAACACTCGAGCGAAGCACGGCCGGGCTACACGCGCCGACCATCGACTTCCTCAATGCACGTCTCCGCTCACCTGGGCCGTGCGGTGGGAGCCGGTGTCCTCGCGCTTCACCCGTGCGTCGCGACGCAGAAGGCCCGCCTGACAGAAGCGGGCGAAGAGCGGGTGTGGCGCGTGCGGTCGACTCTTGAACTCGGGATGAAACTGACACGCGATGAAGTAGGGGTGCTTGCTGGTGGGCAGCTCGATCATCTCGACCAAGCCCAGATCCGGCGAGACGCCGCCCATCACCATGCCGGCCTCCTCGAGGCGCTGGCGGTAGTCGTTGTTGAACTCGTAGCGATGGCGATGGCGCTCGGAGATCTCGGTCGAGTGGTAGACATCGGCCGCGAGACTCCCTGGGACCAGCGACGCGCGGTACGCGCCGAGCCGCATGGTGCCGCCCTTGCTCTTCACCCCCCGCTGTTCGGGCATCAGATCGATGATCGGATCGCTGCAGTCGGGATCGAATTCGGTGCTGTTCGCGCCCGCGATACCGCAGACGTGGCGAGCGAACTCGATGGTCGCGACCTGCATCCCCAGGCAGATACCGAAGAAGGGGATCCCCTTCTCGCGCGCCAGCTTGATGGCTTGAATCTTCCCTTCGGCGCCGCGGCCTCCGAAGCCGCCGGGCACCAGGATCGCGTCGACGCTGCCGAGCTCGCGCTCGACGTTGTCGGGCGTGATGGTCTCGCTGTCGACGTAGCGCACTTCCACCCGGCACTCGTTGGCCAGCGCGCCGTGGGTGAGCGACTCGTGCAGCGATTTGTAGCTGTCACGCAAATGGACGTACTTGCCGACGAGCGCGACCTCGAGGGTGCCCTTGGGCGGGTTCTTGTAAATGTCGACGGTGCGCTGCCACGCCGAGAGGTCGGGCGGTCGCGACCAGATGTTGAGTCGGTCGGCTATCTGCTCGTCGCACTTCTCGTCGTGTAGCGCGATGGGCAGCTCGTAGATCACGCTCACGTCGGGCGCCGCGATGACCGCGTTCACCGGCACGTTGCAGAAGTGCGCGATCTTCTCCTTCAGGCTCCGAGCGAGCGGGCGATCGGTACGGCAGATCAAGATCTCGGGCTGGATACCGAGGCCCAAGAGCTCCTTCACCGAGTGCTGGGTGGGCTTGGTCTTGAGCTCGCCGGCCGCCGCGATGTAGGGCACCAGGGTCACGTGCACCGAGACCGCGTTCTGCGGACCGGCCTCGAGCTTGATCTGGCGCACGGCCTCCAAGAACGGCAACGACTCGATGTCACCCACGGTGCCGCCGATCTCGACGATGGTGACGTCCGCGCGCTGGGCCACGTCGACCACCCGCGCTTTGATCTCGTCGGTGACGTGCGGGATGACCTGAATCGTCGCGCCCAAGTACTCGCCGCGGCGCTCCTTCGCGATGACCGCGTCGTACACCCGACCGGTGGTGAAGTTGTTCGCGCGGGTCATGCGCGCCGAGGTGAAGCGCTCGTAGTGCCCCAGATCGAGATCGGTCTCGGCGCCGTCGTCGGTGACGAACACCTCACCGTGCTGGTAGGGCGACATGGTGCCCGGATCCACGTTGAGGTAGGGGTCGAGCTTGACGTTGGTGACCTTGAGCCCGCGCGCCTCGAGCAACGCGCCGATGGAGGCCGCCGCGAGCCCCTTGCCGATCGAGCTGACGACGCCACCGGTGACGAAGATGTACTTGGTTCGGCGGGCGTTCATCGGGGGTGCTCCAGAAGGCGGGGGAAAATGAGAACGGAGAGGATCAGGCCAGCGGGTCGAGGATCTGCGCGCGTTCGGGGCGGAACGCGGCCCATCTTCAAGGGAGGGCCCTCACCAGAGAGGGATGGCAAACGTCGGCGTGCAGAGCAGCTCGTGTGGCTCGAAGGTCGGTCGAGCGTACTCGCTCGTGTCGATCGATGCTGCCGCGCGCCTGCACGGGCCACGATGCTACGGACCGAGGTCGCGATCGTCAACGCGAAGCTCTGATGGTGCGCACGTCCATCTCGTTTGCCCCGAGATTCTCGGCGCTTCCAGGTCGCTTCCACGTCCTCGCATCCCGCCTCGGGCGCACGCGCAGCGATGGGGTACGATCGCGCGCCGTGAGCGCGCCCGTACTCCGCGAGCATCTCGCCTACCGCTGGGATCTCGACAAGACCTACCTCCGCACCGAGTTCGACTCCGTGCGCGACTGGGTGCGCCTGGCCTTCGAGACCGCGGCGGACAAGCGCACCATCCCCGGCGCGGCCGCGCTCTTGCGGGAGCTCACCGAGACCCGTCCCCGCGGGATCTACATCGTCTCCGGCAGCCCCACCCAGCTCCGCAAGGTGCTCGAGGCCAAGCTGCGCCTGGACGGCATCCGCTGGGACGAGTTGGTGCTCAAGCCCCAGCTCAAGAACATCCTCCGGGGCCGCTTCCGCTTCATCAAAGATCAAGTGGGCTACAAGCTCGCCGCGCTCTTCGAGTCGCGGGCCACCCTGGAGCCCGAGGTGATGGAGTACATGTTCGGCGACGACGCCGAACTCGATGCGTCGATCTACTCGCTCTACAGCGACGTGTGCACCGGGAGGGTCTCACTCGATGTGTTGCGCGAGGTGTTGGCGGGCTCGGGCGCGTACGAAGACGTCGTGCCCGCGGTGGTGGCGCTCGCCGAGCAGGTGCCGCGCGGCGGCGGCGCACTGCGGGTCTTCATCCACCTCGATCGGGTTAGCGCGCCGGTCGACTTCGACGGCCTCGGTGGGCGGGTGGTCCCTTTCCACAACTACCTGCAACCCGCGCTGGTGTTGCTCGAAGAGGGCGCGATCGAGCCGCTCGCCGCGTGCCGCGTGGCCTCGGAGCTCCTGAGGGAGCACGGCTTCACCGCGGACGCGCTGGTGGCCAGCTACTTGGATCTGGGACGACGAGGCTACCTCGGTGGGGTCGGTGCGCGCGCGCTCGCTGCGTTCGTCGATCGGGTCGATGATCCCGTACTCGGCGTGGGCGACGCACCGCAGCTCCGCGCGTTCGTCGAGGGCCTGGGCCGCGAGGGCGCGAGCGAGCTCCCCGACGCGCGCCCCGTGGAGCTCACCGAGATCGACTACCGCGAGCACTTCGCGAAAGACAAAGCGCGCGCCACGGCCGCCAAGCGAAGGCGCTCGGCGCCTCGCTGAGGCCGCGCAGGTTCAGAGAAAGTTCAGCGCCAGCCCCCCAAGCCCGCCGACCGCGGTGAGCCCACCTGAGATCACCCAATAGTGCCAGGGCGCGTCCTTCAGTCGGGCGACGCCCATGCGCCCGGTCAGCACGCCCGACGCGCCGAGCCCCATCAGCGCTCCGCCGAGAGGAAAGAGCGCCACGTAGTAGCGGTCGGCCATGATGATGGACGCGAGGTTTACCGCGACCAGCACGAAGCCGAACGCCGCGAAGGCGAGACCTGCGAGCCGGGGATTCCTTCGCATCCACTGGCGCTGCTTGCGCTGCCGCTCGGGCAACGCGAAGTCCGAGGGGTGTTGGCCCTCGAGCTCGGCGCAGCTCGCGCATAGCTCGCTCTGGGGGTGCCCAAAGCACTCGTCACACGCGAAGTTCCCGCAGCGTCGACAGTTCGACGCGCGCGCGATCGTCTCGGCGTGCACGGCACAGCGCGCGCTCATCGCCGCCTCCTTCGCGAGACCCGGGCTTCGTCTGCTGCATACGTCCCTGTCATGCGCCAACAGTACAACGGGTCGAGGCGATCACTAGGAGTCGTTGCGCGGAGCGGGCGGAGGTCCTGCGGGGCGGGTGTCGCCCGAAGGCTCGACGGCATTCCCCTCCGCGGCGCGCGGCACCACGGGACGGGGCGGAGGGGGAGGCGGCGGCTCTTCGCGCATCTCGATCTGCACGCTCGGTAGATCACTCGCGCGGATCGGTGCGTCGCTACGGCGAGGAGGCTCGCTCGCGCGCGGCAGCGGGATTCCCAGCTCGGACAGCGGCGCGAGCGTGGCGCGATCACCGGACTCGGCAGCATTGGTATGCTCCATCTGACGCACCTGCGCGCGCAGCACGTCGCTCATCGCGAGCAGGCCCACCAGGTGCGGTGTGCCGCGCTCGAGCACCGGGAGCTGCCGTACCCCGAGGCGCTGCATGCGGGCGACCGCGCGGATCAGCGGCTCCTCGGGCACCGTGTACTCCTTGCGACGCGAGCTCATCCCCACCGTGGGCTCGGGCGGTGGGGTCGCCCGGCTTTCTTCGATGGCGCCGTCCGGTGGTCGCGAGCCTCGCTTCTCGGTATTCCACTCCGCGATCGTGCGCTGGAGGCGCGCCTCGCTGAGCAGACCGACGAACACCCCCTTCGCATCGAGCACGGGATAGGTGGAGTGCCCGTGCTGCTTCACGAGCTTCGCCGCTTCGGTGACCAGCATGCTCGCGGGGAGCGTGATCAGCTCGCGCTGCATCGCCGTCTCCACGACGAGCCCCAAGAGCGCATCTTTGCCGGCCGATCCGTGCGGCAGGGTGATCCCATCCTGAGCGAGCAACGCCTCGTAGATGGGGATCGGGCGGAAGCGCCGCGCGATCACGTAGGCGGTCGCGTTCGCGATCATCAGTGGGAGCACCAGCTCGTAGCTCTGGGTCATCTCGAAGACGATCAACACGGACGTCATCGGCGCGCGCACCACGCCCGCGAAGACGGCGCCCATGCCCACCAGCGCGAACGAGCTCAGCTCGGCGTGCGCGTCGTGGCCGAAGAGCGCGACGTCCGCGTTGCCCACGATGCCGCCGAGCATCGCGCCGACGAAGAGGGTCGGCGCGAAGATGCCGCCTGCGCCGCCGCTCGAATAGGACATCACCGTAGCGACGAGCTTGAGCACGCAGAGGAGCGCGAGCGCGTGGAGCGCCAGCTCTCCATTGAGCGCGCGCCCGAGCGTCTCGTAGCCGCCGCCAGCCACGCCCGCTTCGCTGACGAGGGCGATGCCGATCGCGGCCAGCATGCCGGTCAACAAGCCCCCGACGCCGGGCCGCAGCGCCTCGGGGATGATCGGCTGCTTGCGGAAGCGCTCGCGTGTGCCGAGCAAGAGATCGGTGAACGCGATCGACGCAAACGCGGCCGCGACGCCGAGCAGCGCATAGAGCGGCAGCGACGAGGCGTGATGCAAGCCCGCGCCGTGCGGGGCGCCGAGCACGGGATGTCCGCCCAAGATCGAGTGCTCGACCACGGCGGCCAGCGCAGCGGCCACGACCACACCCGAGAGCACGGTGCCGTCGAGCGTGCCCACCACCTCTTCGATGGTGAAGGTCACCGCGGCGATCGGCGCGTTGAACGCCGCGGCCACGCCCGCCGCCGCGCCCACCGGAATGAGACGGCGCAGGTTCGCGGGCGAGAGCGCGAGCCAGCGACCCACGCTCGTCGCTACGCCAGCGCAGATCTGCACGGTGGGGCCCTCGCGCCCGAGCGACGCGCCGCTGCCTAGCTGAAGGACGCAGATGAAGAACTTGGCGACCGCATCACGAAGACGGGTACCGCTGGTGTCGAGCGCGTACGCGATCTTCACTTGAGGGATGCCGCTCCCCCGCGCGGCGGGCATCCGCTTCAAGATCACCCCGGCGAGGGTGCCGCCAACCGCAGGCGTGAGGATGACCCAGGGGACCCACACCCATCCATCGGCGGGCGAGAATCGGTCGACCAAGAGCCCCTGGGTGAAGTGGATGGCCTGATGGAACGCGACGGCGACCAAACCGCAGAGACCGCCCAGCACCAGCGTGAGACCGAACACCCGCTGTGACTCGCTGGGCGAGAGACGGACCGAGAGCCCGACCACGAACGATCGGGCTCGGTCCAAGCGCCGTTGGATAGCCTCGCGAACGCTCACGGCGTTGGGCGCTTCGATGCTCGCGCGGGTGCGGGGCATGCCAAGGAAGAAGGAAGCCGTACGGCGAGCTCGAGGCACACGGCGCCTCGAGCGGGGACGGCGTCTTGATCAATGGTGATCACAGGACGCATCGGTCGAGCGAGACTGGCCGCCACAGGCCGAGCGGTCAAGGAATGGCTTCTCGACCCGCTTTTACAGGGGCGAACACGCGAACGAAGATCACTCGGTGCAGCGAACGAAGGTCACTCGGGCCCCGTCACTGCTGATGGCGAGGAGCGACGTCGCGCCCTCGCTCGAGACCAGCGCGATGTCCGGCGAGGTCTGCGCGGCGAGGACCAACGGCGCGCCCATGCTCGCGTCGTCGGTCGCCACCCGAACCCGCAGTTCATGCGGCGCGCTGGGCTCCGCCGCGCTCGGCGCCTCCATCGCGAACACCACGCTGTGGGCGAGCGGGGCGGCCCGCACGGTGAGCGCGCCGCCGTAGCCCAGCCCCGCGACCAACGGCAGCGGCGAGTCGGTCCCTGTGGTCTGCACCAAGCCGATGGCGCGTGTGGCGAGGTTGCCCACCGCCGCGTAGGCGAGGTGCACGCGCGTGCCTTCGAGCGCACGTGCAACTGCGATCGCGGGCAGGTCCGATCCACGCAGCAGCGGCCGCGCCACCTCGACGGGCGCGGGACTTCCGTCGGCGCCGAGCAGCACCCGATGTGCGGCCGACATCGCGACGCGGGCCTCGACGAAGTAGATCGCGCGCTCCCGCATCCCCAGACCCAACACGGGCGCTGCGCCCCCGCCATCGGGCGAGATCACCGCGCTGCTCAGGACCGCGGACGAGATGCCGACACGCGCCAGGCGCACCCGCATCGGTGTCTCCGAACCGTCCGTCCAGGCGATCACCCGGGTACCGTCGGTGCTGACCGTGAGCGCGGGCGAGAAGCGCGCGTCCGCGTGGGCCTCGTCGAGCGTGGTGGTGAAGCGGCCCGCGATGCCGCCGACCGACGCGTCGAGCGCGGTGTAGAGCAGCCTGCCTCTGCCATCGATGGCCGCGAGCAACAGCGTGCCGTCGTGCATCGCGAGACCGGGCGCCGCGCCCCGGGCGCTCGCGGCGAGCGGATTCTCGAGCGCGATGCGGGTGAGGAGCTCGGGCTCGCTGCCGGGGATCACCCGCACCACCGCGACCGACTCGGCCCCGCCCTCGTGCACGTACGACGCGACGAAGACCTGACCGAGGTAGCCCGCCGCGATCGCCGTTCGGCCAGCGCTCTGCAGTACTGCGCGGGTCTCCGACACTAGGACGCAGGCGTGCGCGCCTTCCGGGGTCCCCATCTCGAGCGTCGCGCTGGGCGCCACCTCGGTGTCGCTCGGCGGCGCCTCGAGACCATCGAGTCCCTCGAGGGGAGCGGCTTCGGGGATCGCGGCCTCCGGAGGCGCGACCTCGGGAGGCGTGACCTCGGGAGGTCTGCTCTCGGGCTCGTTCGACTCGGTAGCCGGCACAGCAGCCTCGCCGCACCCGCACAACAAAAGCGACGTGAGGATGAGGACGCGCGTCATGGTCGAGTCAGGCGGCGCGATCCGGCGCGATCGGGGTAGCGGCAGGCGCTGCATCGACGCGCGCCGCAGGGTACTCGTGGGTGCCCTTCAAGAACTCACCGAATCGCTCTTTGCCGAATGCCTCGGTGAAGCCGTTCTCCCAGGCGATCTTGCCGTGGATCATCACCAGCTCGACCACCTCGTCGTTCCGGTTCACCAGGCGCTCGAGACCGGCGAGGAACTCGGCGCGCTCATGCCGGTGCACCTCGTCGGTGAGCTTCTCCGGGGAGATCACCGTGATGTCCGCGCGCTTGCCCACCGCCAGATGTCCCGCATCGAGGTTGAAGAAGTCGGCGTTCTCCTTGGTGAGGCGATGGACCGTCTTCTCGAGGCTCATGATGGGCTTGCCCTGCTCATGGCTCGCCTGGACATAGCGCAGGACGCGCAGCGGCATGTTGTAGAAAGCCATGCTGTTGATGTGAGCCCCGGAATCGGCAAACCCGAGCACCGTATTCGGATCGTTGTAGAGCGGGGCGTAGCGTGAGGGATCGTCATTTCCGATCACGGTCTCCCAATGAATCGCCTGGTCTTGCTCGACCACCAGATCGAGGAACGTGTCGACCGGGTGTTGGTTCCGCTCCTCCGCGAGCTGGGTGAACGACTTGCCGATCATCGAGGGATCGGGCGCTGCGGTCACGTACGCGTCGCCGAAGTCCTTCTGCCAGACCTTGGGCGCGAAGCGGCTGGCGTAGTGCTTCTTGAACGCAGCGCGGTACGCGGGGTCCTTCAGTGTCGCGTCGCGCGATTTCAGATCTTTGGACAGGTGCCGCGCCAACGCGCCCGTGGGGAACTCCTCGAAGATCACCAGCTCCATGCCTTGGGCCGAGACCCGGAAAGGAACCGGGAACGCTTGCATCCGGAAGTCGGCGCCCAGCACCCGATTGAAGAAAGCGCAGCCGAAGCTCAGCACCCCGCGAATCCAAGGATCGCCCTTCAGATCCATCATCGCGACCATCGAGGCCTTGAGGTTCTTACGGACCCCGAAGGACGCGCTCTGCGCCAGATACCAGAGCGCTGAGATCCGGTTCACCAGATCGGGAACCCCCTGCAAGTGCGCGCCGCGACGCCGCACCACATCCGTGAGCGCAGAGCGCTCCTTGCCGCTCGCGTACGCAGCCGGCAGCAGCTTGGACCAGTGGCGCCCGTCCATCTTGTCCCAGGGGTTGTGCTGCATGGAGATCCCGATGAGCCCCGCGTCGAGCGACTCCTCGAGCATCCCCACCATCCGATCGATCTCGCCCTGCGTCGGCTTCTCTCCTTCTTTCACCGAGCGATCGATCCCCATCACGTTCGCGCGGATGTCCGAGTGACCGATGAACGACGCGATGTTGGGTCCGATGGGCAAGCTGCGCAGGTGAGAGATCCACTCACGGGGATTGGACCAGCGCTTCTGCTCGCTGAGAATCGGAAAGAGGATCTCCCGCGGGAAGGCCTCGACGCGGGTGAACATGTCGCACGCGTCCTCGACGTCGGCGTACACGAACGACAAGGAACAACCACCGAGGAGCACGGTCGTCACCCCGTGGCGCACCGACTCACCGAGGCTGGGTGCAACCAGCACCTCGCCGTCGTAGTGGGTGTGGTTGTCGATGAAGCCGGGCACCACCCACTTGCCCGTCACGTCGATCACCCGCGCGCCCGGCTCGGTGATCGGCTCGGGCGACATCGTCGCCACCTTGCCGTCCTTCACCAGTACGTGGCCCACGCAGCGAGGCCCACCGGTCCCATCGAAGATCGTGCCGCCAGCGAGGATGGTCGAAGTCATGACGCCTTTCGCCGCGCCGAAGCGCGTCCCCGAGGGTAGAGGGCAGCTGACCCGAGCGCGAGCGGACACTTCTACTCACGAGGCGCGGCTCGTTCACCTCCGAGTGCCTCGGCCAAGAGATCGAAGACCACCCGGATGCGCCGGCTGGTGTGGAGCTCGCGGTGCGCGGTGATCCAGATCGGCACAGGGATCGGTTGGAGATAGGGAAGCACGCGCACCACGGATGGCTCCGCGTCTCCGACCTCGTCCATCACGATGCAGATGCCCATGCCCCGCTTGCACATCTCCCACTGCACCAGGTGGTTGCCGCACACGATCTTGAAGTTGGCGGCAGTCAGCGGCGCGCCCATCTTGGTCAGCCAGTCGATCATGACCGTGCTGCGGTCGAACGCGAAGAAGTCCGCGCGTGCGAGCGCTGCCGGCCCATCGATGGGCCCCGCCTTCGCGAGGTAGTCGGGTGACGCGTAGAGGCGCGCGTCGCGCACCGCGATCTTCTTCGCGACGAGATCGGGCTGGTCGGACTGAAAGTTCCTCACCGCGATGTCTGCCTCGCGCCGCACCAGATCGCGGGTGGCGTTGGAGGCGACGATCTCGAGCTCGATGCCCGGATGCTCGGCGCGCACACGCGCCACCACCGGCGGCAGGAGGAACGCCGAGATGAGCTCACTCGCCGTGACGCTCACCGCGCCCTCGATGCTGGATGACTGACCGGTCGCCGCGAGCGAGAGTCGGTTCGCCGCCTCCCCCATCTGCCGCGCGTGCTCGACGAGACCGAGGCCCGCGTCGGTGAGCTCGAGCGCACTCCCCACCCGCGAGAAGAGCAGCACGTCCAGTTCGTCTTCCAGCGCGGCGACCTGACGCCCCAGCGTGGGCTGGGTCATCCCCAGCGCCTTGGCGGCAGCCGAGAACGACCCCTCCTCAGCGGTGACCAGGAACGCGCGCACCCGGTTCCAATCGAAGCGAACGGTCCGCCAGTCCATGCAGGAACGCATACCACGAGTGCGAACTACGTCGTCGTCCCGAGACACGGGTGCCCGTAGAGCAGGGAGTCGGTCGCACGTCGCGATCGCCTGTTCGAGAGGAACGCCATGTCGCACGCGAGCTCGCTCCCCCAACCCATCCACCGCGTCTGCATCGTCGGCGCCTCGGGCAAGCTGGGGCAGTACATGATCCAGCACGCGCTCGATCGGGGATACGAGGTGGTCGGCGTCTGCCGCAAAGAGAGCGTCGGAAAGCTCGAACGATTCGCGGGTCGGATCACCGTCATCCCCGGACCCACCAACGATCGCGAGGTGATCCAGCGAGCGGTCGCGGGCTGCGACGGAGTGCTGGTGGTGCTCGTCCCCTGGGGAATGCAGCAGTACGCGTCGGGAACCGCGCAGGCGGTGATGGACTTCGCCGAGCCGCACGCGCGCCTGATCTTCTCCTGCGGTTGGCACATCACCCGCGATGGCCTCGATCGCTATTCGCTCACGCTGCGCTTCATCGTGTGGTTCTTCGGGGGCCTCGCGCGCTTGCTCCGCTTCGCGGATCTGGACGATCAGGTCGAGGCCGGCCGCCGCATTCATCTGAGCGACCGAGCATGGACCATCGTGCGTGGGAGCGACCTCCAAGAAGGCGCGAGCCAAGGCCTGCCCGTCTGGAGCCAGCACGTCGGCGATCCGATCTTGGCCAGCAACCGCACCCGCCGCATCGATTTTGGGCTCTTCATGGTGGCAGCACTGACCGACCCGTCGCTGGTGCAGCAGACGCCGGCGATCGTCGGGTGTGAGACGGCGTCCGCGCGCGCCCATCGCGCCCCTCGATTGGCGGCTGGTTTGTCAGCGACCTGACCGCAGTGCGAGGCCCATTGGTCGACGACCTCACCCCTTCGGGCCAGAGTCGCGCGATGCGCTCGCTCCTGCTCGTCCTCCTCCTCTTCGCCGTCGGCTGCGGCGGATCCATCCGCGTCGTGGTGCTCGACGACGAAGGCGGCCTCCTCGAGCTCGAGGGCGACGACGGCGCGGCGCACGAGGCGGCCATCGCACACATGTTCCATCACTGCGGCGGCGAGGACTACCGGGTGGTCTTCGACGGTGAAGCCACGGTCAGGGTGGGCGAGAGCGACAGCGCACCGAGCGCGAGCGAGTCGGCCCGCCGCATGGTCCTGCCCTCGGATCTTCCCGGCGCAGTCGAGAACGCGGGCACCGAGCCGACCGGCGGCAGCAGCCTCGACACCAGCGGCAACCTGCGTCTGGCCAGCGCCGAGGACGGCGAGCGCGCACGCAACGTGAGCTTCGATCGCCGCCGCCGCATCGAGTACGAGTGCGAAGAAGAGCGCGACGGCGAGATCGACGAAGACGGCGACGGCGTCATCGATCGCTGAGGTCGTCGCTCGTGCACGGCGCCTTGCACCTACAAGCGATAGGCCTCCAGCGCCGTAACGACGAAGGTCATTCCGACAAGCGCTGCATAGGAAAGCCTTGTGCCTTGAGCTCGGACAGTCCTCGTGCGTCCAGCACCACGCCGCCCCGCATATCATGAGTAATCGTCCACATCACAAGATGCTTACCCCGTACAACGCCGATATTCTCCACCCGCTCCTCAGGGGAGAACACCAACAAGTCATCGAGCTCCGACGCGAGTGCCGCTATCGACTCCGGGTTGAGGTGGTATCTCAGGACGTGACCACGTTGAGACCTCCCGAAGCCATCCTTCAAGCGATCGACCCCTGAACGGATCCAGAAAGGTCTGAGGCGATCCAGGAGTGGGGTTGCTGGTAGTTGGCGCTTCCCAGCCCAACGCGACGGGAACAGAAACAGCACTACTTCCGGGTCAGAACCTTGCCGCCATAGCGCCGTCAGCAGCGCTGTCGACGCTTGGGGTCCGAGCGAGCCCCGCCATTGGTAGCGATGGGACACCAAATCACCCATCTGCCCGACGCCAACGCACGATCACGCGCCACCACCCGGCATTCCGTAGCTCGGGTAGAGCAGTTCCATCCCGTCGCGAAACCCCGGCAAAGAGACGTCGAACAGATCCTCGAAGTCGGCGAACGGATCCATTGCCTCGTAGAGTTCGTCGGGTGACAGACCGTCGCCTTCACCAGCACCACATGGGTCTACCAGACCCGGAGTAGCGCCTGACATCGGGCCACCATAGGCAAAGTGGCCCGGCATCCGATTTCCGTGATAATCGAGCGCGTGATAGTGGTTGTAGTAGCCCGATCCTATGTGGGCCGTGTCCCTTACGGCCTCTCCACCGCCGCCACCCATAATGCTAGCTTGCCTTGCAGCGTCACGTGCTGCGCTTCGGGAGGGGAATAGTACAAACCCCCCACGGCGCGCAGCTGACCTGGCCGCACCGTTCGATCCACCGGCGCCCCAAGAAATGCGTCCGCCCGCTCGGAGCAGCCGTCCAACCCGCCCTTGAAGACCCTCCGGATCCACGTCGTTCACCGGGTCGTTGTCCACGTACATGTACAGGTTGTAGCCGCCGTCAAACAGGATCGGATCCTTCGTTGTCCACCGACCCGTCGCCGGATCCATATCCCTCGCCCCGAAGTGCCAGAGTTGGGCTTCGGGCATCCAGATGCCTCCGGCGAAGCCGAAGGGCTGCACGACCATCGTCGAGACCGAGCTGCTCGGGAGCACGCGGGTCGGCTCGCCCCAGGGGCC
>Ga0105047_10012047_pt1 | contig 13962 bp, 13 predicted proteins | sample MAT04_FD_78384 | JGI IMG/M metagenome (GOLD analysis project Ga0105047, IMG submission 78384) | Freshwater microbial communities from Lake Fryxell liftoff mats and glacier meltwater in Antarctica - MAT-04 (megahit assembly) | ecosystem: Environmental > Aquatic > Freshwater > Ice > Liftoff...
AGGTCAACACCCGCGAGGTTCCCAAGGCCATGGAGGCCGCCGACATCGCCGCGGTCGTCGCCGGCTTCGTTGCGTCGGCCCGGCGCGCCGTCGATGCCGGGTGTGACGGGGTCGAGATCAACGCCGGGCAGTTCTCGGTGGTCGGCCTGTTACTGAAGAGAAAAACCAACCTGCGTGGCGACGAGTGGGCCGACCGTTCCCTGCTCGCCCGAACGATTCTCGCAGCGGTTCGTTGCGAAGTGGGCGCCGGCGCGGTCGTGGGACTTCGGCTCAGCTGTGACGAGCTCGCCCCGTGGGCGGGCATCGTTCCCGAGGTCGGAGCCGATCTGGCCGCCGAGCTGGCGGCCGACCTTGACTACCTCACGGTGGTCCGCGGGTCGATCTTCTCAGCCGCGGCCACACGCCCCGACGGCCACGCCGCCCCCGGTTTCAACAGCGACCTCGTGGCGCTGGTGCGCTCCGGTGTGCGCCGCGTCCATGGCGACCGGGTTGTCGTGATCGCCCAGGGCTCCATCGTCGAGACCGGCCAGGCCGAATGGCTGCTCGACGACGGACGCGCCGATGCCGTCGAGATGACTCGGGCCCAGTTGGCCGACGCCGAACTGGTGAACAAGCTGAGTGACGGTCGGGGCGATCGTATCCGGCCCTGTATTTTGTGCAATCAGGTGTGCATGGTGCGCGATGCCCGCAACCCGATCATCAGTTGCGTTGTCGATCCACGCAGCGGTCACGAGCTCACCGACCCCGACCCCGAGGTCGGGCACGGCTCCGCAGCGGCTGCGGGTCAACGGGTCACGGTCATCGGTGGTGGCGTCGCCGGCTTGGAAGCGGCTCGGGTGGCCGCAGCCCGTGGCCATGATGTGCGACTCGTCGAGGCCGCGGCCCGCACCGGCGGCATGCTGCGCGCCGCCGCCGCCGGCGGTGGTCGAGCCCGACTGGCGGTGTTGGCCGACTGGCTCGAGGGCGAGTGCACGCGTAGCGGTGTGTCCATCGAGACGGGTCGCTGCGTCACCCCCGAGCAGATCGAAACGCTCGACGGCGCCGTGGTCGTGGCCACCGGGTCGAGGCCGGCACCGTTCCCGGTGCGCACCACCCGCTCCGCGGTGGTGGTCGACGCGGCCGAGCACCTCGCGGCCGTCGACCGTGGCGAATCGGCGCTGCCGGCCGGCCCGGTGCTGGTCTGGGACCCGATCGGCGGTCCCGTCGCCGTGTCGATCGCCGAGCGTCTGGCCACCGAAGGGCGGACGGTGACCCTCGCCACCCCCGACAACATCGTGGGCAACGAGCTCAGCCGATCCGGTGACCTCGCTCCCGCCAACGCCCGCCTCCAGCAGGCGGGCGTGACCCTGGAGCGGCGCAGCATCCTCGTCGCGGTCAAGAAGGGCACCGCCGACCTGGAGGACCGGTTCAGCGGGGCCGTGCGCAGCATCAAGGCGGCGGTCGTCATCGATTGTGGCCACCGGCTGCCCGCTGACGAGCTGTACGCGGCGGTCGCTGCCGGCGGCTCACGAACCGCCACCGAGCTGGTCCGCGCCGGCGATGCCGTGGCGCCACGCACCGTCCTCGAGGCTGTGCGCGAAGGACGGGCTGCGGTGGCGGCCATCGAGGGCGAGGTCCAGGTCAGCGACGGTGTGCCGATGGGCCGATCGCTGTCGCACTGATGGTCGAGGTCGGCGACGATCGTCGGGTCCCCCGGTGGTGGTCAGTGGCATCGGTCGTGGTCCTGGCGGTAACCGTCCTCGGCGGGTTCGTGCTCACCGACGACGCCTGGCCGTTCGCCCCCTTCCGCATGTTCTCCGTTGGCAACAATCCCAACGGCGTCGTTCGACGGATGGCTCTGGTGGTCGACACCCCGACTGGCCCCGACGCGGTGGGCGCCGCTCGCGTCGGTCTGCGGCGCGCCGAGCTCGAGGAACAGACGCCGTGGAACCGTCGGGTGCCCGATGATCGCCTGGAGGATCTGGCGCGCACGTACAACGAGCGCAATCAGCTGCCGGTGCGGCACCTCCAAGTCGTGGTGTTCACGACGCAGATGCGCAACGGCGAGAAGTTCGGCGAGGAGACCCAGGCGGTCATCGGTGACTGGGCGGATCCGTCGTGGACAGGGGAGCGCGTCGAGGTCGAACTGCCCGAGGCGCCGCCCTGGCCGGGATACAACCGGTGACTGCACCCGTGCGCCTGGCGCGTTGGTGGGACGGCTACTGGTACGAGGCCGTCCCGCTGCGTCGGCTGGCGGTGTTCTCCCGGATCATCCATCTGACGGTGCTGGTCACGGTGTGGCGCATCGATACCTGGGTGCCGCTGCACGCGTCAGCGCCGCGCTCGTTCTGGGAACCGGTGTGGCTGGCGCGCGTCGCCCACATCCCTCCGCCCACCGGCACCACGATGACCCTTCTGCGGGTGCTGCTCACGCTGGCGGCCGTCGGTGCGATCGCCGCGGCGCGCCCCGTCGAATCCCCCCTGCTGCGCCGGGTGGCGCGCTCGTTGAACGCCGCGGTGTTCGCCGGCTACGGGCTCTGGCTCATCTGGGCCTTCTCGTGGTCCAAGGTCGACCACGACCGGCTCACCATCATGGTGGCCCTGGCGGTGCTCGTGGCCGTTCCCGGCGTCGGCGCAGGTACTACCCGCCGCGGCGGTTGGGCGTTGCGGACGGTGCAGGTGGTGTTCGTCGCAGCGTACCCGCTGTCGGCGCTGTCGAAGATCCAGAAGTCCGGGTGGTTGTGGGCGAATCAGGCCACGTTCGCCCGGGCGATCATCCGGCGCGGCACGTGGTTCGGCAACCTGATGGTGCACCAGGGGTTCCTGCTCAAGGTGGGCCAGTGGGCGTTCATCAGCCTCGAGGTCGTGTCGGTGCTCGCGCTGTGGCGCAGCCGCCCCCGGGTGCAGAGGGCCACGCTCATCGCCATCCTGCTGCTGCACGTGTTCACCTGGCTCGCCATCAGCATCCACTTCCTGCCGCACAGCATCTGTCTGACAGCGTTCCTGCCGCTCGAGCGACTCGAGAGGCGCTGGCGCTCTGCTCGCGGCGACGCCGCTGACACCGCCGAATCTGGAGCCCCGGGCGTCACCCACGTAGCCTGACCAACGATGACAGAATCCATGGTGTGGTCACCGCTCCGTATCGGCCCGGTGACGGTCAAGAATCGCATCGTCTTCTCGGCGCACCTGACGAACTACGCGACCCAGGACGGCCATCCGTCGGCCCAGCACGTTGCGTACTACGAGGAGCGGGCCGCCGGTGGGGCGGGCCTCATCATCACCGAGGAGCACTCGACCCATCCCACGGACTGGCCCTACGAGAAGCTCATCCACGGGTTCAACCCCGCGGTCATCTCGGGGTACCGGGCCATCACCGAGGCGGTGCACCGTCACGGCACGCCCATCTTCGCCCAGATCAACCACAACGGCGGCCAAGCCAGCTCGATGTACAGCCGGCTGCCGGTGTGGGCGCCCTCGGCGGTGCCCGATCCGCTGTTCCGTGAGGTGCCCAAGGCGGTGAGCGTCGCCGAGATCGCCGAGATCGTCCAGAGCTACGCCACGGTTGCCCGTCGTTGCCGTGAAGGTGGTTTCGATGGCATCGAGCTGCAGTGCTCTCACAGCTCGATCGTGCGGGGTTTCCTGTCGCCGGCGACCAACAAGCGCACCGATGCCTACGGTGGTTCGCTCCAACAGCGCGCCCGCATTCTGGTGGAGATCGTCCACGCCGTACGCGCTGCCATCGGGCCGGGGATGGCGCTGGGCGTGCGGATCTGTGGAGACGAGCTCATCGAGGGTGGCACCGACATCAATGACGCCATCGGCATCGCCCACATCGTCGAGGACACCGGCGAGGTCGACTACATCAACACCTCGATCGGCGTGGCCACCGCCTCGTTGTTCATGATCGAGGCGTCCATGCACATCCCCCCGAACTACGCCATGTTCATCCCCTCGGCGATCCGCAAGGCCGTCGACCTGCCCGTCGTCGGGGTGGGCCGTTTCAAGGACCCGGTGCAGGCCGAGCGGGCGTTGCAGGAAGGTCATTGCGACCTGGTCGGCGTGGTCCGGGGCCAGATCGCCGATGCCTCGTTCGCCGAGAAGGCCCGTGCCGGCTACACCGACGACACCCGCCTGTGCCTCTCGTGCAATCAGGAATGCGTCGGGCGAATGGGCCTGAACCGCTGGCTGGGCTGTATCGAGAACCCCCGCACCGGCCGCGAAGCCGAGGGCGTCGGGTCGATAAGGCTCACTCGGCGACCGCAGAAGGTGCTGGTGGTGGGAGCGGGGCCCGCCGGTATGCAGGCGGCCATCGCCGCATCGCGCAACGGCCACAGCGTCACGGTGCTCGAGCGCCATACCGAGCCCGGCGGGCAGGTGCGGCTGGCGGCAACCGTGCCGAACCGTGCCGAGTTCGGTGATCTGGTGCGCAACCAGGTGAGCGAGTGTCGCCGCCAGGGTGTGAGCGTCGAGTACGGCGTCGACGTGGACCGCGCCGAGGTCGACCGTCGCGGTGCCAACCGGGTGATCATCGCTACGGGCGCCCGGGCGTCACGGCCGTGGTGGGCGCCGGGAGACGCCGAGTGGATCGTCGACATCCGCGATGTGCTCGAGGGGCGGGTCCACCCCACAGGGTCGGTCGTGGTCCTCGACGAGATCGGGTTCCATCACGCCACCTCGGTGGCGGAGCTGTTGGCCGATCGGGGCGCGTCCGTCGAGGTCATCACGCCAGGGATGGTCGTGGGCCAAGACCTGGGCATCACCCTCGACATGGAGAACTGGTGGATCCGGGCCAACTCCAAAGGCATCGTGCAGACCACCGAACTGGTGCCCATGGGCGTCGAGCAGGCCGCCGGAGTCAACACCGTCAGCTTCCAGCACCACCCGACCGGGCAGATGGTCAGCCGTACCGTCGACTGGATGGTGCTTGCGGTGCCGGCCGATCCCTGCGAGGAGCTCTACTTCGAGCTGGCGTCCGCTGGCATGGCCGTGGAACGAGTGGGTGACTGCGTGGCCCCCCGTCGGGCCCATGCCGCAGTGATCGAGGGCGAACGGGCCGGCGCCTCGATCTAGTCGAGCAAGGGCAGCAGCGCTGCCTCGACGCAGTTGCCCATGGCTTCGTGCCCGGCCTGATTCATGTGGAGCGGGTTAACCGGGTCCTGCACTCGGTGATATCGGTCAAACGCCGATCGAGCCGGCGCGACACCGTGTCGTAGGCAATGGGGTAGAGCGTCTTGGCCAGCTCGACGTCCATCATGTTGCCCGGGCTGCGGCCGACGGCGGCCGCGAAACGGCGACCGGGACGCAGTACGATGGTGGTTCCGCCGTGGCGTGTCCTCCACCGGTCGACGGCGCGACGAGTGGTGCGTTCGAACGCCCGGCCAACCGGGCCGAACAGTGGCCCGGCGATGGGCAGGCTGGCGATGAGCAGGTCGGCGCCGGGGGCCGCATCGGCCGAGGCCATCGAGCGAACGCCGCCGTCGACGTACTGGCGGCCGCCGATCTGGTGGGGGGCAAACACCCCCGGTACGGCCGATGAGGCGGCGATGAGGTCGGCGAGGTCGTGGCGGCTGGCGTCGAGCAGGTGCCGGCGCATGGTGGGCAAGGCGGTGACCGACACCCACACATCGTCCATGCGTGCCGTACCGAAGATCTCGCTCGCCATGGTGGCCAGCAGCCCGGGTCGGCGGTCGGGCAGGCTCAGTTCGCCGAAGGCGGCGAACTGTTCGAAGCTGATGCCGAGGCGGGCAGCACCGCAGGCCCACGAACCGGCGCTGGTGCCGATCGACGGAGCGCTCTGCACCGGAAGACCGGCGTTGCGCAGGGCGTCGATGACGGCGATGTGCCAGGCGATGCCCACGGCACCGCCCCCGCCGTAGACCATGGACAGCGTGGGTCGCGACGATGGCGGCGCTGGATAGCGAAGATCGATGACGTGCGGTGCGGAGTTCGACACGCCGACATCGTGCACGATCGTCTGGGCTCTGCCCAGAGGCAAAGTTTTGCAATGCTGGTCCGATGGCCGGCCGCCGCGATCAGTTGATGGATGAGTTTCTGGATCAGTTGCTCGGCGAGTTGCTCGCCGATCTTGCTGTTCACGCCGACCCCGCGCGTGCAGCAAGCGAGCAGGCCTATCTGAAGTCCGATCGTGAATTCCTGGGAGTGACGGTTCCCGTCGGCCGCAAGGTCGTGCGTCGCCTGCTCGTTGCCCATGACATTGCCGACCACGACACCGTGGTGGGCCTCGCCGCGGCGTGTTGGGACCTTCCGCTCTTCGAGGCCCGCCGGGCCGCGGTCGAGATCCTGGTCCACCGTCGGGAGGTTCTGGTGCCAGACGACCTGGCGATGTTGCAGGACATGGCCCGAACGTGTGAGACCTGGGCGCTGCTCGACGGGTTGGCCGCCGAAGCCGTCGGTTCGGTCGTAACGCGGTACCCGGCTGACACGGGTCCGGTGCTCGACCGGTGGGCGGCCGATCCCGATTCGCTCTGGGTGCGACGTGCTGCCTTGCTGTCGTTGCTGGTGCCTCTGCGCCGCGGCGAGGGTGACTGGGACAGGTTCTGTCGCTACGCCGAGGCCATGTTGGACGAACGCGAGTTCTTCATCCGCAAGGCCATTGGCTGGGTGCTGCGCGACACGTCCCGGCGGCGTCCCGAGCTGGTGAGGGCGTGGGTGGAGCCCCGGCTCGACCAGATGTCGGGAGTCACCCGGCGTGAGGCCCTCAAGTACCTCTGATCCCGAGTACCTCCCGACTTGTAGGGCTGGGTATCCTGCCCCCCATGCCCCTCCAGCCGCTCGTCGTCGTTCCCGTACGCGACGGCGTGCTGCCCGCCGGTGCGGCCGAGGCCGTTGCCGAGGGAATCGCCGGCGGACCCGCACGGGTGGTGCTCATCGGATCACAGCTGGGAACAGCCGCCGGTGACCTGTCCGACGTGAGCGGTGTCGATGCGATCGAGCTCGAGCTCGCTGAGGTCGGTGAATTCGCCGTGGGCCGCTGGTCCCGACTGCTCGCCCCGCTCGTCGACGAGGCGGCGTTCGTGCTGTTGGCCGGTTCGCCCGACGGACGCGATCTTGCCGCCCGCCTGGCGGCGGTGGCGGGAGTTCCGCTCATTTCGGGGGCCCTCAGCGTGGGTGTCGACCGGGCGACCATCGCCCATCACGGAGGTCTCGTGCAGTCGGTGTTGCGGCCATCGGGTCCGTTCGTCGCCACCTTGCAACCCGGCGTGCGCGGCGTCGAACGCCACGCAGCGGGCACAGTGCGAACCACCATGCTCGACCTGGCGTCTTCAACGGACGGGCCGTCCGATGTGGTGATCGTCGAGGTCGAGCCACCCGATGCCGCCACCATGGACCTCGCCGAGGCGCCCCGAATCATCGGCGGTGGAGCCGGCCTTCTGCTCGGCCTGGCCGATGACGCGGATCGGACCACGTCGATCGCCAACCGCTTCGCCCAGCTCACCGCGGTGGCCGAGCGCATCGGCGCGTCCATGGGTGCCACCCGGGTCGTCACCGATGCCGGCTTCGTGCCCCATACCCGCCAGATCGGGACGACCGGCGTGGTGGTCGACCCTGACCTGTACCTGGCGTTCGGCATCTCGGGTGCGGTCCAGCACACCGCCGGGCTCGGCAATCCCGACCACGTCATATCGGTCAACACCGACCCGCACTGCCCCATGATGTCGATGGCCGACCTCGCCGTGGTCGCCGACGCCAATGCCACGCTCGACGAGCTGGCGCGGCTGCTGGGCCTGGCCGCCGATGTAAAGGTAGAGGTAGAGGTTGCCCATGCCCACTGATTTCGACGCCATCGTGGTGGGGGCCGGGCCCGCCGGTGCCGCCGCGGCCATCGCGCTGGCCCGGGCGGGCAAGTCGGTGGCTCTGCTGGAACGGGGTCCGTTCCCCGGATCGAAGAACATGTACGGCGGCGTCATCTACGGCCGCATCCTCGATGGCATCATCCCCAACTGGTGGGAGGAGGCGCCGATCCAGCGCTGGGTCACCCGCCGCGCCACCATGCTGATGACGGGCACCCAGTCCCTCACCATCGATTACCGAACCACGGCGTGGGGTACGGCGCCCTACAACGGCGCCACGGCCTACCGTCCCGACTTCGACAACTGGCTGGCAGGCCACGCGGTGACCGCCGGTGCCGAGCTCATCTGCTCGACGACGGTGACCGGCCTGCTGCGCGAGGGCAGCCGGGTGGTGGGCGTGCGTACCGATCGGCCCGGCGGCGACCTGACCGCCGAGGTGGTCATCGCCTGTGACGGGGTCAACTCGTTCTTGGCCAAAGAGGCCGGGATGTACCCCCACACCGAGGCCGAGCACTTCACGCTCGGCGTCAAGGAGACCATCAGTCTGGGCAGCGACGTCATCGACGAGCGCTTCGGCCTGCGCGATCGCGAGGGCGCCGACTTCGAGATCATCGGGTGCACCGGCGGTATCCCCGGCGGCGGCTTTCTCTACACCAACCTCGACACCATCGCCGTGGGGCTGGTGCTGCAGCTCCCCGGGCTCGCCAAGCAAAAGAAGCGCCCCGAGGAGCTCATCGCCGACCTCAAGGCCCACCCGTCCATCGCCCCGCTGGTCGAGGGCGGCGACGTCAAGGAGTACAGCGCCCACCTCATCCCCGAGGGCGGCTTCAAGATGATGCCCGAGCTCACCTGCGACGGCATGATCGTCGCCGGCGACGCCGCCGCCATGTGCCTCGCGGCGGGAATTTGGTTGGAGGGCGTCAACTTCGCCATCGGTTCGGGGCTCGCCGCCGGGCAGACGGCCGTCGAGGCGATTCGCCGCAGGAACACCTCGGTGGACGGCCTCGAGGGCTACCGCCGACGTATCGAAACCAACTTCGTGATGGCCGATCATCGCAAGCTCGCCGATGTTCCCGATCTCATCATGTCCGAGCGCGTGCAGCAGCTGTACCCCCAGATCGCCTGCAACGTCGCCGAGCGGATCTTCACCGTCGAGAACCCGAGGCCCAAGCCGGGCTTCAACGCCATCGCCCGCTCCGAGCTGAAATCGGCTGGGGTGAGGGTGCGCGATATTGCCAAGGACGCCATCAAAGGATTGAGGAGCTACGGGTGACCGAGCGCTACCCCGACATCAGCTTCGAACGGCGCATGGACCTGGTCGACTTCCGGGTTCACGAGCGCGCCCACATCACCGTGGACGGCGACTCGTGCCGCGGGTGCACCACCCAGGCGTGCGTCGTTGCCTGCCCGGCCAACCTCTTCATCCCGGTGTCGGACGGCGGCATCCTGTTCAACTACGAACAGTGCTTCGAATGTGGCACCTGCTACATGGTGTGCAACACCGAGGGTGCCATCACCTGGACCTACCCCGAGGGTGGTCACGGTGTGGTGTTCGGCCACTCGTGAGCGGCGTCACGGTGTGTGTGAAGTGGGTCGACCTGCGACCCGAGATCGATCCGGTCACCGGGGCGGTCACCAATGACGTGCGCCGCTACGGATTCTCCGAGGCCGACCAGGCCGCACTCGAGGTCGGGCTGCGCCTGGCGACGGCCCGGGCCACGACGGTGCGACTGGTGTGTGCGGCACCGCCGGCGGCCGAGGGTGCGCTGCGGGAGTTGGCCGCCAGCGGTGCGGCCAAGGTCGTCCGCGTCGACACCGCCGAACACGATCCGTCCGACGTGATCGCAGCCTCGATCGCAGCCTCGATCGCCGCTGCGATCTCGGATGGCGACCTTCGCAGGGTGGACGACGATCACCTGGTGGTGTGCGGCGACTACAGCATCGACCGCGGCTCGGGTTCGGTGCCGTCGCTGCTCGCCCATCACCTCGGCACCGCGCAGGCCACCGGCTTGGTCGACGTCGTGACCGACGCCGCCGGGCCCATCGCCGCAGTTCGCCGTCTCGACGGTGGACGGCGTGAGCACGTCCGGGTGCAAGGCCCTGCGGTCATCTCGGTCGAGGGCTCGGTGGCCACGCTGCGGCGGGCGCCGATGCGGGCCGTGCTGGCTGCTCGGGCGCTGCCGATCACGATTGCGCCAACGGTGCCCTCGGGAACACCGACCGTCACGGTCGAGCGCTCCGAACCCATCCGGCCCCGAGCCCGGGTCTTCGCCGCCCCGACGGGGGAGCGGGCGCTGAGTCGCATCGTCGAGCTCACGGGTGCACTGGTCGAACGCACCCCGCCACGTCGCGTCGAGGCCGACCCGGTGACAGCTGCTGTCGTCATCCTGGATCAGGTCAAAGCCTGGGGCTATGTCGATACCGGCGACGCCGCCGAGTGAGCGAGTTCTGCCCTTACTCATCGTGCCGCTCACCGTTCAGATCGCCGTTTTATGAGAGAAATCTCGCCCTAGGGGGCGAGATTTCTCTCATAAAACGAGGGGTTTGGGGTTCGGCCAGGTGAACGGGCTCGGTGGGCTGACCTGGCCCGAGGTCGATGGACGCAGACTGGTGTTGGTGGTGCCGTTGGGCAGCACCGAACAACACGGTCCCCACCTGCCGCTCGACACCGACACCCGTATTGCGGTCGCCACCGCCGAGGCGCTGGCGACACGTGTCGCCGACCTCGTCGTGGCGCCGGCGGTTGCCATCGGGGCGTCGGGCGAGCATGCCGGGTTCCCGGGCACCTTGTCGGTGGGTACGGTGGTGTTCGAGGAGATGGTGGTCGAGATTGGTCGCTCCGCCGACCACTTCGCCGGCGTGGCCTGGGTCAATGCCCACGGGGGCAACAGCGTGGCGCTGCGTCGCGCCCTGGCGCGACTCGGTGCCGAGGGTCGAAGATGCCTCGAGCTGCGCTGCTCGTTTCCCGAAGGCGACGCCCACGCGGGCCGCACCGAGACCTCGCTGCTGTTGGCCATCGCCCCCGACGTGGTGCGGACCGACCGCGCCGAACCGGGCGAGACCCGAACCTGGGCCGAGCTGGCCGACGTCATCACCACCTCGGGCGTCATTGCGGCGTCGCCCAACGGAGTGCTTGGCGACCCCACCGGTGCCTCCGCCGCCGAGGGCCGCGAACTGCTGGTCGGTTTGGTCGACCGGCTCGCCGCCGAGCTGGCACGCTGGTCCAATGTCTGACCGTCCCGTCGCCCTCGTCACCGGTGCCGCTCGCGGCATTGGCGGCGCCACCGCTCGCCGACTCGCCGCCGATGGTTGGTCGGTGGCTCTCGTCGACATCTGCCGCGACATCGAACCGTTGCGCTACGCGATGTCGACCAGGGACGATCTCGATGCCACGGTCGCGGCGTGCGGTGAGCATGCCATCGGCCTCGTCGCCGATGTTCGCAGTCAGGCCGATCTCGACGCTGCGGTTGCGGCAACGGTCGAGCACTTCGGCGGGCTCGATGCCGCCGTTGCCGCGGCGGGGGTGGTCGGTGGGGGAGACCCCGCCTGGAAGATCACCGAGGAGGCGTTCGAGGTGAACATCGACGTCAACCTCACCGGGGTGTGGCGGACGGCCAAGGCGACGATCCCGGCTCTGCTCGAACGACCCAAGCCGCGCCGGGGCCGCTTCGTCGCCATTGCGTCGGCGGCCGGAATGCGGGGGAATCCGACGATCGCCGACTACACCGCCGCCAAGCATGGCGTGGTGGGACTGGTGCGCTCGCTCGCGCTCGAGCTCGGCCCTCGCGGTGTCACGGTGAACGCCGTTGCACCCGGGTCAACGAACACCAACATTCTGCAGGCGTCGGCTGACCTCTACGGTCTGGATTCCACCGACGAGTTCGCCATCCACCACACCATCGGGCGCAACCTGCAGCCCGAGGAGATCGCAGCGGGCGTCGCCTGGCTGTGCGCCCCCGAGAGCGGCGGTGTGACCGGCATCGTGTTGCCCATCGACGGCGGCATGACGGTCTGATGGGGTGAAGTACCGCTTCGACAGACGGGTGGAGTTCCTCGAGGACGGCCGGGTTCTGCTCGGTGGGGAACCGACCCGGCTGCTGCGGATCAGCGCAGCCGGTGCCCCGACGGTCAACCGCTGGCGGCACGGCGGTGTCGATGCGCAAGCGGAGTCGCCGGCGGCGAAGCGCCTGATCGAACGGCTCGTGGATGCGTCGATGCTGCATCCGCAGGTCGGGGAGCGGGCCGACCCCGAGCGGGCGGACCGGCGGGCCGACGACCGGCTCGACCGGCTCACCGTGGTTGTGCCGGTGCGCGACCGGGTCGAGCCGCTGCGGCGTTGCCTGGCGGCGCTGGTGGCCAGTGGGATCCGGCACATCGTCGTCGTCGACGACGGGTCGCTCGACCCGGCGGCTCATCAGGCGGTTGCGACCGAGGTCGGTGCGGTGTTCGTGCGGCGGGGCACTAGCGGCGGGCCGGCGGCGGCTCGCATGACCGGGTGGGACGCGCTTGCGTGGGCGGGTGCCGTTCCAGGTGCCGGCGCCTTGGTGGGGTTCGTCGACTCCGACATTGCGGTGGACGTCGGATGGCTCCACCCGCTGCTCGCGCACTTCGATGACGAGCGGGTCGGGCTGATCGCGCCCCGGGTCCTGGGCGCGTACGGACACGGATCACCGAACCACTATGAGCTCGCCAACTCACCACTCGATCTTGGTGTCGACCCGGCCGCAATCGTGGCCGGCACGCGGGTCGCCTACGTTCCGGCCGCGGCGCTGCTGGTCCGAGTCGAAGCGTTCGGCGCAGTCGATGGGTTCGACACGACGCTCGAGGTCGGCGAGGACGTCGACCTGTTGTGGCGCCTTGCCGATGCCGGCTGGCGTTGCCGCTATGAACCGACGGCGACCGTCACCCACGACGGACGTTCGACGATCGGCGGGATGTTGCGCCGTCGCTTCGACTATGGCCGCTCGGCCGCCCTGCTCGACGCTCGCCACCCCCACCAGCTGCCCCCCGTGCGCGGCTCGGCGTGGTCGCTGGCGGTTGTCGTGGCCGTCCTCGGGGGCCACCCGGTGGTGGCCGCCGGGGCCGCCGCGTGGTCGTGGCGGGGACTTACGGCCAATCTGCGACCGCTGAACGCCGCCCCAGTCGTGGCTGCCCGGCTCACGCTGCGAGGCCATCTCGGTCTGCTCCGCCAGCTGGCGCGCGCCACGGTGCGGCCGTGGTTCCCGCTAACGCTGCTGGTCGCGGCATTCGGCCGGCGACGTCGTCGCCTGCTGATCGCGGCGCTGGTGTTGGTGGCGCCGACGGAGCGGTACCGCCAGCGGCGACCGCTGCTGCATCCGGTGGCGTGGACCGCTCTGTACCTGGCCGACGAGGTGGCGTATAGCGCCGGCGTCTGGGTTGGTTGCTTCCGGTCTCGGCGGATTGGCCCGCTGCTGCCAGAGATTTCCGGCGTGAAGATGCCGCGCGGATGGCGCGGCCGACGCCGGCGGGACTAAACCATGAGCGGACATCGAAAACTAGAATCTGTTCTAGTATTTCGCCGGCATCGAATCATCGACCATCGAGCGCTTCCGGGCGTCGCTGGATGAACCGAAGGGGACTTCCATAGTGGGGGACACAGAGAACTCCGTGGACCTGTTGCAGGCTGAACTGACCATCGGGTACCCGTTCAACCGCACCACGGGCCCGGTCATCGGAGCCTTCTACACCGGCCTGCGCGAGCAGGTCGTGGTCGGCATCAAGGGCGCCGACGGCAAGGTTGTCTGCCCGCCGTTCGAATACGACCCCCACACCGGGGCGCCGCTTACCGAGCTGGTCAAGGTCGCCAACGAGGGCACCATCACGTCATGGTCATGGGTGTCGACGGTGCGTGAGCACCAGGCCCTCGACCGCCCGCACGCGCTGGCGCTCATCACGCTCGATGGCGCCGACACCGCCATGTTGCACGTCATTGATGCCCCCGGGCCCGAGGCGGTCGCCACCGGTGGCCGCGTCGCCATCCGCTGGGCCGAAGAGCGCACCGGCGCCATCACCGACATCGCCTGTTTCGAGCTGATTGACGGGAGTGCCTCATGAGCTACGACACCCTGCCCGAGGGCCTGTGGTCGGCCCCGGTCATCGACACTTCGGCCATCGCCGAGCTCGACGGCGTCGAGGCCATCCAGCGGGTTCG
>Ga0105047_10012048_pt1 | contig 13961 bp, 9 predicted proteins | sample MAT04_FD_78384 | JGI IMG/M metagenome (GOLD analysis project Ga0105047, IMG submission 78384) | Freshwater microbial communities from Lake Fryxell liftoff mats and glacier meltwater in Antarctica - MAT-04 (megahit assembly) | ecosystem: Environmental > Aquatic > Freshwater > Ice > Liftoff...
AGGCGTCTTCCCTCGCAGGCAGGAACACGACATCCGCTGCGGCGACCCACCGGAGCGAGTCGGGGCGGTGCCCGACGAAGCGCACGTAGGTGCCGAGCCCCGCATGGTCGACGAGTGACTCGAGACCACCGACGTCATCGCCTCCCACCCAGACGAACCTCCAATCGATGTCAGGGCGACGGCGGACCGCCTCTCTGGCGACCCTGACGAAGAGTTCCGGGGCCTTGCGCCAATGACGGACACCCGAGGCCACGACGAGCATGCAGGCCTCCGGAAGGTCGAGCTCGGCGCGGTCGACCAGCCCCGGCAGGTCGGTCTCGTCGACGAAGCCCCATTGCCGCTCGACCGCGGCGGGGTCGATGTCGAAGCGCCCGAGGAACTCGTGGCGGACCGCATCCGAGACCGCGACGTAGCGGTCCGCTGATTGCAGATGTCTCGCGGCGCGGGGGCGGAGGTGTAGGTCGAGACCGACGGAGAGCTCGTGGAGATGACAGAGCACCGGCACTGCCGGGAGCACGTCGAGAACGCGCATCGAACCCGCACAGTGAACGTGGGCGACGTCGATCGGCCCCGTCGACGCGATGCGGCGTCGGACAGCTCGGTTCGCGAGCTCCGCCCGAGCGCGGTGCTGCACAGAGCCGGCCGGATCCACCGGTGTGACCTGTGCGATGGGCCCGAGCCGTTCGAACTCGCCCAACAGCTCTGTTCCGCCGCCGAGTGACACCGTGCTCAGCGTCCAGTCGGGTCGCTCGTCGCGCAGCCAGCGCAGGAAGCGAAGGGCGAGAAGCGGGGGTCCGGTGCGCTCACCGGAGTGCACGACCGTGAGCAGGTGGCGGGGGTCCGGAGACTCGGTCATGGCGCCCGGCGACGGTCCGACGTCGTGCACACCCGAGGCGACGGCCGCTCTGTCACCGCCCGGAACCTACTTCGTCCGACGCCCTCGGGCCGGACGACGAGGGGATCGGCGGGAGGGGTTGGTAGCCTCGGTTGATCCGTCGAGCGGGGGTTCAGCGATGTGTGGCATAGCCGGCCTGGTCGGTCCGGGTGCGGGGCGAGAGGCTGGTCGGGTGGCTGACATGGTGGCGGCGTTGCGTCACCGCGGGCCTGACGAGCACGGCCTCGCAGTCTTCGACGATGCGGTCCTCGGCAGCGCACGACTCTCGATCATCGACCCGGACGGGGGGCATCAGCCGCTCCATGACCCGGATGAGCGGGTCGCCCTCGTCTGCAACGGCGAGATCTACGGCCACCGCCGGCTCCGCTCACAGTTCCGCGACTACCCGTTCCGCTCGGGCTCCGATTGCGAGGTCATTCTCCCGCTCCACCGCGAGTACGGCGACGACCTGCTTCCGCACCTTCCAGGCACGTTCGCATTTGCGCTCTGGGACGACCGCAGCAGGTCCCTGCTCGCAGCCCGGGACCGGTTCGGCGAACGACCCCTGTACTTCGCGACGACCGACGACGGGCTGTTGGCCTTCGCCTCGGAGTCCGGCGCGCTGTTGGCCTCGGGACTCTTCGATCCGCGACCCGACCCCGAGATGGTCGCCCAGATGCTCCGGCAGGGATACGTGCCCTCGGACCGTTCGATCTGGTCGGGCATCCGCTCGCTCGGCCACGCGTCACGCCTCCGCTGGCGCACCGGATCGGCTCCCGCGATCGACCGTTGGTGGTCACCACCCGAGGTCGACCGGGACATCAGCGAGGACGACGCCGCTGACTGGTTCCGCACCGCGCTCGATCGAGCGGTGCAGGACCAGCTCGAGGCAGATGTGCCGATCGGCGCCTTCCTCTCGGGTGGGATCGACTCGACCACCATCGCTTCGCTGGCGGCGCGCCACCACCGCGATCTGCACGCCTTCACCTTCGACATGCCGGGCCAGTCAGAGCTGAGCTTCGCACGCGCCACCGCTGAGCGGCACGGCATCACGCTGCACGTGTGTCGACCCGACACGACCGACATGGCCGAGCAGATCCTCGGGCTCGCGGACGTCTGGGATGAGCCGTTCGGCGACTCGTCCGCCCTCCCGACGAACCAGCTGAGCCGGTTCGCACGCGAGCGCGTGAAGACCGTGTTGACCGGCGACGGGGCCGACGAGCTGCTCGGCGGCTACCTGGTGTGGGCCCGCAACTGCCTCGAACCCGCGGCACCGGCTGGCGAAGGTGAGGGGGGCCGGGGGCCGCTGCGCAACCTCGCCGGGCGCCTGCGCACCATGGCGCGCGACGCTGGCCGACCGACCGTCGACGGCTCGCTGGTCGCCCAGCGGTACTCGTCGTTCCGCCAGTACTTCGACGCGGCCGACCTGGTCGCGCTCGGACTGCCCGGCCTGGACGCGTCGATGGTCGACCTGGGCGGTTACCGGCACGGCACGATGGACGACATCAGTCGGTTCGACCTGGACCACTATCTGCCCGGTGACATCCTGGTGAAGACCGACAGGGCGTCGATGGCACACGGCCTGGAGGTCCGCTCGCCCTTCCTCGACGTCGAGGTCGCCGAGGGCTGCCTGGCCCTGCCACCCCACCACAAGGTGAACGCAACGCACGAGAAGCTGCTTCTGCGGCGAGCCTTCAGCGACCTCTGGCCGGCGTCGGTGCGCGACCGTCCCAAGCAGGGGTTCGGCGCCCCGATGGAGGACTGGCTGGCACTCCCCGATGTCGTCGAGCTCAAGCGCGCCCAGTTGTCGGACCCCGCGTCGGCGCTGTTCGACCTGGTCGACCACGCCACGGTGCAGCCGTTCGTCGAGCGGAACGACCAGCGCACCTGGAACCTGCTGATGTTGTCGATCTGGTGGGCACGTTGTCGTTCCGAGGTCCGCGCCCGATGAGGGTCGACCCGTCGCTCGTGCGGTCCGGTCAGTGGTGGGACCACAAGGTCCCGCCGCTGATCGCCGCGGCCGCGCTGACCGTGCTACCTGCGGGCGGTGTCGACGGTCCGGCGTTCCTCGTCGACCTGTGCCTCTTCCTCGTGGCCACCAGCGGGGTGGCGGCCTTCGGACACGTCGTCAACGACCTCGCGGACATCGAGACCGACGCGAGCGCCGGGAAGACCAACCGCCTGGCCCCGCTCGGCGGTGGCGCGCGGGTCGGCATAGTGGCGGCCACCCTCGCCGCAGGCCTGCTCCCCTGGATATGGCTGCCGAGGACACCCGCGATCCTCGCCCTGCTCGGCGTCGAGCTGCTCCTGCTCGTCATCTATTCGGTGCCACCGATCCGACTGAAGGACCGTTCGGCTGCGGGGGTGCTCGCCGACGCCCTGTACGCCTACGTGGTGCCGGTTCTGCTGACGGTCGCCGTGTTCGTCGCGCTGACCGGCTCGGACGCACCTCCGACCGTGATCCTGATACTGGTCACGCTCTGGATGCTACTGATGGGGCTGCGCGGCATCCTCTGGCACCAGATCGGCGACCTGGCCAACGACCGACGTGCCGGCGTGCACACGCTGGCCACCAGCATCGGAGTGGATCGGGGCACGACGGCCCTGGGCTGGATGGTCGTGGTGGAGTTCCTGGCCGCCGCAGCCTCGCTCGCGGCGATCAGCGTGGTGATCGACGCCCGTTGGCTCGCCGCCTTCGGCCTGCTGTACCTCGCATATCGGGCCTTCCAGATGTCGCTGTTGTGGAGCGAGCCGGTCCACCTGTCGGCGCTGGGCCACCCCGGCGGCCGCATCCGGTTCCTCGGGTTCGTGCTCCTCAACGAGTTCGTCGAGAAGTGGCTGCCCCTCGCTGCCCTGACCGCCCTGGCGATCGGGGAACCCGTGCTGTGGTTCGCCGTCGCCGCGCTTGTCGTGCTCTTCCGCAACGCCCTGGTCGAGGTGCTGCGACGCGACATCTGGGAACTGCCCGACGCCGGCAGCCGGCTGGCCCACGAGCGCGCCTCTCGGCGCCAGATCCGCAGGATGGCCGAGTTGCGGCGCGCCGGGGTCGCCGAGGGTCCCGCAGCCGTGTCCGACGAACATCGGTCACGACGCCGATGGGTCTTCGTCGTCTGCGGTCCCGAGCTGCACGTCGATACGCTGCGGACCGCGGTGGCACACCTGCGACCGTTGACGTCGCTCGAGATCTGGGTGCTCACCGACTCGAGCCGCAACGTCCGACCGATCGACCCTGCCGGGATCGACCACATCGTCGACGTCGCCACCCCGGCCGAGATGGACGACCACCAGGCCAGCATCTGGTTGAAGACCGGCGTGCACCGACACGTCCCGCTCGGCGAGTGGTGTTATCTGGACTCCGACATCATTGCGGTGCGCCCCGGAACCGAGCAGGTCTTCGAGCAACGAGCGGGTCCCGTCGCGTTCGCGTCCGACCTGACGATCTCGGTGAACCAGGTCGACCGTTTCAGCCCGTGGGCGATGAACTGCGAGTGCGCCGGGCACGGCGACACGCACAGCTGCAGCCATCTGCGAGAGCAGCTCCGCGAGCGACTCGGCGTCGAGGTGCCCGGGGACTGGGTGCACTGGAACGGTGGAGTGTTCGTGTTCGGTGAGGACAGCCACGACTTCCTCGACCTCTGGCACCGGACGGCGATCGACTCGTTCTCGTGGCCGGAATGGCGCACGAGGGACCAGGGGGCGCTGATCGCGACCGTGTGGCTGACCGGCAACGAGGACTGCCCGAACCTGCCGCCGGAGTTCAACTTCATCGCAGACCTGGGCAACGGCGACCTCTGCCTCGACCCGGACCGGGGGTGGGCGCTGCACCCACAGGGGCCCTGGCACCGAGCCCGGATGCTGCATCTCTACACCAGTCGCCTGGAGGATCCCGAGTGGGACCTCGGCAGGGACGTCGAGGCTCCGGTCATCCGTCAGACGCTGGTGCGCACACACCGGTGGCGGCGCTTCCTGGCGCGCCAGAAGGTCGGCCAGAAGGGACGTGACTCGTACTGGACGACCCGCGAGCGACTCGAGCTCTACTGGCTGCGGACCCGGCGACTGTTCCGCCGTCTGCAGCCAGCACGCATCACCGCCGGGATCCGGCGGCGGCTGGGCCAGGACGTTCCTGCGCCCCGGGAGGAGCCGGCCTCCATGGTTTCCGGGGGAGGTGGTGACGATGCTGCGTCGACGTAGACAACCCCGGAAACAGGCTCCCATCGTGACCCCGGTCCGCCTCGGCCGACGCGACGCGCTCGTGCCGGACGCCTACGACGAGGGGCGCCAACTGCTCGACAAGGCGATCTACTCGACGTGTTACGCACCGAGCACCTCGATGTACTTCGACCAGTTCGGCCACGTCCGCGCCTGTTGCCAGAACACCGGTGGCCTACTGGGAAAGGTGACCGAACAGTCCATCCGCGAGATCTGGGACAGCGCCGACGCATCGCGGCTGCGCGACGCTCTCGCCGTCGGGGACTTCTCCGAGGGCTGCGGCTTCTGCGGCTGGCAGGTCGAACAGGGCGACCACCAGATCGTCTACGCACGGAACTTCGACGAACACCCTGTTGCCGAGCAGCACCCGCACTGGCCCGTCCAGATGGAGTTCTCGATGACGAACTCCTGCAACCTGCAGTGCGCCATGTGCAACGGCGACTGGTCCTCGTCGATCCGAACCCATCGCGAGCAGCGCCCACCGCTGCCCGCTGCGTACAGCGAGGCGTTCTTCGAGGAGCTGGTCGAGTTCCTTCCGCACCTCGAGAAGGCGAACTTCTTGGGCGGCGAACCCTTCCTCGGATCGGAACCGTTGCGGGTCATGGGCATGCTGGCCGAGCTCGACCACCCGCCCGCAGTCGCCGCAACGACCAACGGCACCCAGTGGTCACCTCGGATCGAGCGCATCTGCGAGAGCCTGCCGATCTCGTTCGTGCTCTCCCTCGACGGTGTGTCGAAGCAGACCTACGAGTCGATCCGCATCGGCGCGGACTTCGACGCGGTCATGCAGAACCTCGACCGCTTCCAGGAACACGCTGAACGCCACGGCACGTCGGTCACACTCGCCCACTGTTTCATGCGACCGAACTGGCACGAGTTCTCACGCTTCCTGCGATTCGCCGAGCAACGCGGCCTCGACGTCGGGATGAACGAGGTGCTCTTCCCGGCCGAACTCAGCCTGTTCCAGATGCCTGCGAGCGAGTTGCGCGACGTCGTGCGGACGATGGAGGACGACGACGCGAACGGCATCGCTGCTGGGCTCGATGAGCTCCGCCCGGTGTGGGAAGGCCAGCTGGAGGCGCTGCGGCACCGGCTTGCGCTACTCGACGCGGGCGAGCACGGCTTCGTGCGTCCCTGGGCCGACGCGGACGGCACCGATCGCTCCGAGACCTGGGAGGAACAGGCCGTCCGTGTCCTGACTGAGTGGGCCGGGACACGCGGGCCCGTCCGGGTGACCTTGGACGGAACAGGATGCACAGAAGGGCTGGTCGACGAGCGACCCCACGTCCTCGACCGATTCGACCTTCGAGGAGCAGTCGACGCTGGGCAGGTCGTCCAGATCCTGGCGACCTCGTTCGGCGGCCCCGAGGCCGTGACCCGTCGGTACACCGACATGCTCGATGACGTCGTGATTGCCGACGCGAACGGCGAAGGTCTCGAGCTCCGGACGTGTTGGAAGCTCACTGGGTCGAAGACGACGATGTTCGTGTCCTACCGCAACCCGCCGGCGGTCGAGGCCCGCGACGCCATGACGGCTCTTTACGGGGCGGACCGGGTCGTCGTGCTCACCTGCGACGAGACAGGGGTGGTCGTGCGGTCCGATGGGCCGGTCCACCTCCTCGTCGATGGTCCCGAGCCGCTGGAGGGCATCACGCTGCTTCAGCTCCAGACTCGGGTTCTGGACCGATTCGGCGAGAAGCTCATCGCCGGGCCCGGCCCGAGCGGGTACCCCAATGACGATCTGATGCAGTTCATCGATGAGCGCGATCTGGTGACACAGACATTTCGGGCATTCACCGACCGACGACCGGAGCACACCATTGTGGTGATCGCCGTTCTCGCGGGAGACGCCGTCTCTCCGCCAGGATCGGGCGACGTCGGATAGGTTCTGCACACGATGACCCTGCGCCTGAAGCACCTCGTGCGTCTGTCACGCGATGTCGCTCGTTTCGCCGTGCTGAACCGTGTCTGGTGGTTCGTCCCGATGATGGCGCTGCTGGGGCTGATCGCGATCGCCGTCACGACGACTCAGGCCGTGGTCCCCGTCGCCGTCTACACCCTGTTCTGAGGGCGTTGGCGCGGAGCTCAGTCCTCCTCGTAGAACGCGCGGACAGTCGGCTCGAGCTCGATCCAGATCCGCTCGGCAACGATCCTGGCGCCTTCTTCGTTGGTGTGTCCCCCGTCGATGTACACCTGGGTGTCGTCGTCGAGGGCGTCGCTGATGTCCACGGTCGGCTCCGACATGTTCTCGTTGGACCAGGCCTCTGGCTCGGAGCCCAGGACGGGCTGCCACAGGAACAGCGTCCCGACGTCGTACTGCTCCGCCAGCGACAGCGTCAGCCCACGCCCACGCTCATAGACGTCCACCGCCCGCTCCGCGTCCTCGACCGTCTTCTCGTAGATCTGACCGCTCCCTGAAGTGCCAGCACCGTCGTCGTCCTGGACCGCGACCTGGTCGATCTCGACCGCACCGGCCGGCGGGTCGACGAACTCCCTCGCCCGGCGCGCCGCCTTGTGGATCGCCGACTGGCTGACGTACGCATCCCAGGCGACGCTCCACGCCGAGGGGGGCGGAGGCGGCGGCGGGCGGAACTCCTCGGCGATGCCGCCCGAGATCTTCTCTGCGTACTGGTCAGCGAGAGTGTGCGTGGGCACGCCCTTCGCGCCGAGGGTCTGCGCGTTGATCTCGTTGGCGCCGTCGTAGAAGATCGCCAGGTCCGGCACAGGGCCTTCCGCCAGCAGTTGCTCGAACAGGATCATCTCCTGGAAGTGCGTCCAGCCGCGTTGCCCGTAGTTCTTGATCACGATCGGAACACCCTCCGACTCCGCGATGCGCGACAGGTAGGAGGCGATCGTGTGCTCGTCGCGTTGGCCCTCACCCCAGGTCGTCGAACCGCCGAACATCCACACGACCGGGGCGTCCGCGCTTGCATCCGGCGACACGTACGAGGCTCTGGCCCAGTTGCCGATCGTGACGAACTCACCCTCGAAGGCCTGCGGCCGACTCTCGGTGAACGGCCAGTAGGTGCTCGGGGTCAGCTGAACCTCCCGGAAGTACTCCTTCGCCCAGGGGTACGCAGCCATGGCGGCACCGTCGGCGCGGGGGTCGGCAACCGTGCTCGTGTTGCCGGTCAGGTTGATGGCGTCGACGAACTCCCCTGCGGCGGTGTCCGAACGCGACAACCGCTCCCACGTCATGCCCAGTCCCACATCGACCAGGAGCAGCGCTGCCACCACACCGAGACTCATGAACGCCCAGCGCAAGGGTCCGCTGCGCTGCGTGGCCGAGACGGCTCCGAGACGCTCGATCCCGAACGTCGCGCTGGCCAGCCGGTCGGTCTCCACGCTCGCAGGCGCCGGCTGCCAGCCGTTGCCCCGACGCGCCCGCGGCGTCAGCGGATCCGCACCGAACAGCTTGAGCACCCAACCGGCGACGACGAGGATCGCCCCGATCACGAAGCTCGCCAGCGCACCCACCCCGTCCGCGATCGCCGCTGCGAAGCGCGCCAGGTAGCGATCGACGGGCACCCCGGCCAGGACCAGCACGAGCGTGATCCCGGCGATCACCCACAGGACCACGGCACGCGTCGTGTGTCCGAGCAGCAGGAAGAGGACCCCGATCAGCGCCGGAGCGGCGACGGGAACGAAGTGCCGAAACGACCACCTGGAATTCGCTTCGACCGCTTCCACCCTGACCCCCCGGCGGCGTTGCCCGCAGGCGAGACGGTAGCAGCCGCCTCCTGCGCAACCTCAGTGTGCTCAGCCCCCACCCGGCACCCCTCCCGGCGCGGTACAGACGGACGCGACAGCGGTGCTGACCGATTGGAACGCCACCAGGAACGGGGAGGACTCGTCGGAGACGGCCGACAGCTGTGGCACCAACGGGCGGTTCGGATCGGTCACCGCCGACCGTGCATCGGCTGGGAAGGTCGCGGCGGCGTCACGGACGACGCGGGTCTCCGTCGCCAGCGTCGCAGGCGCAGCATCCGCGAGCTCGGTCAGGAATCGTCGGGTGAGCTGGCCGATCTCCGCTGCCTCGTTCGCGTCGGCGGCGCGCAGCGTGCCGAGCCACACCTTCCACCGTTCGACCTGACACGCATCGCCCGAGGCCGAGTCCAGCGCCGCCGTCGCACCCGCGATCGCCTCGGCGCTCGAGGGCGGCGCCTGGAGGGTGGTCGTGGTGCTGCCCTGACCGCTGCCGGACGATCGCGGGTTCGAGCGCTGCTCCCCCGCGGCCGCCTCGACCGACGGCCTGATCCGAGCCCAGATCTCCCGGGAGACAAGCTCTGCGCCGCGCTCGTTCGTGTGGGCTCCGTCCACGAACACCTCGGGGTACCCAGCCAGGATCTCGCTGAGGTCGGTGGTCGGTTCGCTCACGTGGTCCGCCGCCCACACCTCGGCGCGATTGGGCACCAAGGGCTGCCAGAGGAACACGGGCTCGACACCGGCTCGCTCGGCCAACGAGATCGTCAGCGAGCGACCTCGTTCGTAGACGTCCACCGCTCGCTCCGCATCCTCGATCGTGGTGACGTACACGTCGGTGCCGCCAGCGGTCCGCGCACCGACGTCGGCGACGAGCCGGGCATCGAGCTCCCGCACGACCCGGTGTACCGCCGAGGCATCCACATAGGCGTTCCAAGCCACTGACCACACGCCCGGCTCGGGGTCGGGCTCCTGGAACTCCTCCGCCACGCCGCCGGAGATGAGCTCTGCGTACTGGTCGACCAGGACGTGGCTGGGAACACCCGTCACACTCAGACTCTGTGCATTGATCTCGTTGGCACCGTCGTAGAAGATCGCCACATCCGGCACAGGGCCCTCGGCCGACAACTGCTCGAACAGGATCATCTCCTGGAAATGCGTCCACCCACGCTGGCCGTAGTTCTGCACCACGATCGGCAGACCCTCCGCCTCTGCGATCCGCGACAGATACGACGCGATCGTGTACTCGTCGCGCTGCCCCTCACCCCATGTCGTCGAGCCACCGAACATCCACACCACCGGCGCGTCCTCACCCGCATCCGGCGACACGTACGAGACCCTCGCCCATCCGTCGATGTTGATGAACTCGCCGTCGAAGGCCTGCGGTCGACTCTGGGTGAACGGCCAGTACGAGGCCGGCGTGCGTTGCAGTTCACGGAAGTACGCGTCCGCCCACGGCGAGTCCGCCATCGCCGGGAGGTCGACGCGGGGATCCTCGACGGTGTCGGCCGACCCGGAGAAGTTGACGGTGTCGACGACCACCTCCGCCTGCTCGGGGGACCACCACGAGCGCACCAGCGAGCCGACGGCGAGGTCCACGAGCAACAGCGCGACGACGGACCCCAGCACCACGAAGGCGGTGCCCCATCGCCGATGGGCGTTGCGTCCTGCCTCCTCCACCCAGTCCCCCCATGGAGTCCGTCCGGTGTGACCCCGACCAGGACGAGTACCGTACCAGCGTGCACGTTCTGGGGATCAGCGGGCTCTACCACGACTCGGCCGCGGCGGTGCTGCGGGACGGTGTCGTGGTCGCCGCCGCCCAGGAGGAGCGCTTCACCCGCAAGAAGCACGACCCGGCGTTCCCGACGAACGCGATCGAGTGGTGCCTGCAGGAGGCCGGTGTCAGCAGTGACGGCCTCGGTGCCGTTGCGTACTACGACAAGCCGCTGTCGACGTTCTCGAGGGTGCTGCGCACCTATGCGGCGGCCGGCCCGGCGGGGCTGAGCAGCGTGCACGCCGCCATGTCGGAATGGCTCAACCGCAAGCTGTGGACGCCCTACGCCATCGAGAAGGGGCTCAACGACCTGGGCTACGACACCCCGGAACCGCTGCTCTTCTCGGACCACCACCTGAGCCATGCGGCCGCGGCGTTCTATCCGTCGCCGTTCGAGCACGCAGCCGTGCTCACGATGGACGGAGTGGGCGAATGGGCGACGAGCTCCATCGGTCGCGGCTCGGGCAGCCGGATCGAACTCCTGGAGGAGCTGAGGTTCCCGAACTCGCTGGGACTGCTGTACTCCTCGTTCACCTACCAGGCCGGCTTCAAGGTCAACTCGGGCGAGTACAAGCTGATGGGTCTGGCTCCGTTCGGCGAGCCCCGATTCAGCGAGGACATCCTGGAGCACCTGATCGACCTCTCACCCGAGGGGTCGTTCACACTCGACATGGGGTACTTCGACTTCCTGGCAGGCATGAAGATGACGAACGCCCGTTTCGATCGGGTGTTCGGCCCGCCAAGAGAGCCCGAGACGCCGATCACGCAGCGTGAATGCGACCTGGCCAGCTCGATCCAGGCCGTGCTCGAGGAGATCGTGCTGCGCATGGCCCGACACGCCCATCACCTGACCGGCGAGTCGAACGTCGTGATGGCGGGTGGTGTGGCCCTGAACTGTGTCGCGAACGCTCGACTCGTCGCCGAGGGTCCCTTCGACGCGGTCTGGGTGCAGCCCGCCGCAGGTGACGCCGGCAGCGCGCTCGGCGCAGCCCTGTGGGCCTGGCATCAGATCATGGGCAACGAACGGGTCGTCGATGCACACGACGGGATGCGAGGCGCCCTGCTCGGCCCCGTGTTCGACTCTGCGACGATCAGCGCGGAGCTGAACGCTGCGGGCCGTCCACACAAGCGGATCGAGGACTCCGACGAGCGGGCCGCCTTCGTGGCCCGACTGCTGGCCGACGAGAACGTGGTCGGGATGTTCCAGGGGCGCATGGAATTCGGACCGAGGGCGCTGGGGAGTCGGTCGATCCTGGCCGACCCGCGGTCGCAGTCGATGCAGCGCGTGCTGAACGAGAAGATCAAACAACGCGAGTCGTTCCGGCCGTTCGCCCCGGCGGTCATGGCAGAACACGCTGCGGAGTGGTTCGAGCTGACCCACGAGTCGCCCTACATGCTGTTCACCGCACAGGTGCGACCGGACCGCCTCGGCGAGTCCGCGCCGACCCCGCAGGGAGCCGACATCTTCGATCAGTTGGCGGGGATCCGCTCCGAGATTCCCGCAGTCACCCATGTCGACGGCTCCGCTCGGGTCCAGACCGTCGATGCTGCGCGGTCTCCCGCCTTCCACCAGTTGTTGAGCGCCTTCAACGACCTGACCGGATGCCCGATCCTGGTCAACACCTCGTTCAACGTCCGCGGTGAGCCGATCGTGCACACCCCGGACGATGCGTACCGCTGCTTCATGAACACCGACATGGATTGGTTGGTGATCGAGGACTGCGTGCTCGACCGAGCCGACCAGCCCGAGTGGAACCACGAGGGGATCGTCCTCGAGCTCGACTGAGCGTCCCGGTGGGTCAGCTGCGGCGGCCGTCGATGGTGAGGTCCTCGACGAGGAACGCCCGCCGCTGACCGCTCGGCTCATCGAGGAAGAAATGCACCTGCAATCGCCGGACACCGGCGGCCGCCTCGATCCTCAGTGCCACCAGCTCGACACCCGGCCGACCCGAGCTCAGCACGCTCGTCACCTGTGGACCCACCGCGGCGCTGATCACGTCACCCAATGTGTCCATCGGCCGGCCGATCCAGCCGGGTGCACCCAACCACGACGCCCACGGTTGATCGTGCACCTCGCTCACGATCCCGTCCTCCGCATCGACGATCACCGGTTCCAGACTGCGGCGATCCACGATCTCGGCGCGCAGCGCTTCCTGCTCCGCCGTACCGACGGGCACGCCGGGCCGCACGTCCGATCGCACCACCAGCTCGACCGGATGCTCGATGTGCGAGCGGATCCTCTCGAGCACTTCCTGCCAGATCCGTTCGGGCTCGGGGGTGACGAAACGGGTCGACGAGCTCGACAGCTTGCGGTGCATCCTGACGAGCTCCTCGTGCGGCAGGCGCAGCAGGTCGTACTCGGCCGGCTGGTTCACGAGGATGACGTTGCAGTTGACGTCGCGGCGGTCGGCTTCCGCGAGAAAGGGCAGCACCTCCTGCCAGTTGGAACGGATGAGGCAGTAGCTCAGGGTGATTCCTCGACCCACTGACGCGGCGAGCTCCTGGAATCGGCCGATGTTGCGCCAGAGCGTGATCGCCTCGACGCCCACGCGGATCGACTCGAGCGTGTCGGCGCGCATTCCGTCGACCGAGATGTTCGGCTCCATGCGGAGCTCGCGCACGTAGTGCTCGACCCGGCCGTTGAAGATCGTCCCGTTGGTCGTCACCGTCACCTCGGGAGTGAGACCCAGCTCGATCAGCCGGTCCCAGATCGCCGGTTCTCCGGCGCCAGGAACGGCTCCCCACCCTTGAACTGCAGCCGCTCCAGGTGCGGCAGGAACTCGTCGAGCTCGTCGAAGAACCGGTCGTCGTAGGCGTCGGGCAGCGGAGGCGGCCCGTCGCGCTGGGTGCGGATCGCGGAGGAGAGGCTGCCGTTACACATGACGCACTGCAGGTTGCAGCGGCTGGACAGGGCGAAGTCCATCATCTTCGGGAAGGCGTGCGGCGTGCCGTCGGCGAAGCGATCGAAGTGGTGGGCGAGTGCCGACTGGCGTCCGCCGGCAGACGCCACGACCTCACACTCCTGGCAGCCGAGCGAGAAGTCCCCGGCCTCCAGCGCCGAACGCTGGGCCCCCAGCACCGCGCCGTCCCAGATCTCGCGCAGGCTCTGGCGTTGGTCCCCGATGGAGGATCCGATGGCGAGACTCGTGACGCAACACGCGTGGATCAGTCCGTCCGGACGGAAGTACAACGCGGCGTGCGGCGCGTGACAGGACGAGATGAGCGGAGCACCCTCTCGATCGGGTCGACCGGACGGCCTGATCCGCATGAGCACCCCCGCTCCTGTCGCCGCCCTGGCCCGTCGGAGTGTGCCGGGGGTTCCGTCCGGCGGCCTCGTCCTGCGATGCGCACGAGCCGGCCCTGTGGCACCATCACGGCTCGGGCAGACCACCGGAGGGCACC
>Ga0105047_10012049_pt1 | contig 13961 bp, 14 predicted proteins | sample MAT04_FD_78384 | JGI IMG/M metagenome (GOLD analysis project Ga0105047, IMG submission 78384) | Freshwater microbial communities from Lake Fryxell liftoff mats and glacier meltwater in Antarctica - MAT-04 (megahit assembly) | ecosystem: Environmental > Aquatic > Freshwater > Ice > Liftoff...
CGTACCTTGCTACAGAGCAGGTGCAGACGCAAAATTATCGGAGCGTCGTACCTTGCTACAGAGCAGGTGCAGACGCAAAATTATCGGAGCGTCGTACCTTGCTACAGAGCAGGTGCAGACGCATAGAGCTAATTGTATCAAATCAAGCTCATTGATTACAAATAATGACTAGTCAATTACTATTATTTGTCCTATACTAGGTAGGTGAAATACCTTCAAAAGCTTAACTGGTTTAAAAAAAATAAAGTAATTACTGGGATCATTCTAATTATAATCATTGGTCTATCTTTCTTTCTTCGTCCCCAGCCTCCAAAACCGATTACTACAGAATCTATAAAAATCGGAAGTATAAAGCAGGCAGTCTCAGCATCAGGGATCGTTGGATCAAAATCTATGGTAAATTTGTCCTTTCTTGCTGGTGGTAAGCTTTCCTATGTAGGGGTAAAAAAGGGAGACTCAGTGACTAAATATCAACTGATAGCATCATTAGATCAGCGGACAGCACAAAAAAATCTAGAAAATGCACTTATTGCATATTCCCAGCAGCGACTGACCTTTGATACCACTCAAGAGGCTAATGATAATCGAAAACCAGTTGATGCTTTGAGCGTGACTATGAATAGGCTATTACAAAATAATCAGTATGACCTAAATAAGACTATTAACTCAGTAGAGTTGTTAACTCTGACTAAAGAACAAACTACGCTTGTGTCCCCAATAGATGGGGTAGTTACCAGAGCCGATGTCACAGTTGCGGGAGTAAATATCGGCGCTACGACCATATACACAGTTGCAGATTTGGATGATCTTATGTTAAGCATTGATGTGGACGAATCAGATATCGGTAAAATAGCAGTAGGGCAGAAGATGCTCGGAGTATTTGATGCATATCCAGAGGACACTATCATCCTAAGCATTAAATCAATAGATCCAGCTAGTCACACAACGTCAACTGGTGGAACGGCATACACGGTAGAGGCTGCTATTCCAAGCTTATCAAATAAGTATAAAATAGGCATGAATGTAGATGCAGAAATAATTACAAATGAAAAAAGTAATGTACTTATGGTATCGCTTTCAAGCTTGATTGATGATGAGAGTGTTTATGTGCAAAAAGATAATACATTTGAACGACGAAAGATCAAAATCGGCATTCAAAGCGACACTACTGCGCAGGTAATATCAGGACTTTCAGTTGGTGAAAAGGTCGCATTAACTCCAGAAGAGGTTGAAAAGCAGTTCCCAAAACTTAAATCTGAAAAATAAACATGCATGAAAAATACCGAATTTGCTATAGATTTAAAAAATATTTGTAAAGAATACGTGACCGAAGATGTCATCACAAGGGTTTTATTTGATTTTTCACTCTCTGTAAAAAAAGGTGAATTCGTGGCGATTACTGGACCATCGGGCTCAGGTAAGTCTACGCTCCTTAATATCCTTGGACTCCTCGATACTACTACCACGGGTACCTACATCTTAAATAACATAGACGTCACAGATCTTACAGAGGATCAGCTATCAGATATTAGAAATAGAGAGATAGGTTTTGTTTTTCAATCATATAATTTACTAAAAAGAAGTTCGGTTTTGGATAATGTGCTCTTGCCTGCGATCTATCTGGGTACGGATTCTAAAATTCGAGTTGCAAGAGCTATTGAATTGCTTACATCAGTTGGGCTAAAGGAGCAGATGTATAAGCGTCCAAATCAATTATCGGGTGGTCAGCAGCAACGCGTCGCGATAGCGCGTGCTCTTATGAATAGGCCTGCAATTATTTTAGCTGATGAGCCAACGGGAAACCTAGACTCTAAATCAGGAGTGGATATAATGAACATCTTAAAACAGTTAAATGCGCAAGGTAACACCATTATCATGATTACACATGATAAAAATATAGCTTCTATAGCCACTAGAGCAGTGACAATTCGTGATGGGAGACTGTATTCATGAAGCCTTATGAACTTTTTTTATTATCATTTAACTCGTTAAAATCAAACAAGTTACGAACTGGCCTGACTACGCTGGGAGTAATTATTGGTGTTTTTGCAGTTATTCTACTGGTATCAATAGGAAATGGTCTTCAGACCTATATCACTGATCAAGTCTCAGGGCTTGGTTCTAATTTGATATTTGTAATCCCAGGTAGAACTGGTGGGGGACGAGCAGCCGGTGGTCAACAGACTAACAAACTTACTTTTGTCCACGCAAAAGACTTATCGAGCAAATTAAAAGAAATCGCACTCGTTGGGCCCGTCATCCAAAAATCAGCCACTGTAAAGTATGGTAATAAATCAGATAAAGGTACTTCGATCCTCGGAACAGGAGCAAACTATCCTAAGATTGTTAAAACAGTTATTACCAAAGGAAATTACTTTACTACCGCACAAGAGCGGTCAGGAGCTAAAGTAGCGCTAATTGGACTTACAGTTCAGGATTCTCTCTTTAGAAATCAGGAGCCGCTGGGAAAATACATTAACATCGCAGGGACCAGATACATAGTAATAGGATTGCTTGAGAAAAAGGGCTCAACTTTTGGTATTGATCAGGACAATACCGTGATTATTCCAATAACCGCTACTCAGAGACAGTTCGGGGTTACAAATGTAAACAGTATTTACATTTCTGCACTCAAGCCTGAGTTGGTGCCTCTTGTGAAAAAACGAGCCGAGGTAATTCTTCTTAAACGGTTAACTGAGGATGATTTCACCCTCCAAACTCAGGAACAAACACTCTCGACGGTTTCGAGTATTACTGGTGTACTCACGATCGCATTAGGGGGGATCGCTGCAATCTCATTAATTGTTGGCGGAATTGGCGTCATGAACATAATGCTTGTTTCTGTTACTGAGAGGACGAAGGAAATAGGTTTACGTAAGGCTCTTGGGGCAAGACGGGCTGATATTTTAAAACAGTTTTTACTTGAAGCAGTGATGTTATCACTAACTGGTGGGATTATAGGAATAGCAACAGGGCTAGGAGTCTCATATATTATTTCGAAATTCTTTGTCTCTGAGGTTACTCCTTGGTCTGTTTTTCTTGCATTTTTCTTCTCTGTGGCTGTTGGAATAGTGTTTGGCATTGCTCCGGCTTTGAGAGCATCACGACTCTCGCCAATAGAGGCACTGCGCTATGAATAGCATTATTGGAAGTGTCTTTTTTGCATCAACAACTCATATTGGTATACAATAAAAGTATTACAGACGTAAATTTTATGGAAAAATTAAATAGGTTTATAAATAAAACAAAAAAATCATATAAATCTCTACCGGATAAAAAGCAATATATTGAGGTTTTTACTGCAGCACTCACTGTTCCGGTTCTTCTTACCGTTATTATTATTAATCTAAATAATCTAAGATCGACCAGCAAGCCAACCCAGGTTATACCTTCTCCCACTGTAGATCGGCAGATAATTGTAAATTATCCAACGTCAGTTGATAACACCAAGACTGGTGCCCCCTCCCCTTCGGCTGCGTGCCAGCAAGGTATTGGACCAATTTCAATTGATTATCCTAACGAAAATGAAACAATTACTGATAATCCCGTACAAATTGATATTAATTATGTTAAGGGTGATTACTGCGCTGTGGTTTGGTCATATAAGATTAACGATGGAAAGTTTTCTGGGTATGATGATAAGTCTATAGCTTTGTACAATCCGCCTCAAGGCATGACAAGGTTTCAGCTAAAAGTAAAAAGTATAGTAACAGGCGAAGAAAAGATTATCACGAGAATATTTATTTATAAAGGTATTTCTGATATTTCGCCAACTGCCTCAGGTTCGGCTAATTAATATCCAGCATGCGTTCAAATTTACGAACTATCCTTACTTTTTTTGTCGGCTGGCCGCTTTCTAGTATTGCAATTTTCTTCCTCGTACGATCATTTATATCGCAGATCGGTAATATTAAATTAGAACTTCTTCATCTGAATTGGATATTTATTCTGATTGGAATATCTTTTTTTATGGTGTATTACTACCTGAGAAGTTATTCTTGGTATTTATTGCTTAAATATCATCAGCATGACTTAGAGGTGTATGAGTCTCTCTTTCAATGGTCCTTTGCCCAACTTAAACGGTATATTCCAGGGAATATTTGGGGTCTCGTAGGGGTATCAGTTCATTTTACTAAAAAAAATGTAACTAAACAGAATTTGGCCTCCTCATTTATCACCGAATCACAGTTAGTTTTACTTGCAGGATCATTCATTTCTCTTTTCGCAGTTCCACTCATTCTTCAGGTGATCCCACATGGAGGCTGGATGGGAGTTCTTGAGCAAGGGGGTATTTGGGTCATAGCTTGTATCACAGCAGTATACATTTTTTCTAAAAAAATTCATTCATTTTTAAAACTTCCACGTTTTATGGCATACCTGCTTCCCAATGTTTCATCGCACCAGCTGGCTACTCTCTGGTCGTTGATGGCTGCTTCATTTGTTTTTTATGGCCTTGGTACTTATTTCGCCATAAGTGCCATAACATATCTCGACCCTACTCGTCTCTGGGTATACGTGGGGTATTTTACCTTTAGTCTTCTGGTAGGATTTCTTTCATTTATCACCCCAACAGGGCTGGGGGTTCGTGAGGGAATAATGGCGCTTGGCCTGGCTGCTGTTATGCCTAGTGGATTAGCCTCATTCGTTGTGTTATTTGCTCGCGTTATGCTCGTAGTTGGTGAACTTATATCGCTTGGAGTATTTTATCTCTGTAATAAATTACAAAATGGTAAATTTTCCGTTGTTTTATTATGGCTAAAAAATCATCCACATGATGTGCTTCTTGCTGCGGGCTATATCGTTTTTGTGTATTATTTTTCATTTATTAGCTTTTTACGTTTTGAGAATTACTATGCGGGGAGATTTGACCTGGGAAATATGGAGCAAACGGTTTGGAATACACTTCGTGGAAATATTTTTGAATTTACCAATCCGAACGGAATCTCCTTAGTGTCACGTTTGGCTTTTCATGCAGATTTTTTACTGATACTTTTAACACCATTTTACGCGCTGTGGCAGGACCCTCGGACATTATTGCTTACACAAGTTATAGTAACAGGGGGTGGAGCATTTTTTGTATTTGCTATTGGCCGTTTTTTAAAGCTGAATAAATCGTTATGTCTTGTGTTTTCTTTCTTATACTTATTTAACCCAAGCCTACAGAGAAGTGTTATCTATGATTTCCATGCGGTTACATTAGCAACAACCTTTTTGCTTGGTGCATTTTATGCAATCTTAAGAAAGAAATACTGGATTTTTGGATTATTCGCATTTTTAGCAGGAATTTCAAAAGAGCAGATCTGGGCGATAATAGCACTTATGGGAGTGGCTATAGTGGTTTTTCAACGTAAGTATAAGATCGGCATTGCTACTCTAATAGTATCAGCTACTTTATTTTACCTGTTCATCTGGGTCATTATCCCCAGCTTTTCTGGAACACAACACTTTGCCTTGTCTTACTACTCTGTTGGTGAGGAAAATAGTAGTCCAACAACACTTATCCGACTCTTTCTTTCATCACCCTTAAAAATAATAGAGCTGATCACTGATCCAGCCCGCCTTGATTATCTAAATGCTCTATTTGCTCCGCTTGGATACTTACCTCTCCTTGGACCATTACTATTAGTCTTCGCCGCGCCTGATTTGGCGATAAACCTTCTTAGTTCTAAATCACAGCTTTATCAGATTTATTATCAATATACAGCAGCAATTACTCCATTTCTTTTTATTGGGTCTCTTTACGGCGTAAGATGGTTACTTACTCGATTCAAATTTATTACAGTAGGGCACTTGATATTATATTTGGTTATCATGGGAATTTATGGTGCCTATCGTTATAGTCCTCTTCCAGGCGCTAAGAGCCCCAATTTAGATATGATTACACGACCAATGCCAAATCGGGCGCAGGTTGATAAAGTGTTAGCTGCAATCCCCAGTAAGTATAGTGTGTCCACAAGTAACAGTCTTGGTTCGCATGTTGCAAGGCGTAAGTATGTTTTTACTTTCCCCTATGGTTGGGATAAAGCTGATTATGTTATCTTTATGATGACTGAGTCGAATGCATATCCCTCATTGCAAACCCATAAGAAGCAGATAGATAACCTAACCACAAATCCGAATTATGTTAAGTACTATGATGATGGCGTCATAGTTGCATTTAGAAAAATAGGAATTTCTCAGTAGGATTATCAGCTTGCCTTCTATTTCAGAAATTCATACTATAGATATACCACTCATCTTTGAAATCGTTTAAAATAGAATATAAATTCAAAGATTCGGGTATTACACACTATTTGTAAATCTGAGGATAAGGAGTATATATGATCAATGTTATTAAAGCCGATGGGAGCGTAGAGCAGTTTAGCGAAGCAAAGGTGATCTCATCAATCAAGCGCGCTGGAATTCCAGAAGTGCTTCAAAAGCGTGTCCTCCAAAGCATTAAAGATAAACTCTATGACGACATCCATACCTATGATATTTATGGATTTATCACCGACGCGCTTGCGCAGACCAATGAACCATTTAGTAAGGCACGTTATAGCCTCAAGCAATCCATAATGTTACTCGGACCAAGTGGATTTCCATTCGAAGACTTTATTGGAAGAATTCTTGAAGAACATCATTTTCAAGTACAGACAAGACAGGTCTTAAATGGTCAATGTGTAAATCATGAGGTTGACGTGATTGCTGAAAAAAAAGATCTAAAAGTTTTAGTCGAGGCGAAGTTTCATAATAACGCAGGTACCAGATCAGACGTTCGCGTTGCTCTCTATGTAAGAGCACGATTTGAGGATCTAAAGGATAGATATAATTTCAATGAGGCCTGGGTAGTTACGAATACTAAAACTACCATCGATGCAAATACGTATGCCAGTTGCTCAGGCATGAAAATGATTAGTTGGAACTATCCTGAAAAAGGTAGTCTCAGAGACATGATAGAAGAGCATCATCTTCACCCAGTTACTATGCTAACTACGCTAAGTCCAAAGCAGAAAGCCCAATTAATGGCTCACCACGTAGTTATGTGTAAAGATATTTTGCAAGACGAATCACTTCTGGATATTCTCTCTTTATCTCACGAGGAAGAACTCAATACGCTTGCTGAAATTAAATATGTTGTTAAAGCACCACACGAATAATTACTTATGTTCATTATTCTTATTATTGGTCTTATCGCGAGCGTAACCTCATTTGCCGCATTTTTTGCTGCTAAAGATAAGAGTCGTATCCTTGCTCGACCATATAAGATATGTGAGCCGATGGGCTCATTTGTTTGGGCTGATCATGTTATCTTTGGCCCGTTTTGGTCAATTGTGTCTTTTGTAACGTATTTTCTTAATGACTGGAAGTTATTTCTTCTTATTTTTTCGGCATTTTGGCTTATACGAAGTAGTGGTGAGACCATGTATTGGTTTTTCCAACAATTTTATCCACGTGCTGGAAATGAACCAAACAAATTTTGGATTAATAGGTATGTGCCGGGAGAAGCTGTGTGGTTCATGCATCAGATCTTTTGGCAGTGCGTAACGGTATTTTCGCTTATCCTCACAATTTATTTCTCCTTTTTATGGATCACCCAACTAGTCGTCTAAAACGTTCCGACTCGCTAATTTTCGCTATAGTTCACGAGGGTGGTTAGCAGCATTTAAACCTAGACAAAGGTACACAAAGCCAGCAAGCACACTGAAGATAAGATAAAGAGTAGCACCGTCTTGGCAAGTGTTGTGAAAACCAAGTTCTGTAACTCTATAAACTCATCTCTACCATTTGAGATAGTAGGGGATAGTTGTGCTCTTTGTGTGACCATAGATAGTAATGATATTAGCTCTTTTATACACTTATTTATTAAATTAAGTTTTTAAGTAGCAATTGTTAGTTCTCACTGAGTTGTCATTTGTGCAATGTTCAATAAAAAACTAATTGAAAATTGTAAACTAAAAAATGAAAACTTTTTATCGATACTTACGTATAACGCTAGCTACAATTCCGCCGATAATAAGGCTTTCTCGAGGGCGTATTTCAGGATAGGCTGTATTTGCAGGTTTTAGAGAAATTTGGCCGTTTTTTTGAGAAAAATATTTGACTGTCCACTCGCCATCCACGTTTGCAGCTACAATATCTCCAACACGGGGACGTGCATCCTTTTCAACGATAACTATATCTCCATCGTTAATTCCCTCATCTATCATCGAGTCGCCTCTAACCGTAAGGGAGAAGATATCTCCTGGTATATCCAGGAGATATTCATAAAAGTCGATACTGTCGCCGAGCGATCCCTCAACTGGAGCTGGATATCCTGCTCGGATAATGCCCACATGAGGTATGTGAAAGAGTTTTTTGGGAAGGATTTTACCCTTTTCATCCTTTTCCAAGATTTCGGCTTCTATCAATTTATTTACTAAGTAAACAGCCGCGTTTTTTGATGAATATCCGAACATATCGCATATCTCCTGATATGACGGCAGCCGCCGCTGTTGTTTATAAAATTTACGTAATTTGGTAATTGCCTTATTAAGATCCATAATAGTTAAAGATTCTACGTCATCTTTAATGCCGTACTTCGCTGTACGAATGTACAATAAGTGTAGTGTGTACGTTCGTTCAACGTCAAGATGACAATCTATATCAAATAGGATAAAAATAAATAGGAAAACTATAAAATATAACTTATAGTAGATTGGCCGCTCGATTGACATCACTAAAAAGACTAATTATACTACCTTTAGTAATGGCTACTCCTTCAGAAATGACAGATCAACTTAAACCTCAGGCAGAGTTCTCTTCAGGTGTGGTAGATATTCCCAAACTAAATACAACCCTAGACACACTGACTAATTTTATTACGCAGCCCATAGGTGCAAGAAAGGATAATTCAGATCCTGTGGCCGTAGAATTTGTAAAAAAAGCAGCTCTAGAGGCAGCAGAGTTTAAAGCGCGATACGAAGTAGATGCTAATATCTTAACTTCAGAGCTACGCAAAAAACTGAGTGGGCTTGTGCATCAAGATGAGAGCCCTACAGGACCACATCAATTAGCTCAAGTAGGGCAAGCAGTGATTCGTTTTTGGAATGGAATCGAATTTAAAGAAAAAAGCCCTGAATCACAGAAAATGGCTGGTCTTCCTGGTCATGATAAAAGACATTTACTTGAAGATTTAACAGCTGGACTCGTATTTCGTTCTGACGTGGTCACCTATATTGGTGCAAGTAATGATGAATATCAAAAAATCGGTCTCATAGGGTCATTTACTCACGATTTTGGACGGATGCTAGAAGTACGTATTAATGGAACTCAGCAAGGAGGAGAATTGGGGGATAAGCATGCGGAGCTATCATTTTATACTACTAAGCAGATATTGGATTGTTTTCCAAAGCTTGATCCAACCATTAAAGATCATATACTCTATTCAATACTTGTTCACCAACAATGGCCTAAAAAAGAACTAGAGAATACGCCAGGATATAAAATGACGATGAATGAACCCATTAATAGAAGTGTTATGGGATCAGACAGGCTACAGTTAGTAGGACCTGAAGCTATACTTAGGTTTATAGGATTCGATATTGGAGAAGGATTACTTGGTTTTGAAACGGCAGTAAATCCGCAGCGTAAAACACAGCTTGATAACAAAGCAGAGACATCACTTGCTGAACACGTAGAGTTTTATATGCGAAATCTTTTGCCAGTCGAAGTACCTGGTAGCTCGGCGGTTGCGAATAAAAAAGCGAATCAACAAGCACTTGAACTTAAGGCAATTTCTGGTGCTTTTATTTGGCTTTCTTCAACTGATCAAATTAGAGAGCAGATCTTTGCGCCGGAGCTAGCAAGAGATCCGGATTTTGCTCCAAAGCTAGCAAGAGATCCGGGTCAGACTGTGGATGAAGTAAAGCTCGCTGAAAATAAAAAGCGCATATTAGCTCCTGATGTATGGGCAGAGGTTAAAAGACAAATTGAACTCGCTGAAGGAGGGGGGAGTGACAAGGTTGTAAAGGCTGAAATAGACCTAGTAACGACTAATAAGTCTTCTACTGATCTAGCTACTCATCTAGTTTCGTCCGAAAACGCTTCTGTTACTGCGAAAGGCTTGGTAGCCATTAAGGATAGAATAGGAAAAGTAACTGATCCTAAAGCGCAAGAGCGTCTAGCAATTGGATTAGGGTATGCTGCAGTCATGCGTGATCGTTATGATCAAGCTCGTTTTAAGACCTTAGTAGGTATTCAGAATAACACGCAACAATTTCCAGCGAATAGTCTTGAGCGAACCTTTGCTTCATTTGTCTTGCAGAACTTTTCAAGTTCATCCTCAAAGGCTGCTTAGGATTTACAGCATGCTTGCCTTTTTTAATTCATATTTTTTGGTTCAAGGAGCGCCCAATTGCGTGAGACAGCTGGCTCGCTACAGAGGCTACGATTAAAACAGCATGGCCTTCTCATTCCTTTGTTGAGTTTATCAAGAGCAATTTCAATATGCTTTTGGCGTATCTCTGAAGTCTTAACAGCGCGTATCCATCTGATCCAGTCCCATCGGGTAAGTGGAGTAATTTCCTTCCATAGAGCCCCGGCTTTAGGCGAAGTTGCAAGAGCTTTTTTTAAATCATCTGGCACCTCAGGCTCTATCCAATCCTTAGTCGGTTCAAGCTCAACTTTTACAGCATCACCTGCTGCAGCATGAGCGGCCTTAAGTAGCTTTTCGTCAGGACAAAACCAATGACTCGGCTTTTTCCCCGACATATACATTCCATCAGGTTCAAGAAGTGTTTTGAATGGGGCATCATTTATGGTCCCCTCAACCATCGTAATACCTCGTGATGGCAGCTTGGCACTAACGTCTGCAGGCAAATGAAGAATTGTCCAGGAGTTGATTTTAAATAATTTGGCTTCAAAATTAATTTTCGGCATATTTCCCTTGTCCTTACGGGTCAGGTTAAAAATTCTGGTAGATTACCTAGCGATGGTCGGACTTATTTTCGTTCTTTACCACCACAAGAGATTCAATTCTTTAAAAATGCCTATACATTTATATAGTTATTGATTTATTTCTAACAATCCAAGTTTGTTAAGAGCCATAAAGAACGGTGCAATGGTTCCACCTGCCCAAATCTCCCCGTTTTCAATCATTTTGATTATTTCATCTATTGAGAGCTCCATAAGCTCAATCTCTTCTGTTGCATCAAAATTTTGTTTACTTGTCTGGAAGACATTCTCTGCTAGTACGACGTGTAATATACCAATTTCTTTTGATGGATGTTGAGCAAGCTTGCCTATAATTGTAAATCTCTCAGCAGAGTATCCTGTCTCTTCCAACAGTTCCCGTTCTGCTGCATCCTCTGGCGACTCATTTTCTTCAATATATCCTGCTGGAAATTCAATCATAAAGGTTCCAGTTCCTTGTTTATACTGTTTCTCGAGTATAAATTTTTTCTCAGAGGTTATAGGAACCACATAAGAAGTGTCTTTCTCCAACCACAAAAAATAATCGTCTATAATTTTCCCATTCGGTAGTTATATTCTATCTTGTCTCACTTTAAACCATGTACTATTAAAAGCAAGTTGAGAAGAGAGGGTTTTCAAAGGTTTCATGGAAATAGTATATCAGAAGTTCGACTCCCGTCATGGGTTAATATAGATTGATACATTTATATGAGGCTAGAAAGCTTGGGGTGGGCTATCGAACGATGTTACAACCTACTTTAGCTCAATTGCAACTGAAGAAGTAGAATTTACAAATTAGTTTTTGATATACTTTAAACATGAAACCAACAAAAGATGCAAGTATTATCGTTCTTACCTTTCATAATAGAGTGTTGTTAATCCTTAGAGATAATAAGCCAAACATTGCAAGCCCAAATATGTGGTGTTTCCCAGGTGGTGTAAAGGAAGAAAATGAAACATTTAAAGAAGCGTGCATAAGAGAGACAAAAGAAGAATTAAATTTATCTTTAGATAAAATAGACTTCTTAGTAAATATTAAGTATGAAAATAGAAGTAAATACTTTTATCATGCAGATCTAACTGAAGAATTAGCAAAATCAATAATCTTTAGAGAAGGACAAAAATATGAGTATTTTAAATTGAAAGAATTAAGCAGATTAAAGCTGGCAAAATCTTCTGCATTGTTTATAACAGAACACGCTTATCTACTTAAAAGACTCCTAGAATAATTTGTAGAACAGCAGATAGATTATTAGAAAAATCTGTAAAAATTTTGGATGGCTAACGGAGTTTGCCATACCCCCATGGTTACTAGCTGCTTCGTAGCGGCGCAGGGCACTCTATATATAAGTGTGTGGCTTAGCGAACGATATCCATAGACCTTTCGAAGTGGGGGTTCGGTCTTATTATAGAAAATATTGCAAAATAAAATCCTTTCTAAAAAGGATCCTACGTTATTCTTTGATTAAAAACTGCTTTAATTTTTTAACATACAGTTGTTTTTCTTTTTTTTCCACAAACCTCTTATTATCATGGTTCTGGTAAAGGTTGTCATTCTTGTATCGGGGAAATACATGAACATGAAAGTGCCAGACATCTTGTCCACCATCGGGCTCATTATGTTGTCTCATTGACGTTCCATCACTTGGATAAGACTCCTTAACAGCTATCGCAATCTTCTTTGCAGTTATATAAACATTGGCAAGTATATCATCTGGAATATCGTAAATGTTTTCGTAGTGCTCTTTAGTTATTACTAGGACATTGGCAGGATTGTTAATCCACCACTTGGGCGAGACAAACGCTATTGTGTTTGTATCTTGATAGACAATGTCGTTTTGTGAATTATATTCTGTCTCTTCACCCTTAGATAAGAGACAAAATGGACAATCATATTTATGAGGTGCATGGCTATGCATCAATTTATTATACCAGAGGTTCGAGTGTGGTCTTAAGCTAATATAGTTTAAGCTAGTTAAACGAGACTAGAAAACTTGGGGTAGCCTGCCGAACGATGTTCGGACCTATTTTAGCAACTTATCTCTTGTTGAGATAGAATTTTATAAAAACTCATTTACTAGCATTTAGCTGACTATAGATTTCTTCAGGAGTTTTAGTCGCATCAATAAATTCAATTTCTAAATCCTTTGCTTTAGCTCTTAGGTCATGTCCCCAGTCAATTGCGTTTCTTCTTTGATATTCAGTATTTCCCATAGGATTCTCTCTTGAATCGCGTTGAAGTCTTTCGTCTTGAACTTTATCGGAAACATTCAAGTAGTAAACTTTATCAAATAAATCAAACATTTCAAACACATTTCCGGATGCACCAAGTAAATAAATATCGAAGTTATCAGTAAGATACTGTTTCAAGTAATCTTTATCCCAGAGGAAGGAGTGATTGTCCAGCCAATCCCTATCAGCATTCTCTTGATACTGTACTTTTTCATCGCCGTAAAACCATGAACTTAAAGGACCAATTAAATCTGCATCAACAGAATTTAATCCTAGTTTTTTTAATTCTATAGATAAGTATGATTTACCTGCACCAGATGGACCAAAAATCAAAACTTTCATAAACAAATTATACCAAAAGGTTCGAGTGCAGAGGTAAGGCTGGCTTGATGTTGTTAACCGAGGCTAAATTTTAATGGGTGGCTAACGGGGTTCGAACCCGCGACGTCCAGCTCCACAAGCTGGCGCTCTACCACTGAGCTATAGCCACCGCGCTGCGCACGGTTGTATTTTTGCCAAAGCAAAAATGCACCATATTTTGATTTATACTCTGAAATTATACCACAAGCGAAGCTAATCAAGAAATAAATTGCAAAATGAAAATAGTCAGATTTGCGGCATAAATGCAGACTTGGTACAATACGCATATCTGCACCTATATCACATAATAGTGATAAAGGGCACTGCGCATTGTAATACGCGCCTGTACCCGTAAAGGGCACTGCGCATTGTAATACGCGCCTGTACCCGTAAAGGGCACTGCGCATTGTAATACGCGCCTGTACCCGTAAAGGGCA
>Ga0105047_10012050_pt1 | contig 13959 bp, 11 predicted proteins | sample MAT04_FD_78384 | JGI IMG/M metagenome (GOLD analysis project Ga0105047, IMG submission 78384) | Freshwater microbial communities from Lake Fryxell liftoff mats and glacier meltwater in Antarctica - MAT-04 (megahit assembly) | ecosystem: Environmental > Aquatic > Freshwater > Ice > Liftoff...
ACCGTGGTGCTCTGGCTGGACGATGTGCTACAGGCCGATATCTTTATTTCGGCGCCGGCGCTCAATTCCTATTCGGCCCAGGGGTCGCTCACCCCGGCGCTGCTTGAAGAACTACTCGCCATGCCTGGAATCGCCAGTGCGGCGACCACGCGCAGTGTCGACGTGACGGCGCAACTGACGCCAGACGGCGCCCCCATTGCCCTGCAATTGAATGCCTTGAGCCAAGATCTGGCCGGGCCGGACCGGCGCTATCGTTCGGCAATCGGTGACTGGCAGCAAACCTGGCAGGCCGTCGAAGCGGGCAGCGTGATCATCAACGAGCCAATGGCCCACCGCTATGGCCTGAAGGTGGGCGACACGTTGTACATCCAGAGCGATGACGGGCTGCGTCCTTTCCCCATTGTGGGCGTCGCCGTCGATTTTGACGTCCGTTCCTCGGCCTTTCTGGCCGGTGACGTCTATCGCGCCCACTGGCGCGACCCACTGGCATCGGCCATTGCGCTCTTTGTGGCGCCGGGCGTAAGCGTGGACGAGCAGGTGAACGCGATCCGCCGAGCATTTGCGGGCAAGCTGGAACTGTTGGTCAATTCCAATCGCGGGCTGCGCGAAAACGCATTGGCCGTCTTTGACCGCACCTTTGCCATCACCGTAGCGCTGCAACTGCTGGCCGCATTGGTGGCTTTTATCGGGATCCTGAGCACGTTGATGAGCCTGCAACTGGAGCGCACCCGCGAGATCGGAGTGCTGCGCTCCACCGGCATGACTCGGCGCCAGTTGTGGAAACTGACGCTGCTGGAGACCGGCCTGGTCGGCGGCGCCGCCGGTTTACTGGCGATGCCGACCGGCTATGTGCTGGCGCTGATCCTGATCTACATTATCAACCTGCGCTCCTTCGGCTGGACACTGGAGATGCGTCTGCAGCCGATGGAGTTTGTCCAGGCCTTTCTCGTGGCTTTCATCGCCGCCCTTCTCGCCGGCCTCTACCCCGCCTGGAAAATGGGCCAAACCCAACCCGCTGTGGCGTTGCGGTCGGAGTAACCTCCCTCACGCCATCAGCATCTGTTCCAGCGTATCCGCTACTTGGGTGTAGATGGCCGACTCACCGCGATTGAGCCGAATCTGGTTGGCCACACGCCGCAACAGCCCCGGATTGACCTCGGCCAGCCGGTTGGTCATGTCGTACCACAGGCGGCACAGATCCTGGTTCTCGTGCGTGGCGGCGCGTACGGCAATCTCGGCGGGCGTCGTGGCGTTCAGGCTGGGGTTCCCCGCATTCAACCCCAGTTCGCGCCAGGCATTGACCCAATAGTACGAGAGCATCGGGTTGATCAACCCGCGCATCCGGCTCCACAGCGGGTCATCTTCTTGCACCAGGTTGAAAAAGGCCAGGTAGTAGGGCCGTGAATTGGCGTAGTCGCGGTGAATCTGCGAGAGTTCGCCCGCCTTTACCGAAGCAAACGAAGCCATATACCAGCGTAGGTCTTCCAGCGTGGCGCCCGGCTCACCCGCTTCCATCGCGTCCCATTGCAGGCGACAGGCCATCAGATAGCTGCGCGCCGATGCGGCAAAATCCTGCGAACGTTGCAGCATGGCCGTCTTCGAGAGCGAGCGTGCCTTCTCGAAGGTGCGCGGCAGACTCTCGGGAATCTGCACGTTTTCGATGTCGTAGATCAGCGGCTGCAGCGCCGGGTCGTCGCGGAAGGGGATCGAGCTTTGTCCCGGCAGCATGTAGTGGCCTTCGACGTCCACGACCAGGCCACGCTGCCCCAGATCATCCAGCAAGTCTTCGATATACTCGACGTGCTCGCCGTCGTTGAGCAGGATGATGGCAAGTTCGGTTTTGTCGATGTCCAGCCCGGCGTTGATCACGGCATAGACAAAGCCCGACTCGGCGCGCTGGATAAATGCCGCTTCACTGTCGATTTCGTCGCCCAGCCACACCGGCACATGCACCGATGCCACCTGCTCTCGGTAGTCAAAGGCACGCTGGCGGAAACCCATTTGCCAGATTTGACGCAACGTGGTCTTGCTGCGGATCAGGCCTTGCGTCTCATAGCGCTCGCACAGTTGCTCGAGCAGTTCGTCGGTCGTGCGTTCGCCAGGGCGCGCAATCAGCTCGCGGTAGATGTCGCGCAGCACATCGCGGCGGGTGGCAAAGTCGACCGAGGTCATCTTCAGGCGTGTGAAAATCTGGTTGTATTGTTGGCGCAGCGAAGGCTTGACTGTCACGTCCGCCGCCTGCACCGCAAGCAGTGCCGAAGATGGCGGTGCTGGCGACTGGCCGTTGGTCGTGGCGGCGCCTTCCCACGGCCGCAGTTCCCAATCCCCCGCCGCCACGTAGTCACCCGGCGCCACATAGAGTTGGTAGTCCTTGACGAACAAGGTGAGCACGTCGCTGTTCTGCTCCAGCCATCCTTTGAACTGCGTGTAGCCGTAGTTGGCTTCGCTGAAGGTGGAATCGAGCATGAGCATCGTCTGCTTCAACTTGGCCGCCAGCACAGGCAATTCATTGCGCTGGCTGTGCACGCGTAAAGCCTTGACCAACAACTGGCGCGCCGCTTCACTGTCACCGGATTGGCCCGTCTCCGCCAGCAGGACGCCGTCGTTCGTCTCGCCCAGCGCTGTCTCGAGATAGACAAACTCGTCACAGGCGCGCACCAGCAACGGGTGGGTCACATCGCGTGGCCCGATGCCCAACGTATGCTTGCCGTATTCGCGCAACTTGGCCATCAGGGGGCCGAAGTCGCTGTCGCCGGAGACGATGACAAAGGTGTCGACGTTTGGCCGGTAGATGGCGACCTCAAGCGCATCGAGCGCCATGCGGATGTCGGCGCGGTTCTTGCCCGCGCGCACGCTGAAGACCTGCAGCAGGTCCACGGCGTTGTTCATCAAGTCCTCGCGATAGCGCGAGAAGCGACTCCAGTCGCCATAGGCGCGAATAATGGCCACCGAGCCGCGTGCCTGCAGATACTCGACCAGTGGTGTAAGTTCGAAATCGAGAAATTCCTGTTCCGCCCAAAGAGCGATGTTTTCAAAGTCGATGAAAACGGCGATCTGGTTCCCCATAAGGAGTCTCCTATTTTGAAGGACCGAAAGAACTGTTTTTGCACCATGAAACTTTGGCATGAAACTACGGCATGAAACGAAGTCGCAATCGACACTTGGAATATTTCGAGGCGTCAAGCGCCACATGATTGGTTACATGATACCACACCGCGCCCGCAGTGCCTTTCCCGCGCCGGCAAAACTCAAACAAATCGCTAATGAAAACACAATGACTTACTGACGCGAATCCGCTACACTAAGAGACGTTGGAAATGAATGCCGGCCAACCCTTGGCAGGCAGGCCGGTTGAGCAAGTAGGTTATTTTTTGGAGGCTAAGAGTTACCATGGGAAAAATTATTGGAATTGATTTGGGTACCACCAACAGCGTTGTCGCTGTCATGGAAGGTGGCAACCCGACCGTGATCGCCAACGCCGAAGGCGCGCGCACCACGCCATCCGTCGTTGCCTTTAACAAGAGCGGCGAACGCCTGGTTGGGGTTACGGCCAAGCGCCAGTCCGTTGTGAACCCGGAAAACACCGTCTACTCGGTAAAGCGCCTGATGGGCCGCCGCAGTGACGACGCTGAAACACAAAAAGCACGCAAGATGGTCTCGTACGCCATCGTCGATGGGCCGAACCACGATGCACGCGTCAATATTCCGATCAAGAGCAAGAGCTATACGCCGCAGGAAATCAGCGCGATGATTCTGGGTAAGCTCAAGCGCGACGCCGAAGCGTACCTGGGTGAAGAGGTCAAACAGGCCGTCATCACGGTGCCGGCCTACTTCAACGATAGCCAACGCCAGGCGACCAAAGACGCCGGCCAGATTGCCGGCATGGAAGTGCTGCGCATTATCAACGAGCCGACTGCCGCGGCGGTGGCCTATGGCCTGGACAAGAAAAACGACGAGACGATCCTGGTCTTTGACCTGGGCGGCGGCACCTTTGATGTCTCCGTGCTCGAAGTTGGCGACGGCGTCATCGAGGTGAAGTCCACCAATGGCGACACGCTGTTGGGCGGCGACGACTGGGACGAGCGCATTGTGCGCTGGATGATCGAAGAGTTCAAGAAGGAACAAGGCGTCGACCTCAGTGGCGACCGCCAGGCGCTCCAACGCCTGCGTGAGGCGTCGGAGAAGGCCAAGATTGAGCTCTCGACCGTTACGCAGACCGAGATCAATCTGCCCTTTATTACGGCGGACAGCACCGGGCCGAAGCACCTGGTCGTCTCGTTGAGCCGCTCGAAATTCGACCAACTGACGGCGGATCTGTTGGAACGCTGCAAACAACCTTTCTACAGCGCCTTGAAGGACGCCGGTTTGACCGCCAAGGATCTGGACGAGGTGGTGTTGGTCGGTGGTTCGACCCGCATGCCGATGGTGCAGGAACTGGTGCGCCAGTTGACGGGGAAAGAACCCCATAAGGGTGTCAACCCGGACGAGGTCGTAGCGGTTGGTGCGGCGTTGCAGGCCGGTGTGTTGGGCGGCGAAGTCAGTGACCTGCTGCTGCTCGACGTGACGCCGCTGAGCCTGGGCCTGGAAACGTTGGGCGGTGTGGCGACGGTGCTGATTCCGCGCAACACCACGATTCCGACCAAGAAGATGGAAGTCTTCAGCACGGCGGCTGACAGCCAGACCGCGGTGGACATCCACATTCTGCAAGGCGAGCGCCCGATGGCCAATGGCAACAAGACGCTGGGCAATTTCCGCCTGGACGGGCTGCCCCCGGCGCCGCGTGGCGTGCCGCAAATTGAGGTGACTTTCGACATCGACGCCAACGGTATTCTGCATGTTTTGGCGAAGGACAAGGCCACCGGCAAGGAGCAGAGCGTCAAGATCACGGCATCGACCAACCTGTCGAATGACGAGGTCGAGCGCCTGGTGCGCGAAGCGAAGTCGCATGAGGACGATGATAAGCGCCAGCGTGAAGTGGCGGAAGCTCGCAACACCGCCGACAACCTGGTCTACGTGACCGAGAAGACGTTGCGCGACCTGGGCGACAAGGTGCCGGCCAACGACCGTGGCATGGTGGAGAACCTGCTCGAGGAGTTGAAGGCGGCCAAGGATACCAGCGATCTGGCCCGTATCCGCAGCGTGACCGAGCGCTTGCAAGTGGCGACCAATGCCCTGGCGCAGCAGGTATACGCCCAGAGCGCCGGCCAAGAAGGCGGCGACGGCGCCGGCCCACAGCCAGGTGGCCCCAGCCAGAACGGTGGCGCCGCGGACGAAGATGTGGTCGAAGGCGAGTATCGCACGGTATAGCGCAGCCTGCCTGGTTGTGCCACGAAGAAGAGACTGTAACGGGCGGGGCGCAAGCCCCGCCCGTTTGCTAAGGAGATTTCGTCATGAGCTATCGCTACAACAATGGCCGCAATAGCCGGCCGCGGCCTGCTCCCCCCGGCCCGCCGGTGAGCCAGGCTACGCCGACGCTAGCCGATTATCAAGAGCTTGCCAAGGCATTTGCCGAACTAAAAACGCGTTTTGATGAACAGGGCAAGGTACTGCAAAATACAAAATCAGATCTGGAGATCAAGAACGAGGCCCTGCATCGACAGAGCCAGGATTTCAAGAATCTTGAAGCCGAAATGGTATTCATCCGGGCTGCCTTTGAAGACGCCCAACAGCAGTTGACGGCGGCCGGCGACCAGTCGTGGCAAGACAAGTACGTGCGGCTGCAGGCGGAAGTGGACAATCTGCGTAAACGCTGGGAACAGCGCTTCGCCAATGAGTCTGCCGAGTTCCGGCGCCGCGTGCTCGTCGACATGCTGCCGTTGGCCGATCACCTGGACCTGGCCCTGCAGCACGCACCGGCAACGGACGACGCAGCTGTCAAGAACTTCGTCGGCAACATCGACGCCACACGCCGTGCCTTTCTGGAGACATTGCGTCGCTATGGGGTGGAGCGTCTGGACCCGATTGGGGAACCGTTTGACCCGAATCGCCATGAGGCGATTGGCCATGCGCCAGCGGCCGGCCTGCCCGCCGAACACGTGGCGCAGGTCGTGCAGGCCGGTTATGCCGAAGGTGATCGCTTGTTGCGACCGGCGCGGGTGTTAGTCAGTACGGGTGGAAAGCTGGGAGGGTAATCGGATGATCCCTCTCTTGGCACAGAACCGAGGTGCGCATGGAAGTTAAAGATTACTATCAAACGCTGGGCGTTGCGCGTGGCGCCGACGAAAAAGAAATCAAAAAAGCATTTCGCAAGTTGGCGCAGCAATATCATCCGGACAAAAATCCCGGCGACAAGAGCGCCGAACAGAAATTCAAGGAAATCAACGAGGCCTACACGGTGCTTTCGGATTCCGGTAAACGTGCCAAATACGACCGGTTTGGCTCGCAGTGGGAGCAGTACGAACGCGGCGGCGGCCGTCCCGAAGACTTCGACTGGTCGAACTGGGCCGGCGGCGCTGGGGGCCGGCCCGGCGCCGGCGGCAGCCCCTATACGCGTTCCGTGAGTCCCGAAGAGTTCGAGCGAATGTTCGGCAACGCCGGCGGCGGGATGGGCAGTGGCGGCTTCTCCAGTTTCTTCGAGTCGCTCTTTGGCAGCGCAGGGGCGCGCAGTGGACGCGGGGGACAGCCGCGCGGCGTCGGTTTTGACCCCACCACCATGGGTGCGCCGCCGACGCGCCACGAGGTCGATGCTGCGGTGACGCTTGAAGAGGCGTTTAGCGGTACCACGCGTGTGATGCAACTCGAAGACGGCACGCGTCTGGAAGTCAACATCCCACGGGGCGTGCAGACCGGCTCGAAGGTGCGCATGAAGGGCGCCAGCGGTCAGACGGATATCGTCCTGAAGATCGAAGTGCTGGCGAACAGCCAGTTTACGCGTGAGGGCGACAACCTGCGCGTCACGGTGCCGGTCGATCTCTATGCGGCGCTGTTGGGGGGAGAGACCCAGGTGCCGACCCTGGAGCGCCCTGTGTCGCTCACGATCCCGGCCGGCAGCCAGAGCGGCAAAACCTTTCGGCTGCGCGGGCTAGGCATGCCCCACCTGAAGAACCCAGACCAGCGCGGCGATCTGCTGGCCGAGGTCAGCGTCCAGTTGCCAACGCACCTGAACGCACGCGAGAAAGCCCTCTTCGAAGAACTGCGCAAGCTGCGCACAGACTGATCAGGCAAAAAAGGGGATGGTCTGGCTGTGTGCCACTCTGGCACACAGCCAGACCATCCCCTTTTTGAACCATCCACGCGCGTTAAGGCGTAGGGGTTTCCAAACTGCTCGCGTCGATGCGCACGAAGAAGACTTGCGTTTTCTTGGTGGCGTCATCTGTGGCCGCCACGATGGCCAGCGCCTCTTGCTTACCGTTGGCGTCTTTGGCAAAAAAGCAGAGCAAGCCCAGTCCAGCCCCGCCGCCCTGTTCGTCGCCAATGCAGCCCATGTTGCTATCCGACTGCCAGCCGGCTTCTTTCATCTTGTCGGCCGTGTAAAATGCCTGTACGTCCGCCGGTGTCTTGTCGGTGTTGAAGGCCACATAGTCGATGGCGCCTTTGAATGCCGCTTGGATGGCGAGTTTGGCCGCCAGCGGCAGGCCCAGGTCGGCCGTGTTCATACCGTTCATCTTGGGAACGTCCGGCCACAGTTCGCGGCTGCCGCTACTGCCACCGCCAAAGAGGCTGCCGATCATGTTGCAACCCATCGTCATAAACATGGTGAAGACCAGCAGCAGGATCAATGCTTTGCTGAGTGGACTACGCAGTGTCGCGTGTATCATGTGTTCTCCTTGTAGAAAAAGAATCTTACAGCGCAACCTCGCGCCCTTCCCGCGCCGACCGGCCAATCGCGTCGATAATCTGCACGCTCACCAGCGCCTGATCTGGCGTGGGAATGTCGCTGGTGGTGTCACCGTCGACGGCGCGCACAAAGTTCTCGATCAATTGCGCATACGACCCTAATAACCCTACCTTGTCCTCAGGCATACTGGTCTGGATGGTCACATCCTGGCCGTTGAGTGTGCTGTACAACTCGATTTTGTCGCGCATTGCGATCTGCGCGCCACCCTCGGTGCCATACAATTCGGTCACCACCGTCTCGGGATAGTTGCTGGCCCATGCGACCTGGAACTGTAGCACCGCGCCGCTGGCAAAGCGCACGAAGGCTACGGCCATATCGTCTACATCATAGCGTACCCCCGGCGCCGGCTTGGAAATGTCGGAGCCCCAGCCACCCAGCCCACGCCCGCGCGGGCCAAATTCCATAAACATGGCGCCGCTGGCGCTGGTGGGCTGCGGATAGCCCATCAGATAAAGCGCGCGGTCGAGCGTGTGCACGCCAATGTCGAGCAGTGAGCCGCCGCCCGCCAGATCCATGTTGGTAAACCAGCTTCCGAAGCCTGGGATGCCACTGCGCCGGTTCCACACCGTGCGCGCTGCATAGATTTTGCCGAAAAAGCCGCCGTCGACGTGGGCCTTGGCTGCTTGCATCGGAGCCGAAAACCTGAAATGGGTGCCCACGGTCAGCACGCGCTTCAAGGCTGCTGCCTTGGCGAAGACGGCTTTGGCTTCGCTATAGGTCGGCGCCAACGGTTTCTCGCACAGCACATGGGCGCCAGCTTCGAGCGCGGCCTCCGTCATCGGCTTATGGAAGATGTTGGGGGTCGCCACCACGACGATGTCGGGCGCTTGCTCGGCCAACATTTTCTGGTAGTCGCTGTACGTGTGCGGGACGTTCAGTTCGCCGGCCAGTTGGCGGGCGCGTGCTTCTTGCACATCACAGATGGCTACGACCTCACAGTTGGCTAGACGCTGGAACCCCGGCACGTGGCTCCATTTGGCGATGCTGCCGGCGCCGATCACGGCGACGCGATGCTGAGTGTTTGTGTTGGACATGGGATCACTTCTTTCGTTGCTAGACTGGTTTGTTCGTGCAATTGATTAGTGGATGTCATCGAACAAGATCGCATGTAGGTATTTGGGGCCGTGCACGCCCAGGGTCAAGTTCATTTCGATGTCGGCCGACTTGCTGGGACCTGTGATCATATTCCATGCGGCACGCCCGCGCAAATGATCGACCAGTTCACCACGCTCACGGCGTTCGGCCAACCACGCTTCCATGGTTGGATAGAGGCGGCTGAATGGAATCAAGGCGACGTGGCGAAAGGGCAGCAGGCTGGCTGCACGGCTGCGCCCAGCCCCGGATAGGAGCAGCAGTGAGCCGGTCGACGCAAACGCCGCCTCGACGCCGGTTAATCCAAAGCGGATGAAGCGCACGGCGTCGCGGCTTTCCGGCGTGCGCAGGTCGCCCGGCGCCACCAACTTCCAGCCCAGGTCGGCCAGGGTTTCGGCCAGGCCTGTGACCGGCAACTCATCCGGATGCCAGCTCAGCACCGTACGCTCCTGGCCTGTCTCCAGCTTTGGCCCGCGGCGTGCGGCCTCTTCTTCGGCCGCCCAATCCGTCAAGCGGTTGATCAGTGCCAGCCGTGCCTCGACGGCCGAATCCAGAATCTCGTAGTCGCCGGCCAGCTTGGCTAGCTCGGCGCCAAAGCGCGCCGCCAACGCACGCGGCTCGCCCGTTGCCGTCGTCACTGTCATGCGGGTGTCCAAGTCAAGTGGCGGCGCGTCCACGGGCGGAAAAGGCAAATCCGCGCGGGATAGGATGATGCGGATGCGGTTGAGGATATCTTCGCGATTCGACATGGTAACTACCTTGGCCTGCTGCTCGCTTACACTCGCAGCTCTGACGGACCTTTCACGCGAGTGCGTCGCCACTGATGCTCTTGCGCCGCTTGGTGCGCTCGCGCCAGAGGGATCGAAAGCTTTGTTTGGCAAAGGGCGGGAAGTTACGGCTGTCGGTCCAGCCGGCAAAGGCGCCGGGCAAGCGCTTGACGGAGCCGCCGCCGAACCAGGCCAACAAATTGCTGCCGAGACCCGCCATCTTCCCACCCGACTCGTAAAGCGTAGGGTTATGCATGATCTGGGCAAAGCTCTGCATCCCCATGCGCTCCCATCGGCTGGTTTCGCCTTCTGCTACGATGTCGTGGCGCAGGTCGAGTAAGAGCCGCGGCAGGTCAATCTGCACCGGGCAGGCGTCGCGACACGCACAACACAGGGTGCTGGCGTAGGGCAGCGCGTCGACGTCGGTCACATCGGTGTGCAGCAACCCGCTGATCACGGCGCCGATCGGCCCACTGTAGGTGCTGCCATAGGCGTGGCCGCCAATTTCACGATAGACCGGGCAGACATTGAGACAGGCGCCGCAGCGGATGCAGCAGAGCGCCTCGCCGTAGCCTTTGGCCAACATATCGACCCGGCCGTTGTCCAGCAAAATGACGTGGAACTCGTCCGGGCCGTCGGCGTCGCCGGGCTGGCGCGGGCCGCTCGTCAACGAAAGATAGACGCTGCATTGCTGCCCGGTGGCGCTGCGGCACAGCGCCTGGTATTGCAGAAAGGCGTCTTCCACCGTCGGCACGATCTTCTCGATGCCCATCACGACCACGTAGACCCGCGGCAGCGTCGACGACATGCGCCCGTTGCCCTCATTGGTGACGATGCCGATCGTGCCGGTCTCAGCAATCGCAAAGTTGCATCCGCTGATCCCCATATCGGCGCCAAGAAACTCACGGCGCAAGTGCGTGCGCGCCACACCGCAGATCACCTGCGGGTCAAGCGTCGGCGGCATGTCCAACTCTTGTTGAAAAATCTCGGCAATATCTTCCACACGACGATGGATGACCGGCGCAATGATGTGGCTGGGCGGCTCGCCGGCCAGTTGGATGATAAACTCACCCAAATCGGTCTCCACGACGGAGATACCGGCTTGGGCCAGCGCATCGTTGAGGTGCGCCTCCTCGCTGACCATCGACTTGACCTTGACCACCTTTTGCACGTTGGCCTTGCGCGCAATCTGGATCAGCGTGCGGTTCACCTCCCCGGCCTCTTTTGCCCAGTGGACGTGCGCCCCGTTGGCTGTCAGGTTGCTCTCCAACTGCTCCAGCAATTCCGGCCACTGGCGCAGGGCATATTCCTTCATCTGCTGCGTCTGGTCGCGCAGCCGTTCGCCATCCACCGCAGCCATCGCCGTGACCCGCTGCCCATCCATGCGCCCTGTGGCGCGCTCCAGCGCCGTCTTCAGATGGCGATTCGCCAGCGCCTGCTCCACGCGCGTCGCATACGGCAGATGCAAGTCGATCGTTGCTCTCATCCCCTCACCCCCTCACCGTGCATCCTGCCACCGCCGCGAAGGCACCGTCCCCGCTCCATCTTGCTTCACTTCCGCCGGCCGCGGCTCGACATCCACCTCGTTGACCAGCAGTTGGGCAATATGGACGGCGCGACAGCGCTGTGCCTGGCGGCTGAGCAGACCGTTGATGTGGATCAGGCAACTCACGTCACACAAGGCCACCACATCGGCGCCACTCTCGGCCAGGCGCTGGGTCTTGCGCCGGCCCATGGCCGTGCTGATCTCGGCGTTCTTGATCGCAAAAAGCCCCCCAAACCCGCAGCACTCATCGGCGCCGGCGAGTTCGACCTGTTCGGCGCCCGCGACGTGGGCGAGCAACGTACGCGGCTGGTGATCGACCCCCAACTCGCGCAACAGATGGCAGCAGGCGTGGTACGTGAGCTTGCCGTCAAAATGGGCGCCGGTTTCGGTCACGCCCAGTACGTCGACCAGGAATTCGGTCAACTCAAACGTGGCGGCCGCCAGCGCGGCGGTGCGGCCGCGGTACACAGCATCTTCCTCGAAGAGGATGTCATAGAAGTGCGTCGTCATCGCCGTGCAACTGCCGCTGGGCGCCACCACCGCGTCCACCTGCCCGCTACGCAGGAGCGGCTCGAAGATGTCCACAAAGCGCCGCGCCAGCCCGCGCGCCTCGTCGCGATAGCCGGCATTGAACGCCGGTTGGCCACAGCAGGTCTGCTCCGCCGGGAAGACCACTTCGACGCCGTGGCGCTCCAGCAGTTCGACGGTCGCCATGCCGACTTCGGGGTAGATCATGTCGACCAAACAGGTCACAAACAACGCGACACGCTTGGGCGGGGAAGCGAAGTGCTTTTTCGTCGTCATAGGGCTATATCAGCGCAATCACGTCGGTTTGTAGTGGGAGCGTGGTCACCTCGACATGATCCGGAAAGACCAGGCAGTTGATTTCGGTGCGCAGACCCAACCCTTTGGGCGTCGGGCTGTCGTCAAAATTGTCGGCCGGCAGATAGATGCCCGGTTCAATCGTGAACATGATGTTCGGAATCAAGCTGCGCCGGTCGCGCGTCTCCAGGTTGTCGATGTTGACGCCATTGTAGTGACCGGTGACGCCCAGACTGTGCCCGGTGCGGTGGAAAAAAGCGTCGCCGTAGCCCGCGTCGGCGATGACGGTGCGGCAGGCATCGTCCACCTCATAGCCATAGACGACATGACCGGCGGCCAATCGCTCGTTGCAGAAGCGCACGGCGGCATCACGGCCGGCCGCCAAAACGGCGAACTTCTCGCGCACGGCGGCAGGTACCTCCGAGCCGCAATAGCCCACCCAGGTAATGTCGGCGTAGCAGTCGAGCGGCGTCGTCTGCTCGCGCGACCAGAGGTCGATCAGCACCATATCGCCCGGTTTGATAAAGGTCGGGATCAATGCGCTCGTCGCATAATGGGGATTGGCGGCGTGGGCGTTGACGGCGACGATTGGCGGATGGTCGCACGCCAGATTGGCCATGGCGAAATAGTCCATGATGCACTGCTGCACCTCGACTTCGGTCACCGGCGTCTGGCTCTGCAAGCGCGTGCGAATCAACGCGAAGGCCGCGTCTTTGGCAGCCAGGCAATCCGCCGCCGCGCGCCGGTGGCTGGCGATCTGGGCCTCGTTGAGCACGGCCTGCACCATCTGCACCAGGTCGGCGCTGGAGACGATTTCGGCATGCGTCACGCGTTCCACCAACTCCTTCATACCGGCGTCCACATAGCTGACGTACGGAATGGCGTTGTCGGGGCTATACTCCATGGCGATGCGGCGTGCGGGGCCTTGGTCGGTCATGACCAGGCCGGCCACCGCTTCCTCCAACTGGCGCCAGCCGACATACTGGCGCATCGTGCCGTGTACGGCCGGCGCCACATTGGCAAAGGTGGCGCTTTCGATGGCATGGATCAACCAGATCGGGGCGCCGTGTGCCGGAATCCACAAAAACCAACGCCGGGAGCCGCTGGTTGCCAGACCCGCCACATGCAGCGCCACCGGGTTGCTGCCGCGGAAATCATAGAGGAGCCAGCCGTCTACATCGTTGGTGCGCAGGTAATCTTGAACAATCGAGAGATTCATAAGAGATCCATTTGGAAGGAATGGGAATAGAATAATCGTGAGAATCTATTATGGCACGAATGAGCGCATGCGTCCAACCGCATGCCTCATTCCCCGGCCGAACTTTTGTTCTAATTGAGGATTCAGAATTTTGACACAGCGCACGATCGGAGGTATAATACTTAAAACTTTCCGCTCCGGTTGTCTATTCAACAGTTGTTTGTCGTCCCTCGAGACTTCCAAAAGGAGAAATCTAACATGTATCAGCAGATTACGCTCATCGGCAATCTTGGCAAGGATCCGGAGATGCGCTACACCCCTTCCGGCCAACCAGTGACAACGTTTACGATGGCGGTAAGCCGGACCTGGCAAAACCAGGAAGGGCAGCGCCAGGAAAAGACCACCTGGTTTCGCGTGACGGCATGGCGCAAGCTGGCAGAAACTGCCAGCCAGTATTTGACCAAGGGCAGCAGAGTTCTTGTGGTTGGAGAGGTAGAGGAACCGCAGGCCTACATCGACCGGGAAGGCAAGCCCAGGGCATCGCTTGAGGTCACGGCGCAGAATATCCGCTTCATGAGCGCCAAGGGTGAATCTGCCATGGCTGTCCCGGCCGGCAACGGCGCCCATACCGGCGAAGCACCCGAACTGCGCGACGAAGACATCCCGTTCTAGAGTGGGTGCTACTGGGAAACGTCCG
>Ga0105047_10012053_pt1 | contig 13956 bp, 12 predicted proteins | sample MAT04_FD_78384 | JGI IMG/M metagenome (GOLD analysis project Ga0105047, IMG submission 78384) | Freshwater microbial communities from Lake Fryxell liftoff mats and glacier meltwater in Antarctica - MAT-04 (megahit assembly) | ecosystem: Environmental > Aquatic > Freshwater > Ice > Liftoff...
CCGATCCTGGCTGGCTGCCCCACGGGCAAGACCGGGAGCCCAGCCCTGCGGCAGCCCGAGCGCGGCTGCGGGAAGGCGCGCAAAGGTTTCGTGTGTGCGGACCGTCTTGTCCACCGATCTCGTGGGCCTTCGACCCCTCCGGTCGGTCAGCGCCGACGGTCAAGCGTTACGACGCCGCCGTCGAAGGGGAGCAGCCGATGGAGCAGGACCCGACCCAGCCGCCGGCGGCCGAGCAGTGGCCCTCGGACCCGCCGCCGACCGACCAGCAGCAGCACGCGGGTGCTGCATGGCTGGCCCTGGACGCGGACGTGCCGGCCAGGGTGGGAGCCCTGCTCGTCGACGCGTTGCGGGCGTGGGCGCCGTTGCGCGGCCCGCACGTGTTCCCGGTTGAGCCGCGGGCCGGACCGGACTGCCGCCTGCAGCAGGTGCTGGAGAACCTGTGGTGGCAGCTGGTCGAGCGGGCGGCTGGTGCCGCCTGGGATGACAAGGTGGTCTTGACCGAGGTCGCGGGGCGGAGACCGAGGCTACTGGGCGGGCCTACCTCGGCACCCCGTCGTCCGTGACCCCGGCCGGTGGCGAGGCTCAGGGCGTGAGCAGGCGAACCGTCTCGGCAGCGGGGCCACGCTCTCCAGCCTCGCGACACCGCCACCTGCGTAGAGCGGGGTGGCCTCCAGGTGTCGCGCGCCATCGCCGCGCAGCAGCGGCGGGGGGCTGAACAGCGGCACGCCGACCCGTTGCAGCAGCTTGAGCGGGCCGGCCCACGACATCGGCACGTGCCGCGCGAGCGGCATCGTCGCCGTCATCAGCGCCGCCGGGAGCGCACGTTCACGGCCGTCGTCGTGGCACCACCTGCGAACCAGGTCGTTCGCGACCACCCGGTGCGGGTCGCGCACCCGAGACCGAACAGTCTGGTGCGCACCGTCGGCGTGGCCTCGATGACGCGCTGCTGGTCCGCGGGGTGCGCATGGCACTCGTGCGTCAGCAGGAACCGCGACCGGGCCACCGCGGTATCCGTGCCGTAGGCCTGCGCGTCGCGCGCGTCGCGCACGTCGGCGGCGTCGGTGATCGCGCCTGCCGCCAGCAGCGGGCGACCGGGCGCGAGGGTGCGTACGCGAGGCATCAGCGCTCCTAGCCCTAGCGGATCGGTTGCCCGCACGTGACTGAGCGTCAGCGCGAAACCGCGAGGGTCACGCTAGGTGTCGGGGCTTCCCTGCTCGCCCGCCACCGTCGAGAAGCGTGCGAGCATGAACAGCAGGTAGGTGGCCACGAAGTAGCTGGCCCGCGTGGGATTGCCCGGTAGGGCAGCTCAGCTGAAGGAGTCGCCGCAGGCGCAGGAACTGTCGGCGTTGGGGTTGTCGATCGTGAAGCCCTGCTTCTCGATGGTGTCGGCGTATTCGATCGACGCGCCGTCGAGGTAGGGAGCGCTCATCCGGTCGATGACGACCTCGACACCGCCATAGTCGACGACCAGGTCACCGTCGAGGCTGTGTTCGTCAAAGTAGAGCTGGTAGACCAAGCCGGAGCAGCCGCCGGGCTGCACGCACACACGCAGGCGAAGGTCGTCGCGAACCTCCTGCCCGAGCAGGCTCTTGATCTTGCTCGCGGCAACGTCGGTGAGCAGCACGCCATGCGCCGGCTTCTCGACCGGGGCTTCCTCGGCAACTGACGGAGAGAGGCGGGCTTGGGTGTCGTTCTGAACCCTCATCTGGTGTGTCCTTCCTTTCGATGGTCGTGTGGGCGTGGCTTTCGCAGACCCCCAGTAGGTCAGGTGGACCGTTCCCGGTTTAGTGAAAACTCGGCTGAACTGGCTGAATAATCGGGAGACGCAAGAATGGGTTCGACACGTCGTAGCTTCACCGAGGAGTACAAAGCGAAGGCGGTGAACTTTGTCATCGCGGGACGGGTGTTCGTCTTCTCATGGTCGGGCTGGCCAAGCTGGCCATTGACAACCCGTTAGAACATTCCGAGTTGGAGTCGGGCGGCCTCCGACATCCGGTCCTGGCCCCAGGGCGGGTCCCAGACAAGCTCGATATCGACGTCGCTGACGCCGGGAACCGACTGGACCGCGGCACGGGCGTCCTCCTTGAGGACGTCCCCCATCCCGCAGCCCGGAGCGGTCATGGACATCTTGATCTCGACCCGGTGGGTGCCGTCGGCGAGCGGCTCTGCCTCGCAGACGTAGACCAGCCCGAGATCCACAATATTGATGGGGATTTCCGGGTCGAAGACGTTCTTGAGCTTGGCGATCACCTGATCCAGCTCGAACGGCCCCCCGCCGGCGATTGCCTCGGCGGCAGGGTCGCACAGTCCGAGCGTGGCGGAGTCCTCCGCATTGATCCGGACGAGGTATCCCATCTCGGTGTGGACGGTGGCGCTGCCGCCCAGGGTCTGGGTCACCACGACCCGTTCACCGCGCTGGAGCAGCATCGACTGTCCGCCTGGGATCACCGTCGCCTGGCAGTCCTGCCCGAGTTCGACCCTCACGTATCGGCCTGAGCCCATGGTCGTCTACACCGTCCCGTCTCGGTGGCCGGCGTCTTCGAGAGCACTGTCCTCGAGGGCACTGCGCAACGCCTGCCAGGCCAAGGTGGCGCACTTGACCCGTGCCGGGTATTTCCACACGCCCGAGAGCACTGCGAGCTTGCCGACCTCGGTGGGCGGCACATCGCCCTCGGATTCGCTGGTGAGCATGGTGTGGACGCGGGTGAACAGGGCGAGGGCCTCGTCGTGACGCAGTCCCTTCATCGCCATGGTCATCAGCGAGGCGGAGGCCTGGGAGATGGCGCATCCGTTGCCCTCGAAGGCGATGTCGACGACGGCACCATCGGTGAGCTCGACATAGAGCGTCAGATGGTCACCACACAGCGGGTTGAGCGCCTCGACCTTGCGGGTCGGGCCCTCCAGCTCACGGAAGTTTCGCGGCCTGCGGGCATGATCGACGATCACTTCCTGATACAGGCTGGTGAGGTCAGCACTCACCGCAGCACCCGTAGGACCGACTGGAGCTCATCTTGTGCTCGCCCACTCACGGCTGGACCAGCTGGTCGCCCCGCGCGAACCGGCAGGCGACCAGCGTCTCCAACTGGCTCCGGAGCGGCTCCAGTTCGATCCGGTCCACCATCTCATGCACGAACGCGTAGATGAGCAGACCGCGGGCCGCCGCGAGCGGTATGGCGCGCGCGCGCAGGTAGAGCAACGCCTCTTCGTCCAGCTGGCCGACCGCGGCACCGTGCGCGCACTTCACATCGTCGGTGTAGATCTCCAGTCGCGGCCGGGTGTCGACCTCGGCATGGTCGGAAAGAATCAAGTTCTTGTTGTTCTGGTTCGCATCGGTTCCGTCCGCCCCCGCGCGAACCATGATGTGCCCGTTAAACACCCCGTGCCCGCGTCCGTCCAGCACACCCTTGTACAGCTGGTGGCTGGTGCAGTTGGTCGCGGCGTGGTCGACGAAGATCGTGTTGTCGTGTACCTGATCACCTTGGGGCAGGTAGACACCATCGAGGCTGACCTCGGCGCCCACGTCCTCAAGGAGCACCCGCACCTCATGGCGGGCGATGGCCGAGCCGAGCATGACCGAGCGCGAGGAGAACCTGCTGTTGCGGCCTTGCCGGACGTCCAGCAGCGCCAGATGGAAGGCGCTCACGGGCTCGTCCTGCACCTTGTAGTGCTCGATCTGGGCGTCTTCGGCCAGGACGGCCTCGGTGACGGCATTGGTGCAGTACACGTCACCGTCGATGCCGGCATAGGTCTCGACGATCGTCGCGCGGCTGCCCGGCTCGGCCAGGATCACCGACCGCGGGCTGGACATCAGCGGGACGCCGCCCGTATCGGAGAAGAACACGAGCTGGATCGGCTCGTCCACGGACGTGCCGGGCGTGAGGTGGATGAAGGCCCCGTCCTCGGCGAGTACGTCGTTGAACGAGGCGAACGCGTGATGCTCTCCTGGCGGATGCGAGAAGAAGGGTTCGAGGCGCTCGGGTCCGGCGGCCAGGACAGCGGCCAGGTTCGTCACCTCTGCGCCGGCCGGTAGCCCGGTCAACCGGGACAACGCGGCGGCGAAGTGTCCGTTGACGAAAACCAGCCGGGGGCCCCCGAGATCGACCGCTGCCGCGTCGATCATGTCTGCGGACACTCGGCGGGCCGTCCCCGCGGCGGCGGCCTCGAAAGGCACCGCCAGGATCGGGTCAAGCCCGGTGTACTTCCAGTCCTCATCCTTGCTGGTCGGGAAGCCGTGCGCACCTACCCACCCCAGGGCAGCCAGCCGCGCCTCGGCTAGCCAGGCGGGATCGCGGTCAGGTCGGTTGCCGGCCTGGCGTTCGAGGCTGGCAAGCACGCCCCCGAGCGCTGTCGCGATGGTCACCGGGTCGCCCCGACCGGCGTCGGAGCCTCCGAGTTGCGCTGCTGCCCCATGCCCGCGTAGCCGTGCTCTTCAAGCTCGACGGCGAGGTCCCTGTCCCCGGAGCGCACGATCTGGCCTGCGGCCATCACATGGACGCGGTCGGGCACGATGTAGTCCAGTAGCCGCTGGTGGTGGGTGATGACCAGCATGGCGCGGCCCTCGCTGCGCAGTGCGTTCACGCCGTTCGCGACGACCCGCAGGGCGTCGATGTCAAGGCCCGAGTCGGTCTCGTCCAGGATCGCGAACGTGGGCTCGAGGATCGCCATCTGCAGGATCTCGTTGCGCTTCTTCTCCCCGCCCGAGAATCCTTCGTTGACCGAGCGTCCCATGAAGGTCTGGTCCATCTCGACGAGCTTCATCCGCTCCTGGGCCAGCGCGAGGAAGTCCACTGCGTCCAGCTCTTCCTGCCCGCGCTGACGGCGCAGGGAGTTCAGGGCCGTGCGCATGAAGTAGAGGTTCCCGACGCCCGGAATCTCGACCGGATGCTGGAAGGCCAAGAACACACCCGCAGCAGCGCGGTCCTCCGGCGACAGGGCGAGCAGGTCCTGGCCCTGGTAGCTGACACTTCCGGAGACGTCATAGCCCTCGCGGCCGATCAGCACACTGGCCAGCGTGCTCTTGCCCGACCCATTAGGCCCCATGATCGCGTGCACCTCGCCCGCGTTCAGCTCAAGATTGACCCCCCGCAAGATCGTCTTGTCCTCGATACTGGCATGCAGGTTCTCGATCTTCAGCATCATCCCACGCTTCCTTCCAGGCTCACGTTCAACAGTTTTTGTGCCTCGACGGCAAACTCCATCGGCAACATCTTGAACACCTCTCGGCAGAAGCCATTCACGATCATCGAGACCGCTTCCTCTTCGGGAATGCCCCGCTGCCGGCAGTACAGGAGCTGTTCCTCGCCGATCTTGGAGGTTGAGGCCTCGTGCTCGACCTGCCCGGTCGAGTTCTTCACCTCGACATAAGGAAACGTGTGTGCGCCGCAGTCCTTGCCGATCAACAGCGAGTCGCACTGGGTGAAGTTCCGAGCACCCACAGCCGAACGACGGATCCCCACCAGCCCCCGGTAGGTGTTCTGGCCGTGGCCAGCCGAAATCGCCTTCGAGACGATGGTGCTCTTGGTGTTCTTGCCGATGTGCACCATCTTGCTGCCGGTATCGGCCTGCTGACGGCGAGCGGTCAGCGCAACGGAGTAGAACTCTCCCACCGAGTTGTCACCCTTGAGAATGACGCCCGGATACTTCCAGGTGATCGCTGAGCCGGTCTCGACCTGGGTCCAGGAGATCTTCGAGTTCCGGCCGGCCGCCAGACCCCGCTTGGTCACGAAGTTGTAGACACCGCCTTTGCCCTCGGCGTCCCCCGGATACCAGTTCTGCACGGTCGAGTACTTGATCTGAGCGTCATCGAGGGCCACCAGCTCGACCACTGCGGCATGCAGCTGGTTCTGGTCGCGCACCGGCGCGGTGCAGCCCTCGAGGTAGCTCACATAAGAACCCTCCTCGGCGATGATCAGGGTGCGCTCGAACTGACCGGTATCCGCGGCATTGATCCGGAAGTACGTGGACAGCTCCATCGGGCAGCGCACGCCCTTGGGGATATAGCAGAACGAGCCATCGGTGAACACCGCCGCGTTCAGGCAGGCGAAGAAATTGTCCTTGTACGGGACCACCGAGCCGAGGTATCGACGCACCAGGTCCGGGTGGTTCTGAACAGCCTCGGAGAAGGAGCAGAAGATGACCCCGACATCGGCGAGCTTCTCCTTGAACGTCGTCGCCACCGAGACCGAGTCGACGATCGCGTCGACGGCCACGCCGCTCAGGCGCTCTTGCTCACCCAAGGAGATCCCGAGCTTGTTGAACATCTCCCGCACCTCGGGGTCGACCTCGTCCATGCTCGTCAACTGCTTCTTCGGCTTGGGAGCGGCGTAGTAGATGATGTCCTGATAGTCGATGGGCCCGTAGGAGACGTGCTGCCAGGTGGGAGCCGTCAGGGTAAGCCAGTGCTGATACGCCTCAAGTCTCCATTCGAGGAGCCAATCCGGCTCATTCTTCCTGGTTGAGATCAGCCTGATGATGTCCTCGTTCAGCCCCCTGGGGGCTACGTCGGTGTCGAGATCGGTGACGAACCCGTACTGATACTCCTGGTTCGCCAGCTGACGGACCTCATCAGAGATACCGGTCGTCGTTGCGGGTGCACTCATCTTCGTCTCCATGTCAGTCACGTCGGGGCAGCGTGTCGGCTTTAGACGTCGTGCTCCTGCGGGGGCAGTGCGGCCACGAGTGGGTGGTCCTTGGGGATCGGGCCGGTCTTGGCCGCGCCTCCTGGGGAGCCGAGGTCGTCGAAGAACTCGACGTTGGCCTTGTAGTAGTCCTTCCACTGCCCAGGTGTGTCGTCCTCGTAGAAGATGGCCTCCACCGGGCACACCGGCTCACAAGCCCCGCAGTCCACGCACTCGTCGGGCTGGATGTACAGCATCCGATCGCCTTCATAGATGCAGTCGACCGGGCACTCCTCGACACAGGCCTTGTCCTTAAGATCAACGCAGGGCTGCGCGATGACGTACGTCACGGTGTGGCTCCTTCTCCTGCGGTCATCAACCGACCGCTCCTTCCCTCTGAAGCTCCAGTACGGCAGCGGTAATCGGGCCATGCTCGGAGATCGTCCGCCGAACCCGGTCCCGGGTCCGCGCCCCAAGACCAGGCGGTCCGGGACGGGACCCGTCCACAGCGTCGGGACCCTCGGGACCCCTGGAGCCATGGCGGTCAGCGATTAACACAACGAAAGCGTTGTCTAATTCGGCTCGGCTGTCTAGTGGGGGCTCCCCTGTGCGGACGTGACACCGGTCACAGAGCGCGAAGTCCTGCGCTCCGCCGGTGTCCGAGGCCGTGATCGTGCGCGATCTGACCAAGCGAAGCCCGTTCAGCGTGCCTTAGAAATCGACGCGGTGGATCCAGGCTCAGTGGGGGCGGGCTCAGGGGGTGCGGGTGGCTGGGCTCAAGCCCAGGGACATGCCGCCGAGGCCGCGGGGCTTACCGGTGAGTTTGTCGACGATGGCCAGGAGCTCTTGCCGGCAGGGGAGTCGGGTTCGTCGAGGACCAGCGGCCGCGCGTTGTCGCCGCTTTCGCGCAGGCGCCGGTCGATCGGAATCTGGCCGAGCAGCGGAACGTCGGCGCCGAGGATCCGGGACACGGAGGCGGCGATCGCCTCGCCGCCACCGGAGCCGAAGACGTCCACGGCCTCACCGCAGTGTGGGCACGGCAGGTAGCTCATGTTCTCCACCACGCCGGCGATCCGCTGATGGGTCTGCAGCGCGATCGACCCGGCCCATTCGGCGACCTCCGTGGCGGCCAGCTGCGGTGTGGTGACGACCAGGATCTCGGCATTGGGTACGAGCTGCGCCACCAAGATCCGCGATGTCTCCGGCACCCGGGGGGAAGGTCCATCAGGAGGTAGTCCAGGTCACCCCAGTAGACGTCGGCGAGGAACTGCTGGAGCGCCGGGTGACCTTGTATCCGAGGGCTTCGAGCTGGCGGATGTGGTTGCGCTTGGTGCGCTCGGGTTCGAGTCGGTTGTCGTAGAGTCCGGTCCGAGGTCGTGGAAGCGGGCTTCGTCGTGGGACAGGACGTGCCAGATGATGATCAGGATGGATCGGCCGACCGCGACGATGCCCTTCTTCTTGCCGCGGCGCCGGGCGATCCGGCGGTAGCGCTCACCGAGGAAGGTGTTGGTCTTGCCGGCAGCGACGGCGGCTTCACCGAGCACCCGAGCGAGGTAGGCCTCACCGTGACCGGTGGCTCCGGAGCCCTTCTTGCGGCCGGCGGACTCCTTGATCCCAGGCACGAACTGCGCCCACGACGCCAAGTGCCCGGCAGTGGAGAACCGGCTCATGTCCAGGCCGATCTCAGGGATGACGACGTGCGCGTCGGCGCGTCCGATGCCAGGGATCTCATCGAGACGTTCCACCGTGTCACCGAAAGGGGCAATCTGCTCCTCGATCCTGGCGTCCAGGGAGTTGATGTCGGCGCTGATCGCATCGATCCGAGCGAGGATCCTGGTCAGCAGGAACGCGTGATGGTCGGGTGAAGTAGCCCACGAACGCTTCTTCCAACTGGGGGATTTGGTCCGCGTCCGGGCCCGGGCAGCTGTGCCAGCACCTTGGGATCGCGCTGGCCGCCGATCAGCTGGTCCAGCATCGCCGGCCCCGACACCCCGAAGATGTCGGAGGCGACCACCGACAGCTTGATCCGGGCGTCTTCCAGCAGCTTCTCGACCCGGCTCTTCTCCCCAGTGCGGTCCGAGACCAACGCGGCCCGGTACCGGGTCAGGTCTTGAAACCGCCGGATCGGGGACAGCGGTACGAAACTGGCACGGATCATCTGCCGTTCAGCGATCTTGCGGAGCCAGACCGCGTCCAACACGTCCTCGACGCCGAGGAACTCCCCTGTTCCAGCGCCGCGAGCCGAGTGCTTCGCCTCGCCGCAAGCCTGGCCGACGGGACCTCTGTGAACCTTCGCGACACCCTCAGCCTCAACTGATCATCCGAGCAGTTCTCCACGCCCCCAGACACCACGATTGACCCACCGCGGACTTTCGCACTCTTGAGGCCCTGGTAGGGCTAGCGCAGGGCTAGCGCGATCCCCGGGCTCAGTGCTTCCTTTCGTGTCACTGATCGATCTCCGTCCGGCGTGGGAAGGTTGTGAGAGGAGTTTGGCGTGCCGGAACGCCATGCACACGTCACCTGCTGCTCGATGTCAGCTCGGGAGCGCCACTTCCCCCAGTACGCCTCCGACCCAGGAAGCCGAGGACTGCCTGGAGGTCGATCCGCGCAGGTCGTCGTCGAACTCGTCACTACTCATCGTCTGTGCGGTAACCGAGGTTCGGGGAGAGCCAGCGCTCAGCCTCCTGCACCGTCCATCCCTTGCGCTTCGCGTACTCCTCGACCTGGTCGCGACCGAGGCGACCGACCACGAAGTACTGCGACTGCGGGTGCGAGAAGTAGAGCCCGCTCACGGCAGCGCCCGGCCACATGGCCATGCTCTCGGTCAGCAGGATGCCGGTGTTGACCTCGACGTCGAGCAGGTCCCAGATGGTCTGCTTCTCGGTGTGCTCAGGGCAGGCCGGATAGCCGGGAGCGGGGCGGATGCCGACGTACTGCTCCTTGATGAGCGCCTCGTTGTCGAGCTCCTCGTCGACCTGGTAGCCCCAGATCTCCTTGCGTATCCGCTCGTGAAGCCGCTCAGCCAAGGCCTCGGCGAGGCGGTCGGCAAGAGACTCGAGCAGGATCGCGCTGTAGTCGTCGAGGGCGGCCTTGAACTCCGTCACCTTGTCGGTGCTGCCGAGTCCCGCGGTCACCGCGAAGGCCCCGACGTAGTCCTCGAGGCCCGTCTCGACGGGGGCGACGAAGTCTGCGAGCGAGCGGTGCGGAACCCCCTCGCGGTGCTCGGTCTGCTGACGGACCTGACGCAGGGTCTGCAGGACGTCGGTGCGGTCCGAGGAGGCGTACACCTCGATGTCGTCGTGCCCGACCACGTTCGCCGGAAAGATACCGATGATGCCGGAGGCCTTCAGCCACTTCTCGGCGATGAGGGTGTCGAGCATCTCCTGGCCGTCTTCGTAGAGCTTGCGCGCAGTCTCACCCGATACCGGGTTGTTGAGGATGTCGGGGAAGCGGCCCCGCATCTCCCAGGCGTTGAAGAACGGCTGCCAGTCGATGTAGGGGCGCAGCTCGGCGAGGTCGTAGTCGTCGAAGACCTGAACCCCGAGCTGGCGAGGGACCGGCGGGGTGTAGGAGGACCAATCGATCGGCGTGCGGTCGGCCCGCGCCTTCTCCAGAGGGAGGATGGCCGTTGCGTCGCTGCGCGCGGCGTACCGCTCGCGCAGGGAGTCGTAGTCCTCCTGCAGGTCGGCGAGCAGACCCGGTCTCTGGTCGTCCGACAGCAGAGCGGCGACGACAGGAACCGACCGCGAGGCGTCCTTCACCCACACGACGGGACCGTGGTACTTCTTGTCGACCTTGACGGCGGTGTGCGCGCGCGAGGTCGTCGCGCCGCCGATGAGCAGCGGGATCCTCAGGCCCTGCCGCTGCATCTCGGAGGCGAAGTTGACCATCTCGTCGAGCGAGGGCGTGATGAGCCCGGAGAGCCCGATGATGTCGGCGTTGTGCTCCTTCGCCGCGTCGAGGATCTTCTGCGCCGGGACCATGACACCGAGGTCGATGACGTCGTAGTTGTTGCACTGCAGCACGACGCCGACGATGTTCTTGCCGATGTCGTGGACGTCGCCCTTCACCGTCGCCATGACGACGGTGCCGTTGCTGCGACCCGCCTCGTCAGGGTGCTTGCCCTCCTCGATGAACGGGATCAGGTAGGCAACCGCCTTCTTCATCACCCGAGCCGACTTCACGACCTGCGGGAGGAACATCTTGCCGGCACCGAAGAGGTCACCGACGACGTTCATGCCGGCCATCAACGGGCCCTCGATGACCTCGATCGGCTGACCGTCACGGGCCTCGATCAGCGCGCGGAGCTCCTCGGTGTCGGTCTCGGCATAGGTGTCGATGCCCTTCACGAGGGCGTGCGTGATGCGCTCAGCCACGGGCAGCTCGCGCCACTCCTCGTTCGCCACCTCGACCTTCATGCCGGCACCGGCGAACTCCACAGCGACCTCGAGAAGGCGCTCGGTGGCGTCGGGGCGACGGTTGAGGATCACGTCCTCGATGCGGTCGCGCAGGCGGTGGTCGATGGTGTCGTAGACCGCGAGAGCACTGGCGTTGACGATGCCCATGTCCATGCCGGCGGCGATCGCGTGATAGAGGAAGACCGCGTGGATCGCCTCCCGGACGGCGTTGTTGCCCCTGAAGGAGAACGAGACGTTGGAGACGCCGCCGGAGACCAGAGCACCGGTGAGGTTCTGCTTGATCCAGCGGGTCGCCTCGATGAAGTCGACGCCGTAGTTGGCGTGCTCCTCGATGCCGGTCGCGACGGCGAAGACGTTCGGGTCGAAGATGATGTCCTCGGCCGGGAAGCCGACCTCGTTGACGAGGATGTCGTAGGCCCGCCGGCAGATCGACTTGCGGCGCTCGAGGTTGTCCGCCTGACCGTCCTCGTCGAAGGCCATGACGACGACGGCCGCTCCGTACTTGCGGCAGATCGTCGCCTCGCGCCGGAACTTCTCCTCGCCCTCCTTCATCGAGATCGAGTTGACGATCGGCTTGCCTTGCACGCAGCGCAGGCCGGCCTCGATGACCTCGAACTTGGAGGAGTCGATCATCAGCGGGACGCGGCTGATGTCGGGCTCGGATGCGATGAGCTTGACGAAGCGGTCCATGGCCGCGACGCCGTCGATCATGCCCTCGTCCATGTTGATGTCGATGATCTGCGCGCCGCTCTCGACCTGCTGGCGGGCCACCGAGAGCGCCGTCACGTAGTCACCGTCGCGGATCAGGTTGCGGAACCTCGGCGAGCCCGTGATGTTGGTCCGCTCGCCAACGTTGACGAACAGCGACTCGGGCACGACGGTCAGCGGTTCGAGACCCGCCAGGCGCAGCGCGGGCTCGGTCGTCGCTGGGGTACGACGGGTCTTGCCCGCCACGGCCTTGGCGATCGCGGCGATGTGCGCAGGCGTCGTCCCGCAGCAGCCACCGACAAGGTTGACGAAGCCGCTCGCCGCGAACTCCTCGACGATCGCCGCGGTCTCGTGCGGAGTCTCGTCGTACTCACCGAAGGCGTTGGGCAGACCCGCGTTGGGGTAGCAAGAGACGAAAGTGTCTGCAATCCTGGACATCTCGGCGATGTAGGGGCGCATCTCCTTGGCGCCGAGCGCACAGTTGAGGCCCACGAGCAACGGGTTGATGTGACGGACGCTGTCCCAGAAGGCTTCCGTCACCTGGCCCGAGAGGGTGCGACCGGAGGCGTCCGTGATGGTGCCGGAGATGATGACGGGCCAGCGACGGCCGTAGTCCTCGAAGAGCGTCTCAACCGCGAAGATCGCGGCCTTGGCATTGAGGGTGTCGAAGATCGTCTCGATGATGATGACGTCGGAGCCGCCGTCGAGCAGGCCACAATCAGCCTCCTTGTACGCCTCCACGAGCTGCTCGTAGCTGACGTTGCGGGCGCCCGGGTCATGGACATCCGGCGAGATGGACGCGGTGCGCGTCGTCGGGCCGAGGGCACCCGCGACGTAGCGTGGCTTCTCCGGAGTCGAGAGCGCGTCGCACTCATGTCGGGCCAGCAGCGCCGACTCGTAGTTGAACTCGTAGGCGAGGTCCTGCATCCCGTAGTCGGCCAGCGAGACGCGGTTGGCGTTGAACGTGTTCGTCTCGATCATGTCGGCGCCGGCCTCGAGGTACTCCCGGTGGATGGCGGCGATGATCTCGGGCTGCGTCAGCGTCAGCAGATCGTTGTTGCCCTGCACGTCCGAGGGCCAGTCCTTGAACCGCTCACCGCGGTAGCCGGCCTCGTCGGGGCGGTCGCGCTGGATCGCCGTACCCATGGCACCGTCGAGCACCATCACCCGCGTCGAGAGAGCGACGGTGAGCTCGCCCGTCACATCGGGGCGAAGGTGCTGATCTGGCATCGGAGCCTCCGAGTTCGGAGGGCGCCCTTGGATCCAACTCCGATCGAGCGTGGCGGGTGGACACCCGTCGCAGCGCCTCTCGACCTGGCAACACGTTACCGGACGCGATCGCTGCGGACTCTCGCACTCTTGAGGCCCTGGCAGGGAGTGCCGCGACGACGTGATCGCGCGAGGCTGGGTTCTCCGGCGATGTCCGGTCGCCCGGTGCCCCCGCCATGGCCCGGTTCGGCTGACCGGCTCGTTCGGATGCGCCGCCGGCACGTGGCGCCCTGACGCTGCGCCTGATCCTGACCGGTTCCGGCGTGGTCTGCGCGCTGGGAGCACGCGCAAGCGCAGCGGTTGCGGGTAGGTCGGGATTCGCCGTAGTGCCGGCCGTGCTCGCGGCGGTCGCAGCGAACGACGTCGTCGACGTCGTGCACCGAAAGCGCCGCGGCGAACCTGGCTGACCGAACCACTGCGAGCGCGCTGCCCCAGCCATTCGCGGGAGCCCCGGGTCGGACGGGTCAACGACCCGACGGCGCTCGGGGCTCACGTGGTGGGTTCTTCCTTGTGCTGGCGCAGCCAGGGGAGCAGTCCACCGGCCAGGAGCATGACGACCTGCCGATCGGACAGCCGGTGTCGGGCGGTGTACTCCTGGTCGCGGGTGGCGTTGCGCACCTTGACCTCGGTGCCGGAGCTGATCGCGTTCCGGATGCCCGCCATCACCAGGACGTCGTCCTGCTCGATCCGACGGTGGTCGTCGGGGTCGGTGAATTCCAGCGCAAGCACCCCGAAGTTCGCCAGGTTCTGCCAGTGGATGCGGGCGAAGGACACCGCGAGGACCGCGCGCAGACCGAGGTAGCGCGGCGCGATCGCGGCGTGCTCCCGCGAGGATCCCTGTCCGTAGTTGGCGCCACCGACCACGATGTGTCCGCTGCCGTCCCTGCTCGCGATCACCCGTCCCGAGTAGCTCTCATCGAGCTGGCTGAAGGTGAACTCGGCCA
>Ga0105047_10012054_pt1 | contig 13954 bp, 15 predicted proteins | sample MAT04_FD_78384 | JGI IMG/M metagenome (GOLD analysis project Ga0105047, IMG submission 78384) | Freshwater microbial communities from Lake Fryxell liftoff mats and glacier meltwater in Antarctica - MAT-04 (megahit assembly) | ecosystem: Environmental > Aquatic > Freshwater > Ice > Liftoff...
GTCGGCGGGGTACGGTGCCCGATGATGTCGTCCAGCGTGAATCCCGGCCCAGCGTGAATCCCGGCCCAGCGAATCCCGGCCCAGCGAATCCCGGCCCAGCGAATCCCGGCCCAGCGAATCCCGGCCCAGCGAATCCCGGCCCGTGAGCCGCGTCGATGACATAGGTGATCGCGAGGGATGGCGCTGTTGGCTGTGTGATCAACCGGTCGACCGCAACATGAACGTCAACGATCCGCGAGGGCCGAGCGTGGATGCCGTCACGACCAAGGCGAAGAGCAAGTCCAAGGGGGTGGTGACCGAACGCCTCGCACACCGCGCATGCAACACGCGCAAGGGTGCCATCGCACCCGTGGTGCCATGGGCCGAGCACCTGTTCGTGGTCGACCCGGCTCCGATCATCGCCACGGTCGAGACGCTCGAGCGCAAGGGCGGCCGCGCGGTGGTGGCGCGGTGCCCGAACCGTGACGACGCCGAAGCGGCCGCCGCGTGGCTCGCCGACCGTGTTTCCAGGCTCAGCCCCGGTACCTCGCTCGAGACCTCGATCGACGCCGGCGGCGGCCAATTCCTGGTCGTTCTCCGCGCCCTCTGACAGCGCCCTCTGACAGCGCCCCTGAGCGCATGTTCAGCAGAGGTCGAGGAGTTCCTGCATGCTCTCCTGGAGGAGATCGGTCATCACCCACAGGTCGGGCACGAGCTCGCGGCACGCGATGAACCCGAAGTCGAGATTGCCGTTGTAGCTCTGCACCGTCATGTTCAGGCCCTGGCCATCGGCGAGCGCGCTCACCGGATAGAAGTGCTGGAGCTTGGCTCCGGCCGAGTACAGCGGGGCACTGGGTCCGGGCACGTTCGAGATGATCAGGTTGAACGGCGGGTTCATCCGGTCGGCGATTCGCAGGCGGCTGTACATCCGCATGGCCCGTGCGGCCACCGCTGGCGGAGCGAACTGGGTGAAGTCCTGCAGCGTCTCCGCGGGGATCGCGGCGAAGTTCTCCTTGGCGGCAGTCATGCTCTGCTGCACGCGACGTAGCCGCTTCACCGGGTCGGACTCGTTGGTGGCCAGGTCGGCCAACAGTGCCGACACCCGGTTCTGGTACGCGTCGTCCTCGGAACCGCTCCGTACGCTGACGGGCACCATCGCGATGAGGCTCTCGTCGGGCAGGCAGTCGTGCTTGCCGAGGTACCGACGGAGCGTGCCCGAACACAGCGCCATCACGACGTCGTTGAAGGTGCAGCCGAACTGACGGCGGATCTTCTTCGCGTCGTCGAGCGAGATCGTGGTGTAGGCGAACCGGCGGTGCGGAGTGATCGCCTGGTTCCACGGCGTGCGCGGTGCCGGTGTGGGCGGCAGCGAGGGTGCCTTGTCGTCGTCTCGCCCGTACTGTGACCGGAGCCGGTGGCGCATCAGGTTGCCCACCGGGCCGGGCATCGGCTGGGCGATCAGGTCGGCGAGTGCGCGCAGACCGCCCGACCGGGTCATCGCCGCGAGTTCGCGGGTGGAGCGCACGCTGAGGCGCACGAACTTCTCCGGACGCTTGATGTACTCCAGCATCGTGATCCGCAGCATGTCCTCGTCGGTGGGGATCTCGTCGGGTACCCACGGGGCGGGCTCGCCGACCGGACGGAAGTCGGGATCGGTGTCGAGGATCGCTGCCAGCATCTGGGCCCCGGCCGCCCCATCGATGGTGGCGTGGTGCACCTTGGTGAGTTGGGCGATGAGCCGACCGTTGTCGACACCTTCGATCACGTACAGCTCCCACAGCGGCCGGTTGCGGTCGAGTGGTCGAGCGACGATGCGACTCACCACGTCGGCGAGCTGCTCGGGCGTACCCGGCGGCGGCACCGCGTGGTGGCGGACGTGGAAGTCGATGTCGAACTCGGGATCCTCGATCCAGTAGGGGAGGTCGAGCCCGAGCGGTACCTCCACCAATCGTCTCCGGAACGGGGCCAACTGGTCCATCCGTTCGAGAATGATCCGCTTCGTTGCCTCGAGGCCCGCACCGCCGGGCACCCCGGTCGGGTCGTAGATGTTCATCGACGACACGTGGCCGAACACGGCCGCCGTCTCCATGTTCAGGAAGCTGACGTCGATGCCGCTCAGTTGCTTCATGGGCCGAGCGTACGATGCCGGACGGATGAAGAATGATTCAAGAGTTTCGAGTCAATCGACTGAGGGTGCGATGGTTGTCAGCGGGCGTGTTCGGCGATCGGGAAAATGATCGGCCAGTCCGCCGCCTCCGCCAAGAGCGCCGTGCGTTCGCTGGCCGACAACGGCTCGAAGGCGGCCGCCGCGTCGAGTACACGGGGCAGGATCTCCGGGTCGCCGGGTGAGCAGAACGCGTGCACGCCTGGCGTCGACAACGTGAACCGCACGGCTCGTTGCAGCCGCTCGGCGTCGGTGAACGGCTCGTACCAGGGCAGCGCCGTCTTGTCACGGTCGCCCCACGGACGCCATGCCCCGGCCTTGATCGCCATCACCGCCACGTCGCGCTGTGCGCACTCGTCGAACAATGCGGCGACGTCGGCTGCGTACTGGGCGTCGGCGAGGGCCCGAGGGTAGATCGGCAGCATCACCGAGTCGAGGTCGTACCGGCGCACTGCCTCCAGCTGTGCGGCGGCGGTGCCGAGGTCGTGGCCCGTGATCCCGACGAAACGGGTGAGCCCCTCGTCGCGAGCGCGCAGGATGGTCTCGAACGCGGCGGCGCGTGTCTCGAGGTCGTCGAGGCCGATCACACCGTGCACCTGGTACAGGTCGAACGCGTCGCAACCCAGTCTGGTGAGTGATGTCTCGAGTTCGGCGCGCACGCCGTCGGGGTTGCGGCGGCCGGTCTTTTCGCCCACGAACAACCGGGCGCGGTTGGCCGCGACGAGCGGGCCCGCGACGACCTCCGCATGCCCGTACGAGGGAGCGATGTCGACGTGGTTCACGCCGGCAGCGAGGGCGAGTTCGAACGCCTGCGCTGTCGCCTCCTCGGTCGCGTTCCAGAACATCGCGCCCCCGAGGATCGCGACCGACGAATGGTGATCGGTGCGGCCGAGCCGCCGCGTGGGAATGGCCATTCCCCGACTGTACGCCTCGCCGCGCGTCGCCGACTCCAGCGCGTGCTCCCAGCGCTGGAGCTGCCGCGTCGACTGACGCCCAGCTGGGCGAACGGAAACCCGCACGGTTTGGCGCACGGTTGGGCGCCGGTGCCCGATCCGAGGGTACGGTCTGCGCATGCTCGCACGGGTCACGACGCGACGGGTCGCGCAACGTATTGCGACGGTGATGGCATGCGCTGGGTTGTCGATCGCCGCGGTTGGCTGTGCCGGCGCTGGTGACGAGGCCGACGACGGTCCGATCACCCAACCGAGCAGTCCCGCGGTGACGGCCGGCGACTGTGTGGTGCGACTGCACGGCAAGAGCGAGTCGGGGGCCCCCACCGTGGTCGATGGCGACGGTGTCGCCCGAGTCGCGCCGAACGGCAACGAACGTGATGGCAGTGGCTACAAATGGATCTACTTCCCCGACCAGTCGTACGTGGCCGCGCGCACGGTCGTCACCGACTCGATCGCTCGGTTCGGGTGCGAACGGCTGGTCCTCGGCGGATTCTCGAACGGCGCAGCGTTCGCCACCAAGCTCTACTGCAGTGGCGACGACTTGGGCGCCCCGATCGTGGGGGTGGTGATCGACGACCCGGTGCCCGACAACAGCGCGGCGGGTTGCTCGCCGCTCGACGAGGCGCCGGTGACTCTGTTCTGGACGGGTGCGCTCACCGCGACCGCTCAGCCCGGCTGGGACTGTGACGAAGGCGGGTGGATCTGCGACGGCGGCACCACCATCGGGATCGACCAGTTCGCGGCCGACCTCGGTACCACCATCACCGCCAGCCCGTTCACCGACCACGTCGCCAACGTCGACGCTCCGGAGTGGACGGCATTCGACTGACACAAGGGTGCTGCTGGCGGGCGAGGTCAGCCCACCATCTCACCGGGGTCGTCCAGCGTGCCGGCGACCGGCCAGGCGCTGTGATCGGTGACGTGGAAACGTCGCCCCGTGACCTCATCGGCCACGATGCGCACGAAGTCGAACTTCGGTGAAGCGTTCCACGGGAACAGTGGGAGTCGCTCGACGCGGTCCTTGTCGACCCATCCCTCGATCTGCTCGGCGCTGCCCTTCACCACCACGCTCCATGCCTCGCCGGCGTCGGGGTCGTAGCCATCGATCTCGAACGCCACGGCGTCACCGAGCACGGCGGCGGCGAGCTTGGTGCCGGCCGACGTGCGGAACACGATGTCGCGCCCATCGACGACATAGTTGATCGGGAAGATGTCGGGGTGGCGGGCGATCGACACGGCGAGTCGTCCCACCTCGGCACCGCGGAGCAGCGCCCAGCAGTCGTCGTCACCGAGGATCATCGTCCCGGTGTAGGGGTCGCGGGTGGTGCCCATCGAGCCTGTGGTGCCTGCCGTGACGTCCATAATGCCTCCTGGTACTCGGACTGGATGTGGTGCTGCTGCGTTGTCGTGGTTCGATCGTGCGCCATCCGGCATCCGGTGCGGGAGGGGAGGAGGGGGCACAGTTCCGGGACGTCCGACCCTGGCGCAGCTGCGATACTGCGGTCATGACGGCCATCGACGGGTACGAACTGGGTCTGCACGAGTTGGGCGACGGGTGCCATGCGTACCTGCAACCCGACGGCGGATGGGGTTGGAGCAACGCCGGCCTGGTGGTGGGCGACGGCGTGTCGCTCCTGGTCGACACACTGTTCGATCTGCACCTCACCCGACGGATGCTCGACTCGATGGCGTCGGTCACCCGCACCGCCCCCATCGGCACGCTTGTGAACACCCACGCGAACGGCGACCACTGCTACGGCAACCAGCTCGTCGACCAGGCCGAGATCATCGCCACGGTCGCCACCGCGCACGAGATGACCGAGGTGCCGCCGGCGATGCTCGCCGCGCTCAACGGTGCGCCGGGCGAGGTCGGCGAACTCTTCCGTTCGTTCTTCGGTGCGTTCGACTTCGCGGACATCGATCTGAAGCTGCCGACGCGCACGTTCGAGAAGCGTCTCGACCTCGATATCGGTGGTCGCGCCGTTGAGCTGATCGAGGTCGGCCCGGCGCACACACAGGGCGACACGATCGTGATCGTGCCCGATGCGAAGGTGGCCTACACCGGCGACATCCTGTTCATCGGTGGCACACCGATCGTGTGGGCCGGTCCGCTGTCGAACTGGGTGGCCGCCTGCGATCTGATGCTGGGCATGGACATCGACACGGTCGTGCCGGGCCATGGCCCGATCACCGACAAGAGCGGTGTCGCCCAAGTGCGCGACTACCTGGCCTTCGTAGAGTCCGAGGCGACGGTCCGTCACGACGCCGGCCTCGACGCATGGGAGGCGGCCCGCGACATCGCGCGAGAGATCGGCGAGGCCCCCAGCTTCGGTGCATGGGGAGAGTTCGGTCGCATCGCGGTGAACGTCGAGACGGTGTACCGCAGCCTCGACCCCGGCCACACCACCCCCGATGTGGTCGAGCAGTTCCGTCGCATGGCCCGCATCGAAGCCGGCGCGAGCTGAGCCGGCCGGCACGGTTCGATGACGGCACCGGCCCACGACGTGGTGGTGGTGGGTGACGGGCCGGCCGCCCGCGCCCTCGGTGCCGCGTGTACAGATCGTGGCCTCGACACCGTGCTCGTGGGGCCTGACCTTGCATGGACCTCCACGTACGGTGCCTGGGTCGACGAGGTGTGCGACCACCGAGACTCCCTGGGATTCGGGTCGCCGATCGACGTCGTCACCACCCACCGCACGCGCCTCGACCGCGAGTACGGCCTGTTCCACAACCACCGGCTGCGCACCTCGCTCGACTCGGCGCCTCGCCTGGTCGACTCAGTGGTCTCCGTGCAGCACCACACCTGGGGCGCAGCCGTGCTGACGGCCGGCGGCTCACGGCTGACTGCGTCGGTGGTGGTCGACGCTGCCGGGGCGGGTGGCGCTGTGCTCGACCGCGACCCGCGTCTCGAACGCGTGTCGTTCCAGACCGCGTACGGGCTCGTGCTGCCCGAGCGGCCAGACGTGGGAGGTGACGTCGCGGTGCTCATGGACTGGCGGCCTCCGCGGCCACACATCGCCGAGCCGACGTTCCTGTACGTACTGCCGCTCGACGGGGGTCGCTGGTTGGTGGAAGAGACCTCGCTGGCCAGGCGAGTGCCGATGGAAGCCGATGAGTTGCGAGCCCGACTCGCCTCGCGGCTCGGCCACGACCACACCGAGCGGGCAGAACACGTCGAACACGTATCGATCCCGATGCGTCCCGGCGTGCCCGGCCGACTGCAGCCGACGGTGGGCTTCGGCGCGGCTGCCGGATATGTGCACCCCGCCACCGGCTACTCCGTCACCGCGTCGCTGCGCGCCGCACCGCGCGTCGCGGCTGCGATCGCCCATCAGCTCTCCGCCTCGACCGATCCGGCAGCGGTGGCGCGAGCGGCGTGGAACGCCGTGTGGCCGTCCGACCAGCGACGTGCTCGCGCGCTGCACGACTACGGGCTGGGCGCGCTGCTCCGGCTCGACGGGTCCGACGTACGCGAGTTCTTCGGAGCGTTCTTCTCGCTGCCCACCGACGTGTGGGCGCCGTACCTGCGCGTCGACGCGACGGCTGCGGAGGTGAGCCAGGTGATGACCGGCGTGTTCAGCCGTGTGCCGTGGTCGCTTCGTCGCCGGCTGGCGTCGGGGAGTCCGGCGGCGTTCGCCCGTCTCGTTCGCTGACGTCACCTGACGCGGTAGCGGCCGGTGTTGCCGGTGTTGGCGTTGTTGCGGTTGTTGCCGGTGTTGCCGTTGTTGCCGGTGTTGCCGGTGTTGCCGGTGTCGGCGTTGTTGGCGTTGCCGCTCGGTCGACATCGCGGCGGTGCTGGCTGATGCTGCGGCGCACGGCGAGCACCCAGCCGACCACCACGCACACAGCGAAGATCCACCACTGGAACATGTACGACAGGTGAGATCCCTCGCCGAGTTCGGGATCGGGCAGCGGGATCGGGAGCTGGCCCTGATCGGGCTCGGACGAGAGGAGGTCGACGTACACCGACAGCACCGGACCGGGCAGTTGTGCCGCGAGCCGAGGGATGTCGATCCGGAACAGTTCGGTGAGGTCGCCCTCGGCCTCGGTGAGCCCACCGAGGGTTCGCTCCTGCGTCTCGCGGAGGCGACCGGTCACCTGCACCTCACCGTCCGCCGGTGCAGGGACGGGCTGGGTGTCGGGGATGAAGCCGCGGTTGATCAGCACCAGACGACCGTCGGTGAGCTCGAGCGGGGTCACGACGTTCACGCCGGTGATCCCCACCTGCGCACGGTTGACGATCAGCACCTGCTCGTCGGCGAGGTAGGTGCCGGTCGCCGTCACCGTGCGCCATTGCACGGTGGCCGGGTCAGTGGCCGAATCGACGGCCGAATCGATGGCCGGATCGATGGCCGGATCGATGGCGCCGGTGACGAGCTCGTCGATCGGCATTACCGGCTCGACCGATCGGGCGCTGACCTCGGCGTTGAAGTCGCGGCGGTCCTCGAGCCGGTGCTTCTGCCAGAGGCCGAGGTTCACCATCAGCACCACCATCGCCACGACGAGCACGTGGAAGAGGATCCACTTCGGCTTGAACAGGAAGCGGTACATCAGCCGCGGTCCCAGAGCATCCGATGGTCGCCATCGACCTCGAGCACTGCTCGGGCGGGTGTCCGTCGGTCGATGTGGCCGATCAGCCCCCGGTACACGCCGAACCCGCACAGCTCCTGTAGCTCCGGCGTGAAGGTGCGCACGAGGTCGAGTGGCAGACCGAGCTGCTGGTTCTCCTGCTGACGGATGAAGCCAGCGCAATAGTTCATTGCGATGCCCATCCGGCGCTGGTCGGTGGCGTTCGCACCACCTCCGTGCCACAGGCTGCCGTGCCACACGAGGATGCTGCCTGCGGGCATCTCGGCGCAGATGCTGTCGTAATGGCGTCCGTATTCGGGGGAGTGGTCGGCCAGGTGACTACGGGGAACGACCCGGGTGGCGCCGTTGGCCTCGGTGAAGTCGGTGATCGCCCACATGCTGTTGGCGGTGACCGCCTGGTGGGGCTTCGGCAACGCGATCACCTGGTCGTCGGCGTGGATCGGCTGGGCCGTTTCACCCGGGCCGATCGTGATGCTCGACAGGCTGCTCACCAACGGGCCATCGCCCACCAGGTGATGCATCAGCGCCAGCACCATCGGATGCACCGGAATCTGCCGGTACAACTCGCCGAGGGCGAGGAGGTTGTACACGCGATGCGTGGCCCGGCCCTCGAACCCGTTCGCGCCGGGCGCAATCGCGAGTTCGCGCTCCAGTCGCAGGACGTCGGCGTGGATCGCGGCAGCCGTGTCGGGGTGGAAGGCGTCGCGAACGATCGTGAAGCCGTCGCAGTCGAGGTTCGCCCGGTGCCCGGCGACCCGGTCGGCGAGGGCATCGCCGTGCTGTGCGGCGAGCGGTGTGCTCATGGGGCCGACGCTACTGTCGCCCCGTGTCCGAACAGCAGCCACCCGCAGTCGCACTCGGTATGGCCCTCGTCACGGGCGCAGGCAGCGACGGCGGCATCGGTTTCGCCGCGGCGCGCCGTCTGGCCCGCCGGGGCCACCACGTCGTGCTCGTGGCAACGAGCGATCGCATTCACCGACGAGCTGCGGAGTTGGTCGTCGATGGTGGCTCGGCAGAGGGCGCAGTCTGCGATCTGCGTGATGCAGCGGCCGTCGACGCACTCGTGTCGTCGCTGACGACAGTCGGCCGAATCGACGTGTTGGTGAACAACGCCGGCATGACCTCGGTGGGCGCCGGCGCCGATGCCGCTGCGCTGCTCGAGGAACTGACGCTCGCCGAGTGGGACGACACCCTGGCCCGGAACCTGACGACGGCGTTCCTCGTGTGCCGCGCCGTCGTGCCATCGATGCGCGCGTCTGGTTACGGGCGGATCGTGAACGTCGCCTCCACCACGGGCCCTGTGTCGGCGTTCGAACGTGCGGGTGGTTACGCGGCGGCCAAGGCAGGAATGGTGGGCCTCACCCGTGCCCTCTCGCTCGAGGTCGCACCGGCGGGCATCACCGTCAACGCGATCGCCCCCGGCTGGATCGACACCCCGTCGGCCACCGTTGGTGAACGTCGCGCCGGCGTTGCCTCGCCCGTGGGTCGCAGCGGTACCGCCGACGAGGTGGCCGCGGCGATCGAGTTCCTCGCATCGCGCGACGCGAGCTACATCACCGGCACGCTGCTCGTGGTCGACGGTGGCAACCACGTCGTCGAGGACCTCGCCAACCGCTGACACGTCGCCGCCTCGCCGCCGCCACGTCGTTCTTGCTGTCCTGTCGTGCCCCGCTCGATACCTGTCCTGGGCTGTCCAGGGCCCACAGATAGCTTCGGTGCGCCATGAGCCGGGTCATCGACGCCATCAGCCCGGTCCGCCTGGGGACGAGCTACCGGCGTTTGCTCGCGTCGTCGTGGATCACGAACTTCGGCGACGGCATCGGTCTGGCCGCAGGCCCGCTGCTCGTCGCGTCGCAGACCGACGACCCGCTCCTGGTGGCCATGGCGTCGCTGCTCCAACGCCTGCCCTGGTTGCTGTTCGGTCTGTACGCAGGGGTGATCGCCGATCGGCACGATCGCCGCCTCATCGTCGCCTCGGCCAACATCGCTCGTGCTGCGGTGCTCCGCGTCGTTCTGGGGATGGTCGCACTCGATGCGGTCGACGTGGCGGTCGTCCTGGTGGCGATGTTCCTGCTCGGCACCGCCGAGGTGTTCGTCGACACCACGGCCAACACGCTGCTGCCGATGATCGTTGCGCCCGGCGATCTCGGTATCGCCAACGCCCGGCTCATCGGTGGACACATCGTCGTCAACCAACTCGCGGGTCCGCCGATCGGTGCCTTCCTGTTCGTGGTCGGCATCGCCTGGCCGCTCGCCGCCCAGGTCGTGATGTTCGTCGCCGGCGCTCTGCTGCTCGCGCGCATCCCCTTTCCGCTTCCCGGGCGTGTGACAGGGGAGCGGCACGCTCGACGTGAGATCACCGACGGGCTGCGATGGCTGTGGCGCAACGGGCCCGTCCGTGCCCTCACGATGACCGTGGTCAGCTTCAATGTCACCTTCGGGGCGGCGATGTCGGTGATGGTGCTGTACGTGCGTGACCAGTTGGGTCTCGGCGACCTCGGCTTCGGAGTGCTCACCACGATGAGCGCGCTCGGCGGTCTGCTCGGGTCGTGGGGCTATGGCTGGCTGGAGCGGCGGGTGAGCCTCGCCAACATCATGCGCGCCGGCCTGATCATCGAGACCGGCACCCACCTCACGCTCGCGCTCACCTCAACCGCTGCGGTCGCAGCGTCGGTGCTGTTCGTGTTCGGTATCCACGAGGCTGCGTGGGGCACGACGGCGGTCACGATTCGTCAGCGGGCGGTGCCGGCCGAACTGCAAGGGCGGGTGAGTGCCGCGTACATGCTCGGGGTGTTCGGCGGTCTGGTGGTCGGCGCGGCGCTCGGTGGGCTGATCGCTCGGGTCTGGAGCGTGACCGGTGTGTTCTGGTTCGCGTTCGCAGGCTCGGTGGTCATCCTCGTGGCGATCTGGCACACACTCGAACGGATCGCCCACGTCGAACCCGCCTGATCCCCGCCGTGCGTGGTGCCATGTCGCCGTGGTGCCGGGAGTGGACAGCGGAGCACCCTCGATGGTGCGGTGGGCGGAGCCACCACCGGATCGGATGCTCTCGAACCGGCAGGGATAGGGTCGGCGACCGATGAGCGACCACGATCTGGCTCCCGCCTTCCTGACTCCCGCCTGGCTGAGCGAGGTGCTCGGCCACGAGGTCACCGAGTTCGGTGTGCGTCGCATCGGTGACGGCCTGGTGGGCATGAACCTGCGGCTGGCGATCACCTATGCCTCCCCGTCGACGGCCTCGGCGGCGGGTTCCCCGTCGACGGTGGTGGCCAAGCTGCCGTCTCCCGACCCGACCAGCCGCGCCACGGGTATCGCCCTGCGCAACTACGAGCGTGAGGTGAAGTTCTACCGAGACCTCGCGAGCACGCTCGACATCTGCGTCGCCCACTGCCACCACGCCTACTGGGACGAGTCGAGCGGCGACTTCGTGCTGGTGATGGAGGATCTGGCCCCGGGCGAGCAGGGCAACCAGCTCACCGGATGCACCGTCGACCAGGCGCGAACGGCCGTGCTCGAGCTCGCCAAGTTGCACGGTCCGCGCTGGGGTGATCCCACCCTCCACGACATCGAATGGCTCAGCCGTCGCAACGGGCCCGAAGACACCCAGATGCTCGCCGGGATGTGGTCGATGCTCCTGCCCGGCTTCATGGGCACCTATGCGAAGTACTTGAGCGTCGAGGCGCAAGAGCTCGTCACCAGCTTCACCGAACGCATCGGCGACTGGGTCGACGGTCGCGACGGTGCCTTGACCGTCACCCACGGCGACTACCGCCTCGACAACCTGATGTTCGCTTCTCCGCAGGGTGGCCATCCGGTCGCGACGGTCGACTGGCAGTCGCCCGGTCACGCTCAGTCGACCGGCGACGTGAGCTACTTCATGGGCGCCGGCCTGCTTCCCGAGCGGCGCCGCGAGGTGGAGCGCGTCCTGGTGCACGACTACGGCCAGGCGCTCGCCGGCTACGGCATCGACGTCGACGAGAGCTGGCTCTGGCGGCACTACTGCCGCGACGCGTACGCCGGCGTGGTCATGAGCGTCGTCGCCTCGCAGATCGTGGCGACCACCGATCGCAGCGAGTCGCTGTTCGCCGCGATGGCCACCCGTCACAGCCAGCACGCGCTCGACCTCGGTGCCGCCACGCTGCTGTGAGCCTCGTGCGATGACGGGCACCGGACGTTCGTGCGATGACGGGTACCTCTGAGCGTTCTAACGTCGGCACCATGGCGTACGACCTGCCCGACTTCCACATCCCGCATGCGGAGAAGATCGAGTGGATGATCGAGACGAACGGCTGGGCGCTCGAACCGGTGCTGGCTCGCACCGACGTCGATCCACCCGTGCCCGGATACGCCTACACGATCGGGTTCCCTGCGGCGTTCGGGTTCCCGGAGGTGTTGCTGTTCGGACTCACCCCGGCTGCCAGCAACGGGCTGATCGGCCTTGTCGCCGACATGCTCCGCGGTGGCACCGAGATCCCGATCGCCGTCGAACTCGTCGGCCTGTTCGACAACGACCTGCGCTGCATCTTCGCTCCGATCGACCTCGACGAGTGGGGCGGACTCACCCAGGTGGCCTCGTCGTGGTACCGCGGTGTGGACTACCGGGTGGTGCAGCTGCTCTGGCCCGACCGCAACGGGTTCCTGCCCACCGAGGCCGGCTTCGATCAGCGTGTGCGTCCGGCGCAACCCGTCGTCGGCACCGTGCCCGCCTGAGCGGAGTGCGTCTGCCCGCATCGCCGCGTCTCGCGCAGCGACGGCCGGTGCCTCCGGTGCGGCCGTCCCGGTGCGGCCGTCCCCGGCGGGCGCCGGCGGGCGACGGTACGGTGAGCCGGTGAGTTCTCTGATCGATGCAGCTGCCCAGCGTCCTGTGCTGCTGTACGACGGCGACTGCGCGTTCTGCTCGTCGAGCGTGCGAGTGTTGCGCCGTGCGGTGAAGCGGCTCCCAGCGGTGGTGCCCTACCAGTTCAGCGACCTGTCGTCGCTGGGCGTCACGGTCGAGCAGTGTGCCGAAGCGGTGCAGTGGGTGGGTGTCGACGGTGGCCGAGCGAGCGGTCACCTCGCGGTGGCCCAGGTGCTCGTCGATGCCGGCAGGGCCTGGCCGATCGTCGGCCGTCTGTTGCGTGCACCGGTGGTGTCTCCGATCGCCGGCTGGGTGTACCGCTGGGTGTCGCGCAATCGGCACCGCCTCCCGGGTGGCACGCCGGCCTGCTCACTCGGGCCCGACGGCCGCCGCCCCTGAGCCCGATCGGACGCAGTCGCTCGGGTCAGCGTTGCCCGTAGGTGTCGATCAGCTCGGTCATCGACACCATCCGGTAGCCGTCCTCGAGGTAACGCTCGAGCACCTCGGGCAGCGCGTCGATCTCGGTGCGGCGAGCCAGCACCAGCTCGTCGTCGGGGCCGGTGAACTCGAACGCCGACCGGCCGATCCCGTCGTGGAAGATCACGACCGCACCCTCGTGGACGGCTTCGATGTAGTTCGCACGCACGCCGGGCATGTCGTCGACGGCGGTGTCGTTGCCCGGATCGCGACTCACCGACCACAGTGCGAGGTCGTGGCCGAGTTCGGCCGCAGCGGTGAGCACCGTGCCAGTGACGTGTCCTTTCACTGGCCGGAACCAGCGTGGGCGGTCGCCGGACAACTCGGCCACGGCATCGGCGCCGCGCTCGATCGTGGCGCGGACATCAGCGGGCGACTCGATGACGGCGCTGAAATGGTCGAAGGTGTGGTTCGCCACCTCGTGTCCGTCGGCGATCATCCGCCGCACGAGGTCGGGCAGGCGCTTCACCTGCTCGCCGATCAGGAAGAACGTGGCGGGCACCTCGTAGCGCTCGAGGATGTCGAGCACCTCGCCGGTGAACTGCTTGGTGGGGCCATCGTCGAAGGTGAGCGCCAACACCTTGGTGCCGTCGGTGTCGACGCTCCACCAGACGCCCACGCCGCCGCGGGTCATGCCGGCCTTCACGGTGGCCGCGAAGTTGCCGTCGAGGTGGCTGGAGCCGAGGTGCTCCCCGAGGGCAAAGGTGCCCACGGGCGCTGCCACGGCGGCGATCCCTGCACTGCTGAGGCCAGCCCGTCGGAGAAACGTCCGTCGATCCACGGCCGTTGAGCCTACGAGCGGTCCCGTGGCGACAGTGTTCTGGTTTCATTGAGCTCGCGTGCCAGTTCGTCGAGCGTCACGACGTCCGCAGCCAGCAGTCGGGTGCGTCGGTCGACGTCGAAGGGCGCTGCGAGCACGAGCGACCGGTAGTTGGCGTCGGGCTGCTCGAGCAC
>Ga0105047_10012055_pt1 | contig 13954 bp, 10 predicted proteins | sample MAT04_FD_78384 | JGI IMG/M metagenome (GOLD analysis project Ga0105047, IMG submission 78384) | Freshwater microbial communities from Lake Fryxell liftoff mats and glacier meltwater in Antarctica - MAT-04 (megahit assembly) | ecosystem: Environmental > Aquatic > Freshwater > Ice > Liftoff...
GGTCCAGGGTGACCCGTGGTTTTTCCACGAATTCGCTATCCACTTCGATTCGCTCCACCCCGCTGCCCGGGAGTTCGTATTTAAAATCGCGGAATAACATTTCACAAATCGTGACCAAGCCGCGGGCACCGGTTTTTTCTCCTGCCGCACGTGCTGCGATCCAGCGCATGGCTTCTTCCCGGATGTTGGCCTCAATGCCATAGGCCGCAAACGCCTGTTCATATTGCCGGAGAATACTTCCTTCCGAGGTGCGTAGAATTTGAAATAAATCCTCTTCACCTAATCCATGACAGAACACGCGCACCGGGAGACGTCCGATAAATTCGGGTTCAAATCCAAACTCAATAAAGTCGCGCGTGCCAGCTTCCGCGATCAAGCCGTCCTCGCTGTCTGGCAGCCGCGTTTCCGCACCAAACCCCAGGGTGCCGGTGCGCAAACGTCGCGAGACCTGTTCGCCGATGCGTTGAAATGCACCGCTGACGATGAAAAGAATATTGCGGGTATTGATGCTCTCGCGATTCACCTTCCCTTTGCGTTGAAACTCCAGCGCGGCCTGAATCTGCGATTGCATATCGGTCGGGCTGCGTAAGGGCACCTCGGTCTCTTCCATCAACTTGAGCAATGCGGTTTGCACACCGCGCCCGCTCACATCACGTCCAGACAGATTGGATGCCGACGCGATTTTATCAATTTCATCGACGTAAATAATCCCGGCCTGCGCGAGGGCGAGATCACCTCCGGCTTTGTGAACAAGCTCGCGCACCAAATCTTCGACATCACCCCCGACATAACCCGTCTCACTGAACTTCGTCGCGTCTGCTTTAACAAACGGCACCCCGATTAACTCGGCGATGTGCTTGACCAGATACGTTTTCCCCACGCCCGTGGGACCCACCAGCAGCACGTTTTGCTTGGTGTAATCGCGTTGAGCCAGCGCAGAATCGAGGCGGCAGGCGCGCACGTGGTTGTAATGATCGCACACCGCAATCGCGAGCACCTTCTTCGCCTCATCCTGCCGGATTACAAAACGATCAAGATGCCGGGTGATATCCCTTGGGCGCAGCTTAAAATCAAAGGGATCGGCAGCGTCGGGCGTCTCGCCATCCCCGTCGCCGGTTTCCGCATTTTCGGTGGATTGCACGGAACTGGAGAAGGCCACGTTTTCCCCAAATTGCGATTTGAGAAATTCAGAAAGACGCCGCTGCAATTCGTCGGGACCGGGGATAGGAGAGTCACTCATTAAATACGATACGAGAGCGCAAGGGGCATTGGATGGAAAATGCGCAGTTTATCGAGTTGCAGTAAACAGTGCCGTGGGTGTGGTGGCAACAATTTCCAAAGACGGATCCGCTGCTTTAGCTGCCGCGGCAAGGGTGCGGGCCTGCTCAGCAAGGCCCATTTCAGCAGCGAACACAGCGGCACATGCCAGCGCCTCAGCTTGGCTTTTTCCTGTCATCTTCGCCGCAAAATTCGCATGTATTTCCAGCAATGTTTCAGGCGCGAAATCGGACACCAGCACCTCAATCGCGCCATACGGTGTTTTTGTCTGAAAAGCGCCTTTGTTGAAACCATTGAAACCCTCACGATAACGCGTGCCTCGACGCGAAACGATTTCTTTTGGATAACCCGCCGTGCTCACACCCGTTCCGATGGTATTCAGAAAGGCCTGCAACATTTCCGCCCGCGCGAGCAGTTTCTCTTTCTCCGCCTGGAATTTCTCGCTTTCCACTTCGGTCACTTTTAGTTGCCTCGACAGACGCTCAAATTCATAGCGGGGCACATCAGCGGAAACAGCGGTGACCACGCCATTCCAGCGCTTTTCCTCACCAGCCACACGCTCAGTTTCGACGCGCGCCTTTTCCGCATCAATTTTCGCTTGTTCTGCATCGCGTTTCGCTTTTTCTTCGAGCGCGCGTTGGCGATCCGCTTGATCGGAAAACACTCTGCCACGGACTTCAATGATTCGTTTCGTCACATTCAAACGTGTTTGCAGCACGTCGGAACTGCTCAGTGATTCGGAAAATCCGCGCACCTCAGTCAGCGCCTCTTCGACTTCTGCTGGTGACTTCAATTTATCAGCCTCCCGCTCCAGCGTGCCAATCCGCTCATGCATATCGAGCAGCTTTTGAGTAGGCGCATGCATATCAGAAATCCATGCAAGCTGGCCGTCGGGCTCAATCGCCACAAAGGCCTTCAAGATTTTCCCTGATTCATCCCAATGCTGACCCTGCCAGTTGCCAAGCCCCGCCAACAGGAGCAGCAAACTTTTCCCATCCGGCTGCTTAAACTCGCTCACCTCGCTCTCCAATACAAAATCCGAGCGCGTCAGCAGCACAGCCGCACGAGCAAAAAAGTCCGCCAAAGGCAAATCCGCAGGTTCATTGGAAAACACCGCATGCTTCTGCAAATCCGAAAGCAAGCGCACCGAAACCCCGCGATCCCCGTGGAACAAAGCCGATATCGCACCCAGCAACCTGGCCCAGTTTTGCGCCGGTTGACCCACCTCTTCATTGGAAGCCAATCGCACAAAAACCGCCTGCGCATCCTTGAATCGGCCACTCGAAAGCAAGCGCATCGCCTCCTCATACTGATCGCGACTTTCCCCCACGAGCGTCTCCCGGAAATCCGTGGCCGCCAGCGGAAAACTTTGCGCCGCACTTCCAGCGTTTCGCCCTCCTTTGTCACCGTCTTTCGCAAACATCATCCATCCAAAAACCACCACGGCCACGACCACCGCCAGCAGGGTCAACAGGGTCATCCATCCAAAAACCCGCTTACTCCAATCCGACTCGACCACCACACGCTGCTTGGGCCCGCGCGGTTGACGGGATTTTTCCTGCATCGCATCATACGCAAACTGCAGATGTTCAATCAGTTCATCGTAACTTTGGTAACGCTCATCGGGGTTTTTGTTGAGCATGCGATTGATGACAAACGCCATCTCGCCGGACACGTCCGGAGCGAAGGCCTGCAAACTCACCGCCTGGCTCTTTAAATGTTTGAGCGCGACCAATGAAGCCGTTGCTGCCTCAAATGGTGGGCGGCCTGCGACCGCATGAAAAAGTGTACCGCCGAGACTGTAGATGTCGCTGCGGAAATCTTCCTGCTCATGGTTTAGTTTTTCCGGCGCAATGTAGTAGGGAGTGCCCCAGACTTCGCCTCGGGCTTCCGCCTCTTTTTCCATGAGAATCGCGAGACCAAAATCCACGATTTTCGCGGTGTGGGAATTGGCAAACAAAATATTGCCCGGCTTCACATCGCGATGAATCAGACCCACCTTCGCCGCAGCCTGCAGCCCCTGCGCGATTTGCAAACCGACTTCCAGCACCTGCACTTCGGCCACCCGGTTTTGCACCTGCATCAGATCGTCGAGACTTCCTTTGTCCACCAGCTCCATGGCGAGGTAAAACTGACCGTGTGCCTCGCCGAAGGTGTAAACTTTTACGACGTGCGGGTGATTAATCGAAGCGGTAATCCTGGCTTCCTGTTCAAGTTGCGCGCGGTGTTCCTGCTCCTGTCCGATATCGCGACGTAAAATTTTCAAGGCAACCAAGCGTTTTAAACTCAGATCTTCCGCCCGATATACCGCGCCCATTCCGCCTCGCCCCAGGAGTTCACGAATCGCGAAATGATTGTAGGTGCGCTCGACCTGCACCGCCGTCCCGCACAAGGGACAATGCACCTGCGCCAGCGGATCCTCATTGGAAACGTCCAGCAATGCCGCACACGAAGGGCAGGTCTGAACAAGGGTTTCTGATGGCTGGGGACTATCCGGCATAGGTTTCTGTGGTGAATGGCGAAGCCGGGGAGAACATCGTATAGACCCAGTATCGACCGGTTCTTCAGTAATTTGCAAGCGTCAGAACAATGCTCAGAGGGACTTAAATGACCTTAGCGACCTAAAGGACTTAAGCGCCCTAAGTTTCCGTGCGATGCTGCAAGCGTTTTAGGTCGTTTTTGTTGTTTAGGTCCCTCGTAGTTCTTCGGGCCCTTCGCATTGCCGTGGTAGAGCAGGTCTCGGAGACGTTTTTCATGCACAAAATCCGCTACGAATTGTTGCGGGCGCAGCGTTTCCCATTATGCTGCCTGAAATGTTTGCAACCACCGATCCGGAAGGAATGCCCCTTCCTCGAAATGATGCACCGGCCCGTCTGCGGTTGGCCGCACTCGCTTCGGCTCTGCAACGAGCCGCTTGCACGACGCTCGGCGACGGGCCCTGCCTCGTCGATGGCGATGAAGCCCCATGGCTGGCGCTGGGCCTCGGCTGGCAGGCCGGGCACGCTGGGCACTCTGGATCCGCGATTCGCTCGCTGGAACACGATTCGCAAAATTTCATTTTCTCCGGAGACGGCCGACGCGCCGGACGCGTGCTCCTCGATCTTTGGCCCTGGCTGCCTGGTGATCGCGCATGGCAACGATTGCGCGATGCCTCGCCGACCGCCGCAGGTCCCACGGTTTTTGGCTGGCGCTGTGGCGCGCTGGGAGTCACGCCTGAACAAACCGCCGGGGCTGCCATGTTTGTCGAAGCTGCCATTCAACTCGTCGCAAAAGCGGGCGGCAGTCTTTCGCGGGAATCGCTCCTTCGCGATATTCCAGATCGCACGACCGGATTTGCGCCCGCACAATTGTGGCGATTTTTTTATGAGGAAGGTCAGGATGGCAGCGGCATTTCGCTTGCGGTCGTTTGACTCCCAATAGAATGAGGGCTTAGGTTAATAAAATGGCTGTTGATTTTCCTGAAATTGAGATGGACGAATTGGTGGATACCGATTCCGAAACCGGTCTTGATGTGCCGTGGAACGTGGTGGTTTTTAATGATCCGGTTAATTTAATGTCCTACGTCACCATGGTTTTCGAAAAAGTTTTTGCTTACGGAAAAGAGCGCTCCGAGAAACACATGATGGAGGTGCATGAACTGGGGCGCTCCATCGTCTGGTCGGGTGTTCGGGAGAAAGCCGAATATTATGTGGAGCGCTTGCATAGTTTCCAATTGCTCGCCGCCATGGAGCATCAATCACGCTGACCTATGGAAGTTTCCCTCGGCACTCAAGGCAGTTTGGTTTTAAATCGGCTGGATCCATTTCTCACGGAGATCCTGCGTCAAATTCCCGACGCGGCAAATCCAGCGGGTGATGCCAACGCGCTGGCCCGGCTTTCGCCTCCGCCTATCGTTGGAGAAGTGGACGATGAATTTTTGCAGGATTGGGAGGACTACGTGAAGCCCGAATTGCAAGCGTTGTTTTCCGAGGCGCTCAGCGTGGTTTCGCAGGACTTGCTCGGTTTGATGAATCATCCGACAAACGCGCGGAATCGCCTGGAGATTCCGCTGGAGCATGCCGACGCCTGGATTAACGCGCTGAATCAAGCGCGCATCGTGCTCGCAGAACGTCATCGTTTTACCGAGGACGAGCTTGGTAAATGCGGCATCCTTTGTTTTGAAAGCCGTCGCGACCTTGCGCTGGTGCAGATGAATTTCTACGCTATGATCCAGGAAATGCTGATTCGCTGGATCTCCGATGATCTGGAAGATTTGGAATTGGAAGAAAGCTGAGGCCAAACGCCAAGATTTGTATTGCGCAATTGGCCGGGGCTTGAGTTGGCTGAATGCGACCGAATGGATTCCTTAGATTGCAACAGCCCCCGCCAGGACGCCCTGCTCGCCGATTGGCAGCTTGTGTTGCACCGCCGAGCAGACGAGGCAGCGATTTTGAATGATGACGGTCGCGCGCTGCGGACCATCGCTCAAATAGAAGAAGACGCAGTCGCCTTTGCCACGCAGTTTGCCAAGCTCAATCTTATTCAAGGCAACATTCTGCTTTTTCTCGCTGCGAATGATCCGGCTTGGCCGGGTGTTCTACTGGCCGCATTGCGAACGGGAGTCACGCTCATGCCCGCAGAACCCGACTTCCGCTGCGCAGATGATATCGATTGGCTGGAGACAATGGGCGTGGCCGCCATCGCCAAACTGGACGATTCGCAGTTCTCTCTTCAACGCACGAACATCCTTCCGTGCCAATGGGAGGGCGACGTTCCGGCGATGCTGAAGTTGACCAGCGGCACGACTGGCAAACCGCGCGCCGTGCGATTTACCAGCATGCAACTCTGGCACGATGGCGACCGCATTTTACATGACATGGCTTTACTGCCCGGGGATCGTAACCTCGCCGCAATTGCCTTCGCGCATTCTTACGGGCTGGGAAATCTCGTGCTCCCTTTGCTGATGCAGGGCATTGCGCTGGTGTTGGTGCCCAACCCTCTGCCGCACACCCTGGCCCATGCATGCACGTCGGGTGCTGCGACCGTTTTTGCCGGTGTGCCCCTGATGTTTCGCGCCCTGGCGCAGAGTCCGGGCATCAAAAATCTTGGCTCGCTCCGACTTTGCATTTCGGCGGGAGCACCTTTGGATTCAGAGGTGGCGAAGGAATTTGAAGCGCGTTATAAGCTGGCTATTCATCCGTTCTATGGCTCCAGCGAATGCGGCGGGATCTCGTACGATAGCGCATCAGATTGCGGGACGGTAACCGGTCGGGTTGGCTCGGTGATGCGGCACAATACCCTCACGCTCCAACCCGTGGAAGGAGACCTGGCACATTGTCAAATCGCGGGGCCCGGCGTGGGCGATGCCTATCACCCGTCGCAACCGGGAGATGAAGAGGTGCTGCATGGCGGGGTGTTTTGTCCTGCGGATTTGGTCGAGTTCATCGACGGAGCGCTGCACCTGCGCGGGCGGCGGGATGATTTAATCAATCGCGCCGGAAGAAAAATCCATCCGGCTGAAGTGGAGACCGCATTACTCCGCGCGGGTTGCGCAAAGGAAGCGGTGGTGTTCGGAGTAAAAAACGGAAGCCGCGAACCCTTGATCGTCGCCGCCGTCGTGGGAGCGATTTTAGAAGATCAACTTATCCGTCGCCATTGCGCGGCGAGTCTTCCCGCATGGATGCTGCCCGAGCGAATTTGGCGGGTCGAAAGCATCCCGGCCAACTCGCGAGGAAAAACCAGCCGCAAGCTCTTGGCTGCTCTATGGCTGGATACATTCACCAACAAATCAACAATCAACATATCAACTTGCAAAAACAAGGTATTCATGTAGCTTGTCAGAGTGAAATCCGGGCAGGCATCGAAGCGAAAGCGACGCATGAAAGCCTATTCCTACATCCGGTTCTCGACCCCACAACAAGCCGAAGGTGACAGTCTTAGACGCCAGCTTGATCTCAGCGACCAATACGCCACAAAACATAATCTCGAAATCGACGACTCCCTTCGGATCACCGATCTCGGGAAATCCGCTTACAAGGAAAAACACCTCTCGGAAGGAGCCCTCGGAGAATTCCTGAAAGCCGTCGAAGCTGGTGAAGTTGAACGGGGCAGCTACCTGCTGGTCGAATCGCTGGACCGTCTCAGCCGTGCGTGCGTGCCAAAAGCACTGCGTTTGTTTTTGAACCTGCTCGAACACGGGATCAAAATCGTTACATTGGGTGACGAGCGTTGCTACTCGGAACAATCTGTCAGTAAAGACATGACGGAAATGATCATCAGTATTGCGATCATGTCCCGTGCACACGAGGAGAGCCAACGAAAGGCTCAGCGAGTCGCCGCAGCATGGCAGGCAAAACGCGATCAGATTGGACAGAAAAAGCTAAGCCGCAACTGCCCCCGCTGGCTTCGATTGAGTGAAGACCGCAAAAGCTTTGTAATCATTCCGGAACGGGTCAAACTCGTAAAAGAAATCTTCGATCTTACTATTGAGGGACTGGGGCGTCAGGCCATCGCCACTCGGCTCAATCGGCGTTCCGAACCCGTGTGGAACCAGCCTCGCAAACCGCCTGGCCTGGATGTCGCAACAAGCCTGGGCGTCGTTCTTGACGCTCAAGGAGAAAGCAGGCCTGCGGGAATTGGACCAGACATAGGCTGGGATGAATTTCGCGACGCAGATACCGATGGTCTGCCTGATTGGGTGGAAGCCCTAGGAATCACCGACCCAGCGGCAGACTTCGACAACGATGGCCTCTCAAACCTGGCCGAGTATCAGACCCATTTAACAGACCTTGAGGCACCAGACTCCGACGGTGATGGGCTTTTCGATGGCGTCGAAGTTCTTACCCACGGGACCAATCCGCTCAGCACTGATTCGGACTCCGACGGCATGGCCGACGGATGGGAAATCACCAATGGGCTGAATCCTCTGGCTGACGACGCACAAAGCGATCTGGACGACGATGGGCCTTACCAATCTATTTGAATACACTTGGGGCTTCGACCCAGCAGACCCAGCCGATGCCAACCGTGATACAGACACTGATGGCTTACCAGACCATTGGGAAATCACCTATTTCAGCCATGCAACAAGTGCCTCAGCGACTGAAGATCCAGACAACGATGATCTGACAAATGTTCAGGAATTTCAAAATACCACCGAACCAAACGACTGGGACACTGATGGCGACCTGCTTCCAGACGGATGGGAAGTAGAATTTAATCTCGATCCTCGTGACGCAACAGGAAACAACGGAGCAAACGGAGACCCAGACGACGACGGTCTGAACAACCTTCAAGAAGGAATCAACGGCAGTAATCCTGGTCTTGAAGACTCGGACGGTGATGGCACGAATGACGGTCCAGAGGTGGGCCAAGGCAGCAACCCCAACGACCCGAGCGACGGTGGTCAGGCCCCGCCTCCAGAAGAGATTGTGGAGGTTCCCTTCAGTGTCGGCGACCCAAGCGGCAGCCATTCAGAACGATGGAAATTGAACATCGTCGCAAACGGACCGGACGACACTCGGCAATTCGGATTTGTAAGTCCGAATTTTGGAGAGATGGGAACCCAAAACTTTAAATTGCGGCTGGGAAATACTTACACAATCTCAATCACCCACATTGCTACCAATATCGAAGAAGGTGGACCCGACTACGACTGGGAGGCAAGAATTGACGGTAAACCGAATGGTGATGGGGACGACGAAGCTAACCATTTCTTTATGGTGGGCCAAGCATGGTTGGTGGACAATCGACAAGGGCTGCTCACCACTGAAAAACACGGAGACGACACAAACATCGCGGCAAGTAGACAGGCCAAACTCCTACCAATTAAGTTCTCAGTTGAAAGTTATAGTGCTACTATCACTCCGCCTGATCCCGATGTTACATCAGTGGCTTTATCTGGTGGCGGAGCATCGCTCTTAATCGCAAAAGGGGATGATCCAACCTTCGAAATCAAGGCCACTGTAAAAGCAATCGTGTCTGGGGTTGCAAATAACATTCCATCTGTAAACGCGGCCATTTCAAAGTGGAAACTCAAAATTAGGCAGGATGTAGTAGCGTATGGTGGTAGTAGCATCGAATATCCAAACCTTCACGTCAACGTTACTGGTTCCCCTGTTCCAGGAACAGATCTACCACAGGGCGGATTTCCTGAACGTGCCTTTGTAGGTAGCAATGACATACAGGAAGTTGAGTATAGCGACTCACCAGCACAGACATATAAATCCGCTTGGCAGATAAATCCCCCAGACGAGGAAGGCATAATTCAACTTCCAACACCAGGCATCGGTCCTCTTCAAAAAGCAACGAATGATGTCACGTTTATCACTTGGGTCTATGTCGAACACGAAGACACCGAGGAAAAGATATATTTGAAGTGGGTAAAATGGAAAACCAAATGGGTTATTAACTTCGACATTGAATTTTCCAACGGGCAAACAAATGTCGACATCGATAGCAAACCTACTTGGCAATTCGAAAAGATCGAAGAAGGTGACGCACCTGCTCCCCAAGATCCTGCGGAGCAACCTTTTGTCCCACAAGAAACCCTAGTCCCACAATGATGAGATACTTAACAATATTGATATTTGGCTTAGTTGCGGCTACTGCTTCAGCTCAAAAGTACATTGAGGTCGGTCACCCCAACAACCAAAGCAAGCTTGTGTGGAGCAATAACCTATCAATTGTCGAAGCGATTTCAAGCGTGCCTAATAGGATGGATGGAGACGGGGTCATCATGCTCCTCAGGCAGAACACTGTTTACTTGTTATCACAAAAGTTAGAGAAAACTGATTTGGCCAAGATGTACCTTGAGCGCACTGACAAGCTTTATCTGATTGAAAGCTTACTGGACAGGAGTGAATTTGATCAGAAGTATCCAAACTTAATTCCTGTCAAGATTGACACCTTTGCCGATTATCAGAAATCGGCAATTCAATCCAATAAAGCGATGGACTCCCCAATCCAGACAGAGACTGTCAGCGAATCGACAACAACCGAAGAAGAAATAAAAATAGGTACACCGACTTCAACGTTTATTCAAGAAGAGCATTCTGGGAATGCATTTTCAGCTGAAACAAAAACACTCAGTCAGGACTCTCAGGAGGCAAAATATAACGTGTTTGCGCCTTGGTTAATAGGAGGCATATTAATCACAGTAATCGTGTTGCTGGTGGTCAAGCTGCGCAGAAAACAATGAGAGCATTTGGCTGCTTCACTGCTTTTTGTGGGAAAGTTTGCACTCAGCTCGGCAATTCAAATTAGGAGCTAAGAATGAGAAAGCAATATCTTATGGTCTTCGTTGAAGACGAGTGCAGCCGGAGAGTGGAATTTCAGCTTTCAACTTACTTCAGAAAGTGAACTCCGCCCCCCTGCCCATGCAAAGGCAGTGCCAATCGCTCCACTTCGTTCCGGCGATTGTCACAGCCTTTGCTTCAACCCGCGACCCAAAGAAGTGTTCGGCGGCAGGCAAGGCCCGCAGTAAAGGAGAGCCTTGCCGGCCGCCGAAATGTGGTTTCGATTGCGCTCATTGCCGCGCAGGCTAGAGATCGATCAAGAGAGTTGAGGTTGGAGCAAGAGCACGGGCCGTCAATCAGCTGCGGCTTCGCCGCGTGGCAGTCACAACCGGCATAGACAAATCCACGAGCCAAATGGTGCCGAGCCAGCCGGATTGTTGGCTTCGGGATTCGACGGCCGCAGGCAGTTGGTTTGCGCTTTTCAGGTTTCCGTGGACGGGGAACAGAGATCGCCCAGCAACCAGTATGATTCTTCATACTGCTGAGACACGGATCAACGTGAGATGCCTTTCGGCATTCACGCCAAAATTGAAGACGTTTGATTCTTGTGAAGCAAGCACCTCAATGTCAGGAACGACTAGATCGACTCACCATCACAAAATATGCCAGACGCCACTGGGCAGTCTGGCTTGAAGGAGAACTGGTTGCGTAACGAAGCGTCAACTGTGGTGGACGAAACTGGCACCGTCTCGCCGTTGACTATCACAATAGGCGGGCAGTGATTGCCGCATGCTGAGGAGAGCGAACCACACAAGGTTCCTGCAAACCTCCTCGAGTTCGAAAATTAATCTTCCTCGTGTTCAGAGCGTGTTTCAAAGCGCGTGAATTCTTTGAGAAATGTCAGCTTTATTTCACCCACCGGACCGTTTCTCTGCTTGGCGATGATGAGTTCCGCCTCCCCTTCCCGCTTCGATTTTTCTTCCTCATCTTCCGCGTAAAGTTCCGGGCGCACCAACAACGCAATCACGTCGGCATCCTGTTCGATGGAGCCCGACTCACGAAGATCGCTCATGCGGGGACGTCCCCCGGTGCGGTTCTCCGATTGACGATTCAACTGCGCTAGAACGATGATCGGGAGGCTGAGTTCTTTGGCCAACGCTTTGATGCCGGCGGAAATTTCGGAAATTTCCAACTGCCGATTGTCCATCGCCCGTTTGCTTGGCGATTTCAAGAGTTGCAAATAATCGATCACGATCAATTGAATATCATGCGCGGACTTCATCCGACGCGCTTTCGCCCGTAACTCCAGCACGGTCAAACCCGGTGTGTCATCAATGAACATCGGGCAGCTGGCCAGACGTGCACCGGCCGCAGTCAGATGGCCAAAATGTTGCGCCGAGAGAAATCCTTCGCTGACTTTCTTTGGATTGACACGCGCGACCGAGCAGAGCATGCGTTCAACGAGTTGGGTCGCCGTCATTTCCAGGCTGAAAACCGCCACGCCTTTTTTGCATTCGAGTGCGACGTGTTCGGCCACATTCATGGCTAGGGAGGTTTTGCCCATACTGGGACGCGCCGCGATCACGATCATCTGTCCGGGGTGCAGGCCGGTGGTCATTTGATCCAATTTAATAAACCCGGTCGGCAGACCGATCGCTTCGCCATTGTTGGAGTAAAGGCGTTCGATGGAAGCCATGGCTTCCATGACAGCCTCTTTCATCGGCGTGTAACCCGTTTTAACCCGTTGATCGCTCAACTCAAAAATGCGTTGCTCGACTTCATCCAGCAAAGTGTCCGGTTCTTCCTGCGAAGTGTAACCGCGCGCTGCGCAATCCGTGCAAACTTCGATGATGCGCCGCAGGGTGCATTTTTCCTGCAAGATCTCGATGTAAAACGGGGCGTTCACCGCCGTGGGGGTGTATGTGAATAAGTGCGTGACGAATGCCGCGCCGCCGACTTTATCCAGTTGCCCCTCATCCGTGAGCGCCTGAGTCAAAGTGATGAAATCGATGGGCTTGGAGTTATTCCAAAGCGAAACCAGCATTTCATACACGATCTGATGGGCGGGGATATGAAAATGCCCGGCGGTGATCTGCTCCACGCAGTTCCCGATCAATTCCTTGGGGGCGATCAACATCGAGCCCAACAAACCCTGTTCAGCCTCCAGCGAGTGCGGGAGCGACCTGTGAATATCCGGTGAAGAACCCCCGTTTTTCTTCCGGCCCTGAGCCCGCTTATCAGCAGCGGCCCCGTTGGGAGGCGTCCCGCCTGATTCGGGCATGGCAGGGTCGTTCATGATTCAATCGGGCATTACCAAGCGTGCGACTTCTTCCGATCAAACTCCCCCGCTGCAAGCCGCAATTTACAGGGGAAAAATATCACGCTCAGTGGGTATAATCTCCCAACCGTGCGCGTTGAAAACAAAATCAGGCGCGCCGACGGCGAGGGCGATCGCCTTCTTCTTCCGGCTCTTCCTCTGCTTGCACAGGCTCAGGAGCGACTTCGGCTTTCACGACGATTTTCAATTTCGCCAAAACATCGGCGTGTACTTTGATAGGCACTTCGAATTCGCCTGTTTCCTTGATCGGACGCTCCAAAAGGATGCGATGTTTTTCGATGGTTTTGCCGCCACCGAGTTCCACGGTTAGACGTTCCACGAGATCGTTGAGGCTGATGGAACCAAAGGCTTTGCCTTGTGAACCGGTGTTGAGGGTGAAGATCACCTTCATTTTGCCCAGGCGACGCGCTAGTTCTTCGGCTTCGTTCAACTCCTTGGCTTCGCGCTCAGCACGCTTGGCTTTAAGACGCTCGATCTGACGCAGCGTTGCGGGATTCGTTTCGAAAGCGAGGCCCTGCGGAATGAGGTAATTGCGGGCGTAACCGGCACGCACCTTCACAATATCGGCTTCAGCGCCGAGTGCGGGGATGTTTTCGTTTAAAATAATTTCCATCTGGGCCATAAGAGATCTCCTGGTAAAAAAGGGACCGCAAAATGCGCGCGACCGGTCCTGTGGTCAAGCGCCATATTGCAAATTTTTTAATCAGCCTTCGAGCGGACGCACCACCATGATCCCGGCGTGCGTGCTAAATTGGTTCAAATAATCGCTCAAGCGCGAGTCCAGCACGACTTTTTTCAGGTTGCGCGAGGCATGCAAAAAGCGGAGCACGCCATTTGCGTCCCGCGCTGCGAGCCCGACATGCGAGGTGTAGCCACCCTGCCAGGTGCTCACGATGCAAATGATGTCGCCGTTTTGAATTTTCGATTCTATGGCGCGCACCCGGCTTTTTGGAATGTAGTAAATGCCACGCGCGGAAAGTTGCGCCTCGATTTTCTGCATGTAAGGCACCTGGGAAGGATCGGCGCGCAATTGACGGAACTTGTGCGGCACGGCACCCATGTATTTCATAGTGCGTCTAAGCGGCACGCCACCGAGTTGTTTGGTCACATCCGTCACCAAACC
>Ga0105047_10012056_pt1 | contig 13954 bp, 8 predicted proteins | sample MAT04_FD_78384 | JGI IMG/M metagenome (GOLD analysis project Ga0105047, IMG submission 78384) | Freshwater microbial communities from Lake Fryxell liftoff mats and glacier meltwater in Antarctica - MAT-04 (megahit assembly) | ecosystem: Environmental > Aquatic > Freshwater > Ice > Liftoff...
CGCTTGGGGCGCTTGGGGCGCTTGATGCGCTTTCGGCGCGTGAAGCGGCAGCCGAGGGCGCAGGCGGGCTCGGTGAGGAACTCGACCGCCGCGTCGTTCAGGTGGCGCAGCGCATCCGGCAAGACGGTGTCACGCACAACGTCTTCAGCGACGACCCGGCGGTGGCGTCTGCCTCGCGGCCCTGGTCGCTGGAACTGCTGCCGCAGTTGATCGAGGCCAGCGAATGGGCCGGCATCGAAGCTGGCGTGGCGCAGCGTGCCGAGCTGCAGCAGCGCGTACTGGCCGATCTGTACGCCACCGGCCCCGGCAGCCAGCGTCTGCTGCATGAAGGCCTGCTGCCGCCGGCGCTGCTGCTGCGCCACCCGGGCTGGCTGCGGCCGATGGTGGGGTTCAAGCCGCCGGCCTTTCCGGATGGAGTGCAGGGCGAAACCGGCGGAGACAGCGCCGACGAAGACGGCCTGCGTCTGTTCATCGTCGCCTTCGACCTGGCGCGCGGCCCCGACGGCCGCTGGTGGCAGGTGGCGCAGCGCACCCAGGGGCCGTCGGGCCTGGGTTACGTGATGCACAACCGCATGGTGGTGGCGCGGCAGTTCCCGGACGCCTTCCGCGAAATGCGTGTGCAGCGTATCGCCAGCAGCTACCGCCGTCTGCTCGACACGGTGGAGCGTGCGGCCAAGGCCGTGGCCGCGCGCCTGGGCGACGGCGCGCCGCGCGTGGTGCTGCTGACACCCGGCCCGTACAGCGAAACCTACTTCGAACACGCCTACCTGGCACGCTACCTCGGTGTGCCGCTGGTCGAGGGCGGCGACCTCACGGTGCGCGGCGACCGCCTGTTCCTGAAAACCATGGAAGGCCTGGCGCCCGTGCACGGCCTGCTGCGCCGCCTGGACGACGACTGGTGCGACCCGCTGGAGCTTCGCTCGGACAGCACCCTGGGCGTGCCCGGCCTGCTGTCGGCGGCGCGTGCCGGCGCGGTGGTGATGGCGAATGCGCTGGGGAGCGCGTTCCTCGAATCGCCCGCCATCCAGGGCTTCATGCCCGGCATCGCCCGGCGTCTGATGGGCCAGCCGCTGCTGCTGCCTTCGCTGCCCACCTGGTGGTGTGGCGAAGGCGCGGCCTGGGCCGATGTGCGTGAGCATCTCGACGACAAGCTCGTGCGCAGCACCTTCCCGCGCGGCGGGCGCACCTCGCAACTGCGCGACCCCGGTGCCATGGCGGTGGACGAAGACCCCGACGCCTGGACGGTGCAAGGGCGCCTGCGGTTCTCGCGCGCCCCGATCTGGGGCGACGGTGCGGTGGCGCCGCGCCCGGCCATGGTGCGTGTCTACGCCATCGCCGAGGGCGGCGGCCGTTGGCATGTGCTGCCGGGCGGCATGACGCGCGTGGCGCGGCGCGAAGACGGCAGCGTCAGCATGCAACGCGGCGGCACCAGCCTCGACACCTGGGTGCTCACCGACGGCCCCGTCGACACCTTCAGCATGCTGCCGCGGCGGCTGGAGGTCGACGACATCCTGCAGCGCCACCGCCCGGTCAGCAGCCGCACCGGCGAAAACCTCTTCTGGCTCGGGCGCTACACCGAACGCACCGAACAACTGCTGCGCCTGGCGCGTGCCACGCTGGCAACGCTTTCCATGCCGGGCATTGCTGATGCCGCTGGCCCGGCAGAGCAGGCTCTGATGTCGGCACTGTCGACCCTGGCCGTGAAGACCGGCCTGGCGCCGCACGGCGTGCCCACGCTGGCGCAGAGCGCGCAGCTCTTCGAGCGTGCGTTGCTGGCCGGCCTGGGCGACCGAGAGGGCAGCGAGGGCACGGCCAGCATCGCCTACAACCTGGCGGCGCTGGAGCGTTCCGCCACGGCGTTGCGCGAGCGTCTGTCGCCCGAGCACTGGGGCCTGATCTGCGCCATGCGCGAAGACTTCGCGCGCGACCTCGAAGCCAGCGCCGGCGAGCTGCAGCCCCACACAGTCCAGCGCGCACAGGTGATGGCCGCGCTCGACCGTCTGGGGCTGCAGCTGGCCGGCGTGACGGGCGCGCAGACCGACCGCATGACGCGTGACCATGGCTGGCGCCTGCTGGCGGTGGGCCGGCTGCTCGAGCGGCTGATCGGCGTCACGTTGCGCCTGCGCGTGTTCATCGAGAGCCGGGCGCTGGGTTCAGGCTTCGGCTCGGTGGAAAGCATCGAGCTGCTGCTCGAACTCTTCGACAGCCTGATCACTTTCCGTGCGCGTTACCAGCGCCATGAAGACCTGCTGGCCGTGGCCGACCTGCTGGTGCTGGACAGCGCCAACCCGCGCGCCTTTGCCGGTGTGCTGCGCCGGCTGCGCACCGAGATCGTCAAGCTGCCGGGCGAGCCCGAAGTGCAGCAGGCCCTGCTCGCGCTGCTGCCCGCCGAAGGGATCGGCCTGACGCTGGAGAGCCTGCGCGGCGCCGACGACGCCGCCATCGCGCGTGCGCTGCGCGCTGTCGCAACGAGCCTCGGTCAGACTGCCAGCGTGATGGCCGACCGCGTGAGCGAACGCTTCTTCACCCTCGCCCAGGGCGTGGACCAGAGCGTGTGAACACCGCCCGCGCCATGCTGCTGGAAGTGACCCACGACACCCGCTACGACTACGCCGCGCCGGTGTCGCTGGCCCATCACCTGGCGCACCTGCGGCCCTTGAGCGACGCGCACCAGCAGCTGCTGGCCTTCCATCTGCACACCGAGCCCGCGCCAGGCGCGCTGCGCGAAGGCGTCGATGCGCTGGGCAATGCCGAGTGCCATTTCAGCCTGGCCGCACCGCACCGCCACCTAGCCGTTCGCGCCACCAGCCGCGTGCGGGTAGGTCCGCGCTTTGCGGCGCTGCAGCCTGCGGCTTCTCCGGCCTGGGACGACGTGGCCGCAGGTCTGCGCTACGTGGCCTGCGGGCCGTTCGAGACGGCGCTTGAATTTGCGCTGCCTTCGCCTTATGTGCCGCGGCTGCCGGCGCTGCGGGCTTATGCGGCCTTGTCATTCCCCCCGAGCCGACCATTGGCCGAAGCCGCGATCGAACTGATGCACCGGGTGCATGCAGACTTTCGCTACGAAAGCCAAAGCACGCAGGTGGACACGCCGCTGGCCGAGGTCTGGGCCAAGCGCCGCGGCGTGTGCCAGGACTTTGCCCACCTGATGGCGGGCGCTGTGCGCGCCCTGGGCCTGCCGATCCGCTACGTCAGCGGCTACTTGCTGACACACGCACCGGCCGGCGCCCCGGGCGCCGGCCGCGCGATGCAGGGCGCCGACGCCTCGCACGCCTGGGTGCAGGTGTGGTGTCCCGGCACACCGGGCGTGCCCGGCGACTGGCTGGACATGGACCCGACCAACGACCTCATTCCCGGCACCGGCCATGTGCGCGTGGCGGTTGGCCGCGACTTCGGCGACGTGACGCCGCTGCGTGGTGTCATACGTGGTGGCGGCGGCCGCCACACGCTGCGTGTGGGCGTCACCACACGCGTGCTGGACCCTGAACGCGCAGAGCCGGAACGACACTTGCTTGACAAGCCCTGATGGAGACCCGAACACCATGAAGTCGGCCTTTGACGAGATGCACACCGCCGAGCGGCAGGTGCGCGAGCAATACCAGGTCTACCAGCGCTGGCTGGAGCAGCAGCCGCCTGAACTGATGCAGGCCCGCCGCAGCGAGGCCGAGATGATCTTCCGCCGCGTCGGCATCACCTTTGCCGTCTATGGCGCGAAGGACGAAGGCGGTTCGGGCACCGAGCGCCTGATTCCCTTCGACCTCATCCCCCGCGTCATCCCGCAGGCCGAGTGGGTGGTGATGGAGGCCGGGCTCGCGCAGCGCGTGACGGCGCTGAACCGTTTCATCCACGACGTCTATCACGACCAGGAAATTTTGAAAGCCGGCATCGTGCCCGCCGATCAGGTGCTGCAGAACGCGCAGTTCCGTTCTGAAATGATGGGCGTGAACGTGCCGGGCGGCGTCTATTCGCACATCTCGGGCATCGACATCGTGCGCGCCTCGAACTTGGAAAATTCGGCCGATGGCAGCGGCAAGTACTACGTGCTGGAGGACAACCTGCGCGTGCCCAGCGGCGTGAGCTACATGCTGGAAAACCGCAAGATGATGATGCGGCTCTTTCCCGAGCTGTTTGCGATGCACCGCATCGCGCCAGTCGCCCACTACCCCGACCTGCTGCTGGAAACGCTGTGTGCCGTGGCCCCGGTCGGCGTGAGCGAGCCCACCGTGGTGGTGCTGACCCCCGGCATGTACAACAGCGCCTACTTCGAACACACCTTCCTGGCGCAGCAGATGGGCGTGGCGCTGGTCGAGGGCCAGGACCTCTTCGTCAAGGACGGTTTCGTCTACATGCGCACCACGCAGGGCCCGCAGCGCGTGGATGTGATCTACCGCCGCGTCGACGACGACTTCCTCGACCCCGGCGTCTTCCGCGCAGACAGCACGCTGGGTTGTGCCGGGCTGCTGGATGTCTACCGCGCCGGCAACATCACGCTGAGCAATGCCGTGGGCACCGGCATTGCAGACGACAAGAGCATCTATCCCTACGTGCCGAAGATGATCGAGTTCTACCTCGGCGAGAAGCCCATCCTCAGCAACGTGCCGACATGGGTGTGTCGCGACAAGAACGACCTGGCCTATGTGCTGGCCCACATGCACGAACTGGTGGTGAAGGAAGTGCATGGCGCCGGCGGCTACGGCATGCTGGTCGGGCCGGCGGCCACCAAGGCCGAGGTCGAAGCGTTCAAGGCCGTGGTGAAGGCCAACCCCGCGAACTACATCGCCCAACCCACGCTGAGCCTGAGCAGCTGCCCCACCTTCGTGGACAGCGGCATCGCGCCGCGCCACATCGACCTGCGGCCCTATGTGCTGAGCAGCGGCAAGCACGTTCAGACCGTGCCCGGCGGCCTGACCCGTGTGGCGTTGAAGGAAGGCTCGCTGGTGGTGAATTCTTCGCAGGGCGGTGGCACGAAAGACACCTGGGTTCTGGAAACATGAGGCCCCCAAGCTCGCTATCGCTCGCTACCCCCCCGAGGGGGCCGTCCGCCAGCGGCCCGGCAGAGCCGGTTCCGCGGCGGGAAGCTTGGGTTTTGCATCGAGGAGACCGATGATGCTTTCTAGAACTGCCGACCACCTGTTCTGGATGGCGCGCTACATGGAGCGCGCCGAGAACACCGCGCGCATGCTGGACGTGAACTACCAGACCGGCCTGCTGCCGCAGCACGACGACGACGCCGAAGAAGAAGGCTGGCGCGGTTTGCTGTCCATCAGCGAACTGACCGGGAGCTTCTCGAAGAAGTACGAGCAGGTGACGGCGCGCAACGTCATGGACTTCATGGTGCGCGACGAGACCAACCCGAGCAGCCTCGTCAGCTGTGTGCAGGCGGCGCGCGAAAACGCACGTGCCGTGCGCGGCGCGCTCACCACCGAGGTGTGGGAAACGCAGAACCAGACCTGGCTGGAATTCATGCGCGTGCTGAAGGACCCGGCCTTCGAGCGCGACCCGAGCAGCCTCTTCGAATGGGTGAAGTTCCGCAGCCACCTGAGCCGCGGCGTCACGGTGGGCACCATGCTGCAGGACGAGGCGCTGCACTTCCTGCGCATCGGCACTTTCCTGGAACGCGCCGACAACACCGCGCGCCTGCTCGACGTCAAGTTCCAGGCGCTGGCGGGTGGCGACTATTTCGGCCCGGTAAAGGTGACGGCTCAAGGTGCGCAGCCGCAGGAAGTGGATTTCTACCACTGGAGCGCGATCTTGCGCTCGGTCTCGGGCTTCGAGATCTACCGCAAGGTCTACCGCAACGTCATCCGCCCGGACCGGGTGGCCGAGCTGCTGATCCTGCGGCCCGACATGCCGCGTTCGCTGGCCGCCTGCCTGAACGACCTGGTGAGCAACCTCGAGATGGTGGCCAACCAGCAGAGCAGCGAAACCTTGCGCCGTGCCGGCCGCCTGCGCGCCGACCTGAAGTACGTGGGCATCGACGAGATTCTGGCCACCGGCCTGCACGCCTACCTGACGCAGTTCCTGGACCGCGTGAACGACATCGGCGTGGGCATCAGCCGCGACTTCCTGGTGCCGATGGCGGCTTGATCGAGGCAGCCAGGGGCCGGCGCGGGCTGCTGCCAAAATCCGGCCATGCTGAACCGTCGCCATCTGCTGTTGTCCTGCGCCTTGTTGGCGGGCTTGCTGCACGCCCCTGCCCACGCCCAGGCGAACCCGCCCAAGCCGCCTGACCAGCCCTACACCGTCGAGGTCTGGTCCGACGCCACCTTCGGCCCCGACGGCCGCCTGCAAACGCTGCAAGTGGCCGACGCAGCCGCGCAGCCCGCGGCCTTTGTCGAGCGCGTCAGGAAGCAGCTTGCCAGCGCGCGCATTCCACCCGTGCTGGACAGCGCCGGCCAGCCCGCCACTTTCGAGACCGGCGTGCGCGTGCAGTACCTCGTCACACCGGCCGAGAGCGGCGGCACGGTGCGCATGACGGGCATGCAGATCGAGCCCAGGCCGCTGCGGCGCTATGCCGCTTCGCAGCCCGGCGGTGTGCCGGCAGACACGCCGCTTCGCGTGCGCGTGCAGTGCACCGTCGGCGCCGACGGCAGATGCCCCAACCCCAAGGTGCTGTCGGCCGACGGCAACTACGCCGCGCTGCGCCGCTGGGCGGTGGCTTCGTTGCAGGGCTGGGAGTTCGCGCCGCAGCGCATCAACGGCCAGCCCGTGCCTGCCGAGGTGGAGGTGGAACTGACGCTCACCATCGACGACCTCAGGCCGGCCGATTTCCGCGACCCGCGCAAGCTCTGATCCGACATGAAGCCCACCGCGCTGCCCATCGTTTCCTCTTTGCTCATGGGGCCGCTGCTGGCCTTCGCCCAGATGTCCACTGTCATCGCCACACCCCCTGTCGCCGCGCAAGTGCCCCATGTCGTGAAGAGCGCCCATGGCGACCGCGCCGACGAGTACTACTGGCTGCGAGACGACGATCCCGAGACCAAGCGGCCCGAGGTCATCCAATACCTCGAAGCCGAAAACGCCTACACCGACGCCATGCTGGCGCCGCTGGCCGGCCTGCGGCAGCAGCTGGTGGCCGAGATGCGCAGCCGCATCAAGGAAGACGACAGCACGCCGCCGGTCTACGACCGCGGATGGTGGTACTGGCGCGAATTCAAGGCCGGCGACGAGTACCCGCGTCTGCTGCGCCAGCGCGGCACGCCCGAACGCCCAGACCCCAAGGCCAAGCCCGAACTGCTGCTGGACCAGCCGGCGCTGGCCGCAGGCAAGGCCTACTTCAAGGTGGGCTCCACCGCCGTCAGCCCCGACGGGAAACGGCTGGCCTGGACCGAAGACACCGTCGGCCGCCGCATCCACACGCTGCGTTTCAAGAATCTGGTGACAGGCGAGATCTACGCCGACAGCGTGCCCGGCGTGTTGGAAGAAATGGCCTGGGCCAACGACAACCGCACGCTCTTCTACATCCTGCAAGACCCGGTGACGCTGCAGAGCGGCCCGGTCTACCGCCATCTGCTGGGCACCGCCGCCGAGGCCGATGTCAAGGTCTACGAGGAAGCCGACAAGACGCTGTTCGTCGAAGTGGCGCGCACCGCCTCGGGGCGCTATGTGCAGATCATGGCGCGCGGCACCGAGACCGCTGAGACCCTGGTGGTGCCGGCCGACAAGCCCACCACAGCCGCCCGGGTGGTGCTGAAGCGGCGCGACAAGGTGCGCCACACGGCCGACCACCTGAACGGCCGCTGGGTGATACGCACCAACGAAGACGCGCTGAACTTCAAGCTCGTGAGCGCGCCCGAGAGCGCGCCCGATGTGCGCAGCCTGTGGCGCACCCTGGTGCCGGCGCGCGAGCAGGCCACGCTGGAAGCCTTCGTGCTGACCACGCGCGGCATCGCCGTGCAGGAACGCGTGGACGCCGACAGCCGCGTGCGTGTGCTCGGCCGCGGTGGTGCGGCCAGGGCTTTGGCACTGCCGCCCGGCACGGTGGTGGCGCTGGGTGACCACCGCGACGCGGCCGCAGCGCACCTGCGCTACAACGTCACGTCGATGGTGCAGCCTGCGGCCACGTGGGACCTGCACCTGGCCAGCGGCAAGCCTGTGCTGCGCAAGGTGCGCGAAGTGCCGGGCTATGACGCCGCGCTCTACACGACCGAACGCCTGTGGGCACCGGCGCGCGACGGCAAGCGCATCCCCGTGACGCTGGCCTGGCGCAAAGACCGCGCCAGCGCCGACGGCAAGGCGCCGCTCTTCGTCGTCGGCTACGGCAGCTACGGCATCTCGTCCGACCCGGTGTTTTCATCGAACCGGCCGAGCCTGATGGACCGCGGCTTTGTCGTGGCCATCGCGCATGTGCGCGGCGGCGCCGAGCTGGGTGAAGGCTGGTACGAAGACGGCCGCATGATGAACAAGAAGAACAGCTTCAACGACTTCATCGATGCCACGCAGGCGCTGCTGAAGGCCGGCTGGGGCGCACCCGACCAGGTCTTCGCCAACGGCGGCTCGGCCGGCGGCCTGCTGATGGGCGCGGTGGTCAACCAGGCGCCGCAGCTCTACAAGGGCATGGTGCTGGACGTGCCTTTCGTCGACGTGGTGACGACGATGCTGGACGAGAGCATTCCGCTCACCGTCAACGAATGGCAGCAGTGGGGCGACCCGCGCGAAAAGGCGGCCTACGACTACATGCTGAGCTATTCACCCTACGACAACATCGAGGCCAAGGCCTACCCGGCGATGCTCGTGACCACGGGGCTGTGGGATTCACAGGTGCAGTACTACGAGCCGGCCAAGTACGTGGCGCGCATGCGCGCGAAGAGGACCGACAGCAACCCCTTGCTGCTGGCGGTGAACATGAAGGCCGGCCACGGTGGTGCTTCGGGGCGCTTCGAGATCCTGAACGAGCTGGCGCGCGAGTTCGCTTTCCTGCTCGACCTGGCCGGCCGCGCCGGTTCGAACGCAGAGACGGGCGCCGCCGGCTCGGCGAAGTAGGGCGCGCCTCAGCCAGGCCCGCGGGCCCGGCGCAGCGCAGCGGCGAGGTCGATCACTGCCATCGCGTAGTAGCTGCTCCAGTTGTAGCGAGTAATGACGTAGAAGTTGGCCGTGCCGGCCACGTAGCTGGCCGCGAGGTCGCCGTTCTGCAGTTCCACCAGCGCCAGCAGGCCTTCGTGGCTGCGCGCGGCCTCGGGCAGCACCGCGCCGTAGGTGACGAACTGCGCGGGCGTGAAGCTGGGCAGGATGTCGGGCGCCAGCAGCACCGCGCGGTCGCGGGTGTCCACGGGCACCGCCACGTCGAAGTGCGTGGGAAGGTCGCGCTGCCAGCCGTGCGCGGCCAGGAAGTGGGCCACGCTGCCGACGACGTCGGCGACGTTGGCCACGAGGTCGATGTGCTCGTCTTCGTCGAAGTCCACCGCAAACCGGTTCACGCTGCCGGGCATGAATTGCGGCAGGCCCATGGCGCCGGCAAAGCTGCCTTTCAGCTGCTGCGGGTCGGCGCCTTCGCGTGCGCAAAGCACAAAGAGTTCGGCGAGTTCGCTGCGGAAGAACTCGCTGCGGTCGCGCCGGCCGGGCGGGAAGTCGAAGGCCAGCGTGGACAGCGCATCGATGAGGCGGAAGTTGCCGGTGATGCGGCCGTAGAAGGTCTCCACGCCGACGATGGCCACGATGATTTCCGGTGGCACGCCCCAGCGCGCCTCGGCCTGCGCCAGCCAGCGCGCACTTTGTTGCCAGAAGACAAGCCCCGCATCGATGCGCTTCGGCTCGACAAACCTTGCGCGGTACGCGGCCCAGTTCTTGGCGGTGCCGGCCGGTGGTGGCATCACCAGGCGGCGCACGGCTTCGACGCGGCGCGCTTGCGCCAGCTGGGCGCGCAGCCAGGCGGCGTCGAGGCCGCGCTCGGCGGCCAGGCTGTCGGCGAAGGCCAGCGCCTCGGCGTGGCGGGCGTAGCTGGGGCCGGCTGCGGCCGGCGGTGCGCGTTTGGGCCGCGCAGGCTTTTTCGGCGCGGGCTTCTTCCGCGGCGGCTTGTCGGCTGCGCTGGCGTTCGTGACCACGCCGATGCCCGCGCCCAGTCCGAGCATCAGCAGCGCGGCGGTGCCCAGCAGCCCGCGACGCAGCACCGAAAGTGGACGCGAGGTCTTCACCGCGTGGCCTTCAAACGCCGCGGCAGCGCGGTGTCAAAGCTGCGCCACCAACTTCGGCCGGGCGGTGCGGTGCGCCCACTGCGCGCGTAGCGTTCACGGTCCAGGGCGTCGAGCAACGCGGCGGCCGATGCACCGGCTTCACCCAGGGCCGAGCGCAGGCGTGCCGCGCGTTCGCGCGGGCCGTGGTGGGCCTGCACGTCCACGCCCAGCGCCTGCAGGCGCTGCTGCACACGGCGCTGCATGCGAAGCCACGGGTCCTGGCGGCGGCGGTCCCACCAAGCCCACAGGGCGCCCCCCAATGCGCTGCCACCCAACAGCAGGCCCAGCACCTGCGCCAGGTCTTCCCAGCTCGGGCTGCCGAAGCCCAGCGCGCGCAGCAGGTCGAACTGCTGGCTGCGGCTGTAGTTCAGCACCCACTGGTTCCAGCGGTTGTTCACGCGCTCCCAGGCAAAACGCAGGCGTGTGGCCAATGCGGGGTCGAGCGCATTCACCGCGCCGGCCATGAAGCCGGGGGCCGGCGCCAGGCTGCGGCCACGCTGTACACGGTCGGGGGCGACGGCGTTGGTGGGGTCCACACGTTGCCAGCCCTGGCCTTCCACCCAGATCTCGGCCCAGGCGTGGGCGTTGCGCTGGCGCACGATGTACCAGCCGTCCTGCGTCTCGGCATCGGTGCCCTGGTAGCCCGTGACGATGCGCGCCGGCACGTCCAGCGCGCGCATCACCACCACAAAGGCGCTCGCGAAGTGTTCGCAAAAGCCGAGTTTGCGGTCGAGCCAGAACTCGTCGATGGCGTTGTCTTCGTAAGTCCCGGGCTCCAGCGTGTAGGTGTAGCCGCCGGTGCGGATGTGGCGCAGCACCGCCTGGGCCAGCGTGCGCGCATCGGCCGTGGCCAGGTCGGGCCGGCTGCGCAGCGCGGCGGCCCATTCCAGCGTGCGCGGGTTGGCGCCGGCCGGCAGGTCGACGAAGTCTCGCAGGCCGATGATGCTTTCGCGCGGGCCGTGGCTGTGCGCCATGTAGCTGGTGGCTTGAACCAGCACACGTTCATGCAGCGGGCGTTCCAGCTGCCACTGGCCGTCGGCACGTTGCCGGGGCAGCCAGCCGGGCAGCTGCGGTGCGCTGTCGGCGCGGTTGGGCGTCATCTCCAGCAGCGGCAGCAGCGGCAGGCGGCTGGGCTCCAGGGTCATCTCGTAGCGCAGCGGCTCGCCGCGCACAGTCAAGTCCAGCTGCGGCTGCATCGAAGGCGGGAAGGCGGAGCGCCCGCGCGTCCACTCGCGGCCGTCGAAGGCCGCCAGCACCGGCCCGCGAAAGTACATCTGCTCGGGGCTGGGCGCGCGGCCCTCGAAGCGCAGGCGCAGCGCAATGCTGTCGTCTTCGGCGATGCTGGCCACACCGCCCAGGCGCATGCTGCCCGAAAGGCCCGTGCGCCCCTGGGCATCGTTCGGCAGGCCCCACAGCGGGCCGATGCGCGGGAACAGCATGAACAGCAGCACCATCAGCGGCACGCCCAGGGCCGCCGCGCGGGCCGACACCGCACCCGCGCGCCACAAGCTGGGGCGGCCCACCGGCATGTGCGCCAGCGTCAGCGCCGTCAACAGGCCCCACACCGCCACCAGCAGCCACAGGCCGGTGAGCAGGCTTTGCGAATAAAGAAAATGAGTGAGGACGAGAAAGAAACCGAGGAAGAAGACCACCAGCGCATCGCGCCGCGCGCGCAGCTCCAGTGTCTTCAGCGCCATCAGCACCACCAGCATCGTGATGCCGGCTTCCTTGCCCAGCAGCGTGCGTTCATCCCACCAGGTGCCTGCCGCGGCCAGCACCAGCAAGCCCACCACCACCCAGCGGCCCGGCAGGGCGCCGCCCGTCAGCGCCAGGCGCGCGCGCCACAGCAGCAGCAGCGCCGCCATGGCGCCGCACCACAGCGGCAGGTGCAGCGTGTGCGGCGCAATGGCCCAGGCGATGACGCCCAGGTGGAAGAGCGTGTCGCGGGTGTCGCGCGGCAGGTGGGCCGCACGCATCGTCAAGGTGCCGAACATGCGTGCGGGCCCTTCAGGCATGCAGCGCCAGCAGGTCCAGCGCGGCGCGGCGGTGCGCGTCGCCCTGGCCGGGCGGCAGTACACGGCCGGGCAGGCGCAGGCCGAAGTCCAGGCCTTCGTGTTCTGCCGCCAGCACCCACGCGGCCAGTCGCGAAAGGCGCTGTTCGGGGTCGGCAGCGTGGGCTTCGGTCCAGTCGAGCCAGAGCTCACGCTGCGCGTTGCCGGTGGTTTCGCGGCTCACCAGTTCACCGCTGCGTGCCACCTTCTTCCATACCACCTGGCGCATGGTGTCGCCGCGCCGCCAGGGGCGCACGCCGTCGAGTTCGCCCCCTTCGCCGCGCCGGCTGGCGCGTTCGTCACCGTGCTGGGCCGTGCCCAGCGGCAGCGCGGGCGCCGGGTGTTCAGGCCGAGGCCAGGCCAGCACACGCGCTGCGGGGCGCCACACCGTCCAGGCGCGGAACAACCCGAAAGGGAACAGCGTTTCCACCATCAGCGTGGGCACGGGTTGCCAGCCACGCCGCGCTGGCACGAGACTCAAGTGCACCGACGCCTGGCCCTGGCGCGGTGCATCGCACCACGCCAGCCTGGCGCTCGCGTCGGCCGCCTCGAAGCGCAGCCCTAGCGCATGACGCTCGTTGCCGGGGTTGTGCACCACCACTTCCAGCGTCGCCGGTTCACCGGCAAACACCGGCTGCGCCGGGCGCAGATGCAAGGTCAGCCCGCGCAGGTTGCCGTGGGTGAGGTGCATGCTGACGAGGCCTGCACCGGCCAGCAGAAAGGTCAGCGCATAACCCAGGTTCAGCTGGTAGTTGATGCTGGCCAGCAGCATCACCATCAACGTGGCCACGAAGGTGAGGCCGGCGCGCGTGGGCAGGATGTAGACGTTGCGCTGGCCCAGCACCCAGGTGTCGGTGGGCGGCAGGCGGTTCTGCAGCCAGTGCCGGAAACGTGCGCGCGGCGACCATGCGGCCAGGCCGCGCAGTGGCTCTGGCAGCGAGGCGGCGGCGGTGTTCACGGAATGGCGGTGGCTTCGACCATCGCGCGCACCTGCTCGGCGGCCCCGCGCCCGGCGCCGGCAATGGGCGTCAGCCGGTGGGCGACGGCCTGCGGCAGGATGGCCTGGATGTCGTCAGGCGCGACGTAATCACGCCCGCCCATCAAGGCCCGCGCGCGCGCCACGCGCAGCACCGCAAGGCCGGCGCGTGGCGACAGCCCTTCGACGAACCAGGCGCCTGAGCGGGTGGCTGCAATCAAGGCCTGCAGATAGTCGAGCAAGGCCTCGCTGGCGCGCACCTTCAGCACCTGCTGTTGCGCCAGCATCAGGTCGGCCGGCCGCAGCACGGGCTGCAGGGCCTTGGCGGCGTCGCGGCGGTCGCCGCTGGCCAGCAGTTCACGTTCGGCCGCGCGGTCGGGGTAGCCCAGCGTGATGCGCAGCAGGAAGCGGTCGAGCTGGCTCTCGGGCAGCGGGTAGGTGCCGAGCTGGTCGCTCGGGTTCTGCGTGCCGATCACGAAAAACGGCTGCGGCAGCTTGCGTGTCTCGTTCTCCACCGAGACCTGCTGTTCTTCCATCGCTTCGAGCAGCGCGCTCTGCGTCTTCGGCCCGGCGCGGTTGATCTCGTCGGCCAGCAGCACCTGGGCGAACACCGGGCCGGGGTGGAAGACGAACTGGTCCTTGGCGCGCTCGAAAACGCTGACGCCGATGAGGTCGCTGGGCATCAGGTCGGCGGTGAACTGCACACGCCGGAAATCGAGCCCCAGGCTGATGGCCAAGGCGTGGGCGAGCGTCGTCTTTCC
>Ga0105047_10012057_pt1 | contig 13953 bp, 13 predicted proteins | sample MAT04_FD_78384 | JGI IMG/M metagenome (GOLD analysis project Ga0105047, IMG submission 78384) | Freshwater microbial communities from Lake Fryxell liftoff mats and glacier meltwater in Antarctica - MAT-04 (megahit assembly) | ecosystem: Environmental > Aquatic > Freshwater > Ice > Liftoff...
AGGCAGTTGTCAAAGGTCGCGGTGTCGGACTGGCTGGCAAAGCTGATCGGATACAGCTTGTGCAGGTCGGCGCCGAGCACCGGCGAGGACATTACCCCTTCGCGGGCCTTCATCCAGTTGTAGTTGCCCTTGACGGTGTTGATCTCGCCGTTGTGCGCGACATACCGATACGGGTGCGCCAGCGGCCACTCCGGGAAGGTGTTGGTGGAAAAACGCTGGTGCACCAGGCCCAGCGCGGAGACACACCGTGTGTCTTCCAGGTCGCGGAAATACACGCCCACCTGGTCGGCCAGCAGCAACCCCTTGTAGACCACGGTCCGACTGGACATGCTGGGAACGTAATACTCCTTGCTGTGCTTGAGCTTGAGGCGCTGGATCGAGCCGCTGCAGGTCTTGCGGATCACATACAGCTTGCGCTCGAGCGCGTCCTGGACAATCACGTCGTCGCCGCGGCCGATGAAGACCTGGCGGATGATCGGTTCCTTCACGCGGACCGCCGGCGACATCGGCATGTCACGATTGACCGGTACGTCGCGCCAGCCCAGCAACACCTGACCTTCAGCCTTGATCGCGCGTTCCATCTCCTGCTCGCAGGCCATGCGCGAGGCATGCTCCTTGGGCAGGAAGATCATGCCCACGCCATATTCACCCGGCGAGGGCAACATGACACCCTGCGCGGCCATCTCCTCGCGGTACAACGCGTCGGGCAACTGGATCAGGATACCTGCGCCGTCGCCCATCAGACTGTCGGCCCCGACCGCCCCCCGATGATCCAGGTTCTGCAGGATCTGCAACGCGTTCTTGACGATGTCATGGGACTTCACGCCCCGGATATTGGCCACGAAACCGACGCCGCAGGCATCATGTTCATGGTCCCCGCTATACAGCCCGTTGCGTTGCAAATACTCGATTTCGTCCAAAGTCGCCATGATCGTTCCTCGTCTCTTCACCCCAGCCCGCGGCCGGGCACCCAGTTTAGGGCGTCGCAACATTCATGCCGAGAAATATTAATGGGGGTCAGATTCCAATTAATTATCTGATTCAGCCAAATCGATTTAATTGGGGACAGGTTGAGTTTCACCGAGACGGCGTAGTCGCTCCGCGCTCAACCCAGTTTGGATGGCGTCTTGGCCGGCCGGCCCGGCGCGGAGCGCGTCAAGCGACGCTCCGTCTTGCGCTGCAGTCCGGCAATGAACCGGGCGTCCCCCAGCGCCCAGCCGCTGGTCACCGATCGTCCCAGTGCCATCCGCTGCTCAGGCGACACGCCTGCCTGTACCAGTTCGCGATAACGCGATTCGCGGGCGAATGGCGTGTTGCCGAGTTCCCACACCAACGCGTGCGGCGTCACCAGGCGGTCGTTGCGCAGCCCGATGTAATGCGCGTGACTGGACCAGGGATAGTCCTGGGCCCTCGGCACGATGCCGGCGCGCACCGGGTTGAGATCCAGGTAAACCATACAGGCCAACAGATACCGCTCGGACTGGACCAGCGCCGACTTGTAGCGACCTTCCCACAAGGTACCGCTGCGCCCATGGGTATCGTTGAAAAGACGGACATAACGTCGGCCCACGGCCTGCATCATCTTCGGCAACCCCGCCTGATCCTGCGGAGTGAGCAGCAGATGAAAGTGGTTATCCATCAACACGTAGGCGTGGATCGCGACGTCAAACTGGGCCGCGTTCTCCCCCAGCAGGCTGCGCATCTGTTCGCGATCGGCGTCCGAATAGAAGATGGGCTGGCGGTTATTGCCCCGCTGGATGACGTGATAAGGGTATCCGGGTACGGAAACGCGCGCGAGTCGGGCCATAAACTGAAGCCGCGGCGCAGCCTGCCGCGGAAAATTGGAATCTGACCCCGAAATGGTATCAGTGAACGCGGGTGACGCGCGCCTTGCCGCCGGTCAAGACCAGGATGACCGCGTCGCCGGGCATCAGGTTCTGGTTTCCGCGAGCCTGCACAATGGCGCGACGTTCACCGTTGCGCATCTGCAGCAGAATTTCCACGGCCTCTTCGCGGGTGCTCGAGCGTTCGATCGCATTGCCGGCGACGGCTCCCGCGACTGCCCCCAGCACACCCACGACGATACTCTCGCGCCGCCCGCCCACGCTGGAGCCCGCGACACCGCCGACCAGGCCACCGGCAACCGAACCCATGCCAGACTGGGTGCCCTCGACGGTGACCGGCCGCACCGACAGCACGGTCGCATCCTGGACGGTGGACAGGCGCTGCGCATCGCCCCGCTGCACCACGTCAGGACTGGTGGTCGAACAAGCCGACAGCACCAGAGCCAGCAATATTCCAATGGCATTTTTCAAATCACTCTCCTTTTTCCCCGGACCAACGGAGTTGCAGGATCATTCTTGCAGAAACATTCCGTGCGGCGCGTCGCAACACCTCTCCTCAACTGGTAACCGATTGCGTCACCGGCTCGGGCGGCAGGCGATACCGATCCTGCAGCAGCGCCTCCAGGCCGAACTGCGCCAGCAATTCCCGCATCCGCTGAGCCGCACTGCGTCGCATCTGGCCGGTGTGACGGGCGATGATCAACTCGTTTTTCAGACTGTGCTCCCAACCCACCAGTTCCGTCACCGTGACCTGGTAGCCCCAGGCCTCGAGGTACAGGCAACGCAGCACATTGCTCAACTGGCTGCCAATTTCGCGGGTATGCAGCGGATGTCGCCACAGTTCAGCCAGCGGGGTTCGGCGCAGGCTCAGGGCTTTGCCCGCATTGAGCAAACGCGCCAGTTCCGCCTGGCAACACGGCACCAGCACCATGGCGCGCGCCGACTTGGCCAGCCCAAAGGCGATCGCGTCGTCCGTCGCCGTATCGCAGGCATGCAACGCCGTCACGAGGTCGATTCGCTGGGGCAACTCAGCGGCGTTCGCCGACTGTTCCACGCTCAGGTTCAGGAACGACATGCGTGCAAAACCCAGCTTGACAGCGAGCTGGCGCGACTTCTCCACCAACTCGGGACGGGTCTCGATGCCATAGATCCAGCCATCGCCTCGCTGGCTGAAAAACAGGTCGTACAGGATGAACCCCAGGTAGGACTTGCCGGCACCATGGTCGGCCACGGTCAACCCACCAGCAGCGCCTGAAGCGCCTGCAGCAGAGCTTCCCACTTTCGGCGTGGCCTCGGCACCGAGTTCGAGTAGCAGCCTTTCGATAAATTGGTAGAGGTGGGAGACCTGCTTGAGCTTGCGCCGGGAATCCTGGTTCAGCCTGCCGTCGCGGGTCAGGATATGCAGCTCCTGCAACAACGCAACGGATTGCCCTGGCCGCAACGCATCGTCCCGGGCGGCAACACCATCGCTCCTTTCAACGGTAGCAGGGGCCGCGGCAAGCTTGTCTTTTTTCTTTGTCATCGCCCTATCCTGCCACGCCCCCGCGCTGCGGGTTCAACCGCCGCCTCGGCCCCAGCCGCAGGCACAGAGCGGCGCACGCCGAGCGCAGCCCAGCCTGACGGGCCAAGCCGCTGCAAGGTCTCGATATTCGCCTCAAAGATGGTTTCGGCCTGCGCAAAGGCGGCTGTGGCCCGGTCGATACTGGCCTCGCGCAGCAAATGCAGCGTCGGATAGGGCGCCCGGTTTGTCGCGTTGGTGATGTCGTCCATCACCGTGCCGGCAAACTGGAACAGCGGATGGAAACTTGCAATCTGCAACACCCCGTCGAGTTCAAGCGCCTCGAGCAGATCTTCAGACCGACCCACGAAGTCATTGAAATCGAGGAACGAAGCCAGGGCGTCGGGCAGCACCACCAATGTTGTGTCGCGCAACTGGGCATCCATGCCCGCAAGCGTTTGCAGCTCGTGCCGCAGCAGCTGCAACAAGGACGCCGGGTCGGTCGCCCGGCTCACCACGTAGTGGATCTGGCCGCGCACATGGACCGCCTTGGCAAACGGGCACAGCTGCAGTCCGATCACGGCTATCTCCAGCCAGTGCTGCATGTCGCGCAGCACGACTGCCTGGTATGCCTGTGGGTCAGGTTCCTGCACGGGTCAGCTGCCTCTGGATACGTTGCGCCACAAGCAAGCCAAGCAGACAGCAACTGCCAGTGGCCACCCAGGTCCATTGCCAGCCACCGGCGCTGACCGCGATCCAGGCCACCAACGGCGGGACAAGGAACTGGCCCAGTGCCGAGAGCTGCTGCATCCAGCCGACCGTCGTGGACACACTGGACTCGTCTGGCGCCAATCGCACCGCCAGGGAAAACAAGGTGCCCGGAATCAACCCGCCGACCATCGAGAACAGCATCACGCCGAGATACCGGATGGCGGCCATGGCGTCGGGTGACCGGCTCCAGCAAATATCGGCAAAGGCGACCACGGCGCCAACAGCCATGGCGATGAACCCGCTCACCAGCAATTGCCGCGGCGCAATGCCCCGCTGCAACAAGCGGCCGGATGCGACATTGCCAACCACGTTGACCAGCGCGGCGAGCGCGAGCAACGACGCCGCCGCTGAACCGAACTGTCCGGATTGCGCCACCACCGAGGGCAGGAAACCGATGACCGCCAGCCACTGCCCGGAATAGAGCGCGAAACACAGCGCGACCAGCCACGGCCCACGCGCGCTCAAGGTGCGCCGCACGCGCAGCGTCCATTTAAACTGTGCAGCCGCGGTATTGCGCCAGACCCTGGGTAACTCAGCCGCAGTCGCGCGATCGGGGCTGATCGCCAATGCGACCCAGACCATCATGGCCAGTGTCAGGCCCGCCATCAGCAGCCACCAGCCGCGCCAACTGGCATAGCCAATCACCAGCGGGCCGGTCGCCAGCGCGATCGCGGTGCCCAAAGGCATGTAGGCACCCCACATGCCCAGCGCCGACTGCATGCGCCCAACCGGAGTCAACCGACGTATCAGGCCAGGGCCGGGCATCACGGTCAGCAGGAAGCCGAACCCCTCACATCCACGCAACAGCAACAAGGTACCCGGTTGGTCGGCCAGCGCACCAAAGGCACCCGCGATCGACAACACCGCCAAGCCGGACAACATGCTGCGCTTGAGACCGATGCCGTCGGCGGCCAGTCCCGCCAGCAAACCGAACAACATGCCGGCAAGCTGCACCAGGGACAACAGGAAACCTGCCTGCAACAGCGTCACCCCCAGCGCATCGCGCAGCACCGGAATCGCCGGTGACAACTTGCCCACGTGCAAGGCGGCCGAGACTCCCGCCAAGATGATGACCATCTCCGGATGGCGCTGCAACAGCCGCACGAACATGAAGCTCAGGCCAGCAGCCGCTCTCCGGTGATGCGTTCGTGCTCGCGCACGGCAAACCGGTCGGTCATGCCAGCGATGAAGTCGGCCACGACACGGGAGCGCGCCTGACCCCCATCCAGGTTACCGCGCGCCGCCTCGCTGCGCGCTGCAAAACCCGGCTGCATGCCCTGCGGCGCTTCCATGTAGGTCAAAAACAGCTCGCGCACGATGCGCCGTGCCTGGTTCGTCGTGGCCATCACCTGCGGATGACGGTACAGGTTTCGCAGCAGAAACTGCTTGAGTTCAGTCGATGCGCGGCGCATCTCCCCGGAGAATTGCACCAGCGCTGGCGACGCACGCACCTCGCGCACGTTGGCGGGAGCCACAGCCTGCAATTGACGCCCAGTCGCCTCGATCACATCGTAGACCTGCGCGCTGAGCATCTGGCGTATGGTTTCATACAACAGGCGCCGATCCTGCTTGGCATCACCCAGGTGGGGATGGCGCGCACGCGTCTGCTCCAGGTACTGGTTGAACAGCGGCACCGATTCGAGCTGTGCAACCGTGATCAGGCCCGAGCGCACGCCGTCATCGATGTCGTGCGCGTTGTAGGCGATCTCGTCGGCAAGGTTGCACAGTTGCGCTTCGAGGCTCGGCTGGCTGCGTTCCAGGAATCGCCGCCCGACCCCACCTGCGCCATCGGCGTAGACCGGTTCCTCGTCCTCGATCTGCCGCGCATTGCGTGGCGCACAGTGCTTGAGGATGCCCTCGCGGGTTTCGAACGTCAGGTTCAGACCGTCGAAATCCGGGTAACGCTCCTCGAGCCGGTCAACAATGCGCAGGCTTTGCAGGTTGTGCTCGAAGCCGCCGAAATCGGCCATGCAGTCGTTCAGCGCATCCTGCCCGGCATGGCCGAACGGTGTATGGCCCAGGTCATGCGACAGCGCGATCGCCTCGACCAGGTCCTCCTGCAGGCCCAGCGAGCGCGCAATGGAGCGCCCGAGCTGCGCCACTTCCAGCGAATGGGTGAGCCGGGTGCGAAACAGGTCGCCCTCATGGTTCAGGAAGACCTGCGTCTTGTAGACCAGACGCCGGAACGCCGAGCAGTGGATGACACGATCGCGGTCGCGCTGGAACTCCGATCGTGTCGGCGCCGGTAGTTCGGGGTGGCGTCGCCCGCGCGAACGCGCCGGGTCGCAGGCATAGACCGCTAGAGCCATGGTCAACCGCAGCAGGCGTCCACCACCTGGCGCACCATGTCGTCGGGAGCGGTTCGCAGCGCCGCGCTGCCGGGGCCGTCGATGACGACGAACTGGATGGCGCCGGAGTGGGCCTTCTTGTCAACCCGCATCAGGGCCAGGTACCGATCGGCGTTGGTTCCGTCGACAGCATCAGCGGGCAGATGCGGCCCGACCACTGGCAGCCCAGCCCGCTCAATCAAGCCGGTCAGCCGCCCCACGAAAGCCGTATCGATCAGGCCCAGGCGCTGCGACAGCTGCGCTGCCATGACCATGCCGCAACCGACGGCTTCGCCATGCAGCCACTTCCCGTAACCCATGCCGTTTTCGATCGCATGCCCGAACGTATGGCCGAAATTGAGAATGGCACGCAACCCGGTTTCGCGCTCATCCTGTCCCACCACCTGGGCCTTGATCTCGCAACTGCGCCGTACCGCAAAGGCCAGCGCCGCCGGATCACGCGACAACAGGATCGGCAAGTTGGCGTCGATCCAGTCCAGGAAGGCCATGTCGGCAATAGGACCGTACTTGATCACCTCGGCCAGCCCGGCGCTAAGCTCGCGCTGCGGCAAGGTCGAGAAGGTCGATGCGTCGCAGACCACCAGCTGGGGTTGGTAGAAGGCGCCGATCATGTTCTTGCCCAGCGGATGGTTGATGGCGGTCTTGCCACCGACCGAGGAGTCGACCTGGGCCAACAGTGTCGTGGGCACCTGCACGAACGGAACACCGCGCATGAAGGAGGCGGCGGCAAAACCGGTCATGTCACCCACGACACCCCCGCCGAGCGCGAACAACACCGTCTTGCGATCGCAGCGGTTCTGCAGCAGGGCGTCGAAGATCAGGTTGAGCGTTCGCCAATTCTTGTGTTCTTCACCATCGGGCAGCACCACCTGGTGAATACTGCGGTAATGCGGCGCCAGGGCCAGGCGCAGCGCCTGCCCGTACAGGGGACCGATGGTCGAATTGGTGACGATCAGCGCGGACTCGGCGGCTGGCAGTTCGGCATAGGTACGACTGTTCCCGAGCAGGTCGTTGCCAATCAGGATCGGGTAGCTGCGCTGCGCCAGATCGATGGTCACACGTGCAAGGGGCGGCAGCTCGGGCATAGGCGCCTAGTTTAGGTGAAGCCCTGATCGGGGCCTCATGCAGGGCGACGCCCGCTGCCATCGCTCTCGATCTGCATCACGATCATGCTCACCAGCATGGCCACGGACGGTCGTCCGGTCTCGATCGTGAAATGCGCGGTCTGCCGATAAAGCGGATCGCGGATCGTGTACAGGTCGCGCAAGCGCGCAAGCGGGTCGTCGACTTGCAGCAAAGGTCGGTTGCGGTCATGTCGCAGCCGGCGGAACAACTCGTCCGGCGAGGATTTCAGGTAGAACACCCGACCTCGGTCATGCAGGTTGCAACGGCTTTCCTGACGCAGCACCGAACCTCCGCCGGTGGACAATACGCCGCGCCGCGGGTCCCGGGTCAACTCGTCGATGACGGAAACTTCCAGGTCGCGAAAACGCGCCTCGCCCTCCTGCTCGAAATACTGCCGGATCGAATAACCCAGCCGTGCCTCGATCACCTGGTCGGAATCGGTGAACGGCAACTGCAGTCGGCGCGCCAGATGGCGACCCACCGTGGACTTGCCGGAGCCCGGCAGACCAACCAGACTGAAAATCACGACGATGCCGGCGGCCACCGAAGGCAGCCATGCCCCGGTTAACGGACGGCGGCCTTGTCGGCGATCATCTTGGGCGTGATGAACACCAGCATTTCCTGCTTGTTGGCGATGCGCGAACGTGTCTTGAACAGGTTGCCCACTACCGGCAGGTCACCGAACAACGGAACCTTGGTCTCGCTCTCGTTCTCGGTCAACTCGAAGATGCCACCGATCACCACCGTACCGCCGTTCTCGACCAGTACCTGGGTCTTGATGTGCTTGGTATTGATCGCGAAGCCAGCCGCCGTCGCCTGTCCGACGGTGTCCTTGTTGACGTCCAGGTCGAGGATGATGTTGCCCTCTGGCGTGATCTGCGGCGTCACTTCCAGCTTCAGGTTGGCCTTGCGAAACGCGATCGAGGTCGCGCCACTGGACGTGGCCACCTGATAGGGCAACTCGGTGCCCTGTTCGATCAACGCCTTGATCTGGTCCGCGGTCACGACACGCGGGCTCGACACCACCTTGCCCTTGCCGTCAGCCTCGAGCGCCGATAGTTCCAGGCTCAGGAACCGATTGGCTGCGGAATTGAAGATCGACACCGCAAACGAAGCGGGGCTGTAACCGCTCTGGCCGATCGCCGGCAGGTTGACGAAACTGCCCGAGGTGGTCTGCGCTGCGCCCTCGACATACGAAGAGCCGAACGTGGTGTTCAGGGAGTTGCCGCCCTGACTCACGACCCTGACGCCACCAGGAGGGTTGATACCGCCGCCCAGCTTCACGCCCAGCGATTTGCCGAAGGTGTCGGAGGCCTCGACGATCCGCGCCTCGATCAATACCTGGCGTACCGGAATGTCGAGCTTGGCGATCAACTGCTGCACCTGTTCGAGCTTGCTGCCGATATCGGTGACGAACAGCTGGTTGGTCCGGGCTTCGGCGATCACACTGCCACGCGAACTCAGGATACGGGTGCTGTTCGGTCCGGAGCCGCCGGCCGTCAGGCTCGAGGCAACTTCGGCCGCCTTGGTGTAGTTCATCTGGAACGACTGGGTCCGCAGCGGCTCCAGGTTCTGCAGGGCCACGATGGATTCGAGCTCCAGCTTTTCCTTTGCGCTGATCTCGTCGCGTGGCGCGATCCACAACACGTTGCCGGTCTTGCGCATGCCCAGGCCCTTGGCCTGCAGGATGATGTCCAGCGCCTGGTCCCATGGCACATCCTGCAAGCGCAGCGTCACGGCACCAGAGACTGAATCGGAGGTGATGATGTTGAAATTGGTGAAGTCGGCAATCACCTGCAGCAACGACCGGACCTCGATGTTCTGGAAGTTGAGCGACAGTTTCTGGCCGGTATACCCAGGCCCTTGGGTCAACTTGGTCGGGTCGACCTTCTGCGGCTTTATCTCGAGCACGAACTGATCGTCGCTCTGGTAGGCGCTGTGCTCCCACAGCCCGCGCGGTTCAACCACCATGCGCACACGATCGCCAGTCTGGAAGGTGGTGACAGTCTGCACCGGGGTGCCGAAATCGGCGACGTCCAGGCGCCGGCGCAGGCCCTCGGGCAAACTGGACTTGAGGAACTCGACCACGACTGTCTGGCCCTGCACACGCACGTCCACGCCGACCTGGTTGTTCGGCAAGGCGACAACCACGCGCCCGGCACCTTCGGCGCCACGGCGGAAGTCCAGATCCTTGATCGGCAAGGTGTCGCGATTGCGGTTCTCGGCGAACACCGGTGCCGGCGTCTGGACCGGGGCTGCCGCAGCAACGGTATCGAGCACCACCAGCAACGACTTGCCCTGCAGCTCTGCCTTGTAGGCGGTGGGCTGCTTGAGGTTGAGCACGACACGGGTGCGGTCACCGGCCTGCACCACGCTGATCGAGCGCAGGTTGCCCTGGTTGACATCGACCGTTGAGCGACCCATAGCATTGGTGACTCCGGGGAAGTCCAGCGCAATGCGCGCCGGCGACTGGATCGAGAATCCGGTGGGAACGGCGCTCAGGGCGCTGGACAGATCGATCCGGATGACCTCGGTGCCACCTTGCAAGGAGCCCGAAACCGATTCAATGGCAGTCTGCGCATACGAACACACGGCCCACAGCGCCAGCGTCAGCCCCAGGGCCAACCGTTTCCAGGTCGACAGGCCCGCGCGTCCGGTTGGATAGTTCATTTCGTCACCTCTTGAAGTTGCAGCGCAGCGGTGCGCTCGATCCATTCGCCCACAGCGTCTTGCACGATTTCTCGCAAGGCAACCTCGGTCTCGTTGATTTTCATCACGCGTCCGTAGTTCTGTCCAAGATAGTCTCCTGGGCGCACCTGATACAAAAGATTGTTGACCCTCACCAACGCGACAGGTTTTCCTTCCCGGACCATGCTGCCAACCATCGCCATGGAATCGAGCGGAAAGGCTTCGAGAGGCTGCTTGCGGCGCGCCAGTTCCGGCGCCACCAGCGCGCCATTGGCCACCGACTGCGCACCGTCGCGCTGCAGCGCCTGTGTCAATTTCTCCTTGCTGAACGGATCGACCGCCGCCACCTGCTCGTAGGCTTTCGGCTCGAACACCTTGGGTTCTGCGATCGGCGCAATCTTGGGACGGGTCAGATTGCGCTGGTCGTTCATCCACTGCTGCAACTCCCCGGAGCCGCCACCGCCGCAGGCTGTCAGCACGGTGGCCAGGGCCAGCATCAGCCCGATCTGCACCCGCTTTGTTGTCATTTCTTGGCTCCCGCCTTTTGTTGCGCCTGGATCTCGGATGGATCCAGGTAGCGGAATGTCTTGGCAGTCGCTTCCATCACCAGATTGCCATCAGGTCTGGGCGCCACTGTCAGATTGTTCAGCGTCACGATACGGGACAAGTTCGCGATGTCGGAGGCGAAGGAACCGATGTCGTGGTATTTGCCGGTCACCCGGATGGCGATCGGCAACTCTGCGTAATAGTCACGCACGACCACCTGGCCCGGACGAAACAATTCGAACTGCAGGCTGCGGCCCAGTCCGGCTTGGTTGATGTCCGACAACAATGCATCCATCTCCGCCTTGCTGGGCAGTTGCTTCTCCAGTTGCGTCACGTATTGCAGCACCTGCTCGCGCTGTTTCCGAAGCACCTCCAGGTTCACTGCCTTGGCCAGCTTGACCTGGTAGTCGGCGCGCAACTTGACCTCCGTGGCCCGCTCCGCCTCCAGCTCGAGCTCGGAATCGCTGAGCCAGGCGAACCACAGGCCCACCACGACCGCCACGATCACCAACGCAAAGGTGCCATACCTCGGAAATGCCGGCCATAACGAAGGATCCTTGGGATCCAGACCACGAAACTGCGACAGCACTTGCTCCTGCAGCGCAACAAAATCGATCTTTTTGGAAGTGGAAGATTTGCCAGCCATGGTCCTGCCCCGTTATTGCTTGGCTGGCGCCGCCGCCGGAACCTGCGCCACTTTCTGGGCTTCGCTGGCACGGGTCAACTGCACCCGCACCGTGAAATTCGACACCCGTTTGACGTCCCGCGGAGACAGGGTGACGGAGCTGGCCACGATTTCGACCAGCTCGGGCTTCGAGAACCACGGCGTTCCGTTTGCCAGGTTGCGCAAAAGCTCGGACACGCGCTCGTTCGACTGTGCAACCCCTTGCAGCTGCACGCTCTGACGATCCTGTTTCATGCTGACGATGTAGACACCGTCGGGAAACTGCTTGACCAGTTCTGTCATCAGATGGACCGGCACGTTGCGATCGGCCTGCAGGTCTTCCACCGCCTGCTGGCGTGCGCGCAGCGCAGCGATTTCCGCCTCCAGGCCGGCAATGTCCTTGATCTGTCCCTCAAGCCGCTTGATTTCGCTGGTCAGCAGGTTATTGCGGCCCTGCTGATCCTCGACACGCGCCTGAAACCACATGTAGATCATGCCGGCGATCAGCCCGCCGATGAGGAAGGACATGCCGACGCCGACATTGAACGTGTCGCGCCGCTGTTTGCGGGCGGCTTCGCGGTGCGGTAGCAGGTTGATCAGAATCACTGAGAGAACCTCCGCAACGCCAGCCCGCACGACGTCAGGTACGACGGCGCTTCGCGGGTCATCTTCTTGAGTCGCACACCGCTACCGATCTCCATGCCGTCGAATGGGTTGACGAGAGCACAACTGAACGACGTGTGTTTGGTAACCGCGTTGGTCAACCCCGGCAAGGCTGCCGATCCGCCTGCCAGCATGATGTGATCGACTTTGTTATGCGGCGTGCTGGTAAAGAAGAACTGCAACGCGCGACCGATTTCCTGGACCATGCTCTCGACAAACGGCTTGAGCACATTGGACTCGTAGTCGTCCGGCAGTTCCCCGCTGCGCTTCTTGCTCTCGGCCTCCTCGGGAGAGAAGCCATACTGGCGCACGATCAGCTGCGTCAATTGCGCGCCGCCGAACGCCTGGTCCCGGTCGTACAGCACTTCGTCATTGCGGATCACCTGCATACTGGTTGTCAGTGCGCCGACTTCGAACAACGCGACGATGGTACCGGCGCCCTTGTTGGGCAGGCTTTCAATTAGGCGCGAGGTGGCAAGACGCGACGCGTAAGACTCGACATCGACCACGACCGGCTTGAGCCCGGCAGCTTCGGCCAGGCCCTGGATATCCTGAACTTTCTCGCGACGGGACGCGGCGATCAACACATCGAGGTCCCCGACCGAGGCGGAGCTTGGCCCGACGACGCAAAAATCGAGGCTGACCTCATCCAGCGGAAACGGAATGTATTGGTTGGCCTCGGCCTCGACCTGCAATTCAAGCTCCTGATCGGACAAGCCGCCCGGCAATACGATGCGTTTGGTGATGACTGCCGATGGCGGGAGTGCCATCGCCACATTCTTGGTCTTGGTGCCACTTTTCTTGACCAGGCGGCGCATTGCATCGGCAACTTCGTCGAATTTCTCGACATTGCCATCGGTAATCCATCCGCGCTCGAGCGGCTCGATGGCGCAACGCTCCAGAACCAGATTGCCCGACTTGTCACGCCCCAACTCGACCAGCTTGACGCTGGAAGAACTGATGTCAAGACCCAGCAGTGGTGCTGGCTGACGACTGAACAACGACCCCAATGAGATCAAGGCTTTCCCCTGAAACAGACCGATCAAAGACCGGAAAAACTTAAGACTTCACTTGAATGCTATCAGTAAGCTCCTTGTCCCGCAAAGGATTTTCCCGATTCGGCCCCTGTCGAGCGTTGCCAAAAGCAGACGGATACGCCTTCATGGCGCGCGCCATCCGACAATTGGCACCTTGGCGCACAGCTAGCGGCACACCGGTTTGAGGGCCGTCAACCGAGACGGTGGAGCACCTGTTTTTATAATACTGACACGCCCTTACGAAGGTTTTATGTCACGAAAATCGAGTTCTCCAGCGTCCGACGATAGGGCGAACGAAGAAGACGACGGCCGAACGGCACTGCAGACCGTGCTGCGGGTACTGCGCTGGATGGTCGGCCTGGCCCTGGCGGGCGCGGCTTCGCTGGCGATCGTCATCGCGATTGCGCTGGCCGTCGCGTTCCCGAATCTGCCCGACGTGTCGGCTTTGTCCGACTACCGTCCGATCCTGCCGTTGCGGGTCTACTCTGCCGACGGACTGCTGATCGGCGAATTTGGCGAGGAGCGGCGCAACCTGACGCGTCTGAAGGACATGCCCAAGGTCATGACCGACGCGGTGCTCGCCATCGAGGACACCCGCTTCTATGAGCATGGCGGTGTCGACTACAAGGGGATGATGCGTGCGGCCCTTGCCAACCTGACCAATCTCAAGAGCCAGGGCGCATCGACGATCACGATGCAGGTGGCCCGCAATGTCTACCTGTCGTCCGAGAAGACCTACACCCGAAAGATCTACGAGGTGCTTTTGACC
>Ga0105047_10012059_pt1 | contig 13953 bp, 13 predicted proteins | sample MAT04_FD_78384 | JGI IMG/M metagenome (GOLD analysis project Ga0105047, IMG submission 78384) | Freshwater microbial communities from Lake Fryxell liftoff mats and glacier meltwater in Antarctica - MAT-04 (megahit assembly) | ecosystem: Environmental > Aquatic > Freshwater > Ice > Liftoff...
AGGGTGATAAGGGCTCATGAAGTAAGACAAAATTACATAAGCCAGAACAATAAATGTATACAATTGTGAAATAAAACTTATAACATTTGCCAAAATGATGAACATCGTTTCTCCTTTTTGGTAATAACAGCAAACCACTTTTCTAAATGGTTTATACAAAACCTTATATCTATTGATGGGCAGGTCTTGACCCCAAAATTGCCGTGCCTACTCTCACCAGTGTAGCGCCTTCTTCCACGGCAGCTTCAAAATCTGAACTGGTTCCCATAGACAATTCCGACCAATTGCTCTGTTGATTTTTTCTTGAAAGAAACGCTTGTAATTCACACATCTTTCGGAAAAACAGTCTGGCTTTTTCAGCGTTCAATTCTAACGGAGGCATAGTCATCAGTCCCCGAATCTCAAGGTTTGGCAATTGAGCGATTCGAGAGGCCTGTTCACTCAATATTTCCCATTGACCCTGCTCAAAAGCGGAAAACCCAAACTTACTGGTTTCCCCGCTCACATTACACTCAAGCAAAACAGCCAGTTTGCGGCCAGCTTCTCCAGCGAAACGATCCAATCGATTCGCCAATTTCAAGCTGTCGAGAGAATGAACAAACTCAAAATTTCGTGCCACTGCTTCAGCTTTCCGGCTCTGGATATGACCAATCATGTGCCATGTTAACTTACTGACAGTCCCAACCGCCAAAATTTTCTCTTCAGCTTCTTCTACATAATTCTCGCCTAAATCCCGAATACCTGCTTCCAGCACCATCCGAATTGTCTCCAATGGATGGGTCTTGGTAACCACAACCAACCGCACAGATTCCGGCTGTCGCCCCGCCCTGCGCGCGGCCAAATCTATCTTTTCACGCACCTGGTTATAGCCTAACCGAATATCAGGGACAGAATTAGGATTCACAGCAAACCTTCTTTGCACAAAAAATAATTCACAATTACATTCTACCTGCAAGTAACCATAACTTTTGGCCTTGTTTGAAGTTAGTCACTGAACAGCAATCAAGGCTCCAAATCGACCAGTTTTGCCTTTCTGCTGTCGGTGCGAATACCAATCTTCTGGATGGCATGCGGTACACAAGCCGCAAACTTCTATTTGCTTCACTCCTGCTTGCTCCAGTACTATTTTATTGGCAGCCCACAGGTCAAAGAAAGTACGGTTAGCTTGTTTGTGAAGAACATGTTTCGAATCTTCACGAAAAGAATAATTTACTTGTTCAATAACATCCCGGCCAACCTCGTAATGATCCGGGCCAATCGCAGGGCCAATCGCAGCCAGGATATCTTCGGGGTTCGAACCAAAAGCTGCCTGCATGGTTTTTATCGCATTTCCTGCTGCTCGTTTTACAGTACCCTGCCAGCCTGCGTGAACAATACCAACCACTCTACTTTTTGGATCGTACAACAAAATTGGAGTGCAATCTGCAAACCGCATAAACAATGTAACTTCTGGATTAACAGTAACTATTCCATCAGCTTTATATAAAGGTGGGGTATTAGAACGAGGATGTGCAGAGTTGGCGAGTACTGTATCTGCACTGTGAACCTGCCAGACATCAAAAATCGAATTTTTATCGCGATTTAGAGCTTCAAACGACCGGTATCGATTTTGACGCACTCTATCAGGAATATCTCCCACGGTACCGCCTACATTCAACGATTTCCAGGGTTCCGGACTCTCACCCCCCTGGCGTGTAAAAACCGCATGGATCACCTCTTTGGGAAAGATATCAAAGGTTAAATAACGAATGCCATCTTTTTCATTGAATTGCATACTGAACTATTTAACCAGCACCAGGAACTTTTTTTCCAGCAAAATTCTCGTTTCTCTCATTGATTCTTCCACATAAGGCAATCCAAACCACGCTGTGCCAAATCCAAATAAAAATCCGGTCAAAAGGCGTAGAAACGGGGTACTTTCACGAAAAGGTAATATCGAATTTATTGCTGCAATCGGTACCTGGCTGAAAAGCTGGGAAAATCCATCCAGGCCAATCGGCCCAATCGCAAAAAGCAGCCATAAAGCCCAATTCAAAGGATGAAGTTTGCGCCCGGTTAGCCCGAATAATATAGCAAAAAGGATGATCGCCCCATAAATAGCAACATCCCGTTCACATAAAGCAATCTTATAGCCCAATTTCTCGTTTCCAGTGAAAGCCCTGGCTGAGAGCAAATCGTTTTCATCCAGACCAGAAGCCTGGCCAAAAGTGATCACACCAGGAATATTTGCAGAAGCCCGCGGATAATATGGTTGCTCACCAAACAGGAAAAAAGACCGAAATCCCAATTGGTGACATAGCGGACTGTACACAGTGTAAATGATGTTTGCAGGAAGTTTAGCGCCATTCTTCATCAATACCGGTGCCAAAACCGGCAAACCAAGATAAAAACCAAATAATATAATTACCACGACTAACCAGTGTCTCGTCATCCACAATGAAAAACGATCTGCGAAATTAATTTTATTATTAGTATTATTATTTAGAGCCAGCCTGTTGCGCTGTTCCTCCGCATCTCTTGCTGCGCCCAGCGTAACAAGCAATTCCGAACGGGTAAATGGTGCTCTAAGAATGTAAGAACCTATCTCTATAACAGGTATCTCTGCAAAGTATTTTTTCTGGGCGGCCGGGTTTTCATCAATATTGATTTCCAACACTTGATGCGGAATTTGCGCCTGGAGTGCAGCAAGATCTTCTCTAGCCTGTTCGCAAAGGTGACAGTCAGGGCGCGAATAAAAAATAAGGTTTAGCAAAGTCCGGCTCCAGTCAATTTCAGGTTGGATATAACAAAAGCAGCAGCTTAATTTAAATTGTCAGAAATGTATTACAAACCAAACGACCAGCCTGGAAACATTGTGGCAATAAGATTGAAAGCGCCGGTCACCAGCATTGCGCCAATGATTACCATCAAACAGCCCATGATAATTTCGGTATAGCGCATCACCTTACTATATTTGCGCAATATGGCGGTAACCCAACCAATTCCCAATGCCGCGATCAAAAATGGAATCGCCAGACCAGCCGAATAGGCCGAGAGCATCACTACTCCCTTCGAAATGGAGCCCCCATTCATAGCCAACGTTAAAATCGATCCAAGAACTGGTCCAACGCAAGGCGACCAACCTGCAGAAAAAAACACACCCATTAAAGCTGATGAAAGGTAGCCCCACTTAGGGTCAGGTAATTTCTGCAAACGAGTATCGTATTCCAGGAAAGGAATACGGATCAATCCAATCATGTGCAAACCAAAAACGATAACAATCAACCCGCCGATACGCCCCAACCAGGTACGCACATCATAAAGAATACCCCCCAGCGCAGATGCTGCTGCGCCAAGGATGATAAAAACGGCGCTAAAACCCAGTACAAAGGCCAGTCCGTGCGTAAAAGTAATCCAACGATTATTATTGGCTGTTCCCGCCCCACCTACTGCGCGCCCGCCAAGATAACCAACGTATGCTGGTACCAAAGCTAAAACACACGGAGAAAGAAAAGAAGCTACCCCGGCAATAAATGCCAACCCCATACTGATATTTCCGATCTGCATTGAACACCTCTATATAAATCTAAAGATTGTGCGAAAATTTACCAGGTAAATAAAATCAATAAATTCTTTCCTGAACATTTACCTGTGTACCACCTGGCATTCCAACAGTAATGTCACCTGGTTCTAATGTCACAACCGGAGTAGCCCAACGAAATATCCACTTGGCATCATCAGGTCTCACGTTGATGCAACCGTGAGAGCGGGGAACCCCGTAATCATTGTGCCAGAACGTAGAGTGAATTGCTACACCAGAACCTGAAAAGAAAGTGGACCAGGAAACCCCGGGTGTATCATATCCACCGCCCACCGTCCCGCCAGCCATATGAATGGATATGGACTTTCGCCAGGTGCGATGTCCGTCGCCAACAGGGGTGGACCAATTATCCACAATATTTCCCTGGGCATCCCATTTCGCCCCGCTAGCTATACGACAATAATATACCTCATTGTCCCCTTCCATACACGATAGTGTCTGGTATGTCAGGTTGGTAACGATTCGCTTCTTTTCAGGGTCGAAATCTGGTGAAATCGGCGCTATTTCATCCACAGTTAATGGGCGGAAGGCAGAACCCTCTGCCCAAAAGATATCGCCAAAACTCCCATATCTTTCATTAATACGATAAATAATATTTCCGGTTACTTCGCTTAGTTTTACTTGATCGACCCACATCACCTGGCTATAGTAAAGCCTGGTTGGCAGGCTCCATTCCCTGGCATTTTTTAACCAGGGTGATGAAGGTTCAGAATTTTCCAGAACAAAATCAACATACGGTACGGTCACTTCCGCCCAAAACCCGTTCTGACCGCCGGGCAATGCGTTCATGGGTTGGTTGGGTATATTCTTTACCGGCTGAACATAGGACGAATAAATATAGCCTTCGGGTGTTTCCACATAGCGCTGATTTAAGCGGCTCGTATCGCGGCGGCCAACCACTTCCCGCAGCCACTCAACCACTGTATCTCCATATACATCCTTTACAGTTCCGTCCTGCTCGTTGGGGGCAATTTTTATTTCCCATCTGCCATCAATTACACGCCCTAAATTCTCGCCTTTGGGAAATTCAGGTAAGGGCATTACCCGGCTGAATGGCCGTAATGCCATCAGCCCTGCACTTCCTCCAACCAGTTTAAGAAAATCTCTTCTATTAATAGTCATTGTCAACCTGTCAAATTAGTTTTGAAGATAGCATACCCGCAAACCATTTATACGTCAATTCGGATATTAACAGATCATTAATTGGATAGGAATTTTTCAAACGACCTCAAGCAATCAACACTCAACTTGTGCCCGACTTCGCTCTCGCAAAATGTCACATCTGCTCCGGCGCGTTTTAATAACTGCACGGCCTGCTGCGCCATTGCGATGGGCACCATTTCATCCAGAGTCCCGTGCGCTACAAAAACCTTCTTCCCTGCCAGCAAATCACCTGATAACACCTGCTCTGCGCCGTTTGGCGCAAAACCTGCCAGGATGCCCATTCTACGTACCCGGTCAGGATGAAGAAGTCCAAAGGAAAACGTCAAGGCGCCGCCCTGGCTGAACCCGGCCACATCAATTTGTGTGCCATCCAATTTGTTGGCAGCAGCAAGTTGATCAATAAGAGAAACCAATTTCTCAATCGACGGACGGAATAAATCAAGTGTCGGCCAACTTCCACGTGCAGCCGGCGCGCGCCACGAAAAACCGTTCGGTAATGTTGGATACGGAGCCCGGGGAGCAACAATCCAATATTCTGAAGGCAAATTTCTGGTAAATACGGATGTGGAATTTTCATCCCCGGTCCAGCCATGCAATAATAAAAGCATCTTTTTCCCAGTTCCAGAGCGCAACCGAAGGGTCCAATCTTCAAAATGGGTGAGAGCAGCTTCCGTATTCAATCTTTATTGATCCTTTTAACGATGGCTTCAAGCCCAAACATCGATAAAGCGATCAATCCAATCGGCACAAGTGCGCCAAGTAAACATAAAAATCCCATTCCGGCAGCACCTATACCATAAATCCACGCAATTAGACCAAGTCCCACAACAAATAATAAGATTAATGCACCAATAATCAGCTGGAGATTGGTTTTTGATGCATATTTTCGCAAATCACGAGTCATAGATCCTCCAAATCCACACTTTATAGAGAAAATCGATATATCACAATCAGCAATGAAAAATCTGCCATTAAATGCGCGCAAACTGCCGGCATTATGCTATCCGTAAAACGTAAAGTTTGTCTCCAAAACCAGCTTGCAAAAATAAGAATAATCAAAGAAAACACCATCCAATAAATGCTCACGAATTGGCTCAAAATAATCATATGATAACCCGCAAACAATAAATCAACTCGGGCAGGCTGTTTTGACATATTCCCTAAAGCAATTCGCCAATAAGCCTCTTCCAAAATCGGATTAACAAGAGTGAAGTAAGCAATAAATGGCGCCCAAACACCTCCAGAGAGGCCCAACCTGGTAATACTTACCATAAATTGGTTTGATAGCCCCATGGCAGGCCAGATGATCCACAAACCTGCGCCAGCAATCAGCCCGGTCAGGGCAGTCCCAAACAGCAGCCTGCCTGAAACAGAAACCCGCAAGGATGAATAAATCTTTTTCCTGTATCTCACAATTACAGGCAGTAAGCTAAGATGAAACCCAACCAAGGCCCCCCATGCGCTATGAAACAGTACAATTCCGGCAAAAACAACAATATAGGATAATAATATCCAGAAATAAACTGGTCGTTCAATCACGCCCTACCACCCGTTGCAATTTTCGCATCACCCGCGCAGGAAAAGAAGTTGCCCGCATTAATTCAGGCAAAACGGCCTCTGCAGCGCGTTCACCAAGTTGAGAAACCTCGAAAACATCTACATTATCGAGTAAATTAATAGAGCCCACCGCAGGCCGAATAATAACAGTGGGAGCATCGATTTTCAACCTCAGTTCTGCCATTTGCCGCGAAGCAATATCCACGGATTCAGCAAAAATCCGGAAGGCCTGGGCAATATTCATGTGGGCAACCTGCTTCACAAAAGTGTTGGATCCAGGGATGGACATGATTCCCATCGGTTTTGTGGGTACATCCAATGGAAGTAACAATGTTACAGCCACTACAGGTAGTTCTGGCCGTAAGGCCCGCGCAGCCCGAACCGGTACCGGATCGAGAGTAGCGCCATCGATAAGCCGGTAATCGCCCAGTTCCTTTGGAGGGAAAAGGCCAGGTACAGCAATGGAACCCAAAATTGCATCAACAACATTTCCTTCATCCAAAATGATCTCACGATTTGAGTTAATATCGACAGCAACTGCAGAAAAAGGAATGCTTAAGTCACCAAAGGTCATATCTCCCAGGTAACTTCTTAGAGTGTCTGCAATACCACGTACACCCAGCAACCCTGGGCCATCTGACAATGGCCAGCCATATAATTTTGATTGGTCCACATTCGTAAAAATTTCAAGCAATTGGTCTGGAGAACGCCCAGAGGCATATAAAGCCCCTACAATTGAACCAATGCTTGTTCCAGCGATTGCGCGAACATGAACACCGTTTTGTTCAAAAACCTTCAATACGCCTATATGCGCCGCGCCGCGTGCCCCACCACCACCCATTGCCAGAGTTATATCCATAGGACTATGATTATACTCATGACTTTGTACCATTTATATACCAGATTATCCCGAACTAGCCTTCTCCGCATCGCAAAACAAACAGCCTGTGTTTTAGGTGACAGTCATCCGACGTTTTCTGAGTTAAAGCGCTGAAAACCGGGTGACTGTTACCTTAATCCCCTATTGCACAAAATTGACATGGATTCTCGAATCATGTACACTATCTTAATGGATATTGATCTGGAACTTTACAGGCGCGAAGTTCGAATCTCGTCCGGCCCACTGGTCAGACTATCTGCGATAGATATTTCCCCCGATTTTCCACGCCGAACAATTATCTTTTTGCATGGATTCGGTGGACAGGCAATTCAATGGCGCTACCAACTACAAAAGTTTTCCAGGGAAAACCGTGTTATTGCGCTGGATTTGCGGGGACACGGCCGTTCAGATAAGCCAGCCAGCAGTTACAGCATGGAAGAGATCCAATCCGACTTGCGAGCCGCCCTCGATGCGCTTGAGGTGAATGAACCCTTTATTCTTGTCGGCCACTCCTTTGGGGGCGCAATCGCTTCAGAATTTGCCTTTAACCATCCAGAACGGCTTGATCGTCTTATACTGATGGCCACCGCCGGCGAATTTAAACTGAACTTTTTCCTGAGATTAGCACTAAATTTGCCGTTGCCGGTTTTACGTGCTGTCGGATTCTTCACACGTCAATGGCTTTACGCACCGCCTCATGTGCTTAAACCCTGGTATCAAAACAACCTTTCTCGCTGGTATGGCTGGGAAATATTCGAAAGCATAGAAGTCCCTACCCTGGTGGTAAGAGGCCATCGCGATTATGTATTTGAAAGTCCGTTGTTTGAAAGAGTAACCAAATCTATTTCCGGCGCAGATGAAGCCGACATCGGCGCATCAGGTCATCTTGTCATGCTGGAACGCCGTGATGCGGTAAATCGCGCCATTGAGCGCGTTCTAGATGGTGAAACAAAATCCTGGAGAGCGGCGTCCACGGCCAAACTTGGCGCCAGTCGAGATGCATTGCGTCGGGAGCGTCCCTGGGTCGTCCACTATCAAAACGGGGTTCCTTACACAATCGGGGTACCTAAAATTCCATTGCACCATTTGCTGCGCTCGGCTGTCCGCCGATTTCCGACTCGAAATGCCATTCTATTTGAAGGTAGCTCGATAACCTATCGCCAATTAAATCGTGAAGCAAACAAATTTGCCAATGCGCTTTTATCGTTAGGATTAGTCAAAGGTTCCAGGGTGGTTCTATTACTGCCCAATACACCGCAAATAATTATTGGTTTTTTTGGAGCCCTTAAAGCTGGTTGTGTTGCTGTCTTTGTTCCGCCGCTTGACCAGTCCGACGAAATGATAAGGCAAATAACCAATTCTGATTCCATGGTTCTTGTCACACTCAACAAGTGGGCCGGGTTAGCTCATCGAATCCAGGCCGAGACAAATATTCCACATATTGTCCTGACTGATGTAACTGACTATCTTTCGCCAATACAAAAACTTTTATCTCGTTTTAAAAACCAGCAGCCGGTTTTACCTTCGGCATTAATTTGGAGAAAATGGCTTGACGGAGAAAGCAATCGATCTCCTCAACTTGATATATCTCCAGAAGAATTAGCCGTTATTCAATATACTGGGGGCACTACCGCAGATGCCAAAGGCGTAATGTTATCGCACCGCAACCTGGTCGCAAACACACTCCAGACCCGCCAATGGATGCCAGATGCCAAAGAAGGCAATGAGCGGTTTCTCTGCGTTCTTCCCTTTTCTCACAGCTACGGTCTTACAGCCACACTCAATGTTCCAATCACTGTAGGTGCGACTCTCATCCTAAAAGCCACGTTTAATGTTTTTGACGTACTTAAAACCATCAAAAAACATCGCCCTACAATTTTCCCGGGTGTCCCGGGCATGTATGTAGCCATCAACAACTTTCGAGGTGCCCGAAAATACGGATTGTCATCCATTCGTGCCTGTATAAGTGGTTCTGCCCCTTTGCCAGTCGAAGTACAGGAAACATTTGAGAAATTGACCAAAAGCCGGTTGGTGGAAGGTTATGGTTTAACCGAAACTGCCCCAATAACACACGCCAACCCACTCGAAGGTATGCGCAAAGTTGGCAGTATCGGAATTCCCATCCCATCCACCGAAGCATGTGTTTTGGATCTTAAATCCCCCAAAAAAGAGATCGGAGTTGGGCAAATTGGCGAGCTGGCAATTCGCGGTCCACAAGTTATGATGGGCTACTGGCGCAATCCAGGCGCCACAAAAAAAACCATAACTAATGATGGATGGCTGCTAACGGGTGATGTTGCCGTGAGAGATTCCGATGGTTACTTCCGCATCGTAGCCCGTAAAGCAGATATGTGGTATCCCGAAAAACCAGGAACCCCCGCATTTCCCCGTGATGTTGAAGAAGTGCTCTACGAAATCCCCCAGGTAAAGGAAGCAGCCGTAGTCGCCATCGCCGGCGCACCGATTGCCTTTGTGATCGGCACAAAAGAACGCCCATCTAGTGAATCCATCCTGGCCTACTGTCACCGCAGGCTGCCACCTGTGCTCGTTCCTCGCTTTGTCATATTTCTGGATGACTTTCCTCGCACCTTCATCGGAAAAGTTTTGCGGCGAGAACTTGCAAAACACTATGACGAATCCCACTCCGAACCCATTTCATGATTAACTTTATTAAACAAGGCGTTGGGCCTCCCGTCATCTTGATTCATGGACTGGCTGCTTCACTTTATGATTGGAATGACCTGATCCCCGCATTAGTTGGTGCGTCTTATTCGGTTTACGCCCTCGATTTGCTTGGGCATGGACAGAGTGAAAAACCTGATAAGCTGGATGATTACAATGCTGCCAATTTTTTTGCAAGTTTTTGCCAATGGATAGATTCCTTGCAATTATCAGAACCACACATTCTGGTGGGCCACTCCCTCGGCGGATATCTTGCCCTACAATACGCTCTGCAATATCCAGCAAAAGTTAAAGCGCTTATTCTAAGTGATCCTTTATTCAGCCGCGACCAACTTCCATTTTTTCTGCGGTTCAATTACCGTGGTCAGCTGATTAACACCACCCTGATTGAACGCACGCCAGTTTGGATTTTTCAAAGAATTATCGATCTGACAAGCCTATCCATCAGAAATGGTTTTGTTTTATCCGAGAAAGTTCGCGCCCAGACAGCTGCCGATTACAAACGCGCACATCCGGGAATTTTCAATGTAGTTCATTCAATCAGTGACTTCACCCCTCTTTTTTCTTCCATCAAACAGCCCACTCTAGTCATCTGGGGCAGCAATGATCAAACCCTCAAGCCTGAATCTTTTAAAAAATTACTAAATAAAATGCCAGAGGCCAGAGGCGATGTAATTATCGGGGCTGGTCATGTTCCTCACCAATCTCATCCCGCACAATTTAACGCTCTGGTCATGCAATTTCTTCTATCTTTAGAAAAGAATAAAAGAGAAAATGATTAGCAATACTGGCTACGCGAAATCTCCTAAGCTATATTTTTAGCACTGGTCAATTTTTTAGAAGGTCTCGCGGTACTATTCGCCTGATGACCTCAAATTGGGCAAAAAACCTCAATATGCATCTCAACATCCGTTAATCACCTACTTGACAGGTATGCTACAATAACTATATGTGTTTTGGTGGTGTCGGACAATAAAATTCGAACCTTGCACAACCTTTGAAATTAGCAAAATATTAATCAAATTATGTCGCTTAACGACATAACTTTTTATTAAATTGTGTGTTTTAAGCATAACTATGCTGTATTGTGTAATATCGCACAGTGTTGTTCAAAAAATTTCAAAGGAGAGCAGCAAAAATGAGCAATCAAAGACAAGTGAACGAGCACGACAAGCAAGTGTTACACAAAATGGGCTACGCCCAGGAACTTTCCCGCAGAATGAGTGGGTTCTCCAATTTTGCCATTTCGTTTTCAATCATTTGCATTCTGGCTGGCGGCATAACCGCGTTCCCATTTGCCTTTAGCGCAACCGGGGGTGGTGGTGTTGGTATTGGTTGGCTCGTTGGCGGAGCATTTGCTCTCATCGTTTCATTTGCAATGGGCCAAATTGCTTCATCGTACCCAACTGCCGGCGGCCTGTACCATTGGAGCTCCATTCTGGGTGGTCGCGCCTGGGGATGGGTCACTGCGTGGTTCAACCTGCTTGGGCTCGTCTTCGTGATCTCATCAGTGGATGCGGGCGTTTTCCAACTCTTTCGTGATTTGGTTCTACGCGGAATATTCAACGTAGATGTCTCGGGCGCTGGCTGGGTAACCGGGGCTGCTTTTCCAGGTATGATTTGGTTGGTTGGTGTTGGTTTAATTATTGCAAGCCATGCTGCCTTAAATCATTTTGGCATCCGCCTAACCACCATTCTGACCGACATCAGTGGTTACCTGATTTTCGCAGTCGCAATCCTCTTAACCATTTCATTGCTGGTATTTGCACCCGTACCCCTCGATATCTCCCGGCTGTGGACTTTCACAAACTTCTCGGGCGATCTCGGCGGTGGTGTTATTCCACAAACAAGCAGTATCGCATACGGTTTTGTGGTTGGTCTCATTCTGGTCACCTACACCATCACCGGGTACGACGCTTCCGCCCATACATCTGAAGAAACACATGACGCCCAGGTAAATGTGCCAAAGGGCATGTGGCAGGCCGTTTTTTATTCTATGATTTTCGGGTATCTCATGGTTTGTTCATTTGTGCTCGCCATGCCAAACGTGGCCGAAGGAGCTGCCCAGGGTTGGAATGTTTTCTATTGGCTCATGGCAGCCTCCAAAATGCCCACCCTTCTGCGCGATATACTATATATTGGTATTGTTGCAGCCAATTATCTTTGCGGCCTTGCCTGTGTAACATCTTGCTCGCGCATGATGTATGCCTTTGCTCGTGACGAAGGTTTACCCTTCTCGAAAGCATTGAGCAATGTCAGCGTTGAACATCGCGTTCCCACCATCTCAATTTGGGTTAGTGCAGCTTTGGCCTTTTTATCCTGCCTTTACGGCGGAGCCTTCATCGTTCTCGCGGCTGGTTGCGTAGTATTCCTATACATCTCCTACATTATGCCCGTTGCAGCTGGCTTTTTTGCCGAAGGCAAAACCTGGACAGAGAAAGGCCCTTTCAATCTGGGCGCTCTCTCGAAACCGATCGCACTGCTCGCCATCCTGGGTGGTTTTGTGTTGGCCTGGGTCGGTTTCCAGCCGCCCAACCAGTTGGTTGGTTATCTCGTGGTGGGTATGCTTGTATTCCTGGTAATTCTATGGTTTGCCAGCGAACGCACCCGCTTCGAAGGCGTGCCCGAAGGCGACAAGATTAAACAACGCCAGAAGATGATCGCTGAAATCGAAAAGAAATACCACGACTGATCACACTGCTACTTAATGAGTGCGCGGCATTCCAGAATGAATGCCGCGCACTCTAAACCAAACTTGTCAGGCATTACCACATAAGCCCCTATCTTTGCTATAATACTCTGACCGTACAACAAATATCCATCACACCACTTTCCTGACTGGCAGAGGCCACATGAAACTTGCATTTGTTATCGGTTCTACAATCTCCACGATCAAAGATGAAAATTTAAGTGGGCGCAAACTACTCATTGTTCGTGAAGCAGATACGTCAGGAAACCCGAGCGGTGCGCCATTCGTAGCGGTTGACACCGTAAGCGCAGGAGCAGGCGACCTGGTACTTGTGACCACAGGCTCTTCTGCCCGCTACACACAAATCACAAAAGACAGCCCCATTGATGCCGTAATTATCGGCGTAATTGACTCACTTGAAGAGAGTGGCAAAGTCACTTATAGAAAGAGCTGATCGCTAATCCCGCCCAGGATTACGAAAAGCTTCTCAGGTATTTATGCCAGACACCCGCGCGCTTCTCTCAGTTGGTATCGACGTTGGAACTACCACAACGCAAGTAATTTTTTCGCGATTAAAGTTGGCGGATGTAGCTCGCCCTGGGCAAATTCCGCGCATGGCAATTACAGCACGCGAAGTCTTGTATCAAAGTGAAATCTTTTTTACTCCATTACTAAACAGCGACACAGTCGATGCAGCACGCTTAAATGAGTTCATTCGCAAGGAATATGCCAATGCTGGCATCGACCCACAAAAGGTGGAAACCGGGGCTGTAATTATCACCGGCGAAACCGCCAAAAAGAAAAATGCTGATGAAATCCTTAGAACTTTATCCGGATTGGCTGGCGAATTTGTAGTCAGCGTTGCCGGTCCCCACGTAGAAAGCCTGATCGCCGGGCGAGGATCTGGTGCTTCACAATACTCACAATCACATTACACCACCGTCACAAATGTAGACATAGGTGGCGGCAGCGCAAACAGCGTTATCTTTCGAAGTGGAAATTTCCTCGCAGCAGCTGCAATGAATTATGGCGGTCGTATCATCGAAATTGAACACTCCAGCGGCAGAATACGCCATCTGGCAGAACCTGCGCAAATAATCCTGGCCGACTGCCCCCTCAACCTGAAGATCGGTGATCAGCCATCTTTAACAGATTTACGCAAATTCACAGACCGCATGGCCGATATGACTGTCGAGCTAATAGAAGGTACTTCTTCACCACTCGCAGAAAAGCTTTATCTAACTCCACCGGCCTCGTTATCAGGCAAAGATTCAATACTTATGCTCTCCGGCGGAATTGGTCACTATTACTTCAATCCGCTAAATATTACAAATGTCAGTGACTTGTCACTGCATGATGACATCGGCCCCCTCCTGGCTGAATCGCTAAGAAATCACCCGA
>Ga0105047_10012060_pt1 | contig 13952 bp, 10 predicted proteins | sample MAT04_FD_78384 | JGI IMG/M metagenome (GOLD analysis project Ga0105047, IMG submission 78384) | Freshwater microbial communities from Lake Fryxell liftoff mats and glacier meltwater in Antarctica - MAT-04 (megahit assembly) | ecosystem: Environmental > Aquatic > Freshwater > Ice > Liftoff...
CCAACCCACCGCTCCAGAGCCCAACCAGCCGATTACGCCGCGAAATCACCGGTCACCACCCTATTTGGGGGAGCATTTCAGATACGAATTCGGAAAATCGACATTTACCAACCGCGGCTCGTTGCCGGCCTCGCCCCTCGCAGCTTCCGCTTCCGCTTCTTCATTTGACCACTTGCAAATCCCCCTGCCCTTACCCTCCCCCCATGACCGCCCACCGTCGCTCGCAGCGCATCGTCATTACCGGCACCGGCTGGGTCAACCCCCTCGCCCACAGCGTGCAGCGCACTTGGGCCGCGCTCCTCGCTGGCACCTCTGGCATGGGCCCCATCTCGCGCTTTGATGGTCAGACTTTCAAGACCAACTTCGCCGCTGAAGTAAAAGACTTTGTTCTCTCAGAGCACATGACAGTCGCCCCCATGCACGCCGATGCGGGCCTGCACGCCCAGTTCGCGCTCGCCGCCGCCAAGCAGGCCTACGCGCAGGCTGGCCTGGCCCCCGACAAGGTCACGCCGCGCCGATTCGGCATCTATCTCGGCTCTGGCGAGGGCACCCTTGATTTTGCCAACTACGCCGCCACCCATGTCGCCTCGTGGGATGAGCAAACTCGCCGCGCTGATGGTGCCAAGTGGGCCGCCGCGGCCTACCGCAACATGGTGCCCGTCAAGGAGACCGAGCAGGAGGCCAACATGACCATCGCCCACGTGGCGTGGGAGTTTGGCTGCCGCGGCCCCGCCAACAACTGCCTCACCGCCTGCGCTGCCAGCATTCAGGCCATTGGCGAGGCGTTCGAGATGCTCCGCCGCGGCGATGCCGATGTCATGTTCGCCGGCGGCGCGCACAGCATGATTCATCCGCTCGGCGTCACCGGCTTCATTCGGCTTACCGCCATGAGCACCCGCAACAGCGACCCGACTCACGCCGCCCGACCCTTTGACCAAACCCGCGATGGCTTTGTCATGGGCGAGGGCGCGGGCATGCTGGTGATGGAGACGCTGGAGCACGCTGCGCAGCGCGGGGCCAAACCACTGGCGGAGATCACCGGCTACGGCTCATCGGCCGATGCCTATCGCATCACGGATATTCAGCCCGAAGGCAAAGGCCCGCAGGCCGCCATGGAGGGCGCACTGCGCCAAGCAGGCATCAACCCGCGCCAGCCACTGGCCGATGGTCGGCCACCGGTGCAATACATCGCAGCGCACGGCACCGGCACCAAAGAGAACGACAAGATCGAGACGCTCGCCGTCAAGCACGTCTTCGGCGACTTTGCCCCAAGCATTCCGCTCTCAAGCATCAAGAGCATGATGGGCCATCTGATTGCCGCGGCGGGCGTGAGCAACGTCATCACCGCCATGCAGGTAATCGCCACCGGGCAGATCCCGCCGACGATGAACTACGCCACGCCCGATGCCGGGCTGGACCTTGACTACGTGCCCAACGCCCCGCGCGACATGAACCCTCGCGGCGGCGTGCAAGCATGCTTGTGCAACTCCTATGGCTTTGGCGGGCAGAACGATGCGCTGCTGATCCGCGCCTTTACGCCCTGAGTGCCGCCGCCCATGCTCGTCTACCTCGATGGACAACTTGTGCCCCACGATCAGGCGAGAGTCTCGCCCTTCGACCATGGCTTTCTCTTTGGCGATGGTGTGTACGAGGGGCTGCGCGCATTCGCACACGCGGGGGAGGTGAAGGTGGTGGGCGAGGCGCGGCACACGCAGCGCTTGGCGGCTGGGCTCGCAGCGACGGGCATCGAGTTTGATGCACACGCCCTGCCGCGGCTGACGCGCGAGTTGCTCGCGGCCAATGGTCTGCAAGAGGCGTTTGTATATTGGCAAGTTTCGCGCGGCACGCCCGACTTAACCAGCGGGCCAGTGCGCCGGCGCGTGCCAACTTCGCCAATGCGGCCCACTCTATTTGGCTACTGCACACCGATGGAGCCGCTGCTGGGCCATGCCGGGGCCAAGCCCTTCATTGCCACCAAGCGCATCACCATCGAGCCAGATGTGCGCTGGCATCTCGGGCACATCAAGTCGCTCTCACTGCTGGCCAATGTCATGGCGGCGATCGCGGGTGCGCATCGTCATGGGGCCGACGAGGTAGTGTTTGCGCGCGGCCCGCGCGATGGCAGCGCGCTGCTCACCGAAGGGTCGTTCACCAACATCATCGTCGTGCTCGGGCAAGGCGAGGATGCACGCTGGCTCACACCCGATGATGCGACCAGTTCTCTACTGGCCGGTGTGACGCGCGACATGGTGTTGGATGCTGAGCCGCGGCTGCGCAAGGGAAACATCACCGAGCACGAGGGGCGAACGGCAGCCAGCGAGATCATGCTCGTCGGCACCACCACCATGATCACCACGGTGACTCATCTCGATGGCGTTCAGATTGCCGATGGCCCCGGGCCAGTGGCCCAGCACCTGGCCAAGGTTCTGCGCGAAGTAACCTTGCGGTGAACGATAAAACTCTCGTGCCGCGCTCACATCGCGGCCGCAGGCACACCGATGACACAGATGCCCAGTTTGTCGGCCAATTCCAGCATCTTGGGCTTGTCGACCATGATGACATCTCCCGCGGCGAGCGCGAGGCACACGCCCCCGGCCTTGTGCAGGTTCTCGATGGTGCGCAGGCCCACCGTCGGCACATCGCTCCGCCGATCATGCCCCACCCGCGCTCCCTTGCACAGCGTCCACCCGCCGCGGCGGCAAAGTGGCCCGGTGCGCTCGATCATGCGGTCGGTCCCCTCCACGGCCTCAACGGCCAGCACATCGCGCTGGCGCACGGCAATGGCCTGACCAATATCCAGCCGCAGCATCTCGGTCAGCAGGGGCCAGGCAAAGTTCACATCCGCCCGCTGCTCGGCCAAGGGGTCGGTGCGCGTCATCACACCGGCGGTGGCAAGCTGATCGGGGATCGGCAGCGTTGAATCAAGCAAGGCGACTCCAGCGTTCTCAAGTTCTCGGGCAACCACACCCAGCAGGATGTGGCTGCGGCGGTCGTGCCGCAGGTGGCGATACCACGCCAGCGCGGTCGTTAGATCAGGCAGGTTGCGAATGGCCCGCAGCGGGTCGAACATCAGCCGCGCTTTGTCAACCCGGCCGACCATGATGGCATGCTGCACGCCCTTGCGGCGAAGCTTGGCGCCCCACGTACCCAGCCGCAGCAGGCCGACAGTCTCAAAAGAGTCGCACAAGCCCGGCAACTCCGGGTCTTGCTGATCTCCGAGCCCGAGCCCATGAACGATGTGCCCCTGGCGGCGAAGCCCCTCGGCAATGACGATCGGCAAGCGGCCACCACCTGCAATCAGGCCGATCGCCGCGGGCGGCGCAGGCGGGTCGGGCAGAATAGTTAGCGGCGCGGAAACGATGGCTGAGGATATGGGTGGCAGGCAGCAAATGCATCAGAGCCCGCCGGTGGCCTCATTCGCCCGGGTTTAGCAGCTCACATTGAAGAACCGCTTGCTGGTGCCCCCTTTGCCCACGGCGAAGTTCATGGTCTTGCCACAGGCAGGGCAGCGCCCGGTGTATCGCGTTCCATCAGCCGATCGATACGCGCGGTTATAGCGGTTGGAGCACTGAAAATACAGCCGCAGGTAGCTGCTCAGAGCCGGGCTGCTGCTGGTGAGCTGGGAATCGGTCGCATCGCACGGCGATCTCCCGGCACCGGCCAAAACGTGCGCGAAGGAGCCCGCGGCGTATGCCTGCTTGGCCGCGGTGTGAGTTGGTCCGGGTTGATCGGCAGCGGGCTGCACGCGGCAGTTATCGGCAAAGCAGCGGCCAATCTGAAGGGGGCGAAGCACCCAGCGAGATTGCAAGGGCTGCATCCCCCCCGGCTCCCGCAGCGCGTATCTTTTGGTCATGGCAAAGAGCACAGGTGCTTCGGGGAGTGTTGGTGTGCGGATCGACGAACTGCGCACGCAGTTGCATCGGGCGAACGCCGCCTATTACGGCCAGGCCACACCCATGATGGCCGATACCGAGTTTGACCGGGCTCTGGCAGAACTGGCAAAGCTCGAAGCGGCCAACCCAGAGTTTGCCGATGCCAACAGCCCGACGCAGCGCGTCGGTGGCGAGCCAATTGAGGGCTTTGTCACTCGGACGCACGCCCTGCCGATGCTCTCGATTGACAACACCTATAACGCGCAGGATGTGCGCGCGTGGTGGCAGCGCACTGCCGATGCGCTGGGCGCCGCAACCTTTGTGGCCATGGCCGACCCCAAGATCGACGGGCTTGCGCTGAGTCTGCGCTACGAACGCGGCACGCTGGCGTATGCGGTAACCCGCGGCGACGGCACCAAGGGCGACGATGTAACCCACACCGTCCGCACGATTGAAAGTGTGCCGCTGGTGCTGCTCAGTGAAGCGCCGGTGCCCGAAGTGCTTGAGGTTCGCGGCGAGGTGTACTTTCCGCTCGCTGAGTTTGCCCGCACCAATGCGGAGCGAACGGCCAGCGGCGAAGAGGCGTTTATGAACCCGCGCAACGCCGCGGCGGGCACGCTGAAACAGCTTGACCCGGCGGCCGCGCGTCAGCGGCGGCTGGCGTTTTTTGCCCACGGCAAGGGCGAGGTGAGCGGAAAGGTCGCGGGCGGGTTTGTGCGCGGATATGGCGAGTACCTGGCGATGTTGTCCAAACTGGGCTTTGCGACGAGTCCCCATGCCAAACGCTGCGAATCGGCTGATGCGGTACTGCAGGTTATTGAGAACTTCGACAAAGCGCGCCACGGCCTCAGTTATGCCACCGATGGCATGGTGGTGCGCGTAGATGACTTTGCACAGCAGGCCAAGCTTGGGTTGACGAGCAAAAGCCCGCGATGGGCCATTGCGTATAAGTTTCCGGCGGAGCGCACGACGACGACGCTGCTGAAGGTGGACCATCAGGTTGGCAAGAGCGGCAAAATCACGCCGCGAGCTGGCATGGCGCCGGTGCTGATTGCCGGATCGGTTGTACAGCATGCAACATTGCACAACTACGGGCGACTGCGCAGCGCACCGCTCGACCCAGATGCCCCGGATGGCCCAAGCTCGCACTTGTGTATTGGCGACACGGTGTTTGTGGAGAAAGCCGGCGAGGTGATTCCCTACGTCGCTGGAGTTGATGTGAGCAAGCGGCCCAAAGGGGCCACACCAATCAAGGCGCCGAGTGAGTGCCCGGCGTGCGGCAGCGCGGTATTGGTTGAACCGCCAGAGGCAGTCGATGACCCGCGCAAGGAGACGCAGCGCCACTGCCCAAACCCAGCATGCCCTGCGCAGGCGCGCGAGAAGCTGGTTTGGTTTGCCGGCCGCAAGCAGATGGATATCGACGGTCTGGGTGAGAAGACGATTGATCAGATTCGCGCGAGTGCTGTGCCGCTGAACACCTTTGCCGATGTGTTTCGGCTCGCGCAGCATCGTGATGCGCTGCGAGAACTTGACCGCATGGGCGACAAGAAGACCGAGAATCTGCTGGCGGGCATTGAGGCGGCCAAAGACCGCGGGCTTGGAAAGCTGCTCGCAGGCATGGGCATTTCGCACGTGGGAGAGAGCACCTCAAAGGCCCTCGGGCGAATGTTCAGCGATGTCGCCGCGCTGCTGGCAGCCAGCGAACCGATGCTGCGGCCCAAGGCATGCAACCCACAGGAGGCCGCCGCACTTGGGCTGGATAAGGACCCAAAGCAGCGCGAAGAGACAGGGCTCGGGCGCGATACGGCGCCAGTCGTGCGTGCCTATTTGCAAAGGCCCGAGACGCGCGCCATGTTCGCCGAGCTCGCAGCACTCGGCGTCAGCATGAGTTCGGCTAACTATCGCCCGGCAGAGACCAAGTCGCAGCGAGCTGCTGGCAGCAATGGCGAGTCGGTCAGCAAAGAGAGTGTTTTCTCAGGCCTAACGGTGGTCATCACCGGCACACTGGAACGCTTTGAGCGCACAGAACTCGCTGACCTGCTCACTGAGCTCGGGGCGAAAGTGAGCGGTTCGGTCTCGGCTAAAACCAACATCCTCATCTGCGGCGAGAAGGCGGGCAGCAAACTTGACAAGGCCCGCGAGCTTGGCGTGCGCGTGATGCTCGAGCCCGAGCTGCGCGCGGCGCTGAGCATGACCTGATTGAGCTTACTCGCCGGGGAGCTTGCCCGACTCGAGAAACGAAGTGGCCACCCGCGCCAGCGGCATGCGGCCATCACGCGCGATGCGCTGCAGGAGCTTGAGCGCATCGGGCTCGTTCATGCTGCGCTCGCTGACGAGCTTCCACTTGGCCTGCTCCACCAAACGGCGCTCCTCGAGACGGCGGCGCAGCTCCGCTGCCTCCGCGTGCGCCGACATCTGATCGCCGTAGCGCTGCCAGCCGAGTTCAATGGCGGCCCGCAGTTGCCCCTCGACCACGGGCTTGACGAGGTAGCCGAAGACACCGCCGCGGCGGGCCTGCTCTACATACTCCGGGTCGGTGTATGCCGAGAGAATGACGGTGGGTATGGCCAGCTCGCGCCAAAGCTGCTCAGCGGCAGCGAGCCCATCCTTCTTAGGCATGCGAATGTCCATCAAGATGAGATCGGGCAGCAGGCGATGGGCTAGTTGAAGCGCGGCCATGCCGTCGCTGGCGGGGCCGAGGACGGTGTACTTGAGGTCTGCGAGCATGAGCACCAGCTCGGTTGCAACCAGGTGCTCATCCTCAGCGATCATGATGCGCTGCGGCCGCGCGGGGAGGTCACGGTGCATCGGGCTGTCGGTACGCACGGGTACAAAGGCGGCTTCATTGGCGGTACGTTGATCAGACATGGGGTGCGTCCTGTAGTGCAAGTTCGCGCTGGTTGTCTGGGCTCGCACCGCGCGCACCAGGTGAAACCGCTGACTGCGAATCGTATGGGGTCTGGCTCTCTAGGGGGTCAGGTCCGAGCAGCGTGACGTTGATGGTGGCAAGAAGCCCAACTGGGGTGAACTCAAACTCGGCATGGCCGCCAAGCTCACTGCGGCAGAGCCCTGCGATCAGGCCTAGTCCGGTGCCGTGCGGAGGATGCTGCTGAGGGCGCAGCGTGGTGCCCAGCTCTCGCCAGATGATGGTGAGCGCGCCGGGCTGGACGCCGTGCTGCCAGGTTACCTCAATACGGCCGCTTGCCGAGGCGAGCGCGCCGTGCTTGGCACTATTGGTAAACAACTCCTGCACCACCATGGCGATGGCAGATGACTGTGCGGCAGGCACATCAATCTGCGGGCCGCTGGCTGCAAGGGCGTCACTGCGTGGTGCTCTGCCAGGCGGCACCACCGCCTCAGCGAGCACGGTAAAGAGCTGCTGCAAGTCGAGCGCTCGCGCCGAGCGGCTGGCAATGAGATCGTGTACTTGCCGCAGCGCAAAGATCTTGCCGCGGATGGCTTCGCCAACTTCCAGTACTGTGCGGCCACTGCGCGTGTAGAGCGAGACGAGCCCGAGAAGCCCGGCAAGGTTGTTGCGCACGCGGTGATCAAGCTCGCGCAGCAACGTGTGTTCGCGGCGCAGCAGTCGCTCCTGCTCTCTGACGGAGGCGATCAGGTCCTGCTCAAGTCGGTGCTTCTCGTGAACATCAACGATGGCGCCGGCGAACCGGATCGGCGTGCCGTTCTCGTCGCGCTCGGCCATGCCGCGGGTTCGCACCCAGCGGTACCCACTCGGGGTCTTAAGCCGAAACTCATTGTCGTAGAGCTTGTGACCCTCAAGGTGATCTCGCACACGCTCACGCATGATCGTGTGATCTTCCGGGTGGACCAGCTCTTGGTAAAACGCGTCACCGACGGGCATTTCCCGACCCTCGCGACCGACGATGCGCTTGAAGCCCTCAGAAAAGAATGGACGGCCGGTCTGGTAGTTGATTTCCCAAAGACCATCGCTTGAGCCAGCGGTGGCAAGCTCGAACATGCGCTGTGAATCCTCGAGTGCTGCCTGGGTCTGTTTCAGTTCGGTGACGTCCGCCGCGCAGGCGACGATACCTGATATCCTGCCATCACTCGCAAGCAGCGGAGAGAACACCATATCCGTGAGTAGAAACTTGCCGCCAGCGATACGAGCCTTGACGTCAAATCGGACGGTTGTGCCCCGTATGGCCACCGCGAGCCGTTCCTGGATAAGTGTTGACACTTCCGGATCGTGGCTGAGCCAGTACGTTTCGTGGACTGGCTTGCCAAGCACATCGGCCTCAGTAATCTGTGCGGCCTCAAGCGCGGCGCGGTTAACGGCGCTGAGGCGGCCATCAAGCGTGATCAGCCCGACGAAGACCGTCAGCGCATCAATGACATTGCGCAGATGCTGAGCACTGTCGCGCTCCATGGCCGAGGCCTGAGAGAGCTGGCGCCTCGCCACTTTGAGTGCGGCCACTTGGTGACGCAGTGAGATGATGACGACGACCAGCAGGCCGACGAGCAGCCCGGCCCCGCCCCAGAGCACAAGCCCCTCTGGCAACGCCGCAGCATCACCGCCCTGTCGCTCTCGCCTGTGAATCTCAGTTGCGAGCAGCAGACTTGTCGCGAGCGTGGTCAGCGGCACCGCGAACCAAGCCCATGTCGAGACCGAGTGGCCATCGGCGACCGAAGAAGCGCTGCTGTCTGCTGCTTTGAGTGATGCGGGAGCGGGCATGCAAGTTAAACTCTGAAAGGCCAGGCGGCCGGAAGTGGGCGTGAGGTCACCTTCAGCGGGTCAACGAACCGCAGCGGCGGGCAGACAGGGCCGCAAACCCACTTCAGTCTGTCAGATAGCCATCGACCGAACTGGCCAAAGCGGGATCAGGTTACTTCGGAGCGGGTTCGGCTGCGGGAGCAGGGTTCGCCGGGCGGACTGGGTTGTTGATCAGCGTTCCGGTTGGAGGGCGGGGCTGGCCCGGTGTGGGCGCGCCAGCACCAGCAGCTCCGGGTGCTGAGAAAATCGTAGAGTCTGGCACGAGGCGGTTCGACGGCATGGGAAGCCACGCTGCCTCCAGCATGGCCTGGGCCTTGGCTAATGGAAGCGCGCCGATGAAGGCGATTGCCGCCGCCCGCTTGGCGCCAGCGTCGGTAAGCCCGCCAACCTGTGCTGCCGCGGCGGTCTGCTCAGGCGAAAGCTCCGTCGCCTTGGCCAGCGAGGCATCCCACTTGGCTGTCAGTTGATCGATGAGGCGATTGAACTCGCGCATCGGCTCAACAGACATGCGCTTGAAGTTAAAGCGGGCAACCTCGATGTTCTGCTTCATCTGATCGCTGGCCGCCTCGGCGCGGGCTTGATCGGTAGCTGCCTTCGTATAGCTGTCGAGGGCGCGCTGCACCGCATCGGCTTCGCGCGAAGTGATGATGTTTGCGCCGGTGGCCATTTTGCTGAGCTGCAACGGGAAGACCGTGGCGCGCGCGGGCACGAGCCAGGCCACGGTTGAACCGAGGTCGGCGGGCGCATCAATTGTCTTGCTCGAATCAACAACCTTGAGCACATTGGGCAAGTTGCGCGTGAGGTGACGGTCGTAAAGCGCAGAACGTTCGGCGCGAAGTGCCTCGAACTTTTCCTTCTGATCGGGGCGCACGCCAAGCTTCATGATGGCCAGCTCTTCGGTTGGCGCGGTGAGATATTGCAGGCGACCAGCACCATCTCGCACCAGAATATCGGGCGTGGGAATCTCTGGCTCTGCCGCGGGCTGCGGCACTGGCGCGGGAGGTGGCGGCGGGGGCGGCGGCGGTGTATAAACGGGGCTGGTCGCCGTTGGCTGGGGCGGCGTGACCGTAAGCTGAGCAGATGCGTGGCCAGCTGCCACAAGCAGGGTGCTGGCGGAAACAACGACGAATGATGAGAGATGCATTGCCATGGTGCAGGTTTCGGATCGACGAGCGGAATCGCTTGCGGCGCGATGCCGCAGGCGAATAGAAAGTTGCGTAATCATAATCGGATGGTGGCCGGAACGCTCGCACAGCGCACTCGCCATCACTAAGTTATAGGACGTCTTCTGCCCCTTGATATGGCCCGAGGCACCCTGCCCCTCACGCACAAGCGGAGCAGAGTGACGGAATCTACGAAAAACAGCTGTTTGCATGGACCCAATGGGTTCACTGGCGGCGGCCGCTTGTCGATTGCCAGAGTGGAGCGATGCGCTCACCGGTTTGCAGCAATGCGACTGGCGGGCCCACCTCCGTACACCTCTGCGTCGGGTTACACGACCCGCCGCAGCGCCCACTTGGAGCGACCCAATGCACGACCGCCTCGCCACGACTGCTCACGGATCGATGCTGAAACTCAGCGAACAACCTCCACTGGTCGTGCCGGAGCGGCGAACTGGCAGAGCACGTGCCGCACCAGCCGACTTTGTGGCTTCTGAGGGCCAATCTGACATTCTTGTCAACCTGGGGCCGTACTTGAGGCGTTCGCGGGGGCGACTGCAGCACGGGGCGGCGACCGCGCACGACCATGCGCTCCACGCGGCCGATGCCGCCATATGGCGTCGGGACGGGGCTTCTGATGCGGTCGATGCCGCCGATTTGTTCGGCTCCGAGCTGCTGAGTGTGGTCGATGCCATGCAGGCCAAGCTTGACGATTTGCGCGACGATGTTCACTCGCTGCGATTCTGCGACTTTGCGGCGAGCACCGACGACGATCGCGGGCCGCCCAAGCGGGCTGCCTGAGGCCTCGGGCCCACAATCTGTGCGCGATAGCGCGCCCTAAACTCTCGCGATGAGTCAGCAGCAACAGTTCACGCCGGGCACCAGCATCAAGGTCGTGCAGCAGATTCCGCGTCAAAACGGGTCATATGGCATCACGGTGATGGGCAAGGTGGTGCGGTATGAGCAGAGCAAGACGGGCTCGTGGTTTGCGCACAGCCGCGATGGCCAGTTGTGGCTTGACCGGCTGGTGCTGGAGAAGGCCGATGGCGAACTGGCCGTAATCAATCTTGACCAGTACACGTTAGTTGAACTGGCCTGAGCGCGAGCTGTTGGCTTAACCAGCCCGGCCGATCCAGGTGGCCAGTGACCGCCGCAGATCGGCATCGTTGAAGCGAGCGGCAGCGGTGCTGAAGGCACTTTGCTCCAGTGATTTTATCTCGGTGATGAGTTGTTGCTTCTCGGCTGGCGAGAGCCGCGCGACGGGGCTTGCGCCAATTTGCCGCATGAGGGCGAGCGCGGTGACCGGGGTGAGCTGCTGCGGCATGGCGAAACGCGGCGCCACTGATGTGATGCGCTGGCGGCCTGCGCTGCGGGCGATTTTAAAGAGCGCGAATCCCACTGCGGCGACGGCGACGAGAACGACGCCATAGATGATTGCGCGCCGCGTAGCGCGCCCCTCCACCGCTGCCAGCGTGATCGTCTGGCCGGGCTTGAGGGCGACGACATCAGCATCAGCAAACCGCTTCAGCTCAAGCTTGGCATTCGCGAACGCGGGCGCCGGCCGCGGCGGGGTAAATTGTGAGGAGGCAAGGCCAGCAGATGCGGCGGCGGTTTGCCGCATGGTGACCGTCCAGCTGCGCTCGCTTACCGGCAGAGCGCGTCCGAGGCGCTGACGAATCTCAAGAACGGAGGCCGGTCGATCCTCCACGCTGGCGACCTCGAAGCCAGGGACGTTGGCAAGATCTACAACACGGTCCAAGGCGGGAACCAGACCTTCGGCCTTGGCCTTGATCTCAAGCTTCAACTCGCCGGGCAGAGTTGCCGCGCGCGGGTCCTTAGCGCTTGGTGTGCCGCGGGCGAAAGCGCGATCGTCGATGATGATTTCCAGAGTTGGCTCGGCGATGGGTCGCTGCGGACCGCGCTCGGCACGCGCATCGATGAGCTGAGGCGTGGTTGCAACAGGCAAGAGAACGTTGCCGGTGGTATCGCGAAAGTCCATCTCCATGCTCACCTGCGGGAGCTTGTCGGTGCTGGAATCCTTGGCTTTGAGCAGGATGTAGGCGAGCACGGTCTGCTCCCAGCCCTCGCGGCCGCCCTCGGCGATGGGCATGGGTTTGACATCGGGCTTGGAGAAGGTGATGGAGACCACCTCGAACTTCTCGGCGAGCTTCTCCTTGAGTTGCTTCTCGATTGCCTCGCGCCGATCAATCTGCTGGCCGGTGCGCTGATCCCAATCCTGCGGGTTGAGATAGCGGCCGAAGCCGCCGGACTCTCGACTGACCGAGACGGAGGACCAAACGGAAAGGACCGCACCAAATGGCTCGCGGCCCACATCAGTCGGGCCATCGACGGTGAGGTTCAACTGCACTTCGCGCGTGAGATCGTCGTAATACGCAAGCAACGTTCGCAGCTCTCGCGCCTGAGGCACATCACCGAGCAGGGCGGCGGCCTGCCGCGCATAGCGATGCTTGAGCTCGGGGTTTAACTGACCGAGGGCGGCGATGGCAGACTGCGCAAACAACTCAATGTGCCGCTTGCGGGCCGCCTCGGGTATGGCTGCCATGGCGGCCTTGACGGCATCAAGCTGGCCTGCATCGGGCGCATCCTGGCGCGTCATAAAGCCAAGATCACTGGCGCCAAGTGACGAGTTGAACCACTGGCTGTAAGCGCGGGCCGAAGGTTGCACGCGACCCTGCTGCAGCTCGGCGGTGTACATCTCTGCGGCTTGGGCATAGAGCGCGAAGGCGCGGGTGCGAAGATCGTCGTACACGCCCGCATCAACCTTGCGGCCGAAGAGATACTCGGCCTTGTCGTACATCAGATCAGCCGAGGCCTGCACACCCTGCCAGGCACTGCGACGCTCATCATCGGTTTTGGCCGCGCTGGCATCAGGGCAAATGGCTTGGGCGAGGTCATAGCCGCGGATAACCTCTTTGGCGACCTCCTGCTCGGCCCGCTTGGTGCCGGCCTGCTCCTGAACCTGCTGCGAGCGCCACATGCCACCGAGGCGCTTGCGCATGCCATCGGCCAACTTAAGGCGCAGCTCGAAGCTGAGATCTGCCGCGGCGCCGAAGACCGATGCAACATCTTCACCGGCATACACCTCGGCCGAGGAGTGGCACGCGGCGAAGGCCTCGACCAGCGCTGGAGCGGGCAGCGGGCCGACTTTGAGCGTGGCAAGCTCAGCGATGACATCACGCAGTTTGGCAAGGTGCCGTGCTTGCTGAGCACGCGTGAGCGGGATGCCCCCTTGATTGCCGTAGTTGCCGAACATGCCGCCAAACATGCCGCCGTACATTCCGCCAAACCTGCCGAAGGAGGGCCCGTAATACGCGGCGGGGTCGGTGTTGCCGCGCTTGGTGTAAGCGGGCCACGCTTTAAGAAGCGCCTCGGCGAGTTTGAGCGCGCGGGCGGGATCGGCTGCGGCCACGGGTCGAATTAGTTCAAGCACACTTGTGGTGTCGCCCGCTGTGCCTTGCGTGCTGGCGACGAGCAGCTCAAGCTTGGCGGCAAGCCCAGGGTCAATGGCCAGCAGCCAGCGATCATCTGGCAGGAGGCGATTCAGCTCTTCTGAGTTGATTGGCAGGAGGCGGTTGTTCCCGCCGCCGCGGCCGCCGTAACCGTAACCCTCTTCTTCATCATCGCCATAGGGGTTGGAGGTGTTTCCCGCGGCGGTACGCGCCACTTCGGCCTCGTCAAGGATGGCCTGCGTGAGCATGTTCAGCCCAGTGCGCCACGCGGCGCGATCTGGCAGAAACTCAGTTGTTGCGGCGGTGCCAGGCGACTCAGGCCCCAGCAGTGCCTGCCCGACACGCTGAATCACTGTGAGCTGGCGCGCGCGAACTTCGGGCGGAGCCATCATCTGCTTGAGGCGAAACGCGCGACCTTTGGCGCGTTGCAGCACGCTCCAGCCGAGATCGATCTGATCACCCGTGGGCTGCGCGAACAGCCCGGCCAGGAACGCGTCGCCCACCGGCTTATCGACAACCTCGATAAGCTTCATGGCGCCGGCGAGGGCGAGCGAACGCTGCGGAATGCTGGCGACGGGCGAGGCGAGCACATCCATCGCTACTTGCCAACCCTGGAGCTGAATCTCGCGGCGTTCGGCCCCCTGCTTCTTCTTGGCGAGCGCATCGAAGTATGTGATGTAGAGATTGAGCAATTCAGTATCCTGATTTGCTTTGGCCA